>JAESGM010000057.1_pt1 | contig 359797 bp, 340 predicted proteins | sample 9269721 | NCBI WGS metagenome assembly JAESGM01 (sample SAMN15720920, study PRJNA650825) | algae metagenome | isolation source: Komarekiella atlantica HA4396-MV6 and co-occurring heterotrophs from... | place: USA: Theobald House, Kauai, HI | collected 2009-07-29
AGCATGGCACGCCGGGGCCGCGCGACATCATGAGCAAGGTCGGCCGGGCAAGTCCGGCTGTGGTCAGGCGATCGGTGATCGTGCGTACATGCCGCCGATAGAAGTCGACGAACTCGGCCGCCTTGTCGTCGGCGCCAAGGACCTTGCCGAGGATCTCGAAGCTGCGATCGGTATCCCTGACCGGATTGGAGTCGAAGTCGACATAGACGACGGGAATGCCCGCCTTGGCGAAGGCGCTTTCTATGACCTGCGACTGGGCACGGGACGTTCCCCCGCCAATGACGATATCCGGCTCCAGTTCAAGCGCCTTCTCGATCGAAAAGGTCTGGGACCATGTGCTTCCCACACGCGGCTTGCCGGACAGGTCGCGCTCCGCTTCGGGCAAGGTGTCGCCGGGATTTCTGCCGACGCCGACAATCCGCTTTGCGGCCTCCTTGTCGAGGATCGCGAGTGCCGGATACCAGGCCGGTGCCGCCAGGAGAATGCGCCTTGCCGGGGCTGCGATCCTCACCTCGCGGCCTGCAATATCGGTCACCGCAATGCCAGCATGTGCGCTGCAAACGCTAGCCAACAGCATCAACATGGGGAGGTGCAGAGTTATAGACAAACGTAGCCCGAAGGCGAGGCGTGTTATCAATCCCGCGTTGATCTGCACCCTATCGCGAGGAAGATCTACTCGCATCAGAACTTGAATTCCGTCGAGAGGCGGAAAGTCCTCGGCTGGCCTCGGTACACGAAGCCAGACGCATAAGTACCGGCCCAGTAGCTCTTGTTGAAGACATTATCGACATTGAAGCGGACAGTGATCGGCTTCTTGTTCCACGAAGAATTGAAGGTATAGCGTGCGCCGAGGTCTAGTGTGGTCCATGATGGAATAGTGACGCCGGAGGCGGTTGAGACAACCGCATCGCCATTATGGGTCATCCGACCGGTGAGCGTCAGCCCTTCCACGAAGGGCGTATCCCATTCCGCTCCCATCACCACGCGGACTCTCGGAGAGGTATCGTTCCTTTGGCCGTCGAGGGTGCCACTTTGGGTCTTGGTCAGGCGGGCGTCGAGCAGGGTGAGCCCGCCCAATAGGCGAATGCCGGGCAGGAGTTCGCCATAGGCGTTCAGTTCGATGCCGCGATTGCGCTCTTCTCCGTCCTGCGTCAATGTCGGCAGCCCGCCCGCGGGGTCGTCTATTGAAATTTCAGCAGCCTTGGCGATCTGGAATACAGCCAGGGTCGTCGTCACCTGACCCCAGTCGACTTTGACACCGGCCTCGTATTGCTTGCTGACGTATGGCGGGAATATCTGGCCAGAATTCGCGTACAACGTGCTGACGGTGGTTCCTGCTCTCAGATCCTCGATATAGTTGGCATAGAGCGAAACGTTCTTCCACGGCTTGACGACCAGCCCAAACGCAGGAGTCCAAGCATTGGTGTCGTATTTCGAGGATACTGCTCCTGTTCTAATATTGAAATTTTTGACACCCACTTCCTGATAGCGAATTCCGGCCATAAATTGGATACGCTCGTCGAGTATAGATAATGTATCTGCAAGGCCAATGCTGGACACCGTCGCCTGGGAACTCTTCCTGGGGCTGCCGGGGTCGACGACGGAAGACAGGATCGGAAAGACAGGATTATAGATGGAACCTATTATCGAAGCGGATCCTTCGGACTCTGCGCGTTTGAACGTAAGTTCTGACCGAGACAGGTTGAAGCTCAAAGCGTGATCCACCGGACCGGTACTCGCTTTAGCCCGAATGCCGCCTTGTATAGATTGGATGTCCCGCGAATACCGCTGTATTTCTGGCGTGACACTGGATCGGCCATTGAGGTCGAGTAGCCTGATCTTTTCGAGGCCATTCAAGTAGGTTTCTGCACTCTGCTTACCTATGGCTGCATAGGCCGTAACGTTATCGAGTATATCGACTTCACCTCGCACCATCCCCATGGTCGAGTTATTCTTATATTCCGACCCGCGAGGAGCGAGGCTCACGTCCGAGTCCGGCGCGCGGGGAAAGGATGATAGCGAGCTGGCGATCCGTGCGTTGAGATATGGTGAATTCGGATTCAAGTTTTGCGATTGATGCGCAAAGTCTGCCGACAGCCGGACACGTTCGCCGGAATAGTCGAGGTTGAGCGCCGCGACACCGAGTCTCGAGCGTTGCGTATCAATTGGCGTATGACCGCCGTCGATAGATCCGTTGAATCGGATACCGAACTCGTTGCTTGCTCCGAAGCGACGGCCGACGTCGAGATGTGTACCAATTTGGGAGTTCGACACATAGCGCGTGGTGAGCTGCGTGATCGGTTCATTCGTTGCGCGCTTCGTGACTAGATTGACCGAGCCACCAAGAGCGCCGGTGACCGCTGCGGACGCAAGCGACATGCCGTTCAGCAGCGCGCTTGGACCTTTCAGAATCTCCACGCGTTCAATGTAGTCGGACGACGGGAAATATAGTGGCGCCATACCGACCACACCATTGAGGGTGCGGGTGCCGTCGATGCCGTACCCCCCAAATCCCCGGATGACCTGGTAATCGTGGGGGGTGCCGCTCGAAGGGCTCGCTATGACAGAGGGATCATTGTTCAATACATCCTGGACCGTCCGCGCCTGTTGGTCCTGGATCGTCTTGTTGGTGTAGCTGGTCTGGCTGAACGGCGTGTTCATCACGTCGCGATTGCCGAGCATGCCGACCTGACCGCCTGTCGCCACCTGACCGCCGGCATAGGGCGCCGTTGGCGTCATCGTCGAGTTGGGATTTTCTCCTTGCACGTTGATGGTGTCGAGGACGATTGAGCCATCAGTCGGAACGGAACTGCTGTCGACAGAAGTCTGTCGCCCGACGAGCGCCGTGCGATCGGACGTGATGCGGAAGGGGATTCCCGTGCCTTCCAGCATTTGGGCAAGCGCCTGCTGCGGCGTGAAGCTGCCGTTGATCGCGTGCGAGGTCACGCCGCGCGAGGTCGAGGCAGCCAGCGTGACCTGCAAACCGGACTGACGCCCGAATGCATTCAGCGCGCTCGCCAGCGGCTGCGCGGGAATGTTGAAGGAGCGCGTGGCATTGGCCCCGGCAGGAGCCGCCTGGGCCTGGGCCTGCGCGGGCGCCGGATGCAAGGCGTAGCTACAAAGGCCGATCAGGGCAGTCGACGCGAGGAGGCGCAGCGCGAGCCCCCCTCGTTGCTTGTTGTTCTTCGGTTCATTTCCGCGCGAACGCATCTGCCCCGGTCTCCATACAACGCGTATTGCCTACGCACGCGCTTCCGGAACAAAGACGACTGGCTCGTGGTTTTTTTTCACGGTTGCCCGAACTTTTTTGTTCGGGCTCGATTGGCATCTTCAGAACCGTGACAGAACCCGCAGATAGGGCGAAATCTCGCGGACATTCCCGCCATAGGGCTGCACGATGGCGCGCAAGGCGCGATCGGGATCGCGCAGATCGTAAAGGCCGGTGACGCGCTGGGCAGCCAACTTGCCATCAGGCACTTTGATCCAAGCGGAATGATAGCGCTGCAACTGCTCGACCACCGAGCCGATCGTGGCGTCATTGACGAAGATATGGCCGGAGCGCCAGGCGGCGATGTCCTCCCGCGCAATCGCGCTCCTCGCCATGGCGCCCGTGCGTCGATCCACGGCCACCATTTCACCCGGAGCAAGAACCGCGTTTTCATTGTCATAGGCAACACGGACGGAGCCGCGCTCCAACTCCACCGTGGCTGCATCCGTGGTCAATTGCACATTGAATGCGGTGCCGAGCACGGTGACACCGACGCCACCAGCCTCGACGACGAACGGTCGAGAGGTATCGTGCGTCACCTCAAAAAATGCCTCACCGGATAGAAGTGCCACCCGGCGTTCGCGACCATCGAGATCCGAGGCTATCGCGCTGTCCGCGCCCAGCGTGACCACCGTGCCGTCAGCGAGCGTGATCGTGCGGTTCTCACCGGCCGTTGTCACATGGTCCGCCTCCATCCGAACCATGATCGAGGGAGCGGCGAACAGGAGGAATATTCCGATGGCGGCGGCTGACGCGGCGCCAGTGACCCATCCCCCTAGACGTCGTTGCGATGGAGATGCCGGGCCATGGGTTCGGCTACCCCTGAGGGACTGGCGAGCCGGCGGCAGGGACGGGGCCTGATCCTTCCAGAGATGTTCGTAAACGGGCGGAACCTTGCCCAAGAGCCGCCAGGCCCTGCGAGCTTTGTTCCAAGCATGCTCATGGGCGGGAGATTGGGAGAGCCAGACCTTGAGCTGTTGGGCAGGCCGGGAATCGCGCGGCGCGTCCTGCAAACGCAGCAGCCAGTCCATTGCTTCTTCCAGCAAGGCGTCCGGTTTCTCGTCTTCAGCCAAGTTCGTTCCTGTTGCGGTTCGTCGATGCCGCCCACAGGGCGGTCGCGCCCACTCTTACTCTGTTCGATCTTAAAGACGATCAGCGTCGAGGTTTTTTTCACGACGCGGCGAAATGCATCGCCGATCAGCCACGATCAAGGCGAGAGACGACAGCGAGCAGTGCCGAACGAACATGGCGATGGGCGGTAGCCACGGAGATGTCGAGGTGCTCCGCGACCTCTTCGAGCGTGAAGCCGCCGAAACGATGCATCTCGACGGCGACACGTATCTCAACCGGAAGCGTGGCAAGTACATCCGAGACGATCCGAACCTGGTCGCATAGCAGCAGCGATTGCTCGGGCGTGGCCTCCTCTTGCGGCATTGCCCAGAAGGGAACGCCGCCATCCCTTTCCCGCTTTTCGATCTTGCGGTGCTTCAACACGTCGAAGGCAAGATTCCGGACGATGCGATAGAGGTAGGCGAGCGTCTGCTCCGGGGAACCGATCCGGGCAGGGGACGGCGCGAATCGCAAAAACGCATCCTGAACGATGTCCTCGGCCGCTTCGCGCGAGCCCAGAATCGGCGTGGCATAGTCGATCAGTGCCGTGCGGTGCGCGAGGAAGACACCATTTCGCACCTCACCCGTGCTCATGAGCGCTTTCCTTGCCGAAAGCAGAGAGAGACCGACGACACCATGCCCTCTCCCCGGATAACATTGCAGGACAACCCGACGTCCCGATCTCAGCGATCATGAAGCAAGGCCGGGCATCTGCTAATAGCCTTGCGCGATAATCCTGCAACTCCAATGATTTAGAGGCATTCTAGCATTGGAGGAAGATCAATGCGGCTTCATCAAGTTTAGTAGTTGATTCCATTGGTGCCTGTTCCGGGCTCGGCGCCGCACGAGCTTGCGGGAATCATTCGCATTTTCCGCGAATTGCGTTGCAGTTCCGCCACACAGGGTTCGAGCGGTGTCGTTTCCCTAGATCGGCGGACTCGGTCCTTGAATCAGCGCGACGGCCTCACGCTACAGGCCATCGACTTCGAGTTTCTCCAGGATATCTCGGTCAGTGCCATCATGCCGCGGGGTCTCGGCACCTATCTCTATTTCGAGGACACTCATGCGGCAAAGCCGCGGTCAGGCGTCTGACGGTCAATCCTGCCGGCGCCGTGCCATCGGCGATGGCGCGGATGACCACCGGCGAGAGACACGCCAGCGGCAGAAGCTTGCGAACGTTGCGCTCACCCATCCGCAATGGCGTCCGTGGACGCGATGATGCCGTCGATGAGCTCGTCCAGTCCATCGCGCGCAAGAAGCCATGGACGGAGACGGCGCTGTGCAGCCCTTCAGCTTTGGCTCTATCCCAGCCTGGCCGTCAATCAGCGCGCCCGCGAGCCTCGACCTGCCAGAATGCCACCAGATCTCGACCGCGCGCGACATGCAGGACGTCGTGCAGATTGATCGTCGGATCGCAATGCGGGACCGTGCATTCGACCACTGTGCCGATCGGCAGCGCGCCTTGCCCTTCCGAAGGAAGGATGCGACCGAACTCGTCGCCGCACCATTCGATCCGCCCGACCAATTCGCCGTTCAGGAAGACGCGCGGCGGCGGGCCGTCGAGCGCGAAGCTCTTGCTGCCGCCATCGGTGATGGCGAAGCCGAGCGAGCTGTGGCCGATCACGGTGACGGCGATACGCAGCGCCGGCTCGAACTCAGGTCCGCCCTGTCCGTGCATGTCGACGCTGCCATAGGCCTCGTCCATGAAGACATAGGAGCCGGCCTGGATCTCGGTCAGCAAATGATCCTCGCCATCGAGGAGATGGCTGCCGGTGCCGCCGCCCGAGACGATCTCAGCTGCAAAGCCGGACTTGCGCAAGGCTTCCAGCATGGATGAGAGCAGCCGGCCCATCTCCCGGTTGGCGGCCCGGCGCGCGGCGAAATCGTCGATATGCTGGACGCGGCCCTGATAGGCCTGGACGCCGCGATAGCGCAGGCCGGCCAGACTTGAGACGAGCTTCGCCAGTTCGACCGCCTCGGCCGGGGTCGCGACGCCGCTGCGCTTCAGCCCGACGTCGAGATCGACCAGCACGTCGAAGACGGCATCATGGCGCCGCGCCGCCTCGGCATAAGCGGTGGCGAGATCGGCCCGGTCGACCACGACGCCGATGCGCCCGCCAGCCGCCGCGGCGCGCGCCAGCGCGTCGATCTTGGCGAGGCTGGCGATCGGCGCGCTGAGCAGGAGATCGCGAATACCGCCCTCGAACAGCGCCAGCAATTCGCCCGGCTTGGCGCAGCAATTGCCGAGCGCCCCGGCCGCCATCTGCCGGCGGGCGATCTCGGCGCATTTATGCGATTTCGCATGCGGCCTGAGGTTCAGCCCGGCCTTGCGGCAGGTCTCAGCCATCAGCGCGAGATTGTGCTCGAACAGGTCGAGATCGAGCACGGCGGCCGGCGTTTCCAACCGCGCCCGGCTACCCGGCTCGCCGAGGAGCTTCCGGTTGAGCGCAGCGGCGCCGAACAGGGGCATGGTCATGGCTTGGCTCCCGCGAGTTCGGCTCGCCTGCGCATCGTGGCGGCCTGATCGATGGTCGCGCCGTCGGCTGCAAAGACCACGCCGTAATCGCGCGCGGCGCCCGCCACCGTGACCTTGCCCTCTCGAAGGTCGTCCTCGACACGGGCAGAAGCGCGCTCCAACGCATCGCCATAGCCTCCGCCGCCGGCTCCGATGAGACGGAAAACGTCTCCGGCCCGAGCAGCGAAACTCTCCATGGGCATGGTCGGCAGCTGCCGCTCCGCCCCATCGGTCCGGATGAGGATGTGGGCCGAGGGCGCGCCGGGGCTGCCGCCCTCGAAGCCGAAGGGCGGATGGTCGCGGCGGTCACCGCGCAGCACGAAACGGATCGGGGCGAGGAAGCGGAATTCGCGGATGAAGGAGAGGCCGCCGCGGAACTCGCCGGGCCCGCCGCTATCGGGCACGAGGCCATAGCGCAGCACCTCGACCGGCATGTCGGCCTCGATCATCTCGACCGGCTGGTTGGAGAGATTGGCGGCAGGGTTGGAGATGCCTTCGATACCGTCCTTGCCGGCGCGGGCGCCCCATGTGCCGACCACCATCTCGTTGAGCACGAAGGGCCGTCCTTCATGCATGCCGCCAGCCGCCAACAGATAGGGCCCACCTTCCGAGCCGCCGATGGCGCGTTCGGGCACGATCTGGGTGAGCGCCTGCATGATCGCGTCGAAGACGCGGTAGCCGACGACGCCGCGCGCGCCGCAGGCGGCCGGATAGCGTGGGTTGACCAGGCAACCCTCGGGCGCGCGGACCGTGATCGGCCTGAGATACCCCTCGCAATTGGGGATGTCCTGCTGCGACAGGCAGCGGATCGCGCAGAAGGAGGCCGATTCCGGCAGCGAGATCGGACAGTTGATCGAGGCGGCGACCTGGTCGGCCGTGCCGGTAAAATCGATGTCGATCGTGTCGTCGGCGACGGTGACGGTGGCGACGATCGGCAGCGGCTGTGGGTTCTCGCCAACGCCGTCGATATAGTCGGTGGCGCGATAGACGCCGTTCGGCAAGGCGCGGATGACGTCGCGCATCATCGCCTCGGCATGGTCGTGCAGCGCGTCGATATAGGCGTCGAGTTCCTCGGCTCCATAGCGGCCGATCAGCGTCTTCAGCCCCTCCTCGGCGACATTGCAGGCCGCGATCTGGGCGCGGATGTCGCCGAGCACCTCGACCGGCGAGCGGGTGTTCGCCTCGAGGATGCGGAAGACCGCTTCGACCGGCTCGCCCTCGTCGTAGAGCTTGAGCAGTGGGATACGCAGGCCCTCCTGCTGGATCTCGGTCGCATAGATCGCGACGCTGCCGGGCACGATGCCGCCGAGATCGGTGTGATGCGCGACCGTCGCTGCGAAGCCAGAGAGCCGGCCTGCAACGAAGATCGGCTTCAGGATGTAGATGTCGGGCAGGTGCTGGCCGCCGGAACCATAGGGGTCGTTGGCGATCAGCACGTCGCCGGCCTTGAGACCGTCGCCATAACGCTCGCGGACGAAGCTCATGATGCGCGGGAAGGAGCAGAGCTGGATCGGCAGGGTCAGCCCCTGCGCGATCACCCGGCCTTTCGCGTCACAAAGTGCGGTCGAGTAATCCATGATGTCGCGCACGACGGGCGAATAGGCGCTGCGCATCACGATCAGCGCCATCTCGTCGGCGGTCGAGGCCAGCGCGTTGCGGATCACTTCGAGGGTGATCGGGTCGATCTCGCGCATGCTCATGCGGCCTCCAGGGCGATATCGATATTGCCGGCCTCGTCGAGCCGCGCGCTCTGGCCGGGGCCGACGACGCAGGTGCAGTCGTATTCCTCGATGACGAAGGGTCCGCGCCGCGCCGTCGCATCGAGATCGGCCCGGCTGACCACGGCGATCGAGGCCGCGGGTCCGCCGGCGTTGAAGGAGACCGGCCGATCGGCGCGCCGCATCGGCGCTTCCGCTGCAAACTGGTGGCGCGGCGCGATAAGCGGCAGGCGCACTGTGAGGCGGGCATTGACGAGGTGAACCTCGTCCTTCTGCGAGCGATGGCCATAGGTGCGCTCATGCTCTTGATGGAAGAGCTCGGCCAGCTCGGCGATGTCGAAGCGTTTTGCGGGGATGGTCAATTCATAGGCCTGGCCGACATAGCGCAGGTCGGCGGCATAGCGGAGTTCGGCAAGCGTGAGGTCATAGCCTTCGAGCGCGAGGATGCGGTTGGCGTCCTCTCCCAGCGCGGCGAAGAGCTGTTCCAATCCAGCATCGTCGAGATCACTGGGGCGGCAACGCGAGGGGCGCACGAACTCCTGCTCGACATCGGAGCGCAGCAGGCCGAGCGCGCTGAAGACGCCGGCGGCGCGCGGGACGATGACACGGCGGATGCCGAGCGCGCTCGCGACCTCGGCTGCGACGACCGGCCCGTTGCCGCCGAAGGCGACCAGGGTCGCCTGGCGCGGATCGCGGCCGCGATAGGTCGAGACCGCCTTGACCGCTCGCGTCATCGTGGTGACCGCGAGGGTCAGTACGCCGCGCGCGGTCTGCGTCAGGTCGAGGCCGAGCGGGCGCGCGACCTGGTCGTTCAGCGCGGCGCGGCCCGCATCGGCCTTGAGCGGAAAGCTCCCCCCGGCGAGCGCGACATCGTTGATATAGCCGAGCGTCAGGAAGGCGTCGGTCAGCGTCGCCTGCCGGCCACCCAAGCCGTAGCAGACCGGGCCGGGCCAGGCGCCAGCGCTCTGCGGGCCGACCGAGACCTGGTTCATCTTGTCGATCGCGACGATGCTGCCGCCGCCCGCGCCGATCTCGGAGACGTCGATGAACGGCATCTTGATCGGATAGCCGCCGCCCTTGACCAGTTTGCTCGACAGGTTGATGCCGGCGCCGACCTCGTATTCGGTGGTGCGCGCCGGCTCGCCATGCTCGATCAGCGCCGCCTTGGCCGTGGTGCCGCCCATGTCGAAGGAGATGATGCTGGGCTCGTCGCTCCCTGAGACCAATCGCGCGCAGGCGATGACGCCGGCGGCCGGGCCGGATTCGACGAGCGAGGCGGCGCGCTTCACGGCCGAGCCCAGCCGCATGATCCCCCCGCCGGAATGCATCATCTCGACCTGGCAGGTGACGCCGATCGAGGCGAGCCGCGCTGTCAAGGCACTGGCGTAGTTGCGCACGACAGGGCCGATATAGGCGTTCACCACCACGGTCGAGGTGCGCTCGTATTCGCGGATCTCGGGCAGGATCTCCGAGCCGCGGCAGATATAGACGCCGTCGCCGAGTTCCGCGCGCAGGATGGTTTCCGCCTCGATCTCATGTCGTGGATTGGCATAGGCGTGCAGGAAGCTGATCGCGACCGCCTCGACGCCCTCCTCGCGGAAGCGCTGCGCCGCTGCAAACACATCCTCCCGCGAGAGCGGCACGCGCACCGCGCCGTCAGGACCGAGCCGCTCGCTGACTTCCAGCCGCAGGCGCCGCGCCGCCAGCGGCTTCGGCTTGTCGTATTGCAGGTCGTAGAGCACCGGGATGCGCAGGCGGCGCATCTCGAGCACGTCGCGGAACCCCTCGGTGGTCAAAAGGCCGGTGCGGGCGCCCTTGTATTCGAGGATGGCATTGGTCGCGACCGTGGTGGCGTGAACGATGCCGGTGATGCGGTCGGGCGTGGTCTGATAATCCTCAACCAGCGCCTTCAGCGCCTGGGCGATGCCGCGGCTGTAATCGTCCGGGGTCGAGGGCACCTTGCGGGTCTCGATCAGCCCGTCATCACGCGCGATCACGACATCGGTGAAGGTGCCGCCGATGTCGATGCCGATCCGGTAGCTATGTTGCGCCATGAATGTCTTCCCGGGTTTCTGGGATCGCTGCGCCATCCACAGGGCGAACAGGCAACGGCATGCGCCGTCCAGCGAGGCCTTTTGGCACCGCGGAGATGAGGAGCCGGGTGTAGGGATGCTGCGGCCGGTCGAGCACGTCGAGGCAGGCTCCCTGCTCGACGATCGCGCCTTTGCGCATCACGACGATGCGGCTGCACAGCGTGCGCACCAAAGCGAGGTCGTGGCTGATGAAGAGGAGCGTCAGGCCGAGTTCGCGGGTCAGGCGCGACAACAGGTTGATCACCTGCGCCTGCAAGGAGACGTCGAGCGCCGAGACCGGCTCGTCGGCGATCAAGACCTCCGGCTTCATCGCCAGGGCCCGCGCCAGGCCGATGCGCTGGCGCTGCCCGCCGGAAAGCTCGTGCGGCAGGCGCGGCCCGATCTCGGGGCCTAGCCCGACTAGCGTCAGCAATTCGGCGATCTCGCTTTCGCGCTGCGTCTTGGGCACGCCGCGCAACGCCAGCGTCTCACTGAGGCAGCGATCAACGCTCTTGCGCGGGTTCAGCGCGCTGCTCGAATCCTGGAAGACCATCTGCGCGCGCCGGCGCCACGGCCCGGCATGGTCGCGCATCAGCTCCGACATCGACGCGCCGTCGAGCAGCACCTCGCCGGCGGACGGCCGCACGAGCCCGACCGCGAGGCTGGCCAGGGTCGACTTGCCCGAACCGCTCTCGCCGACGATGCCGACGACATCGCCGCGCATGACGTCGAGGCTGACATCGTCGAGCGCCACGAGCCGTTCGTCGCGCCCGAGCAGGCGGTCGAGCAGCCCACCCTGCGGGAAGGATTTGGAGACGCCGCGCAGCGACAGGATCGGGCCGGTCATCGCGGCCTCCAGCAGGCGACCCGGTGCCCAGCCTCGGCCACGAGCGCCGGCATCTCGCTGGCGCAGGGCTCGGCGGCGTCGGGGCAGCGCGGCGAGAACGGGCAGCCCACCGGCAGCCGTCCGAGCCGCGGTGGCGCGCCCTCGATCGCGGTGAGCGGCCCGACGGGCCCGGTCAGGCTCGGCACGCAGGATTTCAGCAGACTTGTGTAGGGATGGCGGGGCGCGCGCTCGATCGCCTCGACCGGGCCGTCCTCGACGACCTTGCCGCCATACATGACGATGACACGGTCGACGATCTCGGCGACGAGCTGGAGATTGTGCGAGATGAAGACGACGGCAAGTCCGAGCTCGCGACGCAGCTCCGCGATCAGGTCGACGATCTGCGCCTGGACGGTGACGTCGAGCGCCGTGGTCGACTCATCGGCGATCAGGAGTCGCGGCCGGCAGGCAATCGCCATGGCGATCAAAGCGCGCTGGCGCATGCCGCCGGAGAATTCATGCGGATAGGCGGCAAGGCGCCGGTCCGCATCTCGGATGCCGACGCGTTCCAGGGCTTCTACCGCAATGCGCCGAGCCTCGCTTGTCGAGACGTCGCGATGCGCGCGGACGACATCGGTGATCTGCCGGCCGATGGTCAGCGCCGGGTTGAGCGAGCTCTGCGGATCCTGGAAGACCATGGCGATGTCGCGCCCGCGCAGCGCCCGCATGCGCCTTTCATCGGCTGCGAGCAGATCCTCGCCGTCGAAGAGCACGCGCCCGCCGGTGGTGCGCGCCGGCGCGCCGAGCAGGCGCATCATCGCGAGCATGCTGAGGCTCTTGCCCGAGCCGGATTCGCCGACGATGCCGACGGCCTCGCCGGGCGCGACGGAAAAATCAACGCCGCGCACGGCCTCGACGATGCCGCCATCGGCCGAGCGGAAGCCGACGCGCAGGCCCTCGACGCTGAGCAAGGCGGGGCTCATGCGACCAGCGTCCTGGCTTCGCTGCGCGGGTCGAACAAGTCGCGCACGGCATCGCCGAGCAGGTTGAAGCCGATCACCGTCAGCGAGATGGCGAGGCCCGGGAAGACCGGCAGCCACCACTCGCCGGAATAGATCGCGCTGCGGGCATCGGAGAGCATCGTGCCCCAGCTCGGCTGCGGCGGCTGCACGCCGAGGCCGACGAAGCTGATCGAGGCCTCGATGACGATGCCGATCGCGACCAGCAGCGTGCCCTGCACGATGATCGGCGAGAGGCAGTTCGGCAGCACGTCACCAATGACGATCTGCCAGTGCGAGGCGCCCTGCAGGAAGCGGGCGCGGACATAGTCGGCCCCGGCGATGCGCTTGGCCACGGCATAGGTGACGCGAGCGAAGACCGGCGAGAACAGGCAGCCGACAAGGACGATGATCTTGACCTCATTGGGCAGGAGCAGCGGGCCGAGCGGCAGCGGCCCGACGCCGAGGATGCCGACGATCGCGATCGCCCAGACCAGCAGCGGGATCGAGGCGACGCCGTCGACGATGCGCATCACGACCTGCTCGCCGAGCCCGCCCTTATAGGCGGCGAAGACCCCGGCCGAGACGCCGATCAGGGCGCCGATCAGCACCGCGCCGATCCCGACCGAGAGCGAGGCGCGCGCGCCGAACAGGATGCGGCTCAGCACATCGCGCCCGCCCTGATCGGTGCCGAGCCAGTGCCTCATGTTGGGCCCGGCGAGCCTATCCTCGATATTGAGCGCGAGCGGATCATAGGGCGCGATCAGCGGCGCGAAGATCGCGGCGAGCAGGATCAGCCCGACGATGCCGGCCCCGAGCCAGCCGCTCCAGTCGAGGCCATGCAGGGCGTTGCGCAGGCTGCTCATGCCGCAGCCCTCTGACGCGGGTCGAGCATGCGGTTGATCAGGTCGGCGCCGAGATTGGCGAAGACGAAGATCGCGGTGAACAGGAAGACGATGCCTTGCAGCAGCAGGAAGTCGCGCTGCGAGATCGCGTTCAGCAGGGCCCGCGACAGCCCGGGGATGTTGAAGACCTGCTCGATGATCAGCGCCCAGCCGAACATGTAGCCGAAGGAGAGCGCCGCGAGGTTGACCACCGGCGGCAGCGCGTTGACCAGCGCGTAGAACACGACCTGGCGGGAGGAGAGGCCCATGGCGCGGGCGGTGCGGACATAGTCGCCGCGCAAGGTCTCCTGCAGGCTCGCCTGCGTCATCCGGGCCAGCACGGCGATGTAGTAGACCGCGAGCGAGAGCGAGGGCATCAGGATGCTCTGCAGGTGCAGCTTGAAGCCGGCCGAGAGCGGGACATAGCCGCCCGGCGGCAGTAGGCGCAGATCGACGGCGAGGAAGCGGATCAGCACGATGCCGAGCCAGAAGGCCGGGATCGACAGCCCGAGCACCGAGGCGAAGCGGCTCACCCGGTCGAAGGCTCCGCCCGGCTTGAGCGCGGCCAGAATGCCGATGCCGATGCCGAAGACGAGCGCGATCGCGAAGGCGAAGAGCACGATCGCCAGCGTCACCGGCAGCGCGTTGGCGATCTCGCTCGCGACGTCGCGGCCGGTGACGAAGGACTTCCCGAAATCCCCGCGCATGACGTCACCCAGCCAGGCGGCGTATTGCGACAGGAAGGGCCGGTCGAGGCCATGGGCCTGCTCGAACTGCGCGATCTGCTCGCTCGTCGCATCCGCCCCGAGCACGATCCGAGCCGGAGAACCCGGTCCGGAGCGCGTCAGCGCGAAGAGCGCGAGGCCGACGAAGAGCAGCGTGCCGATCGAGGAGACGATGCGGCCTGCGACGAGGCGAAGCATGGCGGGCTCGCTTCAGACCTTGATCTCGCCCGGCGCGATGGTCAGGCCCTGGTTGACCTTCACATCCTGCAGCGTCTGCCGCCAGAGATTGGAGGCGTGGACATAGCCGAGCACGCCAAGCGGCGCGTCGCGGGCGGCGAGCGCCTGCAGCTTGCCATAGGCCTCCTTGAGCTTGGCCTCTTCGGTCTCGGCGAAGGCGGCGGCGAGCGTCTGGTTGAACTCGGGATTGTTGTAACCCGTGCTCTTGGACAGCACCTGCTCCGGCGTCAGACAGACCTGCATGATGTAGCTCGGCTCGCCCGGCGACATGAAGACCTGCAGCGCCGCCTGGTGCTCGCCGCGGATCGCCTGCTGGATCAGCACCGAGAACTCGTAGACCTTGAGATTGACCTTGATGCCGATCTTGGCGAGCTGCGCCTGCACGAAGATCGCCGCGTCCTTGGTGTCGAGCAGATAGGGCTCGGCCTGGATGCTGAGGTCGAATTCGGCGCCGGTTGCGTATTTCGACTTGGCGAGCAGGGCTTTCGCCTTGTCGAGATCGAAGCCGAGCTCCTTGTCGGCCTCGGCGTTGAACCACCAGCCGCGCGCCGGCGCCGGTACGGAGGACGGGTCGAGCAGCCCGTAATAGACCTTCTCGCCGATCGTCTTGCGGTCTATCGCGGCGGAGACCGCCTTGCGGAAGTTCACGTCGTCGAAGGGGGCCTTCAGGTTGTTGGTGTACATCAGTAGCGCGCCGCCCAGCGTCGGATGCGAGGCGCCGGTGATGCCGGGCATGGTCTTCAGCCGGTTGAACTCGCGTGGCGGCGGAGCGCTGATCAGGTCGACCTGGCCGGTCAGCAGATAGGCGACCCGGGTGGCGTCTTCCGGGATCATCTTGACGACGAGCCGGTCCCAATGCGGCAGGCCCTTGCGCCAGTAGTTCGGGTTCTTCCTGAAGCTGATATAGTCGTTCGGCTTCCATTCCTCGAAAACGCCGAAGCCGGTGCCGACCCCGGCGGGGCGCGACTTGAAATAGTCGTCGCCATGCTCCTTGCGCGAGCCCGCCGGGTAGATGCCCATGTATTTGGTCAGGAAATAGAGCCAGGGTCCGTAGGGCTCCGACAGCTCGAACTGCACCTTGAGCGGATCGACCACCGTGACCTTGGTGATGCGGGTGAAGAGCGAGCGGCGCGCCGCCTTGTTGGCGGGGTCGAGCAGGTAGTCGAAGGAGTATTTCACGTCCTCCGCCGTCATCTTCTTGCCGTTGTGAAAGGTGACGTCGTCGCGCAGTTCGAAGGTGTAGGTCTTCTTGTCGGCCGAGATCGTGGGCAGGGCCTTGGCGAGCTGCGGCTTCAGCACGCCGTCGACGTCGTACTCGACCAGGTTCTCGAACACGGTCTGGCCGAGCACCATGGCGTCGTGATTGAGCTGGTTTATCGGATCGATGGTGATCGGGTTGCTCGGCAGGACGATGGTCAGCGTCTTGCCGTTGTTCGGTTGGGCGTGGAGCAGGCCCGCGGGCAAAAGGCCGCCAAGGGCGCCGCCTGCTGCGGCTACGAGAAATGCGCGGCGGTTTGTCGGCACGGTCAGCATCGGAGTCCCCCTGCTTTTATGGCAATGCCTTGGCGGCGCCGGAGGCCGGCGCCGCGCCGAACGAAGGAAAGCTAGAGCGCCGAGACGACGAATAAAAATAAGAAGTACTTGCCGCTTGATTGTCTCCGGCTATCGTCTTGGGCGATGCGCTACACCTTTGGTCAGGCCGAGGCGTTCTACTGGGTGGCCCGACTGGGCGGCTTCCGCGCTGCTGCGCTGCATCTCAATCTGTCGCAGCCGACGGTCAGCCTGCGCATCAAGGAGCTCGAGCGCATTCTCGGCGGTGAACTGTTCGACCGCTCGCATTATCGCCCGGCGCCAACGACGCTGGGCAATACGATCTATGCCGATATCGAGCGTATGCTGGCTCATGCCGAGCAGGTGCAGCGCCATAGCAAGGACGGGCTGCGCGGCCGCTCCCTGCTGCGCATCGGCGCGGCCGATTCCTTCGCCGCCGCCATCCTGCCGGATCTGCTCGCCCAGCTGGCTCTCCGCCATGCCGAGCTGCAGGTCGACGTCACCGTCGATTTCAGCACGAAACTCGAACAGTTCCTGCTCGACCGCTCGATCGACATCGCCTTCCTCTCGCAGCCGCGCGCGCATGAAGGGATCACCATCGTTCCGCTCTGGCTGATCGATCTCGTCTGGGTGATCGGAGAGGACTTACCCTTCGCAGGGAACGTCGCGACGCCGGAGAACCTGGTCGACCTGCCGATCTTCACCAACGGCTCGCCATCGGGCCTGTTCACCACCATCCAGATGTGGTTCGGCGCGCGTGGGCTGAAGCCGCGCCGGCTCAATACCTGCAATCCGCTGACCGTGATCGCGCGCCTCGCCAGCGCCGGCACCGGCGCCGCGATGATCCCGCGCGAGATGATCCATCTCTCGGGCGAGAATTTGGCGCTGCGCGTGCTGGAGGCCGATCCGCCGATCCCCTCGCATAATCTCTGCGCCATGTGGTGGAACAACGAATCCGCCGAGGAATGCGGCTACCTCGCCAATCTCGCGCGCGAGATCGCGGTGAACGGAGCTCCAGTTCCGTCCGCAGGCCGATCTCCGCTTCAGGGCAGCGGCTGAGCGCCGGCTTCTGGCGCCGATCTGCAGTCAGGCCGAGCCGACGGCCTTGCCCGGATCGGTCGGTGGGATCGGCGGATAATGCAGGCCGCGCTGTCCCGAGAGCCCCCGGTTCGGTGCCGAAGACAGTTCGGGCTCGGCCATGCCGGCGAGTGCGCCATCGCGCAGCCAGGCCTCGTCGCCGCCATAGAGCCGGCTGGCCAGCGCTTCGGCCAGCCGCGCCCTGATTGCGGCATGACCGGTGTCGGCGACCAGATCGGTCTCCTCATGCGGGTCTTGCTGGAGATCGAAGAGCTGCTGGCGGTTGCCGGCCGGATACCAGATCAGCTTGAAGCGGCCGTCATGGACCATGCGGGTGGCCTTCGCGCCGGTCAGCGATTCGCCATAGAGGATGTCGCGGCGGCGATCGCCGACCATGGAGAGGCCTTCGCAGCTCGAAGGCACCGGCACGCCGCAGAGATCGAGCAGTGTCGGCATGACGTCCTGCAGGCCGACCAGACGGCCGTCGGCGGCGCCGACGCCGACCCGCTCGTCGCCGGTCGGGCCGGCCAGAAGCATCGGGACCGCGGCCGAGCCCTCATACATCAGCCGCTTCGCGTAGAGGCCGTTGTCGCCGAGCATGTCGCCATGGTCGCCGCAGATCAGGATCACGGTGTCGTCGAGCAGGCCCTCCTCGCGCAGCGTGCCGATCAGGATGCGCAGTTGATGGTCGATATGAGTACAGAGCGCATAGACGGCCCGGCGCGTGTCGGCGAGCTGTGCCGGCGGCAATTGCTCCCAGTAGTTCCAGGCGACGCGGACGGCATAGGGCAGCGCCCGTGGGTCTCGCGCCCAGTCCGCCATGCGAGGGAGGTCGACCTCGCGCGCCCGATAGCGCTCGAAATAGCTCGCCAGCGGCACGATCGGCGGATGCGGATGCGTATAGGAAACGTGCCAGAAGCCCGGACGGGTCGGGTCGCGGCGCTTTATCGTGCGCGCCGCTGCCCAGGTGGTCCAGTTTGTGACGTGCAGCTCCTCCGGCAGGTGCCAGCTGCGCCAGCCATATTCGTTGTTGCTCATGCCATGCATGAATTGCTGGCCGGGATAGCCACGGTCGGCGAGGAAGAGCTCGTAATCGTCGACGCCGCCGAGGTGACCGCGCCCCTCCTCGGCGAGCAGCGCCTCCTCGAAGCCGATGCGGTTGCGCTGTGGGTAGACGTGGAGCTTGCCGACCGCCGCCGTCTGATAGCCGGCGTCGCGGAAGGTCTGGGCCATGGTCGGCAGATGCGCCGGCATCGGCAGGGCCGGCTGGAACTCGCGGTCGCCATGGCCGCGCGGGCTGGTGCCGGTCATCATCGAGCGCCGCGCCGGGATGCAGATCGGGCACTCGGCATAGGCGTTGGTATAGCGCGTGCCGACGCGGGCGATCTGGTCGAGCGTGGGCGTCTCGACGACCGGATGGCCGGCGATGCCGAGCAGCCGCGCCGGCCATTGATCGACCGTCACGAACAGGACGTGGCTGCGCCGCTGCACGCCCTCCGCCGGCTGCGCCGAAGCGCAAGCCTCCCCGGCGAGCTCCTCATAACGGTCAACGGGGGCGTCCTGCATCATCTCGCTCTCAGTTCGGCTTGGCGCCGGAGATGCGGACGAGCTCCGCGATCTTGCCGGTCTCGGCCTTGATAAAATCGGCGAAGGCGGCCGGCGTCCCGCCGACCAGGTCGATGTTCAGCGCCGCCATGCGCTCGCGCACGGTCGGATCGGCGACGATCTTGTTCAGCTCGGCGTTCAGCCGTTCGACGATTGCCGCCGGAACCTTGGCGGGCACGAAGAGCCCGTGCCAGGAGGCGAATTCGTAGCCTGGCGCGCCCGCTTCGGCGACGGTCGGCACCTCTGGGAGTGCGCCCGATCGCTTTGGCCCGGTCCCCGCCAGCGCCCGCAGCGAGCCCTCTCGCGCCATCGGCACGGCGGTTCCGTCGATCATCGCCGTGACGTGGCCGGCGATCACGTCGTTGATCGCAGGGGCCGAGCCACGATAGGGCACATGCGTCCCCTTCATGCCGGTCTTGGCCTTGAGCAGCTCGAAGGCGAGGTGCTGCGGCGTGCCGACGCCCGCCGAGGCGTAGGTCAACTTGTCCGGGTTCGCCTTGCCGAAGGCGACGAGCCCGGCCAGATCCCTGGCCGGCCCCTTCGGGTTGACCACCAACAGCAGCGAGACCGAGGTCAGGCGGATCACCGGCGTGAAGTCTTCCGCTGGCCGGTAGGAGAGCTTGTCGTGGAGCGCCGGGTTGATGGCGTGGGTCGCGATGTCGCCGATCAGCAGGGTGTGGCCGTCCGGCTCGGCATGCGCGGCATCGGCCGCGCCGATCGCGCCGGCCGCGCCGGGCTTGTTGTCGATCACCACCGGCTGGCCCAGCGCGTCGCTGAGCTTGGGACCGATCAGCCGGCCGAGCAGATCGACATTGCCGCCCGCCGGATAGGGCACCACGAGCCGTATCGGCTTGCTCGGCCAGGGGGCCTGTGCCGCTGCCGGCACGGCCCAAAGCCCCACCGCCACCGACAGGGCCGCGACCAGCACGCTCCGTCGCAAACCGTCGCTTCCATCCGGACCGATCATCACAGAATCCTCCCGCGCATGGCAGGCATGGTTCAGCCGCCTGCTCGAACACGAGATTCTGCGACTGGAAACCAATCGAGAAATTAGTTTTGCTTATAAGTGATCTCTTCCGGAGGACGCATGGACCAGAGACAGCTCGTCTCCTTCGTCACCCTGGCGGAGGAATTGCATTTCGTCCGGGCTGCCGCGCGCCTGGGCGTGACCCAGCCGGCGCTCAGCCAGCAGATCGCCAGGCTGGAAGAATCACTGTCGGTCAGGCTGTTCGAGCGGACGAAGCGCCGCGTCGCCCTGACCGATGCCGGCCAGGTCTTCCTCACCGACGCGCTCGCGATCCTGCGCCAGTTCGAGCAGGCGGCCATGGGCGCGCGGCGGGCAGCGAAAGGCCAGGTCGGCCGCCTGACCATCGGCTTCGTCGAAGCCTCCCCCTTCAACGTGCTGCCACGGCTGGTCTCCCGGCTGAGCCAGGAACTGCCCGAGGTTTCGCTCATCCTGCAGGAGATGGTCACCGAGGAGCAGATCGAGGCGCTGCGCTCGGGCCGAATCGATGTCGGCCTGCTCAGGCCGATGTTCAACGAGCCCAGCTTCGGCAAGCTGCCGCTCCTGCGGGAAAGCTATCTGGTCGCGCTGCCCGCAACTCATCCTCTGGCGCGCTCGGAGTCGGTCGCGCTGTCGGCGTTGCGCGAGGAGCGCTTCATCGTCACGCCGGCGCGGAAACGGCGCTATGTCGAGAGCCGTTTTCGCGCTGCCTTCAAGCGCGCGGGCTTCGAGCCCCAGGTCGCGCAGGAAGTCCTGCAGCTTCACACCATGATCGGGCTGGTCGGTGGAGGCATCGGCGTCGCGCTGGTGCCGCATTCGGTGTCGCGCCTCGACCTCGAAGGCGTGGTCTACCGGCCGCTGCGGGACAAGGATGCGCCGTTCGCCGAACTCGTCGCCGCCTGGTCGATCGACCGCGAGACGCCGGTCCTTCGCCGCTTCCTGACGATTGCACAGGCGATCGCTTCCGCGAGCGCCAATGAGAGGACTGGAAACGCCGCCTCGTAGCGAATCTGACAAGAGGCGCGCATCACGGGCGAACCGGAAGCCCCAGCTCAACCCTCGGAATATTGAGCTGGACCGGAGAAAAATGGCACTTCAGGGCGGCTATTTCATCGATCAGAGCATCAACCTGGATCTCGCTCAGCGCTCCACGGCTCAGATCGCCGATCTTTCTCTTGAGGTCCTCCTGACTGAGCCTCCTGCGCGGGTCGCCCTTTGGAATCGGCACATATGTCTCGTACGGGGCATGGCCGGCGAGGTGAATTCTCACGCGTGCCGGCAGTTCGCTCGGAAAGCAGTCATCGAATTCAGCCGGATACGAAAGCCTGACCTTCTGGGCCAGGGATATGATCTCGAGATCCTGAAGGTCTGCTTCCGCCAGGGGGCGAAGCGCTCCTTCACCTCGCAGGGCCGCAAGGGCAACGGTGAACGGCATGGAGAATGCCGCATCCTCGAAGCATGTTGGTCGGGTATTGTTGGGAATGCGCGACGCTTCCTTGAATGTTTCGACGTCGATTTGCGCTATCTTCTTGGGGTCGAATTGAAATTTTTCACATATCTCCAGAATTCCGTCGATTGCGGGATGCGTGTATCGGCATGATGCATAGGGCTTGAAATAGAGCTCCGAGATGAGCCAGCGCCGACCCAGGCCCTCGAGTATCCGGTCGACGTGAAAGGCATCCGCCCGGTCGAATATATCGAGCGAACCGATCGCCCCCGCTTGAGCCCGCGCGACGGCGACGAAAGCGGTCACGGTCGACCAGGGACTGCTGCCCTTCACGGAACTCGTCGTGCATGCCCCTTGCGGCAGATTTTGCGGCGCCTCGGCGCCTGCTATCGCAATCGCATGTGCGGTCTCGTTCGCCGACAAGCCGCGCAATCTCGCAATCGCGGCCGCGACGCCGTAAGCCGTCCAGCGCCCGCTTGCAAAGCTCATATCGTCGGAGAAGATCCGGGCCTCTGCAATGCGAAGCGCCACGTCTGAGCCGATGGCGATGGCCGCCAGAATATCCCGCCCCGACACCGGGTGCTGGCAGGCCTCCATCAGAACGGCGGGTACGATGGCCGCGCTCGAGTGCCCTGCGGCGCCGCGATGGCCGTCATCCACGTCGAGCACGCTCGCAGCCGCGCAATTCGACATCAGCGCGGCCAGAAAATGCAACGGCTCTCCATTCGTGAACCACGGCACGAAAGGCCCTGTTCCGAACGCATGGCCAGCCGACTGTCTTATCTGCGCCGCGTTCGCCGTCGGAACTCCGCCCACAACCGCAGCCAGCGTATCGAGCAGCGCACGCTCCACGGCATGAACCACCTCCTCACTCAAGTCGGCGGAGCTATAGGAGGTGACAAAATCACCGAGTTGCGAGCAAATCGAGCTCAAGTTGACGCCTCCATCTCGTGAGTGTATTTGGGGGAGCTTCAATAATAAGTTATAATTTGAGGCTATAGTCTTTGTATCCATGCGAAGTTATTAGAATTACTGCCTTCGATGATTGTGATATGACGTTCTCGGCCTTCAGTTTTCTCAACCCCGTAAGCGCTGCTGCGCTCGAAATCTCGGCGAAAAGCCCGTGGGCCGCCAGCGTGCGACGATCGTCGAGAACCACCGCCTCCTCGACCGCAGCGGCGGTGCCGCCGCACATGTCCAGCGCCTTCAAGGCCTGAGAGGTGACGGTGCTTCCACCGATGGAGACCATCGCCGACTGACCGGGGAAATTGCCGGTCGACGGCGCTCCTGAGAGAACTGCCGAGATCCGCGGAAAGGGCTCGACCGCGTGAACCCGCGGCAGCGATATCGTGAGACCTGCTCGCTGCAGATCCTGGAAGCCCTTCGCAACCCCCCACAGGATATCGCCGCGCGACGTCGGCACGAGGATATCCGTTATCTCGTCGTCGCGGGACTGCAGGGCGATCTCAAAGGCGATCGCCCTCAGGCCGTCGACCCCGAAAGGATTGCTGCCGACCGGAGGGGTCAGGTAATTCGTGGCCGGGTACCAGTCCCCAGCGCGCGCTTTCTCCGCGACGAGATGCCAGCGCTCCTCGGGCGTGGAGGTCACGACGATCTTGGCGCCGTGAGCCTCGGCGGCGAAGCGCCATGCCTCGTTCATGTCAGCCGTCGTGACGATCACGCAGCGCAAGCCAACACGCGCCGAAAAGGCGGCCAGCGACACGCCGGCATTGCCGCTGGAGGCTGCGACAACCGTATCGGCTCCAGCGGCGATCGCACGCTGAACGACAAGAGCGCTCATGCGATCCTTGTGCGATCCGGTCGGGTTTGCGCCTTCGAATTTTGCCCAGAGACCGGATATGCCGATCTCGCGCGCGAGCGCTTCAAGCCTCACGAGAGGCGTGTGTCCTTCTCCCAGCAATGGGCCGCCCTCGAAGGCGAGCCATCCGTCCAGCTCGCCGGCTGCGATGGACGAGGGGAACGATCCATATTCCACCGCGACGCTCGCCGGATGTCCGGCCTCACGACATTTCGGGCAGCCCTCGAAAAAATCTCCGGTCGGGTAAAGCGTGTCGCAGCGGATACACCGCATTCCGGCGATGGCGGAGTTGGGCCGCATCGGGCGCACGGTCATGGCACTGACGCCCCGGTTGGCGAGCAAACGTCCCGCATGAGCCCGTAAAGGCAGTCGCCGCGGCGCGTTAATGTCGGGAATCTGCGGCAGGCCACAAGTCCGGAGGCCGCAAAGTGAAGCTGTTCGGGTTCGCGCGTCGGGTGATCGAGCGAATGCAGCAGCCCCGCCGCCTGTCCTTCGCGCACGTCCTCGCCAATTGCGGCCAGAGGCTCGAAAAGGCCCTCGGAAGCGGCATAGAGGAAATAATTGTGGTTCGGCACTTCCATGAGCCGGCTTTGCGGCGCTGTTTCCGCCGGCTGGCCAGGCAGGACGCCGACATGTTGGAGCAAACGCCTGACGCCATGGGTCGCGAGCGACTTGCCGGTGCCCGACAAGGTCGCTCCTCCGCCGAGCTCGGCCGTGATGACGGGCACGCCTCGCGGCTCCGCGCTGGCTGGCAAGGTCGTGTTGCCGCCACCGCCCGAACCGTTCGTGATGTAGCTGATCGGCGCGCCGAACGCGGCCATCAAGCCCAGCATCCTCGCCATGGCGGCTTCGTCGCAAACCGGCCGGACGAGCGCGCACGGGACGTAGTCGAGGGAGCGGCCGCCGGAATGCAGGTCCACGACGAGGTCTGCGATCGGCAAGAGCGTTTCGGTGATGTAATGGGCGATCATCTCGGTGGCGGAGCCATGCGCCCTGCCGGGATAGACGCGGTTCAGATTGCCCTCGTCGATCGGCGATACCCGACGTCCGGCCTGGACAGCGGGGAAATTGAGCGAGGGCAGGATGATGATCCGGCCGTTGATATCCTGAGGCTGCAGAACGCGGGCCAGGCCGGCGAGGGCGATCTGGCCCTCATATTCGTCCCCGTGGCTGCCCGCGATCAGCAGGACGGTGGGGCCGTCCCCATTCTTGATGCAGACGACAGGGATCGGAATCCAGCCATAGGCGGACAGATCGGTCGATATCGGCAACCTGAGGCAGTCGGCCTGTTTCCCGTCCTTGTCGTAGTCGACCGGGGACCAGATTCGTGTCTTTTCAGTCATGGAATATGTCCCGCGTTCAAAATCTCGGTCACTGCAGGACGAGGGGGATTTCCGCAGGCGACAGGGCGCTGATGAATTCGATGCCGTTCTGGGTGACATGGAAGACCTCCTCGAACTGGAAGATCGCCCCGTCGCGCTCGAGCTTGGGCTCGATATGCAGGATCATTCCCGGTTGGATGATCGTGGCGTCGTTCGCGGCGATGGAAGGAGGCTCGGTCACGTCCAGACCGCCGCCGTGTCCGATCCTGGAAACGTGCCGGTACATCTCGCCGACACCGAGCCTGGTCCAAAACGTCCTGAACCGACCATAGAGCTCGGAGCAGGTCATGCCGGGCCGCACGCCATTGGCGAGTTCGAGGGTCATATCCCGCATTTTCGCGTAGGCTTCGCGCTCCCAGGGCAGGGGCTGTCCGGCGCGAGCGGTGCGGTTCTTGTCGGCGGGGTACCCTCCGTAAGTCGCCCTGAAATCCGTCCAGATATAGTGCCCTTCGGCCAATCTGCGCGTCGATGGCGGGCGGCCATAGGCAAAATCGCCGGAGCTGAACAGCATCGCGATGGGATCTGCGCTCTCGGCGCCGTTGAGGAATATCTGAGCCTGCATCCGCTGGCAGAGCTCGTATTCGGGGACGCCCAGCCGGGCTTCCGCGATGGTCCGGTCGAAGGCGTCATTGACGATCTCGAAGGCGATGCGCTTGAGCGCAACCTCGGTCGGCGTCTTGATCATCCTGATCTGCCACAGGAGTGCTACGGCGCTCGTGAGGCGGCCGGCGGCGGCCAGGGGACCAATTCTCTCGATGATCTCGAGCGAACCGCGGCCGAGCATCTCCTGGCCGTAATCGACGGCGATGCGGGGCGCATGAAGGCCGCGGGCCGCCTGAATCCGGGCGGCGATCGCGTCCACGGCTTCGGGCAGATAGCCGTCGTAATAGCAGGCCGTGAAATGCCTGGGCTTCAGAGCGACGTTGACGGACTCGCCAAGGCTTCCGAACAGCCAAAGCTCGGTCGGTGACACCACGGCAAAGATGGGGCGCGCCTTGTAGGCCCAGGACAGGGAGGCATAGTCGGTGACGTAGTCGACATTCTTCCTGTCGGACAGAATGATGAAATCGATCCCGGCATCCGCCATCGCATGACGAATTCTCGTCAGGCGGTCCTGCAATTCCGATGCGGCTATGCCGGGAGCCGGAGGTCTCGGCGTCGAGGCCAGCATCAAGCTCCGTGAGGAAGGGATCATTCTGCGTCTCCAACGGCCTGTGTCTTGGCAGGCATCGTCACCGAGACGGCCAGCCGGTCGAACGGCGATTCAACAAGGCCGAAGATCGAGACGTCGGACCGACTCGTCTTCACGCGGTACAAGCGCCGGATCATCGGGTAGCCGCTCTGGACCGAGAAAATTCGCTGAGCCTCGCTGGATGCAGGAGCGGCATCGATCACGAGATGCGTATCGCCGATCTCGATGTTGTCATGGCGCAGGGCGTCCATGACGAAGCGCTCGCCGAATTGATCGACGATGGCTTCGGGTAGATCCGCCGCGACATAGGTCAAGTCGAACATAATCGGAATCGCGTCGGCGTAGATGATCTTGCGCACGCACAGCATCTTCGACCTCGGCGGGTCGAAGATGCTCATCGCCGGCTCACTGATATTCTCCTTCGTGATCGAGATCAGGCTCATCGAAGGCTCGAAGCCGAGGCTCCGGGCGTTGTCCATCGACGACATCCAGATATCGAGATCGCGCAGGAAACGACGGCGCTCCTTCACGAAGGTGCCCTTGCCCGGAATCGAGGTCAGAAGCCCCTCGGATTGGAGGTCGCGAAAAGCGCGCTTCACGGTAATCGGGCTGACGCCGAACTCCTCGCTCAGCTGAGCCGTCGACGGGATCGCGCTTCCCGCGGCATAGATGCCGCAACCGATACGCCGGCGGAGCTCTTCGCGAACATTCTCGTTCAGCGACATTGGCGCCTGTACGAGCGGCTTGGTGATCATCGGCATGGGCCGGTTTCCCTGAGGCAGGTGCCGGCCGACGGCCGGCGGATCGATGGGAGACACCTTGCGGCCTCCTGCGTTGACAGACCTGGTATACCTAGTATGTATAAATGATAAGTCAACAGGGGGAGTGTGTACCAATGAGCGTGACGACATCAATTCGAGGGGCCGTCCTGGCAGGCGTTTCCGCCGTCATCGCCATGGTTGTCGGTGCAGCCGATCTGCGCGCTCAGGGCGCGCTGCAGGAGATCCTGAAGACCAAGAAAGTCGTCGTGGGCATCCACAACGGAAAGCCCTGGGGCTACAAGGGCGAGGATGGAAAGGTTTCGGGCTTCAGCCCCGATCTGGTTCGGGCGGCGTTTGCGCCGATGGGCGTCGACCAGATCGACTTCATCGTTTCCGATTTCGGTGCGCTGATCCCCGGCCTGGTTGCCCGCAGGGTCGATATCGTCGCCTCCGGCCTGTACATCACGCCGGCCCGTTGCGGCATGGTTGCCTTTAGCGACCCTGACCTGAGCCTGAAGGACGCGATCCTGGTCAGGAAGGGAAACCCGGCGAAGATCCACAGCTACGAAGACATCGCGAAGAACGCCCAGCTCAAGCTGGGTATTCCTCGCGGCAGCGCAAATGCCGTGAACGCGGTCGATGCCGGAGTGCCTTCAGGCCAGACCTTGCTGTTGCAGGACGGCGATACCACGCTGGGCGCGCTGCTCGCCGGGCGCGTGGATGCGGCATCGTTCTCGGCCCCCTCCGCGATCGCAATCCTTGCCGATCCCAACATGACGGCCATCGAACGCGCCGCGCCCTTCAAGGGATTCGTGGGTGCGAATGGCCTCGAGCGGGCGGGCTACTCGGCGATTGGCTTTCGGCCAGCCGATGGCGAGCTCCGCGACGCCTACAACAAGCGGCTGGCCGAAATGAAGGCCGACGGGACCGTCGCTGCCATCATGGCCAAATACGGCTTCACGGAGGCCGAGACCGCCCCCGCCCTGAGCCAGGACGCAATCTGCAAGGGCAATGGTTGATCCGTTCACCCAACCAAAGGTGCATCATGTCGGTCCTGTCGTCCTGCATACGAAGCATTGTCTGGGGTGTTGCAGCCTCGTCGTTCCTCCTTGCTCCTGCTCTCGCACAATCGATCAAGGAGCGGGTCCTGGCCGAGCGCAAGCTGACGATCGGCATCCATAATCAAATGCCCTGGGGAGTCAGGACGGCCGATGGTGGCGTGTCGGGGTTTCACCCGGACCTGATCAAAGCGGTGCTGGGACCGGTCGGGATCGAGACGATCGACTTTGTCGTCATGGATTTCGGGGCGCTGATACCGAGCCTTCTCGCCCGGCGCATCGATGTGGTCGCCTCCGGCCTGGCAATCACCCCACCCCGCTGCGCGCAGGTCATCTTCAGCAATCCCGATCTTGCGATTGGAGACGGAGTCATCGTCAAGGCCGGCAATCCGCTCGGCATTCACAGCTATGCCGATATCGCCAAGAACCCCGCTTTGCGCCTCGGGGGCGGGCGCGCAAGCTCCAATACCGAGAACGCCCTGAAAGCCGGCGTGCCGGCCGGCCAGCTTCAGCAATTCCAGAGCGTCGAGGCGACCGTCTCGGCGTTGCTGGCTGGCCGTGTGGACGCCGTGACCTTGTCGTCGGCCACGGTGATCGCCGCCCTGAACGATCCGAACATCAAAGGTCTCGAACGAGTGCTGCCATTCAGGGGGCACGTCCTCGAGAACGGGCGCGAAGCCGCAAACTACGCCGCGATTGCATTCCGGGCCGACGATGTCGAACTCCGAAATATCTACAACCAAAGCCTCCGCGAGCAGAAATCCAACGGAAAGCTCGCGGAAATCATGAAAAAATACCAATTCACCGACGCCGAGGCGGCGCCTCCCGGCCTGGTCGCAAAAGATCTGTGCCCCGACAATTACCGTTAGCCTGGCGTCAGTCGATGAGCTACGCGACCGTCATATCGGAAATATTCAAGGGCTTTTCCATAACTGCGACCGTGGCTGTCATTGGCCTGATCTATGCAATTCCCTTTGCTGTCATATTCGGTACCCTTCAGTATTTTGCCAGAGGTTGGCGTCAAACGCTGGTCACGGCGATAATCGAATTTTGGCGAAGCTCGCCTGTCATCGTTTTGCTCTATGCGTTTTACTACTCGTTCCCGGCTTTCGGCGTCTATCTTTCCGCAATCGCGGTCGGCTCGATGGTCCTGGGCCTGAACATCGGTGGATATGGAAGCCAGTCCGTCAGGGCTGCCCTACAGGCACTGGATAAAGGGCAGTCCGAAGCGGGGTTGGCCCTCGGCCTGAACCGATTTCTGGTGCTGCGGCTGATCGAATTGCCTCAGGCGATCAGGATGATGATTCCGACATTCATCAATCAGGCCATCCAGCTGGTCAAAGGAACGGCGCTCGTCTCCCTGATAACGCTGACCGACATGACGTTCCGGGCAAAGGAAATAGCCCAAACGCAATACGACCCCTCGACGATCTACACTGCGCTGCTGATTTCCTATTTCGTCGTTTGCTACCCGATAACGATCCTGGGCCGCCATGTGGAGCAGGTTCTTGGACGCGGGCAGGGTGGGCTTCGTGAATTTTGACCTCGCATTCGCCGTCAAGATCGTGCCGCGCGTTCTCGACGGGCTCGGCAACACGATAACGGTGGCGATCCTCAGCTCGTTTGGCGCCGCATTGCTGGGTTTCGTATTGGAAATGCTGAGGCGAACGGGGCATGGCGTCGGTTATGTCATCCGCTTCGTCATCGACTTCATCCGCTCGACGCCCGTTCTGGTGCAGCTCTACTTCCTGTTCTTCGTTCTGCCGAGCTATGGCATCGTGCTGCCCTCGATGGTGGTGGGGATTCTGGGGCTCAGCATCTATTATTCCGGCTATCTGGCCGAAGTGTTCAAGGCTGGTATCGATGCTGTTCCGCGTGGTCAGTTCGAAGCGAGCATTTCACTCGGCCTGAACAGGTTTCTGACCATCATTCTCGTCATAGCCCCGCAGATGCTGCGGAACATCGCAGCGCCCATGGGCGCATATTTCGTCTCCATCCTGAAGGCGACGCCCTACCTTGCGGTGATCGCCGTGCCCGAGATGCTCGGAAGCGCCTTCGACGTTGCTTCCGAGACATATCGATACACGGAGCCGATGCTGGTCGTAGGCGTGCTGTTCCTGATGCTTGCCGGTGGCGTGGCCTTTCTCGTTCACCGGCTTGAAAAGCGCGTGACGGCTTTCTCTGCCATGGGGCGACGGTGATGCTCTCACGGCAGGCACGCGCAGTCGCGATGCCGTCGAGTCGGCTCTCGAACGCCCCTAGTGGTCCGTCAGCACGACGGTTGCCGATGGACTCGGCGAGCCCAGGAGCTGACGCGCGACCCTTTCCCTGAACAGATCGGAATGCCGCGATGCGACCGCGTCCGCGTCATCGGGATTGCGCTGCTCGATGGCTTTGAACAGGTCGCGATGATCGGTGACGATCTGCGCGATATGGGCCTCGAACTGATCGGTCGTATTGTCGCCGACTTCGAAACACTGCCGCGACAGCCGCATCGCCTCGAGCTGCAATTCCGAATAGGTCTGCTCGAGGAACGAGGAATCGGCGGCGAGCGCGATCTCCTTGTGGAACCGGAAGTTCGCCTCGTTCATGAAGGCGTCGTTGCCGTCTCGAAGGCTCTTCTCGAAGGCGTGCATCTCGCCGTTGATCCTCTCGAGCTGAGCTGGGCTTCGCCTGATCGCGGCAAGCCTGTGCAGGGATCGCGACAGCAGCCGGTTGGCTTCGAAGAACGGCCGCAATTGGCCGACTTCGAACGACGATACCCGGATCTGTCGGCCGTCCCGCTGCAGCAATCCCTCCGAGACGAGACGGATCACGGCCTCTCGGACGGGCGTTCGCGACACTCCGAGCTCACTGACGATCCGCGCTTCGTCGAATACGGAACCGGGTACGAGATCGAGCGACAGGATCCGCTGGCGCAAATCCTCGTAGACCCGGTCTCCATTGCGCACGGACGCGTCCGAACCCAGCGCAAGACTCATCTCCGCCCTCCACGTTGTCCGGCTTGCTCATAGCGGAATACCGTTTGGATTGACAATGTGTCCTAGTTGGATATTCAATGTATCCAACAAGCGGAGAGGGTGATGAGCTGGACGGTCGGGGTGGATGTCGGTGGCACGTTCACGGATTTTTACGTCGTGAACGGTGCCACGCAGGAGGTCGTCGTCCACAAGCGGCCCTCGACGCCCGAGGACCCGTCCCGCGCCATCCTTGCCGGCCTTGCCGAGGTGGCCGAGAGTTCGGGCGTGGAGACGGGCGCGATCGCCAGGCTCGCGCATGGCACCACCGTCGCGACCAACGCGCTGATCGAGCGCAGTGGCGGCAAGGTTGCGATGATCACGACCAAGGGCTTTCGGGACCTGCTGGAAATCGGCCGGCAGGTCCGCCCCAAGATCTACGATCTCAAGGCCGACGCGCCGGCTCCGGTCGTTCCGCGGCAGCGCCGGTTCGAGGCTGCCGAGCGCATCGGCCCGCGCGGCGAGGTCGTGACGGCTCTATCGGATGAGGAGATCGAGACAGTGGTTGCGGCGGTCGCCGGCAGTGGCGCCGATTGCTGCGCGGTCTGCCTGCTGTTTGCGTTCCTCAATCCCGAGCACGAGCGGAAGATCGGCGCTGCACTGCGCGCGCGATTGCCGAACCTGCACGTGTCGCTGTCCAGCGATGTCCAGCCCGAGTTCCGGGAGTATGAGCGGTTCTCCACCACCGTGCTGAACGCGTATCTTCAGCCCAAGGTGACCCGTTATATGGCGCGGCTGAGCGACGCTCTCGAAAGCCATGCCAGCGGCGTCGCGATCGGCATCAGCCAGTCTGCCGGTGGCCTGATGGCGGTCGAGCGCGCCGGACGGCTGCCGATCCGCACCGCATTGTCAGGCCCGGCAGCGGGCGTGGTCGGCGCCGTGGCCGTGGCCGCGCGCTCCGGCGAAGGAAATCTGATCACGCTCGATATCGGCGGCACGAGCACGGATGTGTGCCTGATCGAGGGGGGCGCGGCCGCCATGACCTATGGTCGCGACATTGCCGATTTCCCGGTCCGGCTGCCGTCCATCGACATCAACACCGTCGGTGCCGGCGGCGGCTCCATTGCCCATGTCGGCCGCGACGGCCTGATGAAGGTCGGTCCGGAGAGCGCAGGCGCCGTTCCCGGTCCGGCCTGCTACGGGCGTGGCGGCGCCTTGCCCACGGTTTCGGACGCGAATGCGTTTCTGGGCCGCCTGCCGGCGACGCTCGTCGGCGGAGGGATGACGCTCGACCGCCAGGCAGCCGAACGCGCGATCGCGCCTTTGGCCGCGCGTCTCGGCCTGCCGCTGGCTGAGACCGCGCTCGGCATCATCCGCATCTGCGTCTCGAACATGGTTCGTGCGATCCGGGCGATCTCGGTCGAGCGCGGCTACGATCCGCGCAATTTCACGCTGATGCCATTCGGCGGCGCCGGAGGCCTGCATGCGGCCGATGTCGCCGAAGAACTGGCCATCCGCAGGATCCTGGTGCCGCTCTCGCCGGGCATTCTCTGCGCGGAGGGCGTGGCGATGTCCGACATCCAGGAAAGCTTCGTCGCCACCTGCCGCGTCGAGCTTGGTGACGATCTCTCTCCGATCGGCGCGGCCATCGCGGGCCTCTCCGATCAGGCGCGGCGCTGGAGTGACGGCGCCGCCGGCCTCATCGTCAGCGCCTCGCTGGACATGCGTTACGTCGGCCAGAACTACGAGCTTTCCATTCCGCTCGATGACGGCCTGGCGCTCCCCGCCGCCAGCGAGCTGCGCGAGCGCTACCTGAAGACGCACAGCTCGAAATACGGGCATGCCGACGCTGCCGCCGCGATCGAATTCGTCAATGTCAGGCTCAAGGCGCGCTTGCCGCAGCCGCATGGTGGCGCGCCTCGCTTGCGCCGGCAGAATGCCGGCTCGCCGCGATCGACGGCGAGCGCGTGGTTTCACGCCGCTGCGCCGGACGAAACGCTGATCGTCGAGCGGGCAACGCTCGAGCCCGGCGCCGTGCTGCAGGGGCCGGCGATCATCACCCAGTTCGATTCGACGACGGTGGTTCCGCCGAAATGGTCGGCGCGGGTCGACGACGCGCTGAACATCATCATGGAGCGCCAGCCGTGAGCAAAGCCGCCCTCGATCCGATCACGCTGGAAATCCTGTGGAACGGGCTGCGCTCCACGACGGATGAGTGCTTCCTGACGATCCAGCGCTCCGCCTTCTCCACCAATATCAAGGAACGCCACGATCATTCCGTCGCGGTGCTGGATGCATCGGGCCGGCTCGTCGTCCAGGCGGAGAACGCGCTGCCGATCCATCTGGCCTCGATGAGCGGTCTCGTCGAGATCCTGCAGGAGCGCTTTGCCGGGGACATCCAGCCGGGCGACATCTTCGTCGGCAACGACCCGCATGTCGCCGGCGGCACCCATCTTCCGGACATCAATCTGGCAGCGCCCGTTTTCGTCGACGGCAAGCTCGTCGCCTTCGTCTGCAACATCGCCCACCACGCCGATGTCGGCGGCGCGGCGCGAGGCTCGATGTCGGGCGGGCTGACCGAAATCTATCAGGAGGGGCTGCGCATCCCGGTCGTACGGCTTTTCCGCGATGGCCAACCCGTACGGGACATCCTCGACCTGCTTCTGCTCAACATGCGCTTGCCGACGGAGCGCAAGGGCGACCTCAACGCGCAGATCGCCGCTTGCCGCCTCGGTGTCGAGCGCATCGTCGGCCTCTGCAACCGCTACGGCCTGGCCCGGGTCGAGCAGACCTTCGACGAGATCATCGAGCGCAGCCGCGGCCGGATGCTGGAGGCGATCGCGGGGCTGCCCGACGGTGAATGGTCCCATTCGGACATGATGGACGACGACGGGATGGGACAGAGCGACGTCATGATCGCTCTGACAGTGCGCAAGCGAGGCCGCGAGGCGGTTTTCGACTTCACCGGCTCGGCGCCCCAGGTCGCGGGCAATATCAACCTCACCCTGAACGCTGTGCGCTCCTCGGTCTGCTACGCGCTCAAGGCTTTGCTCGACCCTTCCATGCCCAACAACGAGGGCGTGGTGCAGGCTTTCGAGATCGTCGCGCCGCAGGGCACGATCGTGAACTGCGTGGCACCGGCCGCGGTCGCGCTGCGCGCCAACACCTGCCAGCGCGTGATCGACGTGGTCCTCGGCGCATTGGCGGCCCTGCTGCCCGAACGGGCGATCGGCTGTGCCAACGGCGCCAATACCAGCATGGTGTTCGCAGGCACGGATCCGCATTCGGGCCAGCCCTATGTCTATCTCGAAACGCTGGGCGGCGGGATGGGCGCACGCAACGACCGGGACGGCAAGGACGGCGTCCAGGTCCACATCACCAACACCTCGAATCTCCCCGTCGAGGCGATCGAGATGGAATATCCTCTGCGCGTCGAGGAATATGCGCTGGTTGCCGATTCAGGCGGCGCCGGCACCTATCGCGGCGGCCTCGGCCTCAGGCGCGTGGTCCGGCCCGTGGGGCATGTTTGCGAATTCTCGGGCGTGGGCGAGCGTTTCCGGCACGCGCCGGGCGGCATCTTCGGCGGCGAAGCAGGGCGGCCCGGTCGGTTCCGGCTGCATCGCGCCGACGGCAGCGCCGAGCCTTTGCCGAGCAAGCTGACCGGAGTGAAGCTGTCGACCGACGTGGCGGTCTCGGTCGAGACGCCAGGGGCGGGCGGCTACGGCCCGGCGACCGAGCGCCTGCCGGACATGGTCGAAGAGGACCTCGCGTCCGGCAAATGCTCCGCCGACTTCGTCGCGACGCATTATCCGCGTTCCGTGCGGCCGGCGACGGAAACGCCTTCGCGAGCGAGCGATCTGGAGGTGACGGCGTGAAAACCGCAGGCAAGGCCTATCAGGGCATCATTTCGGCAACGCCGACGCCGCTGGACGCCTCCGGCAATGTCGAGGTGGCCGCCGTCCGCAAACTCGCGACACATCTCGTGGCGGAAGGCGCCGACGGGCTGTGTCCGGTCGGAGGGACCGGCGAATACGTATCGCTGACGCCTCGCCAGCGCCGGCAAATGCTGGATGCGACATTGGAGGCGTCAGCCGGGCGCGTGCCGGTCATCCCGGGCGTGCTGTCGGCAGGTTTCGGCGAATGCCTCGAGACGAGCCGGGAATTCGCGGCCGCCGGCGCCAGCGCGCTTCTGGTCGTGACGCCCTATTACGCGCGGCCGACCCAGGAGGGCATCGTCGACTATTTCAAGAAGCTGTCGGATGCCGTCGATGCCGATCTCATGCTCTACGAGATCCCGTATCGCACCGGCATCGCCCTGCGGCCGGAAACGGTCGATGCGCTGGCGCGCCAGACCCGCATCGTCGCGATGAAGGCCTGCAACCAGGATCTCTCGGTCCAGCTCCACGCGATGGAACTCGCAGGCGCCGAGATCTCGATCCTGACCGGCGAGGAGAACGTCTTTCCCCTTCATGTCGCGATGGGCGCGCGGGGCGGCCTGCTCGCCACCTCCTGCCTGTTTCCGCGGATCTGGGCGGAGCTCTATCGGCTGGCGTCCAGCGGACGGCTGGACGAGGCGAAGGCGCTTCACGCCGAGATCATGCTGACCGTGAACACACTCTATCGCGAGCACAATCCGGGACCGATCAAGGCGGCGCTGACCATGTCCGGCTTTCCCTCCGGGGAGGTGATCGCGCCGCTCCTGCCGATCAGCGAGGAGACGCGTCAGCTCGTCGCCCAAGCCCTTCCCGCGACCTTCGAGCGCGAGCGAAGCCTGTCGAAGCCGAACTCCAACGCAGCCTAACGCCCACCCAGAAGAGTGGGCGCCATAAAGAGGGGATGTCGTCATGTCTGAATTCGAAAACAAATCCAACCTGCTCCGCCCGACCCGGCGCAAGCTGCTGACCACGCTGGGCGGTGGCGCCGCGCTCAGCGTCGCCGCACCTTTCGTGCTGCGCAACGGCCGCGCCGAAGCGCAGTCGAAGAACCTCGTCTTCGTAACCTGGGGCGGTACCTATCGCAGCTCGGTCGAGGAGGGGCTGATCAAGCCCTTTATGGCCGAGACCGGCATCAAGGTCACGGTGATCGACACGCCCGACCTCGCCAAGGTCAAGGCGCAGGTCACGACCGGCAATGTCGAATGGGACGTGTTCGACGCGCCCGGCGCGCTGGGCACCGGTGGTTCGCGTGAGGGCTATTGGGAGCCGCTGCCGGCCTCGTTGTTCGACGCCGCCGACCTCTCGATCCCCGCGACGAAGGACCTCGTGCCATTCTATACCTTTGCCGGCGGCATCGCCTACGATCCCAAGCGCCACCCAGAGGGCAAGTATCCAAAGAACTTCGCCGAATATTTCGATGCGAAGGCTTTCCCCGGCCGCCGCACCTTCCGCAACCGGCCGAGCGAGACGCTGGAAGCGGCGTTGCTCGCTGACGGCGTGCCGCCCTCCAAGCTCTATCCGCTCGACGTCGACCGCGCCTTCAAGGCGCTCGACCGGATCAAGCCGAGCGTCGCGAAATGGGTGGACTCGACGCCGCAGACCATCACGCTGCTGCAGACCAACGAGGTCGACTTCAGCTACTCCTATGCCTCGCGTGTGAAGACGACCGGCGCGACCGGCGCCGGAATGGCCTTCTCCTTCGCGCAAACCTTGAACGGCCTCGAATATCTCGCCGTGCTCAAGAATGCGCCGAACAAGGAAAACGCGCTGAAATTCGTCTCCTACGCCCTTCAGCCGAAGGCGCAGGCCGCGGTGATGGAGCTGCTCGGCAACACGCCGGTCAGCAAGAAGGCGCTGCCGATGCTCTCGGCCGAGACGCGCAAATGGCTGCCGAACATGGAATCCGACCAGAACCTCGTCATGAACGAGCAGTGGTGGTCGGAGAACTTCGAGAAGCTGAGCCGTCGCTTCAAGGAGTGGGTGCTCACCTGAGCACTCGCACCGCGTCGAACAGAGCAGCGGATCGGAACCGATGATGCATTCGGATGCCTCCAGGGGGGCGGCCACCTTCGTGTTGCCGGCGGCCGTCGTGTCGCTGGCGATCGCGGCCGTGCCGCTCCTGTTCATCCTCTGGACGAGCCTGGGCGGCGCCAAGCTCTCCCTGGAGGCGTTCGAGAACCTGCTGGCGAGCCGCCTGTTCCAGCGCTCGCTCTATACGACGCTCGAGATCAGCATTTTCGCGTCGCTGATCAGCCTGATCCTGGGTTACATCGTCGCCTTGCATCTCGCGCGCCAGCCGCCGCGCCGCCGCGCCGTCTACATGGTGCTGGTCCTGCTGCCGTTCTGGACCAGCATCCTCGTCAAGAGCTACGCCTTCACCGTGATCCTCGGACGCGAAGGCGTGATCAATCTGGCGCTGAGCTGGGTCACGGGCACGCAGGTTGCGCTGCCGATGATCCTGAACCGGGTCGGCGTCATGGTCGGCATGACGAATTATCTCACGCCCTTCATCGTGTTCCCGGTGCTCGCGAGCCTGCTGGCGATCGATCCCGCGCTGTACCGCGCTGCCGACATCATGAGCGCCCGCCCGATGCGGGTGTTCTTCACCATCACCCTGCCGCTCAGCCTGCCGGGGGTGATCGCCGGCGTCTCGAGTGTGGCGGTGATGTCCCTCGGCTTCTTCGTCATTCCCGCCCTGCTCGGCGGCCGCCAGGACGTGATGCTCGCCAATCTCGTCGATTTCTACACACGCGAGACGCTCGACTGGAACATGGCCGCCGCGATCGGCGTGCTGCTGCTCGGCATGGTCGTGCTGCTCTCCGGGCCCGCGCTGTGGATGCGCCGCAACCAGCTCGCCGGAAAGGCTTGACGCGATGTCGGACGCCTTCGACCTCAAGGACCCGTTGAAGCGCCGCTATCGCCGCTTCGGCACGCTCCTGGCCGTGCTGGTCTACGCCTTCCTGCTGGTGCCGAGCCTGATCGTCATTCCGGTCTCCTTCGGAACGCAGCACGAGCTGCGCTTTCCGCCGCGTGAATTCTCGTTCGAGCTGTACCAGATCTTCTTCTCGTCATCCGCCTGGACGGAGCCACTGCTCCAGAGCGCCAAGATCGCGCTGATGACGACGATCCTCGCGCTGGTGACGGCCGTGCCGGCGGCCTACGGCATCGTGCGCTACGAGTTCCCCGGCAAGAAGGCGATCACGATCCTCATGATGAGCCCGCTGGTCATTCCGGCGATCGTGATGGCGCTCGGCCTCTATCTTTACTTCTCCTATCTGCGCCTCACGGGGACGACCCTGGCGCTCGTGCTCGGCCACACGATCTACGTCACGCCCTTCGTGATCGTGATGGTCGCGGCCGGCGTCCAGAAGCTCGATCCCAATCTCGAATTCGGTGCCACGCTCATGGGCGCGGGCCGCTACCGCATGTTCGCGACCGTGGTGCTGCCGCAGCTGATGCCCTCGATCCTGGCCGGCGGGCTCTTTGCCTTCCTGATCTCCTTCGACGAGGTCGTCATCTCCTGGTTCCTGGTTTCGGCGACGACCACGACCCTGCCTGTGAAGATGTATTCCAGCATCCAATGGGAGATATCGCCCGTCATCGCGGCCGTCTCGACCATGCTGACGGCACTCTCCTTCATCATCTGCATGCTGACTGCTGCGCTGCAGCGGCGCGACGAGCCCGGGCGCTGAACGCGCCATGCCTATCGAGGACCATTCCATGACAGTATCGTTTCGCGGTGAGGAAGACATCGCGGCGCTGCGCGCTCGCGTCGCGCTCGCCAACACATTCGCCTGGATCGTCGTCTCCGGCCTGACCGCGATCTGCTATCGCGAGCGCGGCGAGAAGGCCCTGAACGACATCTGGGCCGCATTGCTCTCGTCCGAGCAGAAGGTCCGCTTCCGCGCGGCGCTGGTCAAGCTCGGCATCGAGAACGATCCGCCCGCCCTGGCGGCGGCGAAGTATCACTATTTCTCCAATTCGATCGGTGGGCTGAACATGCAGCTGATCGAGGAAAGCCCGAAGAAGGTCTGGATCCGCTATCTCTCACCCTGGGGCACCTATCCGGGCATCGCCGCGCTGACGGTCCCGACCTCGGTGCGCCGCACGATCCTTTCGACCTGGCATCCGCGCAACGGTCAGCTCCTCGGCTGTCCGCGCCTCGGCTGGGTTGCCACCAAATTCGTCGCCGAAGGACATCCCTACGACGAAGGCTATTTCCAGGAATACGATCACGACCTCGCGCCGGAGGAACGGTTCCGGGTCGAGCATGTCGAGAAGACGCCCGAATTCGATCCCGGCAAGGCTCCGAAGCTCGATCCCGCGATCTGGCCGGAGGCGCGTTGGCTGAAGGGCAGCTACAGCTACGGCGTCGATTACGTCCAGCACGTGATCGAGATCATGCACCGACTGTTCGGCGCCCCTGCGGCGCAGGGGCTCGTCGCGACCGGGATGCGGCTGCTCGCGGTGCAGTTCGGCCCCCACCTTGCCAAAGCGAGCGGCGAGGAAGGCTCGACGCCCGAAGCGATCGCCCGCAGCTTCGCCGCGATCCTGGGTTCGTTCCGCAACGAATGTACGGTCGAGACCTCGGGTGCCGACCGCACGGTCCTGCGTTTGCGCGGCTTCCTGCCCTTCGCGCATGAGGCTGATGACGGTTTGCGGCAGTCGGTTTTCGCGCTGTTCGCGATGATGACGCGCCTGCGCAACGGCCATGTCGCGATCACCCGCAGCTTCGACCCCGCCAGCCAGACCGAAAGCTGGACGTTGTCGGACGAGAAACGCTGGCTCTGGTGAGACCATGACGATGCGCAAGCAGACCAACTGGTTCTCCGACCGCGAGACCGTTCCGCTGCTCCTCGAGCGTTGTGCGCGGGAGCGGCCCGACCATGTCTTCTGCCGTCAGGACGACACCGAGATCACGTGCGCGGCCCTGAACGCCCGCGTCAATCGCGCGGCCCATGGGCTGGCGGCGCTCGGGGTCGGCAAGGGCACCCATGCCGCAGTCATGCTCGGCCACCATCTCGACTATGTCGCGATCTTCTTCGCCCTGATGAAGCTCGGCGCGGTCCAGGTGCCGATCAACGTCAATCTCAAGGGCCCGGGGCTGACCTACATCATCGACCATTCTGCCCCGAGCCTGATCGTGGCCGACGCCGACTTCGCCGAGGCGCTCGATCCGATCCTCGCCGAGCGGGGCTCGATCCGCCAGGTTTGGCGGGGTCGCACGCCGCAGGATGGGCATAGCTCGATCCCGATCGAGAGCGTCCTCTCCCACCCGGACGACAGCGATCCCGTCGTGCCGCTTCGCGACGACGACCTGCGCATCATCCTCTACACGTCGGGCACGACCGGCCCGGCCAAGGGCGTCGAGATGACCGATCGGATGCTGCGCGCATCGGCGCTCGGCTCGATCTGGATCGGCAACATCCAGCCCGGCAGCGTCCTTCATTTCTGGGACCCGATCTATCATGTCTTCGGCAGCGAGGTGCTGGTGCTCTCGCTGATGGTGCCGGTGACGCTCGGCTTCGTTCCGCGCTTCAGCGCGACGCGCTTCTGGGACGAGGTGCGCGCCTATGGCGCGAGCCATATCCATTTCGTCGGCGGCGTGCTGCAGCTTCTGCTGAAGCAGCCGCCTTCGCCGGATGACCGCAATCACGGTGCGAAGATCGCCTGGGGCGGCGGCTGTCCCGTCGGCATCTGGCGCGAATTCGAGGAGCGCTTCGGCGTCGAGATCCGCGAGGGCTACGGCATGACCGAGACCTCGAGCTTCAGCGTGATCAACACCGAGGGCAAGCTCGGCTCGATCGGCAAGGCCGTCGACTTCTTCGAGGTCGAGATCGTCGACGACAGCGGCAAGGTCACCGCGCCGCGCGAAGTCGGCGAGATCCGCGTCGCCGAGAATGAGCGCGGCACCATGGTTGCCCGCTACCACAAGGACCCCGAGACCACGGCCAAGACGATCCGCGACGGCTGGCTCTACACCGGCGACCTCGCCTGGCGTGACGAGGACGGCTTCATCTTCTTCCTGGGGCGCAAGAAGGACAGCCTGCGCCGTCGCGGCGAGAACATCTCCGCCTGGGAGGTCGAGCGGGTGATCAACGACCACCCTGCGGTCGAGGAGAGCGCCCTGATCGGCGTGACCAACGAATTCGCAGACGAGGACCTGAAGCTCTTCGTCAAGCTGAAGCCCGATGAGCAGCTCGATGCGGCGGAGCTGCTGCTCTGGTGCGAGCCCAGGATGGCGGCCTTCCAGATTCCGCGTTTCGTCGCCTTCGTCGACGAGTTCCGCAAGACACCGACCCAGCGCATCCAGAAGCAGTTCCTGTCGAAGGCGATCGACGACGGCTGCTTCGACCGCGAGCGCGCTGCCGCGAAAGTTTGAAGCCGAGGACAAGATGCAGCTCAACAGCAAGACAGCGATCGTCACAGGCGCCGCCCAGGGCATCGGCGCCGCGATCGCGCGGGAATTCATCGCGCAGGGCGCCAATGTCGTCATTGCCGATGTGCAGGACCAGCGTGGCGCCCAGCTCGCCGCGGAGCTGGGCGAGCGCTGCCGTTACAGCCACTGCGATGTCGGCGACGCGGAGCATGTCACGCGGCTGGTCGAAACGGCCTGTGACTGGTTCGGCGGCATCGACATCGCCGTCAGCAACGCCGGCATCAACCAGAACGCCGAGATCCTCGATATCACCGAAGAGGATTTCGACCGCGTCCTGCGGGTGAATCTCAAAGGCGGCTTCCTGGTCGGGCAGGCTGCGGCACGCAAGATGGTGGCTCAGGGCCGCAAGGGCGTGATCATCAATATGAGCTCGATCAACGCGGTGGTCTGCAGCCCCCATATCGTGCCCTATGCCGTCAGCAAGGGCGGGCTGAACCAATTGACCGCGGTCATGGCGCTCGGCCTCGCCAAGCATGGCATCCGCGTCAACGGCATCGGTCCCGGCAGCGTCGAAACCGAGCTTCTTGCGCAGATCGTCAACACCGATCCCGGAGCGCTGAAGAACATCCTGTCGCGCACCCCGATGGGACGCCTCGGCCAGCCCGACGAGATCGCCAGGATCGCGGTGTTCCTGGCGAGCGATGCGTCGAGCTACATGACCGGACAGACCATCTATGCCGATGGTGGGCGGCTGCCGCTGGCCTATACCGTGCCGGTGCCGGCATGAGTGCCGCGACATCGCAAGAATCCGGCGCGGCCCCGATGATCCGCCTCGAGGGTGTGAGCAAGGTCTATGGCGGCTTCACGGCGCTCCACGGTACGGATCTCGTGGTACGACGTGGCGAGTTCCTGACGCTTCTCGGCCCGAGCGGATCGGGCAAGAGCACGATCCTCAATCTGATCTCCGGCGCCGTCGCGACGACGTCGGGGCGCATCCATATCGACGGCCGGGACGTCACCGAAGTTCCGGCCCGCGAGCGCGGCATCGGCATGGTCTTTCAGAACTATGCGCTGATGCCCCATATGAGCGTCTTCGACAATGTCGCCTATCCGCTGAAGATCAGGGGGCTCCCGAAAGCGCAGATCGCCGAGAAGGTCCGGGACGTGCTGGCCCGGGTCGGCCTGACCGGTTTCGAGGCGCGCAAGCCGCGCCAGCTTTCCGGCGGCCAGCAGCAGCGTGTCGGCATCGCCCGCTGCATCGTCTATTCGCCGAAGATCATCCTGATGGACGAGCCGCTCGGCGCGCTGGACAAGAACATGCGCGACCAGATGCAGGAAGAGATCAAGCGCCTCCATACCGAGCTCGGCACGACCATCGTCTATGTGACCCATGATCAGGAGGAAGCGCTCAACCTCTCCGACACGGTCTGCCTGATGGAGACCGGCAAGGTCGCGCAAATCGGCTCGCCGGAAGAGCTCTATTTCGCGCCGGCCAACATGTTCGCGGCACAGTTCATCGGTGAATCCAATCTGTTCGACGTCGTGCGGGAAGAGGGCGGGGTCCTCAGGGCCCCGGACGGAACGTTGTTCCGGCCGGGTGCCGATGCCCGCCCCGGCAACAAGGTTCTGGTCAGGCCGGAGAAGCTGCGGATCGTCGACGAAGGGCAACTGCCGCCCGACCGGCTCAACGTGCTGTCGGGCGAGATCGACCATGTCTCCTTCGTCGGTGGCATGACGCGCGTGACCGTCCGCACCGCCGGCGGAACGAGCTTTGTCGTCAAGAGCATCTCGGAGCGCGCAGCGCTGCGCGTCAAGCCGGGCGACCGACTGCACGTCACCTGGGATGTCGGTGACGTGATCATACTGAACGGTTGAGTGCGATGTCCGAGACGTTCCTGGCCGAGCTTCGGACCGTTCCAGAAGCGGCGATCATGGAGGCGCCAGCCGAGATGGAGGCGCATCTCGTCGATTGGCGCAAACGACATTTCGGCAAGGCGCTCGCCGTCGCGTTCCCCGCGTCGGCGGCGGCGGTCGCGCAGATCGTCAAGCTTTGCGCGCATCACCGGGTGCCGGTCTATCCGCAGGGCGGCAACACCAGCGTCTGCGGCGGTTCCGTGCCCGACGCCGGCGGCGGCGGGATCGTGCTCAACCTGCGCCGGATGAACCGCATCCTCTCGGTCGACGCTCAGGATAATTCGATGCTCGTCGAGGCCGGCTGCGTGCTGGCCCAGGTGCAGGAGGCCGCGCGGGCCGTGGACCGGCTCTTTCCCATGAGCCTCGGAGCAGAAGGCTCCTGCCAGATCGGCGGCAATCTCGCGACCAATGCCGGCGGCACCGCCGTCCTGCGCTACGGGAACATGCGCGACCTCGTTCTCGGCATCGAAGCCGTCCTGCCCGACGGCACCGTCTGGAACGGACTGCGCGCGCTGCGGAAGAACAACAGCGGCTATGATCTGAAGAACCTGTTCATCGGATCGGAAGGCACTTTGGGGATCGTCACCGCGGCCGTGCTGAAGCTTTTCCCGCTGCCGCAGCACAGCGTCACGGCGCTCGTCGCCGTTCCGGGCATCGAGGACGCGGCGAGCCTCGCCTCGGACCTGCAGAGCGGGTTTCCGGGCCTGGTCTCGGCCATGGAGCTCATGTCGTCCAGCGAACTGGAGCTGGTGATCCGGCATATTCCCGATACCGCGAGGCCGCTGCCGACAAAGGCTCCGTGGTACGTTCTGACAGAGGTAGCCGGCGCGGATGAGGCGGCCGCGATGTCCGACCGCCTCACGGATTTGCTGGAGGCTCCATTGGCCGCCGGAAAGGTCCTGGACGCCACCATCGCGACGAGCGAGCGGCAGCGGCAGCAGCTCTGGCATATTCGTCACCATGTGACCGAAGCCAACGTCAAGGAAGGGATGGGCATCACGCACGACATCGCCGTGCCGCCAGCGCGCATTCCGCAGTTCGTCCGGCAGGCGGAGGTCGCGCTTGCGGCCCGGTTCGCCAATGCGACACCTGTCGTCGTCGGGCATCTCGGCGATGGAAACCTGCATTACATCGCGATGTTCAGCCATGACGACTGGGCCGCGACCGCCGATAAGGCGGCCTGCACGGCCGCCGTCAATCACCTGATCTACGACATCGCCGCCGAACTGGGGGGCACCTTCAGCGCCGAGCACGGCATCGGCTCCATCCATATCGCCGAGATGGAGCGCTACAAGCCGCCATCGGAGCTCGCGCTGATGCAGGCCATGAAACGGACGCTCGACCCGCTCGGGATCATGAACCCGGGCCGGGTCCTGCCGCCCGCGCCATCCGCCGCCGCTTGACCATGGCGGGTCCTCGCCAGCTGGCGGCAATACGGGCCTTCACCTGGGTCCGTGCGGAAGCAGCTCCAATCTGCCGCCATTGGCTCCAGAGCGGCCGGACCGATCGATGAGCGACTTTCTCGACTTTTCCGAAATGCGCGCTTCGGCGCGCCGCCGCTTGCCGCGTGCGATCTTCGACTACATCGATCGCGGCACCGAGGCCGAGACGGCGGTTGCCGGCCTGAGAAAGGCCTTCGATCGGCGCAGGATCGTTCAGAGGGCGCTTCGCGACGTGTCGAATCCGGATCTCGGCGTCGACATATTGGGGACACGCCGCGAGCACCCGATGATCATCGCGCCGACGGCTCTCGCCGGGCTGGTTCGCTATGACGGCGAAATCGAGATCGCGCGCGGTGCCGCGCGGGCCGGGCTGCCATATTGCGCGGCGACACAGGCGTCGACGCGGATCGAGGAGATCGTCGCGAGGTCGCCGCAGACCGAACTCTGGTTCCAGCTCTATCCTTGGCGTGACCGTACGGAAACGCTTCGCCTGATCGACCGGGTCCGCGCCCTCGGCATCGGAACCTTGTTGGTCACGGTCGATACACCCGGCTCGCCGAAGAAGGTCCACAACCAGCGCAATGGCTTCACAATTCCACTAAAGCCCAGCCTCAAGCTCGGCCTGGACCTGATGCGCCATCCGGGCTGGAGCCTCGGCGTCATGGGACGCTATTGGGTGACCCGCGGCATACCTTCCTTCGACAACTACCCGGGCGAGGTTCGAACCGCGATCACGCGATCGGTCACTGATCCGCGTTTCGCGCTTGCGACCAATTTCGAGCGGGATCTGATGTCGGCCATCCGGGACCGCTGGCCAGGCCATCTGATCGTCAAGGGCATCCAGCATCCCGACGACGCCGAGCTCGCCGTGTCCCTGGGTGCGCAAGGCGTGGTGATCTCGTCCCATGGCGGCCGCAACCTGGACAGCCTCGCGCATCCGCTTTCCGTGCTGCCGGCTATTCGCAACGCGATCGGCGGCAGGGCTCTCGTCCTGGCCGACAGCGGGATCAGACGAGGCAGCGATATCGCCAAGCTCATCGGCGCAGGGGCGGACGCCGTGCTGGCCGGCAGGGCTTTCTTGTGGGCGCTGGCCATATCGGGCGAAGCCGGCGTCCCTCGTGCAGCCAAGCTGCTGATCGACGAACTGCGGACGTTCATGGCTTTCGCAGGCATGCGCAATCTTTCAGCCTTGCGCGAGGCGCAATGGATTGATTCAGGCGACTAGCGGGTCAGGGAGCACAAGCCGCTGGCGCCGCTTTTGCCAACTGGCCGATATCGGTTCATGGTCGCGGTGCTGGACAGCCTTGACGATGGCGCGCCCATTGGTCAGCTGCCGATTAGCTCAAAGCGTCAGATTCTAAACATGCAATCTGGCTTCATCGGGCCTCAGGAGGGCGATGAAGTTCGTGGAAAGCCGCGCTAGTGCAGCGCTGGCACCGGCGCGGCAAGTGGCGCTGTCGATTTCCTGGCGCCTGATGGCGATTTTCTTAGTCTGGATCTCAAACGTTTGGATTTACGCTGAGGCGTAGAAGTTCTGCCAGAGCCGTTTCTGATACATTGCCTTCCAGAAGAAGGTAGAGATCACGGTCGAAGGTATTGCATCGCGAAAAGAAGACCAAGGGGACCTTGATGTTTCTACGCCTTACAATTGCATTCGCCTCTGCGCTGGCGCTGTTTTCTTTTCCCGCTGCCGGTGCGGACGTAAAGGTCGGCTCTAAAGGGTTCACCGAAAACATTCTGATCGGCGAGATCACGCAGCAATACCTCGATGCGAAGGGCATACCGGCCAAACTCACCTCGGGGATGGGAAGCAGCGTCGTCCGCCAGGCGATCGTCTCGCGGCAGATTGACCTTTATTGGGAGTATACCGGCCCCGCGCTGGTGAATTTCCACAAGACCCCGGGCATTCCACGCGCAGGAATGCTCGCCAAGCTCAACGAGCTCGACGGCCCGAACGGACTGGTCTGGCTCGACAGCTCGGACGTCAACGACACCTATGCTCTTGCGATGCGCCGCGAGACGGCGAAGTCGATGGGGCTTCGCACCACGAGCGATCTCGCCGCAGCCATCAAAGCCGGCAAGAAGGTCACGTTCGGCTGCAACGCCGAATTCTACAGCCGCAAGGACGGTCTGATGCCGATGCAGGAGGCGTATGGCTTCGCCTTCCCGCGCGAGAACATCATACGCATGGACTCGGGCCTCATCTATCAAGCAGTGCGCGACGGCCAGGTGGATGTCGGCCTCGTCTTCTCCACCGACGGACGCATTCCCGCCTTCGATTTCGTGCTCCTGGAGGACGACCGGCAATATCACATCCCACAGGTGATGACGCCCGTCGTCACGAAGGAGGTCCTGGCGGCGCACCCGCAGATCAGGATCCTGCTCAAGGACATTTCGAGCCGGCTGGACGAGGCCGGAATGGCGAAGCTGAACGCGATGGTCGATGTCGACAAGAAGACCATTCCAGCCGTCGCCGGCGAGTTCCTGAAGTCGTCAGGCCTCGTGCGGTGACGGGAGGCAGGACATGGCGGAGCTGACGGGCCGAGACACGGATATCCGGTCGTTCATCGAGCAGATCGCGAGGACCGAGCTTTCCCCCGACCTCGCGGCAAAGGCGCGCTGGTGCCTCATCGACCTGGTGGCCACGGCCGTCGCCGGATCGCAGACGCCACTCGCCGGCATTCTCAACGGCTATGTCCGCGACTTCCACGCCGCCCGAGTCCCGGATGGCCCCGCATGCCGTCCCATCACCGGCGGACCCGTCACGAACCCCGTGGGCGCCGCGCTCGCAGGCGGAATGATCATCGACTCGGTCGATTCCCATGACGGTCACTCGCTCACGAAAGGTCATGTTGGATGCGCCGTGCTTCCGACGCTGCTTGCCGTCACCGAGGCGACAATGCCGGATTGCGATGGGTCGCTTCTCCTTCGCCTGCTCGTCGCCGGCTACGAGATCGGCACCAGAGCGGGCATCGCGCTGCATCGGAGTGCCGCGGAGTATCACTCCTCCGGCGCGTGGAACGCTCTGACCTGCGCTGCCCTGACCGGCCATCTCCTGGGCCTCGATACGGAGCGCTTCCGCCACGCTCTCGGGATCGCCGAGTATCATGGCCCGCGCAGTCAACTGATGCGGGACGTCGACTATCCGACGATGGTCAAGGACGGTTCCGGATGGGGCGCCATGGCAGGCGTCTCCGCAGCCTATCTGGCGGCGGCCGGCTTTTCCGGCGCACCCGCGCTGTCGATCGTATCGGCCGAGCTTGACGAGGTCTGGAGCGATCTCGGTGATCACTGGCGGATCTTCGAGCAATATACGAAGCCCTATCCCGTCTGCCGCTGGGCGCATCCGGGGATCGATGGCGTCCGGGAATTGCAGGCTCGACACGAGATCCGGATCGACGATGTCGAAAACGTGATCGTACATACCTTCCATGAGGCGACGCGGCTCTTCCAAGGCGTGCCCAGGACCACCGACGAGGCGCAGTACGGCACGTCATTCCCGACGGCTGTGGCACTTGCCCATGGCGATGTGCTGCCGGAGCACATCGCCGATCGGGCGCTCGGCGATCCGGTCGTTCGGCGGCTGACCGAGCGCGTTCGATATGTCGAAGACGCCGCATACTCGAAGGCGTTTCCAGCCCGTCGATTTGCCCGCGTCGAAATCCGTATGCGAGATGGCTCGTCCTTTTCGTCAGCTCCGAGAGAGCCGCGCGGAAATCCCGAATGCCCGCTGTCCGAAACCGAACTCCAACGCAAATTCCTGCTCCATGTATCTCCCTCGTGGGGCGAGCAGCGGAGTCGCGCCTGCTTCGAGTTCCTGTCCAAATTCGGGGAGAACGGCGCCACGGTCGCGAATCTACTCGCCGCCATACGCACCGATCCGGACGCGGCTCAGGCCGCCCCGGCTTCCAGGGTCACGCCCGCCCGTTGCGATAGCGGGATGGCAGCTGTCCGTGGAAATGCTTGAACCATTTGGAGAACTGAGACACCGATCCGAACCCCGTCGCGACGGCGATTTCGATCATCGTCTTCTCGGTATAGGTCAACAGCTCCCGGCCCCGCTCCGTCTGCAGCATGAGATAATATTGCTTGGGATGCAGAGAGAACTGGTTTGCGAAAAGCCGCTCCATTTGCCGCTGGCTGATGCCGACGCGCGCCGCGATTTCGCGGATGGCGATGGGCTCTTCGATGTTGGATTGCATGATCGACGTGGCCCGCCGCAGGATGGGCGGCAGTAGCGCGACGTTGCGTTGCTGCCAGCCGCTCTGTCGTTCGTCATGGGCCCGGATCTTGCCGTGCTGGAATTGCGCAGCGACCTCGTGGGCGATGTCGGCTCCATGCCGCAGCCTGATGATGTGGAGCATCATGTCGAGGGCGGTCGTCCCTCCGGATGAGGTAAAACGGTCGCGGTCGATCTCGTAAAGGGCTTCGGTCACCAGGAGGTCGGGAAACTCCTCGCGCAGCGCGGGCAGGTTTTCCCAATGGATCGTGCAACGATAACCGCCGAGGACGCCCGCCCGAGCCAGGATGTGAGTTGCCGTGGAGAGTCCGCCGATCGTCCGCTTCCGCCTCGCTGCAGACCTCACAGCGCGAATGAGCGGAGCCTCGGATGACGCATCGAGGCGCGTGCCAGCACAAAGAACCAGCGCATCAACCTGCTCAATCAGGCTCGCGACCGGCTCGGCCTCTATGACGAGGTCGTTCGAGGCGGCGACGGGCTTGCCATGCGTGCTGCAGGTCCGCCAGTCGAAAGCGCGGCGGGACAGAAGCCGGTTCGCCACACGAATTGGTTCGATTGCCGAACTGAGGCTCATCATCGAAAACCGAGGAGCGAGCAGGAAACCGAAGCGGAGCGTATCCACCTTTGCATCGACAGGTCTTGCACATTCAATCAAGGCGCCATGCCTTCAACTTGAGACCCGGATGTGACGCGATACCGTGATTCGGCGGCGGCCACCGACATGAAAGCGGACGAGACCACGCTATGATCTGCGCCCGCGAGCCGAACAGGCCGGCGGCTTTCGCCGTGTGGGGGGCGATTCGCCGTCGCACAACTTTGCCTCTTCCGTCCGAAATTAACTTTCTGATAAGACATTCGGGATTCCTTTCCGGTGACAACGGTCCGCCGCTTGCGGCAGCCCCGAGTTCCGTAATCAGGAGGTTGCCGCATGAAGCGGGCCGTGATCGCAGCAAATGCTGCCCGTTCCACCGGTATGAGCCGCTCCGGGCGCAAAGCGATCCCGCTTCTGATTTCACTGGCTGCGCCCGCTCTGGGCGCCTGCTCCATGTCGCCTGTCGAGACCGCTTCGACAGCTGCTCCGGCAGCAAAGGAGCCCCATGAGATTCGTAAGCGCGCCGTCGCCCTGGCGAAGGCCGAACCGCGCGAGAAGGAATGCCTCGTCCGCGCGATGTATTTCGAATCGAACCGGTCGAGCGAGGCGGGCCTGCTCGGCGTCGGCACGGTCGTGATGAACCGGGTCGGGGCGCCGCGATATCCCGAGACGATCTGCGGCGTCGTCGGCGCACCGCGGCAGTTCGCCTCCGGCGTGCTGACGCGTCAGATGGCGGCGCGCGACCTGCCGAAGATCGAGGCCGTCGCGGACGATATCCTCAACGGCCGACGCAACGAGGCGGTCGGAACGGCCAAGCACTTTCATATGGCCGGCCTGCGCTTTTCCTATCCCAACATGCATTATGTGACGGTGGCGGGTGGGAACGCCTTCTATGTGAAGGGCGAACGGCCCGAGCGGCGTCGCAACGAGGAGCCGAGCAATCAGCTCGCTGCGGCCCCGGCGCCGACGCCTGTCGCCGCCACCCCCACGCCGGAGCCGGCATCCTTCGCCAGTTCGGCGCTGGCTTTCGCTTCAGACACGCCCGCGCCGGCAGCGGCCGCGCCCGCAGATGCGGCTGTCAATCTCGTCAGCAATGCGCCGCTGCCGCCCAGCCGGCCGCTCGATCTCAAGCTGGCCAAGAAGATCGCGCATGCCTTTGTCGCGCCGGCGGCGGGCGACGCCCGTCTTGCCGCGCTGATGCCCGCCTCTCGCGGCCTTCGCGGCAGCCTGCGGCAGGATTGACCTGCATCAAAACCGCGAGCGCTGCGTCCTGAAGCGTCGCCGGTAGAGCGGGCGCGAGCCTGTTCTCCGCCCCGATGTGTCGCGGGGCGGAGAAAATTGGGCGCGGCATCTTTAGGGCCCGCCACCCCCTAGAACGGGCCGCCAGCGGAGCTCGACCGGATCGAGCTCGAACATTCGGGATCACGGAACGGCGCAGGGGTCCGCCCGGGAAGGGTGAGGTGACCCAGCCAGTCGCGCAGCCACATGGATGGAACCAGACTCCATGGTGTCGACCGGAGCATTCTAGCGCTTCGTTGACAAAAACGATTATCGATAATATCGACAAAGGGTGGTTGATTTTTAAGACGAGCCGATGAGCGCAAAACGCGAAGCCCCCGAACCGGGAACCGTCATCTCCCGCGTTGAACTGCGGATTTTCTCATTCCCCATCGAAAACGTGGCGCGCGGGATCGACCTGCCCGGGGCCAAGTCGCAGCGAACCCGCCTCGCCGTCCGTATCGAGACCAGGGATGGCGCGCGCGGCGAATATGTCGGCGGCAACGACACGATGTTCGGGCAGGCCAGGCTCGCTGCCAAGGCGCTCGTCGGCTTCGGGGCGCTGGAACGCGAGCATTTCTACGAAGAAATGAAGCGCGACCTGCGCAAGACGGACCGGATGGGCGTCGGGGTCTTCGACAATGCGCTCTGGGATCTCGCCGGCAAGCGCTTAGGCGCATCGGTCAGCCAATTGCTCGGCGGCAGCCGCGGCAGACTGCCCGCCTATGCCAGCACCTGGCATGGCGGCGAGGGCGGTGGCCTCGACCGGGCGGAGGACTATGTCGCCTTCGCGGAGGAATGCCTCGAGCTGGGCTATCGCGGTTTCAAGGTGCATGGCTGGAAGGACGACGATCCCGAGCGTGAAGCGTGCAACGTCCGGCTCCTCGGCAAGGTGCTTGCCGGACGCATGGCCCTCATGATCGATCCCGGCTGCCATCTGCGCACCTTCGCGGATGCACTGCTGGTCGGGCGGGCCTGCGACGAGGCCGGGTTCTTCTGGTACGAGGATCCCTTCAGCGATGGCGGCCTGTCGAGCCACGCCCATCGTCGGCTTCGCGAACTGATCAAGACGCCCCTGCTGATCGGCGAGCATGTGCGCGGCCTGGAGGCGGTGGCCAACCTGCTCATCGCCGACGGCACGGACTTCGTCCGCGCTGACCCGGATTTCGACATGGGCATCACCGGGACGATGAAGATCGCGCATCTGGCCGAGGCGCTCGGCCTCGATGTCGAACTGCACGCGCCTGGGCCGGCCCAGCGCGCCTGCATGTCGGCGATCCGCAACAGCAACTTTTACGAGCTGTCCATGGTCGGCCCGAGCCGAGGCTGCTTCACCGGCGATTTCTACAGGTGCGGCTATAGCGACGCGCTCGATTCGGTCGGGAAGGACGGGTGCTTCCCCGTTCCCGACCGCCCCGGTCTCGGGGTCGATTACGACTGGAGCTACATCGAGAAGCAGACCTTGGAGCTTTACGAACACACGCTTTAGCAGCGGGCTCTGCTTCGTTTCTCGGCAAGGCGAAGACCTTGCGGTCGCAAAAACATCCAGGGAGGTCAGCATGAGGACAATCGATCGCCGTCAGCTTCTTGCCGGAGCGGCCGCGGGCGCGGCCGCCGCGGCGCTTCCAGGCCCGGTCTCGGCGCAGAGCCCCAGGCCGCTGCGCGTCGCGGTCTCGGCAACCAACATGTTCTCGCTCGATCCGCGCCGGAGCGTGCAGAATGCCGACCAGTTCATCTCGCGGCAGATCTACGACTCGCTGATGGATCCGCCCTACGGCACGTTCGACCTCGCATATGACAAGGTCCTGAACGAGATCGCCGAAAGCTGGTCGGTTTCGCCCGATGCCAAGACCTGGACGGTCAAGCTGCGTCGCGGCATCAAGTTTCATCGGGATATCGGTGAGCTGACCGCCGCTGACGTCAAGTTCACCTATGACAGCATGATCGATCCGAAGAGCGCGTCGACGCAGCGCGTTTATCTTTCCGATCTGGAGTCGGTCCGTGCCGTCGACGACTATACCGTCGAATTCCTGCTCAATCAGCCCAATCCGACGTTCCACGCCTCCGGGCTGATCTCGATCATCGGTTCGATCATCCCGCGAAAGGCGGCCGAGAACGTTCCGTTCGAGACCTTTTCGCGGTCGCCGGTCGGCAGCGGTCCTTACGAATTCGTTGCGGTGGACCCCAATCGGGGCGTGGTGCTGAAGGCCTTCGACGGCTATCACGGCGCCAAGCCTAAGATCGATACGATCGAGTTCCGCTACATGGCGGACCCGACGGCGCGCACGCTCGCCTTTCTGAAGGGTGACCTCGACATCATCGAGGGCGCGCGCCTGCCCGGATGGGTCGATCAGCTGCGGCAGCAAAAGCCCGATACGATCTTCGATCAGACCCGCCCGGGAAGCATCAAAACGCTCTATTTCAACATGAGCCGCAAGCCGTTCGACGATGTCCGCGTGCGGCGGGCGCTGCGTTACGGCATCGACCGGGAGGTGCTGATCAAGGCCTTCGGCGGCATCGCCGGGCCGAGCTGGGGGATCAACCCGCCGGAGTTTCCCGGTGGCTTCACGGAACAGGAACTGCCCGAGGAACTGCGCTACCACTACGATCCGAAGAAGGCCCGCGCCCTGCTGGCCGAAGCCGGCTTGGGGCGGGGCCTGAAATTCGAGATCCTGATGACGCAGCGCGAGGACTATGCCTCGATCATGCTGATGGTTCAGGACATGTGGCGCTCGATCGGCGTCGATATGGCGATCCGCACCATCGATCACACCACCTATCATTCCGAGAAGAACAAGAACGTGAATGCGGTCGTGCTGCAGTCATCGACGTTCGCACCGGTCGAAACGCAGATCCCGCTCGCCTATTTCCACAGTTCTGCCGTCGTCAAATCGGACGGTAAGGGGCTCAACAACTTCAGCCATTACGGCGTGCTCGGCGGAGGCGGCGTCGATGACCTGCTCGACAAGGCGCAGGCCGAAGCCGATTTGCAGCGGCGGCAGGAGATCATCCGTCAGGCGGAGTTGAAGATACTCGCCGATATGCCCGCCTTCACGATCTGCACGCTGTCCTTCGTGTTCGCACGCAATCCGCGTCTGTCGCTCGGGTTCGACGTCAAGGCGGGCTATGCGCGCTACCGCCTGTCGCAGGCGCAGTTCACGGCGTGAGCGTCACCATCCAGTGCAGGTAGTCGCGGGTGCGTTCGGCACCCGCGATCGACCCAAAGGTCTCCGACCATGATTGTGAGCCGCATTCTCGATGCGATCCTGACGGTGTTCCTGGTGCTGTGCCTGGTGTTCGTCGCGATGCGCGTGCTTCCGGGAGACCCGGCCGTCTCTGCGCTCGGCGAATATGCGACGCCCGAGCAGCTCGCGCAGTTTCGCCAGCGGTTCGGCCTGGACGTTCCGCTCTGGCAGCAGTTCATCAATTTCTTCGTCAGCCTCGCCACCCTCGATCTGGGCACATCGCTGATCTCGGGCCAGCCGATTTCGGAGATGCTCCTGATCAACCTGCCCTATACGCTCGAGCTGTCGGTCATCGCGATGATCGTCGGTATGCTGCTCGGAGTGCCGATCGGCGTGCTCTCGGCCACCCGCCGAGGGTCCTCCGCGGACTACATCGCCCGCATCGTCGCCCTGGCCGGTTTCTGCATCCCGGACTTCTTCCTCGGGGCGCTGATCCTCATCGTGTTCGGTCTGAAGCTCGATCTTTTTCCGGTCATGGGCGGCGGAAGCGGTTTTGCCGAGCGGATGAGCCATATCGTGCTGCCCGCCCTGACGCTCGGCCTGATCATGGCCGCTTTCACCAGCAGGCTGACGCGCTCGGCTCTGCTCGAGGTTCTGAGGCGGGACTATATCCGGACCGCCCGCGCCAAGGGTGTCGAGGAGCGCCGGGTGATCTATCGCCACGCCCTGCGCAACGCGCTGATCCCGGTCGTGACCGGTTTCGGCATCTACATTCTGACGATGCTGTCCGGCTCCATCGCCATCGAGTTGATCTTCGCGCGCCCTGGCGTCGGCAGCGTGCTCGTCAACGGCATTGCCAGCAGGGACTATCCAATGGTGCAGGCGGGGCTGCTGGTCTTTGCCTTGTTCGTCGTCCTGGTCAATTTTGCCATGGACCTGCTCTATGTTCTGATCGACCCCCGGTTGAGGAGGCAGGGTTGATGACGTCTGCGCGCATCGAAACCCCCGTCGCCGCGATTGCCGGGCATTCCACGCGAAAAAGCCCGCTGCGCTCCCTGCTCGCCGATCCTGTGACCGTGACGGGCATCGTCCTGATCGCTCTGTTCTGCCTAATGGCGCTCTTCGCCGACTTGCTGGCGCCGTTCGATCCGCTCAAGCAGAACATGCTGGCGATGAGCCGGGGGCCGTCGAGCGCCAACTGGCTGGGCACCGACCGTTTCGGCCGGGACATTCTTTCGCGAGTCATCCACGGTGCGCGCCCGTCCTTGGCTTTGGGCATCACCGCCCCTCTGCTGGCCGGTGTGCTCGGCACGATGATCGGCATGCTCGCCGGCTATTTCGGCGGCTGGATCGACCGCGTGATCGGGCGCCTCAGCGATGTGCTGATGGCCTTCCCGTCGCTCCTGATCGGCATCATGATTGCCGCCGCGCTCGGGCCGGGCTTCACTAATCTCGTCGTGGCGATCGCCTTCGCCTTCCTGCCGCGCTTCATTCGCGTGGCCCGCGCCTCGACCATGGCCATCCGCGCCGAACCCTATATCGACGCTGCCATCGCTTCGGGGCAGGGGCCTGTCCGCATCCTGTTGCGCCATGTGCTGCCCAATATTTCGGGCCCGCTCGTCGTCGTCGCGACGCTATGGGTCGCCACCGCCATTCGCATCGAAGCGAGCCTGAGCTTCCTGGGATTGGGCACACAACCGCCCGCACCGAGCTGGGGCAACATCATTCGCGACGGTTTGACCGAGATGCTGGTCTCGCCCTGGCCCGTGCTCGCCGCCGGGCTCGCGATCACGATATGTGTGTTGGCCTTCAACATGGTTGGCGACGCGATTCGCGACGTCCTGGACCCGGAAACCCGTGACTGACCCAGAGACCGGACGAGACACAGTGAGGAATGCGGGCGCTGCCGCAGCGGCGCCCGTCTCCTCGAGCCATGAACATTCCCTGCAGCTCGGCGTTCCGAACTACATGCGGGTCGCGGAGGCGATCCGGCACGCGGTCATCGACGGGCGGTTCGAGGACGGGCAACGTCTGACCACATTGGAGCTCGCCAAGATCTACGGTCTGAGCCTGGCGCCGATCAGGGAAGCTCTGAACCATCTGTCCGCCGAAGGCGTCGTGGTGCTCCATCCGAAGCGGGGCGCGATCGTGCGCTCGATCTCGGTCGATTTCCTGGCCGAGATCTACGAGATCCGCCTTGGCCTGCTTCCGTATCTCGATGGCCAGCGCGCCAGGATTGCGACGCCTGCCTCGGTCCAGCACCTGCTGGCGATCGAAGAACGATACGAAGCCGCGGCGAACCGCGGCGACTGGTCCGAGACGATCGCCCGCAATATCGAGCTTCACCGCGCCATGCTCGCTATCCGCCCAAACCAGGAGGCGGTTCAGATCCTGGCGAGGCATCATGGGCTGCTGAAGGCATTGCGCGACCGGTACGGCTTCTCGGCGGCGAGACCCGGCCAGGTGATCGAGGAACATCGGCGACTGATCGACGCCTTCCGGCGCAATGACGGCGAGGATGCGTTCAAGTTCAGCTCCATCCATTTGCTCAATTCGCATCAGGAGCTGATGGCGCTGGTCGCATCCGGAAACGTGTCCAGATAACCGGCCCGCATTGCGCACTTGGCTGGTTGATGGAATTCGACGATGGCGCCGATTCTGACCCGGAGCTTCGTGAACACGGCATCGTCCATGCGCGCTCAGGCGTCGAAATGTGGCGAAAACGGTGTGCGATAGCATATAGACGTGCAGATGAAGCGCCGCGCGCGCACTGATTTTCAAGGAAAAATGCTGAAAAATCAATATCTTAGGTTTTCTGTTGCGCCGATGATGGACTGGACCGACCGGTATTGCCGCGTCGTCCATCGCCTGATGTCGCGGCGCGCGCGGCTCTATACCGAGATGGTGACGGCGCAGGCGGTCATTCGCGGCGACCGGCAGCGCCTGATCGGCTTCGACATGCATGAGCATCCCGTCGCCCTGCAGCTCGGCGGCAACGATCCGGCGCTTTTGGCAGAGGCTGCGAAGATCGGTGCCGATTTCGGCTATGCCGAGATCAACCTGAATTGCGGCTGCCCGTCCGATCGCGTCCAGGGCGGCGCTTTCGGCGCCTGCCTGATGCGCGAGCCGGCGCTGGTCGGCGATTGCGTCGCGGCGATGAAGGCTGCGGTCGCGGTCCCGGTGACGGTCAAATGCCGGATCGGCGTCGATGATCAGGATCCGGAGACGGCGCTCGATATGCTGACCGCATCCGTTCGCGCCGCCGGCGTCGACGCGCTCGTCGTCCATGCTCGCAAGGCCTGGCTCCAGGGCCTGTCGCCCAAGGAGAACCGCGAGGTTCCGCCGCTCGACTATGAGCGCGTCTATCGGCTGAAGGCGGCCAATCCCGACCTCGTCGTCGCGATCAATGGCGGCATTCGTGCGCCCGGTGAATGGCAGCGCCATCTCACCCATCTCGACGGCGTGATGATCGGCCGCGAGGCCTATCAGAATCCGGAGATCCTGCTTCAGGTCGATCCGCTGATGTTCGGCGAGGAAGCGCCGGTCATGGACGCCTTCACCATGCTCGAGGCGCTCGAACCGCATATCGCGGCGCATCTGGAGCAGGGCGGCCGGCTCCATGCTTTCACCCGCCATCTCGTCGGCCTGTTCCCGGGGCGCCCCGGTGCGCGGCTGTTCCGCCGCCATCTCGCCGAGCATTGCGTCGCTGCGGGAGCGGGGCTTGCGGATTTGCGTGCTGCGACCGCTCACGTCTCGCGCTACGAAGGAGCAGCCGCCGCTGCCTAGGAGCTCGTGATGAACGCCGCCGCCTCGCTTTCGGAATCGGAGGTGGCTGCGCGCATCGAGGCGAGCTTCGCCAAGCAGGCCTTCATGACGACGCTCGGTGCGCGGCTCGTCCGCATCGCTCCCGGCGAGATCGAGATCGAACTGCCGGTCTCGGCGCGTCTCACCCAGCAGCACGGTTTCGTTCATGCGGGCGCCGTCGCGACCATCGCCGATTCCGCCTGCGGCTATGCCGCCCTGACCAGAATGCCGGCCGGCGCCGGCGTTCTCACGGCCGAGTTCAAGATCAATCTGCTCGCGCCGGCCGCCGGCGAGCGGCTCCTGGCGAAGGGCAGGGTGGTGAAGGCAGGGCGAACGCTGACCCTGGCGACGGCGGAGGTCTTCGCGATCAGCGGCGGCACATCAAAGCTCTGCGCGATGATGACCGCGACCTGCATGATGATCGCCGGGCGCGAGGGCGTCTCCGACTAGAACACGCTGTGACCCGACCGGAACGGGACGCGTTTCGATCTGAAGACATCAGGGCTTGCAGGGAAAGCCGGATTTTGCAGCGCTCGCCATCAGAGCGCCGCAAGCCGTCGTCCGTTCGCTCCGATCAGTGAGGCATGAGCTTCGTCGCGCCACGCGATTGTGCCGTGCCCAGGCGGGCATCGGCACGCGTCGGGTTGCGCCAGCTCACCATGGAGTTCGGCGTCTCGACGTCGAAATGGCGCCGGCCGAGCAGCGCGTTGGCGATGACGGCACCGCGCCAGGCCATCAGACTGAGCTGCGGCTCGGCGATGCCGTGGCTGATGAGGCCGGCATTCAGGGCGAAGATCCGGTTCGCGGACGGGCCGTCCCACGCGATGGCGAAGTCGGCGTCCGGCACAGGGCGGCCCGTGCGGTCGAGCGTGATCCGGCTGGTCAGGGGAGCGAGGCAGTCCGGAAGCTCGTAGCGATAGCCGGTCGCCAGAATGACGATTTCCGCCTGGCCGACCTCCATCATCCCGTCCATGCCGTTGCGCATGATGAGCTGGTAGCCGCGCTCCCTCGGCTCGGCATTGACGACGTCGCGATGCGGCAGCAGCTCGATGTCCGGGCCGGATTGCTCCAGGTGCCGCAGAACGTAGAGACGGCGATAGATGGCGGCCAGCGTTTCGCTCGACACCCCGTCGCCGGCGAGTTTCTCGCGCTCCACGATGGCATGGCGGCGCGGCTCCGGAAGGTCGCGGAAGCCGGCGACATAGGGCGGCGTGAAGAGTTCGTTGGTGAAGGGCGTCTCGTCCAGCGGCAGAAAGTTGGGTCGCTGGCTGATCCAGGCGATGTGGCTCGGCGCGCCCTCCGTCCGGTTCAGCAGGTTCAGCAGGATCTCGGCGCCGCTCTGGCCGCCGCCGATCACCGCCACGCGCTTGCCCGCGCAGGCATCCAGCCGGAATCGCGCCTGCGAGGAATGGAAATGGTCGCTCTCCCTCAGCCGGCCGGCGAAGGCCGGCAAGGCCGGCTTCAGCCCGACGCCGAGTGCGATGTTGCGGGCGCGCTGCTCGCGGTTTCCGCTGCGCAGGAGGAAGCTGCGGCCATCGAAATCGATCTCGTCGATGTTGGCGCCAAAGCGCAGGGCAGGCAGCCCTTGCGCCGCCCAGGCGAGATATTGCGCGAACTCGCGCCGCGGGATCGCGCCGAAATCGGCGTTCAGGAAATCGTAGAAGCGCTTCTTCGCCACCAGATACGAGAGGAAGGTCCAGGGGCTGGACGGATGGGTGGCGCTGATCAGGTCCTTCAGGAAGGAGGTCTGCAGCGTCACATCCGGCAGCATCATGCCAGGATGCCAGTCGAATGAAGTGCGGCGCTCGAAAAACAGCGCCTCGACGCCCTCGACCGCATCGAGATGCGCGGCGAGGCTGAGATTGAACGGGCCGATGCCGATGCCGGCCAGATCGAGCGGATGGTTTGTCATCATGGCTGAACTCCGACGAGGCTGCCCGCCTGTTCCGCGCTGGCGCGCTCGGCGAGATGAAGGGGGTTGTCGAGATCGGTTCCGAGGCTCGGCGCCGGCCGTCGATTGGCGTCGCCATAGCCGATGGCCAGCCGCACCCGGTTGATGCAGATGCGCGGCACCTTGGCCGTGAACAGGTCGAACAGGGCGAAGCGCTCGCCGAGTTCCGGATGGGCGGCCTGATAGCGCCGGAGGCTGCGCGCCAGGGCGGCGTAGAAGCGGATCTCCGGAAGCCCGTCATGGGTCTCCAGCGCATCCGACAGGAAGCGCAGGACGCTGGCGAAATGCCCCGTCTGGAGGTGCTGCTGGAGATGGGCCGCGGGCCGGCGCAGCAACACCGCCTTGATCTCCGGCGCGAGGTCGTCCGCTTCCGGGAAATCCTGGTCGACCAGGTCGGCATCGCCCTGCAGATCCTTGAGCGCCACGCCCACGGGCGTGAACTTGTCCAGGATCAGCGTGATGTTCTGGCCATGGGCGATGAAGCCGACGCCGTAGCGACAGAGGAAATGGTAGAGCGGCACCGCGACAGCGTCGAAGAGCCGCTCCAGCCAGGCTTCATGCGACAGCCCGGATCGTGCGATGAGGGCGCTCACGATCGGCCGGCCCGTCGAGGTGAGCTTGGTCAGCGCGCCCAGCATCATGGCGCTCTGCCCGGGCTTCAGATGGGTCTCGACCGATTCCCGCCAGATGACGCCGAGCATCTCGCGGAACTGGTAAGGCACGCCGTCGATCCGCTCGTAGAGGGGATGCGGGTAGAAGGCGCCGGCCGGCTCGCGCAGCACCGTGGCGGGTGAGAGCGCCGGATCCGTCGCGGCCTTGTCGGCGAGCCAGGCCGAGAAGCCTGGCCCGATCGCCATGTACTTGCCCGGCACCCCGCGCCAAGCCGAGGTGTTGAGGATGGTGAGCGAGAGCTTGAGATGCAGCGCCCGCGGCGAGCGGGCATTGGCGAGGGTGCGCAGCGATTGCTGCGGCAGGTAGCCGTCGCCGAACAGGCCGAGCGGCAGGAGCCTGCCGGCCGCGATCTCGCCGGCGAATTGCGGCGCGATCATATTGTCCCACTGCCAGGGATGCACCGGCAGCAGCAGGTAGCGGGCGCGCTCGGTACCGTTCTGCCGGCAGGCTTCAAGGCAGGTCGCCTCAAGCCGGCGCCGCTCGGCGCGATCGAGCGAGGCTGCGAGGAGTTCCTCCTCCGAGACGGCCGGATCATGCGAGAGGCGGCAGGCGTCGCGCGAGGCCGCGACCCAGAACAGCCGAGGCTCGGCCTGGAATTCCGGCGCATAGGCTTCGGCATCGGCGAGCCCCCAGCCGATCCGGCCCTTGGCCGCCGGCGCCTTCGGGTGCCCGTCGAGATATTGCTGCAACAGATGATCGGGCAGGGCGATCAGTTCGTCCTCGTCAATCCCGGCCCCGATCGCAGCGACCCGGGCATCGGACAGGAGTGTGTGGGACAGCTCCTTGAGATAAATGGCGAGCGTGTCGGGCTCGATCTCCAGCGCTGCCCGGGCGTCGATCATGAAGCCTGCGACATCCTCCGCAGGCGCGGCGAGCGCTCCCTCATGTCGGAACAGGCTCCTGGGCTCGATCGCGAGATTGCCCCAGATGCGCCGCTTCGCCTTGAAGCGGTAGCTGATCCCTCCGCCGAGCTGCAGCCGCCAGAGGTCGTGCCTGTGGTCGGAGGCCTCGGGCTTCAGCCCTTCCTCGAAGGCCAGTTCGCCGATCGCCCGCGCGATCAGCACCTGGTTGAGCTCGCGCCACAGCCGGGCTTCCACCGGCCGGCCGCCGGGAAGCGGTCCGAGGCTCACAGCGCGATCTCCCGGAAGAAGCGCTCGCGCTCGCAGCAGACCAGAGCTGCGCGCTTATGCGGGAAGTCGAACTCCTTGACCTTCTCGTAGGCCACGTCTGCGCAGTAGCTCAGCATCTTGTGGTGCGAGGCGCGCGGCTCTCCGACGATGCGCCGGGTGCGCGGCTCGTCGAGGAACAGGTAGTGGGTGAGCGAGCGGAACCAGGCCAGCGTCTTGGCGCGGCCGAGATGGCGGGGATTGCCGATGAGGCCGTGCCAGCCCCTGTCGAAATCCTCCGACTCGTAGTGGGGCCCGAGTCGGTCCTCCTTGGCCCAGTAGAACTCGAAATAGCCAACGGGCTCCTCATCGAGGCTGCCGATCACGCCGAAGAGATGCGGATCGGCCTCCTGCTCGGCGAGATAGCGGTCGAGCTCCTCGCGCGACTGCGCCAGCTCCCAGAAGAAGGCGACGCGCGGCTGGTTCATCCAGTGATGGAACAGGTCGAGGTCGCGGCGGCGGTCGATCGTGCGCAGCGAGAGCGTCATGCCGAGATGCGGCAGCCAGCGCCGGTAGATCTCGCCATTGGGCTGCGCCGGCCGCAGCGGCGGTTGGCGGTCGGCCGGCCCGAGCCGGGAGCGGAGCGCCGGATAAGCCGCATGCTGGCCTGCCAGCCGCCAGAGCAGTGGGAGCTGGTAGAAGACGCTGCGCGCGATGACAGCGCAGGTCGCGCCCTCCGTGCCGCCGGTCTCGATCGTCAGCCCCACGATCGCGGGTTTGCCGGCGAAGCCGGGAAGCTCCAATCGCGACAGCGCCGGCCTACTCTGAAACGCTGCTTCGATGAGCGCGGCGATGGAGTCTGCGTCGGCAGGATGGGAGCCATCCGGCCGGGCGATGACGAGCCGTCCGGTCTTGCCATCGGCTGTGAGGGCGAGTTCCGCTTCGGCCTCGAAGCCTTCGCGGCCGATGAGGCGCAGCCCGCTGCCGTCGTCATTGGTTTCGACGAGAAACGGCGCGCTGGCGCGGACCGGGAAATGCCGGCTGATTGCCTGTGCCGCCAGCGGGATGGCGCCGGCGGCGTCGATCTTCGGAGCGATCGTCATGGCCGCGCTCCCGCGATCGGATTAGGCAGCTCGACATAGCCGGCGAGCGGGTCCGTCACATCGGTGTTTTCATTGATGTTGCGGAAGCAGATCATGAAGTTGCCTTTGCTGACGAGGGTTGGCGAGGTGAGGAGGTAGTCGAGGCAGGTCTTGTCGCGCAGAGGCTGCGCGGCGAGGTCCGAGAGCGCGGCGCGCAAGGCCGCGATCAGGCGCTCCTCGCTGGCGAGGCCGGCGAGCGCGAGCGCGCCGATCACCGAGAAGACGCTGTTGACGATGAGGTAGTAGCCGGCGAGCTTGGCCGCATAGCCGGCGTCGAAGACGTGCCCGGCCTCGAGCCGCACATCGGGCGCCTGCTGTGCGAGGCTCGGCAGGAACTCGCGGACATAGCCTGTGCCCTGGCAGTCGCGAAAATGCAGCCGGACCGGCCAGCCCTCATCGAGGCCGACGACGATGTTCTGCTGATGCGCGCCGAACAGCAGGCCATGATCGGCCTGGACGCCGAGCAGGGGCACAACCACGCTTCGGAGGAAGCGCTCGAACCAGGTGAGGGCGGTCGCGCCGGGTTCGCTGCCCTCCCGCGCCGCGATGCGCCTGACGGTGGCGGCAAGCGCGCTGGCGGATCCGTCCGGCCCGATCTCGCACAAAGCTGCGAGCACCGCCGCGGAGGGAGACCGAGGGGCGCCGCTGAACGGGTTGTCGCGGAAGACGACGATGGTCGCGCGTAACGGCGCGCCGTCCTCGTCGCGCAGGGCGAGGTAGCCTGGCTCTCCCATCACCTGGAAGGTCGGAAACTGCGCGGTGATCCGCTGCCCGATCGGGCTCGCCAGCAGCTTGTCGATCTCGAGCCCGCGCTCGCATTCATAGGGCTCGATGAGGCGCTGCGAATTGGTCAGCCGCAGGTTCAGCGACATCTTCAGCATCCAGGCGGCATGCGGCGCGTAGATGCTGCGGAGCGACGAGGTGGCGTACCAGGACGAGCCGGCCGGGCCGAGCGCCCGGATATGGCCGGCCTTCATCAGGCGCGTGATCGCGGGATCGAGCATGAGCCGCGACGCCTGCCAGGGGTGCATCGGCAGCAGCACGCGCCCGCTGGCCGCCTGCTCGCGGACGATTGCCTCCATGGCGGGGTCATCGGCGGCGAGGCGGGCGGCCATGTCCGACGCCGCCAGCCCGCGGGAGCTGCCCTCGCTCACGCTCTGCGGTGCGACGGACCACCAGTGCAGAGCGAAGCCCCGGCCGTATTCGGCCGCGAAGCGCCGCGTGTCCTCCAGGGTGAACTCGTCGCGGCTGCGCGGCGTCGGGTGGACGCCGTGGCCGAAGCGCAGGGCCTGCTCCCCTTCGATGAAGTTCGGATCGCGCCCGGCGAAGAGGGCGTCGTCGAGGCAGGGATTTTTCAGCGCGTCGTCGATATTGGCGAGGCTGTCGAGCACTCGGCGCTGAAAGACCAGCGCGCGTGCGCCTGCGTCCGCTCCTGCGATGCCGGGCTCCGACGCGATCAGGTTCGCCAACTCGGGGATAGCGACCACGCGCACCGAGCCTTCCGGGCCGACCTCGTAGAAGGGCGGGCGTATGCCGTGGCAGCCGACATGCGAAGCATGGGTGAGCGCGACACGCAGGTCGCGCCCGGCGAGCGGCAGCCTGAGGACGCGGCGCGGCCGGGCAGGTCCCGAAAGCGGCGCGACTTCGTCTTCGATGGACCAGCCCCGCCATTCCCGCAGCAGGCTGAGGAGCAAAGCACGCGCAGATATCCGCGAGGCGAGCTCAATTGTTTCGGGCCTTGGCTCTATCATCTGGCTGACTCGTTGCCTTGGTGAGGTCTATTTTGATGTTGATTTTTAAATACTGTAACTTACGTCAGTTTTTATTTGATATAAACTAGCTAACGTGATTGCGGGCGAGCGTGTATACTTATAAATGGCTTTATGATGACGGTGGTTGCGGAGGCGCTGACAATGGCGAGCAAGGACGTGGGCAGGCTCTCGCTGATGGCGGCGACCGTCGGTTTCGGCCAATCGGCGCTGCTGGCGCTGGTGCCGGTGATCTCGGGCGCGACCGGCCTCGATGCCCCGGCGATCGGTGCGGTCGGCTTTCTCGGTGCGCTCGCCTTTCTCGTGGCGGCGCCCGCCTGGGGCTACCGAGAGCAGGGGCTGCGCCGGCGCTTCCGGTGCTGGCCTGGCTGATGGCGGGCGCGCAGCTCCTCTTTCTGGGCGTGCTGGTTGCGGGGCCGATGCCTGTCGCCGCCGCCTTCGCGCTGCTCGTCGTCTCGCGCATCGTCTACAGCGCCGCGGCTGCCGGCGTGATGCCGCATGCCCAGGCGGCGGTCGTGCGGATGAGCGTTCCGGAGAAACGTCCCGCCGCGCTGGCGCGCCTGAGCGCCGGCCTCGGCGTCGGCCGCGTTCTCGGCCCACTCGTCACCCTGGGTGGCGCCGCAGGCCTCGTGCCTGCGCTTATTGCCATGACGGCGATGCCGCTCGCCCTGCTGGCAGCCCCCAACATCGCGCCGGCAGGGCAGGGGGAGCGGAGGGCTCCCTGGCGGGATCTCGCGCGAGCCGCCTTGCCGCTTCTGGCTGTCGGCTTTGCCCTGACGCTCGGTTTCGGCCAGATCCAGATGACGCTCGGCCTCTTCCTGCAGGCGCGCTTTGGCCTGGACGTCTACGCCGCCGCTCGCTGGGGCGGCGTCACCTATGCTCTGGTGGCGATCGGCATGATCGCGGTGCAGGTCGTCCTGGTGCCTCGCCTGATCTGCGGGCTTGCGGGCAACTTGCGGATCGGGCTGGCTGCCTTCGCGCTCGGCAGCGTCGGAATGGGCTTTGCGCCATCGGCGGCCGTGGTTGTCCTCGGAGCGGTGATTGCCGGCGCCGGTGTTGCCCTGGCGACGCCGGCCTATACGGCATGGCTCGTCGACCGGGTCGCGCCGGGGCAGCAGGCCGTCGCCGCGGGGTGGCTCGCCAGCCTGCATGTGCTGGGACAGGGCGTGGGGGCGCTGACCGGCGGCTTCGCCTTCTCGCTGTCGCCGCTGGCGCCCTTCCTTCTTTGCGCCGCGCTCGGGATCGCAGCCATGCTGGCGCTCTCGGCTATCGGCCGGCCACATGATCACGACGCCGCTCCATAGCTGCGCCTCTCGACGCAAATGGATGCGAGCAGAAGAATCGGTGGTGGTAAGGGCACTGGGCACACGTTATTTCTCTGATCTTTCCGAACTTGTGTCTTTCTGGTGAAAAGTATTTATGAAAATCCTTGGCGTAGCAAAAAAATATACTTGAATATCTTTTTAGTTTAAAACTGGAATAAACTGGAAATCAGGTGATCAGTTCCTTAGCGATATTGAATATCGCTCGCTTTGGTCGCATAATCTGAGGATCGATTTCTTGGACGGGCGCGAAGTGTCGAGCGGACTAAGGCGCAGTAACCGGGGGCGGCTCTGATGTTTGCGGGAGGACAGAAGTCCTTGGCGGCGCGTGGGAGCGGGCCGGTCTGGCTCCTGTCCAGGGAGATGCCGCAATCCGAGATCGATCTGCACGCGGCTGGCCAATCGGCGCGCTATATCGTCTTCGACGGGGCCAATCCGGCCCCGTTCGGCGCCAGGGCCATGCTGCGTCTCGAGCCCGATATCGGCCTGATGTCGCTATTTGCGCCTGGCGAGGCCATCTCTTTGCCCGTGCCGAGCCTGTTCGACGAGGGCTCGGCCCTGCTGTTGCGCCCGGCCGACGGCGCGCTCGTCGTGGCCCGCGATGGGCGCCGAACGGTCGTGGACGGGCGCGAGGCCGTCCTTCTGACCGAGTTTGCGCACACCAGCCTGCTGACCGCGCAAGTCTCGCGCCTCGATTGCCTGGTCATCCCGGCGGGCGCACTCGGGGAGCGGGCGCGCGCGCTCGCGGCGGAGCTTTGCGTGTTCGGCGCCGGTGACGACGCCTTGCAGATGCTCGGCAGCTACGGCGCTGCGCTGCTGCGCGGGATGATCCCGATCAGGACGCCCGCGCTTCGCGAACTCGCGAGGCATTTCATGTGGGATCTGGTGAACATCATGTCGCCGGAGGCCGCACCGAATCATGGGCCCCGGCATCGCCCGGACGACCGGATGAGCGCCATGAAGTCGGATATCGAGGCGAGGCTGGCGGACCGCACGCTTTGCCCGCGCCAGATCGCCGACCGGCACGGGATCAGCCTGCGCTATCTGCAGAAGCTGTTCGAGGACGAGCACACGACCTTCTCGGAATTCGTGCTGCACCGCCGGCTGGATCGCGCCTTGCGCCTCCTGCAATCGGCGGAGGCGTTGGAGACCAGCATCAGCGAGATCGCCTTTGACGTCGGCTTTGGGGATCTCTCCTATTTCAACCGCACCTTTCGGCGCCGCTTCGGCGCCGCTCCGCGCGACGTCAGGGCAAGCCAGCGCGCCATCGTCGCGGCGCAGGCCTAATCCGCTGGCTGCATCCGCTGCGGCTGTTGGCTTGTGGAGATCATCCGAATGGTCGCGATCACCGCCAGTGCCGAAATCATGGTCGCGATGGCGAACAACCAGCCATAGCCGAGCGCATCGGCGAGCCTCCCGGCCAACATCGAGCCGGCGAGATAGACCAGGAGCTGGGCGCAGGCGAGGATGGTGAAGTCGGTGCCGGGCTGATCCGAACTGGTCACCGCCATGAACAGCGAATAGAGCGCGACGATCTCCATGTAGCGGATCAGCGTCTGGAAGCCGGCGGCGCCGAAGAGCGGCCAGGCGCCGACGACGGCGCCGAAGGCATGGCAGGCGAAAAGCAGGAAACAAAGCGTCCGCAGGCCGCCGAGCAGCGCCAGCACGAAGCCGAGCCCACGCTTCCTGAGTAGCCAGGCCGCGAGCACGGAGCCACCCAGGCCAGCCGTCGTGGCCGAGATGCCGGAGAGATAGCCGATCTGGGTCAGCGGCACGCCGGCATCGACGAGATACGAGCCCTCCATCGCCTTCACCAGCCCCTCGCTCGCCCGGTAGATCAGGGCGATCCAGAGGATCTGCCGCGCCTCGGGCCGTTTCAGGAAGGCGCGGATCGAGGGGCGCTTGCCGGCGACGTCCGGCACCGGATCGTCTTCGCGCATCATTGCGGCCGCGATCAGCGGCAGTAGCGAGATCGCCGCGATGGTGACGAGCATCCCGGTCCAGCCGATATGGTGGTAGAGAACCAGCCCGAGCGTGCCGCCGATGACGACACCGAAGGCGATCGAGCCGCCCTGGATGGCGTTGCCGATCGGTCGATCGGCTTCGGGCAGGTACTTTGCAGCGTAACCGTCCGTGGCGATGTCCTGCGTCGAGATCAGAAGCGAGGCGACGAAGCCGATCGCGATGATGCCGTTGACGTTGGTGGGGCCGACGGCGAGCAGGGCGAGGATGCTGAGGATGACACCGGTCTGGGTGATGAAGACCCAGCCGGCGCGATGGGCGCGGGCGAAGGGCCGGATGCGGTCGACTAAAGGAGCCCAGAAGAACTTGATGACCAGCGGCAGCAGCAGGATGCTCATATAGCTGATCGCGGTCCGGGAGACGCCGAGCTCGCGCATGATCGGCGGTAGCGCCGCGACGAACAGATACGAGGGGATCGCCTGCGCCAGATAGAGCCCGCCCAGCACGGCGAAGAGCCGATAGCGGCCCGCCGCCGGCGTCGACGCGGCTGCGTTGATCCCGGTCGCGCTCATGCCGCTTGCACCTTGTGCCGGAGCAGGAAGGCGCGGCCCGCCGCCTCGTTCGGCTCGAGGCTGATCGGGAAGGGCCAGAGCTTGCGGAAGGTCTCGGCCATCCGCTCGTTGGCGCCCGGCCGCACGATGGCGCAGGCGCCGCAGAGCCGGCCGAACCGGGCCCGCGTCGCCTTGAACCACAGCGCCTGCTCGCGCTCGCCCTCGCGCGAGAGCTTGCCGCCGCCGCCGAAGATGGTCAGCAGCAGGAAAGGCGCCTCGCGCCGGCCGATCTCGGCGAGCGCATCGAGATAGGCGCGCTCGTCCGTCGCCTGATAGGGCGGCAGGTAGCGCAGGGTGACGATCGAACCCGTGCCTGTTTCGAGGCTGACCATGCTTCTGTCGCCCTTGGCTCAGAAGGTCTTGCGGAAGCCCAGCGTCACCGTGCGGCCCCAGGCATAGTTGGCGAGGTTGCGCACCGAGGTGCCGGTCGGGTTCTGGTAGGTGCGGTCGAACAGGTTGTTGACTGCGAGATAGGCCTCGCCGGCGAAGACCGGCGCGGTCAGCGCGACGTTCATGGTCGCTGCGCCCTTCAGCTTGTAGCGCGTGCCGGTGAGGTCGACCCTAGCGTCGCGGTCGGAGAAGCCTTCCGCCTCGACGCGCAACTGGATGCCGTTCACGAAGCGGTAGCTGCCATAGAGCATGCCGCGCCAGGGCGCACCGATGCGGTTGTTGGGCAGGTTGCTGTCGAGCTTGCCGTCGCCATTGGTGTCGTAGCGGCCTTCACGGAAGGAGAGCACGGTGCCGAGGGTGAAATTATCGGTCACGGCATAGTCGCCGGTCGCCTCCACGCCCCAGATGCGCTCCTTCTGCTGCGAGAGCGTGTTGGTGATTTGGTCGAAGGTCACGCCCTCATCGGAGGTGCTGATATAGCCGGTCAGCGAGCCCTTGAAGCGGTCATAGCTGCCGCGGATGCCGAGCTCGTAATTGTTGACGATCTGCGCATCGGGCGCGATCGAGGCATAGCTGACATTGCGGCGGCTCGCCGGCAGGCAGTTGGGGTTGGTCACCGGACAGGCGAAAGCCGTCGAGATGCCCGCCCGACGGGTGAAGGCGCCGACATCGGGCAGCGCGAAGCCCTGCGAGAAGCCGCCGAAGATCTCGCTCGACTCGGTCAGCTTCACCGTCGCGCCGATATTGGCCGTGAGCGCCGAATAGTCGAAATCGCCGCCGGTGACGTTCAGCGCCGGCAGGACGAAGGCCTGGTAGCCGAGCGGCGTGCGGGCAGCGACCGCAGCATAGGCGGCCGGGCGGACATAGTCCCTGACCGAGAGCGCGAAATGCTCATAGCGCAGGCCACCGCGCAGGACGACGCGCTCGCCGAGCGGGACCTGGAGCTGGCCGAAGCCGGCGAGCGTGTCCTGCTTCAGCGGCGTGAACACGTCCTGGCCGCTGGTCAGGGTCTGCCAGGTCTTTTCCTTGATGTAGTCGCCGCCCCAGGTGAGCTTGGCGCCGGGCAGGAGCCTGTCGAGCGGCGTGTCGATGGTGACGTTGACGCCGCCGCGCTGCGAGTAGAGCGTGGTCTGGTTGTCCCGGCTCGTCGGCGCGGCCGGATTGAACGAGTAGTAGACCTGCGAATTGTAGGGATAGGAGAAGGTCGAGAAATTGAAGCGCTTCTCGATGTCGTTGTAGAAGCCGAGCGCGCTCAGCTTGCCGAGGGCGAAGTCGCTGTCGGTATAGCGCAGCGAGAAGGATTTGGTGTCCTCGAGCACGCTGTCGCCAGTATAGGGCATCGTCCGGTCGGGCCTGGCGAAGGGCGGGGTGTAGGAGGTGAGGTATTTCGGGTCCTGGTTGAAATAGAGCCAGTTGACCGAGGCCTCGACCCGCTTCGACGCATCGAAGTCATAGCCGAGCTTGGCGAAGAGATTGCGCTGGCGATAGCGGTCGCCGCCGCCCTGGCCGAGCAAACCGTCGGAGGGCAGTTCGCGGCCGGCACCGTCATAGGTGCGCCCCGCCCCCTTGCCGGTGCCGGTGAACATATAGTCGAAGCCGTTCGGCACCTTGCCGCTGATAGTGACCGAGGCCTCCGGCGCAAGCGAGCGGCCGAGGCTTTCCGTGAAGCCGCGGATCGCCGTATTGACCGAGACCGTCGGCTTGCCGTCCGCCGCCTTCCTGGTGATGAAGTTGACCGTGCCGCCCGTGGCGCCGGCGCCGTACAGGCTGGAGGCGCCGGCGACGACCTCGATGCGCTCGACGCTGTTGAGGTCGATCAGCGCGAGCATGCGCGAGACGTCGCGCAGCGGCGTGTTCATCGGCACGCCATCGACCAGCACGAGCAGGTCGCGGCCGCGATAATTCTCGGACGCGCTGGAAACGGTCTGGGTCGGCATCGAATAGCCGGGCACCAGTTTGGCGATCGCCGCGGCTGCGCTCGAACTCTGCTTGAGCTGCTCCTCGATCTGCTCCCGGTTCAGCACCTGGACCGATTGCGGCACGTCTGACGTGCTGCGCTCGGCGCGGGCAGCCGTCACGGTGATCTCGTCGAGCTGGATCGGTGCGGCCGGCTGGGCTTGCGCCAGCGCCGCGGAGGAGACGACCAGAGCCAGAAGGCTGGATGAAAAGGCAAAGGTGCTGCGCATCGATCTCGAACCTGTACGGCCATGGTAAGCGGCCAGTCAAATAAAGCGGCGGTCTCCGCAGCAAAGAATTACTATCTATCCAAGGTATTCGATCTTGTTTGGAATTGTTATAAATTAGCAACCCCGCCGGCTACCCAGAGTTTAGTAATGCTTCGTAGCGCCCTCCCGCGACTTCTTGTATCGTCAGCCGACGAGCTTAATCTTGGACGGGCGCGAACTCGTCCTTGGACTGCGGCGAAGCAAAGTATCGATGACGATGGATGTGGCGGAAGCGACACGGCCCGGCCGCGCGGACGAGGATGACGAGGCGCTGGCGCCGTTCTGGCGCATCTCCGACGGCCTCGGCGGCAAGGAGGCGCAGGCGCTGTCGCAACGGATTCTCGGGCGGATGGCAGCACGGGAGACCATGGGACCGGGCATTGCTCTGCCCTTCGCGGCCAGCAGCGTGCTGACGACCCGGCCGGAGCTCGGCCTGATGTCCTGCTTCCACCCGGCAGGGCAATGGCGATGGCCCGACGCGGCGCTCGGACAGGCCGGCGGCTACCTGCTGCTGCGTCCGGCCGACGGACGCATGGTCATCGAGCATGACGGCCGCCGCATCACCCAGAGGGCACGCGAGGCGCTGATCGTGGACGCGGGCAGCGCCATGCGCTTCACCCTGGTCCAGGTTGGCAGGCTCGACCTGGTGAGGCTCGATTCGGACAGGCTGCAAGCCTTCATGGGCGCGCTCGAACCGCGGCTGATGCAGCCGGTGTCGCGGGACAACCGCGCGCTCCAGGTGCTGGCCAATTACGGCGCGCTGCTGTTGCGCGGACTCCTGCCGCTGAATTCGCGCGAGCTTCAGAGGCTCGCCATCGACCATATCCACCATCTGATCGGCGCCATGCTGCGCGATCGCGGCCCGGCCCTGCCGGCGAACATGCTCGACCGGCGCGCTGCGCGACTCGGCGCGGTCAAGGCCGATATCGAGGCGCGGCTGGAGCGGCGCGATCTCGGCATCGAGACGATCGCCGGCCTCTACGGCGTCACCGCGCGCTCGATCCAGAAGCTGTTCGAGAGCGAGGCGCGGACCTTCTCGGAATATGTGCTTGAGCGACGGCTGGAGCGCGCCTGGTATAAATTGATCGCGTTCGATAGCCCGAAGCTCTCGATTTCGAGCGTCGCGTTCGAGACCGGCTTCGGAGACCTCTCCTATTTCAACCGCTCGTTCCGCAAGCGTTTCGGCCAGTCGCCATCGCAGGTGAGGCTGGCGCAAAAGGCCTGATGCGTGGCCGGGTCCGCGTGCCTAGTTCCGAGCTGCTTCCAATCTCAGTCCGATGGCCAGATCCGGCCGGTCGGTCGTGAAGGCGCTCGCGCGGGCTGCCAAGGCCCTTCTGATCGCCGCTTCGTCATGGACCGCGAAAAGGCCGAGACGCACGCCCTCGGCACGGCAGATATCGGCGTCGTCGTCACGCATTGCAGTGATGCGGACCGCGATTTCCTTGATGCCCACCGCGCGGGCCCTGCGACACAGGGCTGCGAGGTCGCGAGACGGCGGCTCCAACAGCCTGTCGGCAATGAGCCAGACCGATGGCGTGGCCGGCGCGATCGTCGCAAGCTCGTCCAGCGTGGGAAGGTCGAATGACGTGAAGGTCGCCCTGCCGAGCAGGTTCCTGTCCCTCAAGCGGGCCACGACCTGGGCCTCGATCCCGGGGTAGCGCTCGCCGCCCTGCCGGGTCTTGAGCTCGATGCGCAGCTTGACGGCGCTGGGTTCGAGGATGTCGAGGATCTCGTCGAATTCCGGGACGGTTTCGCCGCCCGTTCCGATCAGTTCCACGGTCTTGAGTTCGGCCCAACTCTTGTCACCGACCGCTCCGGCGCCCGCTGCCGTCCGGCCGAGCAGCGGATCGTGATGGACGATCAGCACGCCGTCGCGGCTTCGGTGGATGTCGAACTCGACGAAATCCACGGGAAGGGCGGCCGAGTTGCGAAAGGCTAGGCGGCTGTTTTCGGGCCAGAGCCTGGCCCCGCCGCGATGAGAGGCGATGTCCGTCATATCCCTGTCACCAATCGGAGAGATGCCTGCTTATGCAATAAAAATTGCCGATGATCGAGCCTGCAATTTAACTTGCATAGGGCTGCAAGGCTCCGTTACCCTTCCGGCATGGGAGAACGGATGAACCTGGCGGAGATCATCGCGACGCGCCGCGACGAGCTGACCGAGTCCGACCGGCGGCTGATCGAGGTTCTTCTCGCCGACCGCACGGCCGGCAGCTTTTTGCCGGCGCATAAGGTCGCCGAGCAGGCGAGGGTGCATGCATCGACCGCTGGCCGCCTCGCGCGCAAGCTCGGCTTCGCGTCCTATCGCGAGATGCGCGGCGCCTTGCAGGATACGGTCATGGCCGATCTCGACGCGTCTGTCCGGGTGCGGCGTCGGCTCGACCGGGTCCGCGGCGATTCCCTGTTGGGTTCCGTCGTCGATGGGGAAGTCCGCGCGCTCGCCGCGCTGCTCAACCAGATCTCGGATGCGGAGATCGTCGCCGCCGCGGAGCTTCTGCGGAAGGCCGGGCGCATTCTCGTCGTGGGCGAGGGCCATGCCAGCAGCCTCGCCGACCTGTTCGTGCGGCGCCTGGTCAGGTCCGGATACCGCGCCGCGGCCATTGCCCATGCCGACTGGCAGGCAGCCGACCAGCTGCTCGGCCTTGCCGCGGGCGATGTCGTCGTCGCCCTGATCTTCCGCCACGAGAGCCCGGCGGTGGCGCGGCTGGTCTCCTGTGCCCAGGACATCGGCGCCGGGACGCTGCTCATCACCGACAGGCGCACCGGGGTCCCGGCCTGTGACATGCAGCTCGTCGCCGCCCGTGGCGAGCAGGGTGAATTTCATTCGCTCACGGTACCGATGGCGATCTGCAACACCCTGATCCTGGAGCTGTCACGGACCGACCATGGCCGTTCGCTGAAGACACTGGCGAAGGTCGAAACCCTGCAACGCCTGTTTCGCGGCAAGCCCGGCTAGGGGCGCCGCATCGACCGACGGAACACTCAAACGATTCCTGTCCGATGGGAGGACGCAATGGCGATGTCTAACAAACGCGAGGCGCAGCTCGGAATCATGCTCGGCACCGGTCTGGCCGTAGCCGCTTGTTCAGGCGCCATGGCGGCGGACCGGCCCGCCATCACGGTAGCGGTGAACGAACTCGCGCGCTCGCTCGACCCTGGCGAGAACACCGGCAACGTCGATATCCGGATCTACTATTCCATCTTCGACACGCTGATACGGCGGGACTTCGCCAATCCGGAAGCCGATGGCGGCGCGAAGCTGGTGCCCGCTCTGGCGGAAAGCTGGTCCTGGACGACGCCGACCACCTTCGAGCTGAAGCTGCGCCGCGGCGTCGTCTGCCATGACGGCAGCCCCTTCGACGCCAATGACGTCCTGGCGACCTTCTCGCCCGACCGCCTCTGGGGGCCGAAAGCTTATTATCCTGAAGGCCGTGTCTATTTCGGCAATTTTACCAATGTCGAGAAGCTCGACGACTTCACCGTCAGGATCACGACGGCGCAGCATGACCCGATCATGGAGCATCGCCTGTCGAGCTATATGTCCTTCGCCATCTGTGACGAGGCCTGGAACAGCTTCCGCAAAGAGGGCCTCGACTCGAAGGTCTGGATGGATCAGGCCGCCAAGACCCTGCGCTGGAAGCCCGTCGGTACCGGCCCCTACAGCTTCGTCGACTACCAGAAGAACGAAAAGATCACGCTGGCTGCCTTCGACCGCTATTTCGGCGGGGCGCCCGCGGCCAGGTCCATCACCTTCCGCTCCGTCCCGGAGGTTGCCGCACGCGTCGCCGGCCTCGTGGCGGGCGACTTCGACATCGCGGTCGAGATCCCGCCGGATCAGTGGGATGGCCTGAAGCGCTACAAGGACGTCTCGATCAAGACGGAGCCGCTGGAGAACAGCCATGTACTCCAGTTCAACACCAACGACCCCCTGCTGTCCGACAAGAAGTTGCGTCACGCCATGAGCCTCGCGATCGACCGCAAGGCACTCATCGACGCGCTCTGGAAAAGCCAGACCTATACGCCCAACGGCCACCAGCTGCCGAGCTTCGGGCCGATGTATGTCAAGGAGAACAAGGGCTATCCCTACGATCCGGCGCTCGCCAGGAAGCTCCTCGCGGAAAGCTCCTACAAGGGCCAGGAGATCTCCTACCGGCTGATCCCGAACTACTACCTCTACAATGTCGAAGCGGCGCAAGTGATCCAGGAGATGTGGCGTGCGGTCGGCATCAATGCCCGCATCGACTTCGTCGACAGCTTCAAGGAGGTGCGCAAGCCGGGAGCCCAGGTCTTTGCGTGGTCGAACACCTATCGCGTGCCCGATCCGGCGGGAGCGATCCTGACCCTGTGGGGGCCGGATGCCGAAAACCAGAAGACCTGGAAACTCTACGGTGCGAGCGCGGCCTTCAACGGCTTCGCCAAGGACCTGCTCGCCGAAACCGACGAGGCGAAGCGGCGGGCGATCTTCGCCAAGCTGCTCGACGCCTTCGAGGACGATATGCCGATGACGATGCTCTACAATCCCGTCACCGGCTATGGGGTGAAGGCGGGCATCAACTGGACGCCCTATAGTCAGTATTACATGGACTTCCGCCCCTCGAACTTCTCGATGGGCGCGAAGTGACGCGAAGCGACCGTAGGACCGTACCTGGCGGAGACGGCGCCGCACTGCTCTCCGTCGAGGACTTGACCGTCGGCTTTCGCACCGCTGCCGGCTATGCCGACATCCTCCATGCCGTCTCGTTCGCGGTGCACCCCGGCACGACGACCTGCATCGTCGGCGAGAGCGGGAGCGGCAAGAGCGTCTCCTGCCAGGCCGTGCTCGGCCTGCTGCCGCAGAACGGGCGCCGGACCGGCGGGCGCATCCTCTTCGAAGGGCGCGATCTCGCCACCGCCAGCGAGGCCGAGCTCGAGACGGTGCGCGGCCGCGGCATCGGGATGGTGTTCCAGGACCCGCTCGGGTCGCTCAATCCGCTGCATACCGTGGGAACGCAATTGCGTGAGACCTTGCGCCTGCACAGCTTGCTGGCCGAAGCCCAGCGCCAGGCCCGCGCGCTGGAGCTGCTGCGCATCGTCGGGATTCCCGAGCCCGAGCAGCGCCTATCATCCTATGTCCACCAGTTCTCAGGCGGCATGGCGCAGCGGGTGATGATCGCGATGGCGCTCGCCTGCGAGCCGCGCCTGCTGATCGCTGACGAGCCGACAACCGCACTCGACGTGACGATCCAGGCCCAGATCCTCGACCTGCTCAACCAGCTGAAGGCCGAGCTCGGCATGGCGATCCTGTTCGTCACCCATGATCTCGGCGTCGTTGCCGAAATGGCAGACGATGTCGTCGTGATGCGTCACGGCCGCGTCGTCGAGGCAGGCCCGGCCGAGCGCATCCTGCACGCGCCCGAAGCGCCCTATACCCGAGAGCTCCTGGCCGCGATGCCAAGGCTGGATGTCGCGGCGCCGATCTATCGCGAACGGCTCGCGTCATGAGCATCGCGGAACCCTTGCTGCGCGTCTCCGGCCTGCGCCGGCATTTCGGCGGCGAACGCTCGTTCTTCCGGCCCCAGCGCACGATCCGCGCCGTCGAGGACGTGTCGCTGACGCTGCGTCTCGGCGAGACGCTCGGGCTCGTCGGAGAATCGGGCTGCGGAAAATCGACGACGGGCCGGATGATCGTCGGGCTCGAACGGCCGAGCGGCGGGACAATCCTCTTCAAGGGGCGCGATCTCACCGGCCTGACGCCGCGCGACTGGCAGCGGCAACGCCGCGACATCCAGATGGTGTTCCAGAATCCGCAATCGGCCCTCGACCTGCGGCTGAGCATCGGCCGCCAGATCCGGGAACCGCTCGACCTGCACGAGATCGGTGAGCGCGGCGAGCGCGGCGCGGAGGTCGAGCGCCTGATGCGGGCCGTGGCGCTGGCGCCGGACATGGCGGACCGCTTTCCGCACCAGATCAGCGGAGGGCAGGCGCAGCGCGTGGTCATCGCGCGGGCGCTCGCGATGAAGCCGAGCCTGATCGTCTGCGACGAGCCCGTTTCGGCCCTTGACGTTTCGGTTCAGGCGACGGTGACGGAGCTCCTGCAGGAGCTGCAGGAGCGGTTCGGCATCGCCTATCTCTTCATCTCGCACGACCTGCGCGTGGTGAAGAAGCTCTCGCACCGCATCGCCGTGATGTATCTCGGCCAGATCGTCGAGGAGGGGCCGACGGACCCGGTCTACCGGAAACCGCTCCACCCCTACACCATGGCTCTGCTCGCCGCGATTCCGGACCTGTCGGCCTCGCGGTCGTCCCGGCCGGTCCGGCTTGCGGGCGATCCCCCTTCGCCCGCCAATCCGCCGGCGGGGTGTCATTTTCACACGCGCTGCCCTTATGCCCGCGCGCGCTGCTCGGTGGAGAAGCCGGAGCTGCGCGCGATCGGCGACGACCGTGGCGTCCGCTGCCATTTTGCCGAGGAACTGAGGGCTGCATCATGACCCGGCCGCTTGTCATCGCCCATCGCGGCCACTCCGCCCGCTATCCGGAGAACACGCTGGAGGCGTATCGCGCCGCGATCGCGTCGGGGGCGGACATCGTCGAGACCGATGCGCGGCTGAGCGCGGACGGCATCGTCATCGCCGCGCACGACCCCGATCTCGCCCGGATCGCAGGCTGCGACGCCACGATCGCGGGAATAGCGCACGATAGGTTGAAGGCCCTCGCCCGGTCCGGCGACATCCAGCTCGCGACGCTTGCCGAGGCGCTCACCGTCATCTGCCCGCATCGCCACGCCTTGATCGACATCAAGACCAAGGATCTCGCGATCATCGATGCGGTGCTCGCCGTGGTCCAGGAACTCGGCGTGCTGGACCGTGTCTGGGTCGGGGCACGCGAGGTGCTTCAGGTCGCACATGCCACGCTGAAAGCTCCCGGAATCCGGACCCTCGCCTTCCTGCCCGACAACGCCGACCCAGATCACTACGCCGCCGCGGGAGCGAGTGCGTTCCGCGTCTGGGAAGGGGCCCTCGACGGCCCGGCCGCAGCCCAGCTGCTGGGGCGCAGGCCCGTCTGGGTCACGGCAGGCGGCAATGGCACCGGCCGCATCGTGGGCGATGTCGACCGGGATGCGCTCCAGGCCATCCTGGCGCGGTCCCCGCAGGCCGTGCTGCTCAACGATCCCGACCTCCTCATCGGCCTTCAAAGCCGCAAGGCGTCGTGATGTCGAGCCGGCTCCTCCTGACCAAGCTCGCACGCGGTCTCCTGACCGTGTGGCTGATCGTGACCCTCACCTTCGTGGCGCTCAACCTTTCGGGCGACCCGATCGACGCCCTCGTTGGCGACCAGGCCTCCGCCGAAGTCATCGCGCATTACCGCGAAAAATTCGGGCTCGATCGGCCTCTGTGGCAGCAATACGTTTCCTATGTCGCAGGGATCGCCCAAGGCGATTTCGGGCTTTCGCTCTCGGATCAGCGGCCGGCCCTCGAGCTGATCGCCGGCGCATTGCCGCGCACCTTGCGGCTGGGGCTGACGGCCTTCGTGCTCGGTCTCGTTCTCGGCGTCGGACTCGGCATCGTCGCGGCCCTCAACCGCAACCGGCCCGTGGACCGCTTCGTGATGAGCTTCGCCGTCCTTGGGTTCAGCCTGCCGAACTTCTTTCTCGGCATCCTGCTCATCCTGCTGTTCTCGCTGCACTGGCGGATGTTGCCGAGCTCTGGCGACGCGACCATCTGGCACCTGATCCTGCCTGCGGTGACGCTCGGCACGCATTTCGCCGGCACCTTCGCCCGCTTCACCCGATCGGCCATGCTCGAAGTCCTGAGCAAGCAATATGTCGTGGCCGCCCGGGCCAAGGGCGTGCCGCGGCCGCGCCGGGTGCTCTGGCACGCCCTGCCCAATGCCGCGATCCCGATCGTGACGATCATCGGCCTCAAGCTCGGCGATCTCGTCGCCGGCTCGATCATCGTCGAGACCGTCTTTGCGGTTCCCGGCGTCGGCCGGCTCCTCGTCAATGCCGTGACCTCGCGCGATTTCGCGCTGGTGCAGGCCATCCTGATCATGACGTCGATCACGATGGTCCTCGCCAACCTTGCCGTCGACGCCGTCTACGCGTTGATCGACCCGCGCATGCGCGCCGCCCGTTCGGAGAGCTGAGATGGCGATGCCGAAGCTGTTCCGCCGGGTCGACGAGGCTCCGGTTCGCGCCGAAGCACGCTACCCGGCTCTCGTGGTCGTAGCCCTCGTCCTGCTCGGGCTGATTCTCGCGATCTTCCTTTTCGCAGATTGGCTCGCGCCCTATGACTACCGCACGCAATCGCTCCTGAAACGGCTGAAGCCGCCCGCCTTCCTCGGGGGCATGCCGGAGCATCTCCTAGGCACCGACGAGCTGGGGCGCGACATCCTGAGCCGCCTGATCTACGCGATCCGGTTCAGCGTCCTCGTCGCGCTCGGCGGCACCCTGATCGGCGCCTTCATCGGCACCGCCCTCGGCTTCGTCGCGGCCCATTTCCGTGGCCTGGCCGAGGAGGCGATCATGATGCTGGCCGACGTCCAGGCATCATTGCCCTTCATCATGATCGCCCTGGCGCTGATCGCCCTGTTCGGCGGGGGGGTCTTCCTGTTCGTGGCGATCATGGGGTTCTACGGCTGGGAGGTCTTCGCGCGTCTGACGCGGGGTGTCGTCATCGCCGCCAACACGCAAGGCTATGCGACGGCCGTGACCGCGCTCGGCGCACCGGCTCGCCATGTCTATCTCCGGCATGTCCTGCCGAATATCCTGAGCGTGCTGATCATCCAGTTCACGCTCAATTTCCCGCAAGTGATCCTGCTCGAGACCTCGCTGAGTTTCCTCGGCCTCGGCATCCGCCCGCCACTCACCAGCCTCGGCCAGATGCTCGGTGCAGGGCGTGCCTATCTGACCAGCGCCTGGTGGATCGCCGTTCTGCCCGGCGTCGCCATCTTCCTGACCACCATGTCGATTTCCATTCTCGGCGACTGGATCAGAGATCGTCTGGACCCCACGCTGCAGTCCCGCTGATCGCCGTCAAAACGGCTGCGGACTAGTAGTGGAATGTCCAGAGCAGGCTCTCGCTCAGTCCCTTCAGCGCCTCGACCGCGTCAGGTCGTTCGCGCGCCAGCGTCGTGATCAGCGCGTCCGCGACGGCGAAGGCAGCCGTCGGCGAATTGGGCAGGAAACCGTTGCGCGCGGGGGCGAAGAGAGTCATGTCCGCCAGGCTGACGAGCGGCGAGGAAGGCCCGTCGGTCAGCGCGAGCAGCACGGCGCCGCGCTTCTTGCCGAAGCTCGCGAGCTCCAGCGTCGAACGCGAATAGCGCGGCAGCGAAATGGCGATGACGAGATCTTCCGGCCCGGCCGACAGCATGTGGCGAATGGCGCGCTCCGGCCCGCCGCGAGAGGCGGCGAAGACGACGTCGGCCTGCAGGTAGAGCGCGAGCCCGTCCTCGAGGAAGGAACCGACATGATGGCTCGCGCCCGAGCCGACGATGAAAATGCGGCGCGCCTTGAGCAGCATGGCGATGGCGCGGTCGACGGTTTTCTCCTCCAGCGTCGCGATCGCCTCGTCGAGATTGGCGGCCTCCTGTTTCAGCGTCGTCGCCATGGTCGCGAAGACGGAACCGGCCGCGGCACGGGCATCGGCGAGACCCTCGACCGGGGCGAGGGCGACCTTGAGCGCGGTCGACAGCGCCACGCGGAAGTCGGAATAGTTGCCATAGCCGAGGGCCCGGACGAAGCGGGTCACGGTCGCGGTCGAGGTGCCGCTCTGCTCGGCCAACCCTTCGATCGTCATCGTCGCGGCGTCGAGCGGGCTTTGCAGGACGTAATCGGCGGCCTTACGATGGCCGTCGCTGAGCGAGGGGTAAACCCGGGCGATGCGGTTGGCGAGGTCCGTCGTCGGTTTCAGGGCGCGTGACATGGCTCTCCCGCTGATTGACGTCGGATTATTTTCATGTTTGCTAACGTGTGAAAATAAAGCTGTCAAAGGCCGCCGGCCAAGGGAACGGAGATAGACCGATGCGTCACCGCGCGCTCGTCACCATCATGCTCGGCGCCAGCATGCTGAGCGCGCCGGCGATGGCGCAAACCCTGCGCATCGCGCTCGCCTCGGAGCCGACCGCCGTCGATCCGCACTATCACGATCTGACCCCCAACAACGCGCTCGCCGCCCATATCTTCGACAGCCTGGTCCTGCAGGACGAGAAGCAGGCGCTGAAACCGGGACTTGCCACCTCCTGGGAGAATGACGGCAAGAACCGCTGGACCTTCAAGCTGCGCCAGGGCGTCAAGTTCAGCAACGGCCAGGCCTTCGGCGCGCAGGACGTGATCTTCACCTTCTGCCGCACGCTCAAGAACGAGACCAAGGTCTCCGGCTCCTTCGCCGACATCACCGGCAATTTCGCCAAGGTCGAGACCCCGGATGCCGACACGCTGGTGATCGAGACCAAGACGCCGGAGCCGCTGCTGCCGACGCTGCTGTCGGGCCTGCCGATCCTCTCGGCCTCGATCGTCCAGCACGGCGCCATCAGCTACGACGTCGAGAAGAACTGCGGCGTCACCGGCCCCTGGCCGGCCGTCAACAACTTCAATGACGGCACGGCGGCGATCGGCACCGGCGCCTACAAGCTGAAATCCTATGTCCGCGGCTCGGCGATCGAGCTCGAGCGCAATCCGGACCATTGGGGCGGGGCCGAACCCTGGGCGAGCGTGCGCTTCGTGCCGGTGACCAATGCCGGCCCGCGCCTCGCCGGCCTGCTCGCCGGCGACTACGACGTGATCGAGAACCCGGCCGCGCGCGATCTTGGTCGGATCAAGAGCGACAAGCGCTTCGCACAGGTGGTCACGCCCTCGACCCGCGTGATCTATTTCCAGCTCGACGTCGGTCGCGACCAGAGCCCCTTCGTCAAGGCGCCGGACGGCAAGAACCCGCTGAAGGATGTGCGCGTGCGCAAGGCGATGTCGCTCGCCATCGACCGCGACGCCATCGTCAAGCGCATCATGGACGGCGCCGCCGAGCCGGCCTACCAATTCCTGCCGACGGGCATGTTCGGCACGCTGCCGAACCCGGCCAAGCTCGCCTATGATCCGGCGGCCGCCAAGAAACTGATGGCCGAGGCCGGCTATCCCAACGGCTTTGAGGTCACGCTCTCGGCGACCAACGACCGCTACATCAACGACAGCCAGATCACCCAGGCCGTCGCGCAGTATCTGACCCAGATCGGCATCAAGACCGAGGTCGATGCGATGACGCGGGCGATCTATTTCCCGCGCCGCGCCAAGAAGGAGTTCAGCGTGGCGCTCGGCGGCTGGGGCTCGAATACGGGCGAGGCCTCCTCCTTCCTGCGCCAGTGGCCGCCGACCCCCGACGAGGCCAAGACCATCGGCGGCTCCAACTATGGCGGCTACAAGAACGACGAGTTCGACAAGGTGATCCGCACGGCGATCTCGACGCTCGACGACGTCAAGCGCGCGGAGCTGCTGCAGCAGGCCATGACCCTGGTCCTCGCCGACGGCGCTTTTATCCCCCTGCATTTCGAGAGCGGCATCTGGGCCCACAAAGCCGAACTCAAGGTCGTCGGCCGCGCCGATCAGTTCACCCTCGCCATGTCGGTGAAGCCGGCGAAGTAAGCCGGCGATCACCACTTCGGTAAGGTTCGGCGCATGACCGCCTATGTCCTGCAGCGGCTGATCCAGAGCGTGCTCGTGCTGCTCGCGGTCTCGGTCGTGGTCTTCTTCGCAGTCTACGGCATCGGCGACCCGATCGAGCTCCTGGTCTCGCCGCAAGCCAGCGCGGCGGATCGGCAGGCGCTGATCGCGCGGCTCGGGCTCGACCTGCCGGTCTGGCAGCAATATCTGACCTTCATGGCCAACGCCCTGAAGGGCGATCTCGGCCGCTCCTTCGTGCATGGTGTGCCGGCGCTGCAGCTCATCCTGGCCAGGCTGCCGGCGACCTTCGAGCTCGTGCTGCTGGCGATGACGCTGGCGCTCGCTGCCGGCATCCCGCTCGGATTGATGGCGGGCCTCAACCCCGACAGCCGGCGCGCCCGCATCGTCATGGCCGGCACCGTGCTCGGCTTCTCGCTGCCGAGCTTCTGGAAGGGCATGATGCTGATCCTGCTCTTCGCCGTGCTGCTCGGCTGGCTGCCGACGGCTGGGCGCGGCGAGACGGTCTCGATCCTTGGCATCGAGACCAGCCTGCTGACGCTGGACGGGCTGAAGCATATCGCCCTGCCGGCGCTCAACCTCGCGATCCCGAACCTTGCGCTGATCATCCGCCTCGTCGCGGCCGGCACGACCGAGACCATGACGCAGGACTACGTCAAATACGCTCGCGCCAAGGGCGTGCGCCCAAGGCGCATCGTCAACCGGCATGTGCTACGCAACATCCTGATCCCGGTCGTCACCGTGGTCGGCGTCGAGTTCGGCAGCCTCGTCGCCTTCTCGACCATCACCGAGACCGTCTTCGCCTGGCCGGGCATGGGCAAGCTGCTGATCGATTCGGTCTACCAGCTCGACCGGCCGGTGGTCGTCGCCTATGTGCTCCTGGCGACGCTGCTCTTCGTCACCGTCAATTTCCTGGTCGACGTGCTCTATGCGGCGCTCGATCCGCGGGTGAAACTCGCGGGAGAACAGGCATGAGCCTGGACGCTCCCCGCCTCGCCGGCCCCATCCAGGCCGACACACCCTTGCGCGAGAAGGTACTGCGCCATCTGCGCAACCGGCCGACGACGCGCGGCGCCGCGATCCTGCTCGGCATCATGGTGGCGCTCGCTCTGCTGGCGCCGTTCATCACGCCGCAGAATCCGCATGACCTCGCCTCGCTCAGCGTGATGGACAACCGGCTGGCGCCGGGCGAGCGCGGCATGAGTGGCTTCATCTTCTGGCTCGGCAGCGACGCGCAGGGACGCGACATGCTGAGCGCCATCCTCTACGGCCTGCGCACCAGCCTGCTGGTCGGCCTCGCCTCGACCATCGGCGCGCTCTCGATCGGCATCCTCGCCGGGCTCGCGGCGGCCCAGTTCGGCGGCGTGGTCGACGCCGTCATCATGCGCATCGTCGACTTCATGCTCGGCTTCCCGTCGATCCTGGTCGCGCTGGTCCTGCTCGCCTCGATCGGGCGCGGCGTCGACAAGGTCATCCTCGCCATCGTGCTGGTGCAATGGGCGCAGTACGCCCGGCTGATGCGAGCGGCGGCGCTGGTCGAGCGGCGCAAGGAATATATCGAGGCGGCCGTGAATTTCGGTCTGCCGACCCGCCACATCATGCTGGCGCATCTGCTGCCGAACTCGGTTGGCGCCGTGCTCGTCGTCGCCTCGATCAGCATTGCCTCGGCGATCACGCTGGAGGCGACGCTCTCCTTCCTCGGCGTCGGCGTGCCGGTGACGCAGCCCTCGCTCGGTCTGCTCATCGCCAACGGCTTCGAGTTCCTGCTCTCCGGCGAATACTGGATCGCCGTCTTCCCCGGCATCGCGCTCGTGCTCCTGATCATGTCGCTCAACCTCGTCGGCGATCGCCTGCGCCGCAGCTTCAACGCACGCGCATGAGCGAAGCCCCCCTCCTCGCCGTGCGTGGTCTCAAAACCGTGTTCCATGCGCAGGACGGCGCCTGGCCGGCGGTCGACGGCGTCGATTTCAGCGTCGCCAAGGGCGAGGTGCTGGGCCTCGTCGGAGAGTCCGGGTCGGGCAAGTCGGTCACCGGCTTCTCCCTGGTGCAGTTGATCGATGCTCCGGGCGAGGTCGTCGCGGGCGAAGTGCTGTTCGACGGCGACGATCTGCGCGCGGCCTCGCAGGAGCGCCTGCGGCAACTGCGCGGCGACCGGATCGCGATGATCTTCCAGGACCCGCTGATGACGTTGAATCCGGTGCTCAGCATCGGCGAGCAAATGAGCGAGGCGATCCTGGAGCACCGCGACTGCAGCCGCCAGGAGGCGCTCGCCAAGGCTGCGAAGGCTCTGGCCCGGGTCGGCATCTCCTCGCCGGATGCCCGCCTCAAACAATACCCGCACGAGTTCTCCGGCGGCATGCGCCAGCGCGTCGCGATCGCGACCGCGCTGCTGAACGATCCCGATCTGGTCATCGCCGACGAGCCGACCACGGCGCTCGATGTCACCATCCAGGCGCAGATCCTCTACGAGGTGCAGAAGCTCTCGCGCGAGAGCGGCGCCGCGGTGATCTGGATCACCCACGATCTCGCCGTGGTGGCCGAGCTCGCCGACCGGGTGGCGGTGATGTATGCCGGCCGCATCGTCGAGATCGGCGAGGTCGAGACCGTGCTCGACCGGCCGCGCCATCCCTATACGCTCGGCCTGCTCAACTCCTCGGCGACGATGGTCGAGCCGGGCGAGCGGCTGCACCAGATCGACGGCATGGCGCCGCGCATCGACTCGCGTCCCTCAGGTTGCCCGTTCCGGCCGCGCTGCGAGCGGGCCTTGCCGGTCTGCGCCGACAGCGATCCGCAGCCGCAGCCCCATGACGGCCGGACCCTGCGCTGCCACAACCCCGTGCCGGATCAGGTGACGGCATGAGCGAGACCCTGTTCGAGCTGCGCGGCGTCCGCAAATATTTCCGCGGCAAGGCCAATATGGCCGAGCGCATCCTGACCGCGATCGGCCGGCACGCGCCGCCCTCGACGCTGAAGGCGGTCGACGGTGTCGATCTCAGCGTCCGCAAGGGCGAGGTGCTCGGTCTCGTCGGCGAATCCGGCTGCGGGAAATCGACCCTGGCGCGGATCGCGACCGGCATCCTGCCGCCGACCGAGGGCGAGGTCTTCTACAAGGGGCGCTCGGCGGAGGCGCTGAAGGGCAGGGACCGGCTCGATTATCTGCTCAAGGTGCAGATGATCTTCCAGGACCCTTACGCCTCGCTCGATCCGCGCATGCGGGTCAGCCGCATCGTCGGCGAGGCGCTCTCGGTCCACAAGCTGGTGCCGAAGGCGGAGATCGACAGCGCAGTCGACCGGGCGCTCTCTGAGGTCGGGCTCGATCTGGCCTATCGCGAGCGCTATCCGCACCAGTTCTCCGGCGGCCAGCGCCAGCGCATCGGCATCGCCCGGGCGCTGGCAGTGAAGCCGGATTTCCTGGTCTGCGACGAACCGGTCTCGGCGCTCGATGTCTCGATCCAGGCGCAGGTGATCAACCTGTTCATGGATGTGCGCGAGCGGCACGGGCTGACCTATCTCTTCGTCAGCCATGATCTCGGCCTCGTCCGCCATATCAGCGACCGCGTCGCGATCATGTATCTCGGCCGCATCGTCGAGATCGGCAGCGCAACCGCGATCTTCGCCGAGCCGGCGCACCCCTATAGCGCCGCCCTGATCACGGCGATCCCCTCGGCGGCACGGCGCAAAAGCAGCTTCCAGCCGCTCAAGGGCGAATTGCCCTCGCCGCTCGCCCCGCCGCCCGGCTGCCCGTTCCACCCGCGCTGCGAGCACGCCATGGCGATCTGCCGCGAGGTCCGCCCGGACCTCACGGAGATCGCGCCCGGCCGCAGCGCCGCCTGCCACCTCCACACGATCCAGGAAGCCGCATGACCACGCTCAGCCTCGATCCGCCGCTCGGCCGCAGCACCTTGCCCTTCATCGACGCCCGCCATCCGGAGCGGCCGCTCGCCATCAACTGCTACCGACCAGCGGCGCACGGCCCGGACGACGAGGTCGTCTTCGTCCAGCACGGCATGCTGCGCAATGGCGACGAGTATCGCGACTTTTGGATCGAGGCGGCCGAGAAGCACAACCTGCTGATCGTCGCCCCGACCTTCGGCAACGAACACTTTCCCAAGGCCGAGGGCTACAATAACGGCCTCGTCGTCGGCGATGATGGCGAAATCGCCAAACCCGAGGACTGGCTCTATGCGCTCCCGGCCCGCGTGTTGGCAGCCCTGCGCAAGGCCGGCGTGACGAAGCGCGACAAGGTCAAGCTGTTCGGCCATTCCGCCGGCGGCCAGTTCGTCCATCGCCTGCTGGCGACGCAAGAGCAGACGCCGTTCGAGATCGCCTTCGCCGCCAATTCGGGCTGGTACACGCTGCCGACGCTGGAGCGCCGCTTTCCGGAAGGGCTCGGCGGTCTCGGCCTCGGCGAGGCGGAGCTGGCGCGCTGGCTCGCCTGGCCGATGGTGATCTTCGCCGGCGACCAGGACATCGTGACCAGCGATCCCAACCTGCCGGCTCAGGCCGAGGCGCTGGCGCAGGGGCCGATGCGCTATGCACGGGCGCATTTCATGCTCGACTTCGCCATGGCGGAGGCGGCCAAACGCGGCCTGCCGTGCAACTGGTCGCTGATCACCGTGCCCGGCATCGGTCACGACGGAGCGGCGATGTCGCGAGCGGCAGCGGCCTACTGGTACGAAGGCCGCATTCCACCGGTCGAGGAATTGAAGCCTCAGGAGACGGCAGTGGCCTGAGGCTTTCGCCATAACGGCAGCAGAACCAGGGGGCCGCGATCACAGGGGTCGACACATCGACATCTGTCGATCACCCGCTGCGTGCTGGCACCCGGTCCGACCTTCGAGCGCTCAGAGCTCCGACATGCGCGTTCCAGCCGTGGCCCGGTCTGCTCCAGCCCCACCGGAGAACGTTATTTCGGATGCACATCGACCGCCAATGTGAGCTCGTCGATGCGGGGCTGGTAGAGCATCTTGCTGCGCGTCGCCCAGATGTTCTTGAAGTGGTAGAGCGGGATGATGGCGACGTCGCTGGAGACCAGCTTGACCGCGTCGAGCACGAGCGCCTCGCGTTTGGCATCGTCGATCTCGGCGATCGCGGCGGCATTGACCGCGTCGAGCTTCGGATTGGAGTACTGCGCCCAGTTATAGAGGCCCCAGCCGGTCTCCTTGTTGCGCGTGCCGACGAGGTCCCTGAGCAGGCCCGTGCCTTCCATGGAGTTGTTGCTCCAGCTCCCGAGATAGGCCGTGAACTGGCTCTTGGCGCCCCGCGACGAGTAGACGCTGAAGGGGATGGCGTCGATCGCGGTGTCGACGCCGATGCGGCTCCACATCTGCGCGATCGCCTGCGCGACCTCGACGCTGTAGGGCACACGGTCATTCGAGGTCGAGAGCGTGATCTTGAAGCCGTTGGGGAAGCCGGCCTCGGCCAGAAGGCGCTTGGCCTTCTCCGGATCATAGGCCGGGACCGGGGTCTTGGCATCATATCCCATGATCCCGGGCGGCAGCCATTGGCCCGTGGGGTTGGCGGTGCCCAGCATGATCCGCTCGGTGATGCCGGTGCGGTTGATCGCGATCGAGAGCGCCTCGCGGACCTTCTGGTTGGTCAGCGGCGAGGGATCGAGCTTGGCGCCCTTCTTGTCCGTTATCGGCGGCGCATCCTCGGCCGGCTTGATCATCGGGACGACGTAGTTGACGCGCATGCCGGCAACCGAGGCGACGCTGATGTCCTTCGATTTCTCGAGACGCGGGAGATCGCTGGCGGAGGGCGTGTCGATCAGGTCGAGATCGCCGGATAGCAGGGCTGCCGTGCGTGCGGCGGTGTTCGGGATCAGCCGGATCGTCAAGCTCGTCCAGGCGGGCTTCTCGCCCCACCAATTGTCGTTGCGAGCGAATTCGACGCGCTCGCCGGGCGTATAGCTCACCAGCTTGAACGGGCCGGTGCCGATCGCCGCCTTGCCGCTGTTGTAGTCGGCCGTGGTCGCGTCCGCGCCGGCATGGCGCGAGACGATGGCGAGGCGGGTGAGGTCGCTCGGAAGGTTCGGCACCGGCGTCGCGGTGGTCAGGCGGATCACGGCCGGGCTGACGACCTCGGCATTCTTGATCGGCCGGATGATGCCGGCGAAGCCGCCGAGATTGTTCGGGACGTCGATGGCGCGCTTCAGGGTGAAGGCGACGTCGTCGGCGGTGAAGGGCTTGCCGTCATGCCAGGTCACGCCTTCGCGCAGCTTGAACTCCCACACCGTCGGCGAGACCGCGCGCCATTCCGTGGCGAGGCCGGGCGTGAGCTTTCCCTCCGGCGTGCGATGCACGAGCCGGTCGAACATGTGGAAGGCGACCAGGTTGTTCGGGGTCGTGCTGTAAAAATGCGGATCGAGCGAATTGACCGCGCCGCCGATGCCCATCGCCAGTTTTTCGGCGAAGGCGGGCGAGGCGCCCAGGCAGAGAAGGAAGGTCGATGCGAGCGCGAGGCGCTTTGCGGGCGAGGCCACCATGCCAACCATAACGATCCCCTTATTATTGGATTATAATAACGAATATTTGAGAACGATTTTTGTCGGCTGTCAAGCGAGCGCAGGCGCGGTGGCGCGCCTGCGACGCCTGCGCTTCGAAATCCAGGGTTCTGATCGAGTAAGCCGGCGCGACGGCCTCCGGCTCAGGAGGCGAGCGTTTCCGTCGCTTTCGTCGCGGCTTCCAGCACGAGCGGTGCGAGTTCCGCGATCGCTGTCTCGCGGCTGTAGCGGGTGGTCAGCGTCGAGAGATTGATCGAGCCGATGGCGCGGCCGGCGCGGTCATGAACCGGCGCGGAGACCGAGATGCTGCCCTGTTCCATGTTCTTCTCGGTGACGGAGAAGCCGGCCGCCTTGGCCGCTTCGAGAATGCGCATCATCTCGGCGGCGTCGCGCGCCCTGGTGCGCTGGGACACGGAAGGGGCGGACGCCTTCCAGACCTTCTCGACATGGCTCGGCGCGGAATGGGCGAGCAGCATCTGGCCCGACGAGGACGAGAGCGCCGGAAACCGGGTGCCGATGGGCAGGTTGACCGACGAGATATGCGTGCTCGGAACCGTCGCGATGATGACGATGTCCGCCCCGTCGACTTCGACCCAGGAGATCGTCTCCCGCGTCTTCTCGCTCAGGATGCGCATCTGCGGATAGGCGGCCTCCAGGCCCTGGTTCGACGAGGAGGCGTTCTGCGCGAAACGGAAGACTTTCCGTGACAGGCCATAGCGCTTCGTCTGGGCGTCGCGGTCGAGATAGCCGAGACGCTCGAGCGTATAGATGAAGCGTTGCGAGGCGCTGCGGCCGAGCCCGGTGCGGATCGCGATGTCCGAGAGGCTCAAGGTCGCGGCCGTCTTGTCGAAGGCCTCAAGCACTTTCATCGCCTTGGCGACGGAGGCGACGAAGAGGCGCTCGTCGATCTCCGGCGCCGCTTCGCCGCGGTCGGCGAGGGGGGAGGCTGGCGCGGATTTCGACGTCGACGACACCATGGCGTGTGGAGACCTTTCGCAGGGCTGACCCAGCTGTAGCAGCTTCGTCCAGCGCCTCAACCCGTGCCTAGGGCACGCGCCGATCAGATTGCGCAGCTATCCGATCGGATCACGCGTTCTCTATCCAAAGTTTAGAGACGGATTCACCGATCAGGTTGATCCAACCTGATCGGATCCGGCTCTAGCGGGTCGAATGCCGTGGCGAAGCGCTGCTTGAGGAGGTTCTTCTGGATCTTGCCGAGCGTATTGCGCGGCATCGCGTCGACCAGCTCGATGCGCTTGGGCACTTTGTAGCCGGCCAGCGAGGATCTGAGCGCCGCGATCGCGTCCTGCGGATCGAAGGCCGCCTGGCCGTTCGCCAGCTGCACCACTGCGACGACGGCCTCGCCGAAATCGGGATGCGACACGCCGATCACCGCGCTTTCGGCAACGGCCTCGAAGGCGTTGAGCGCGGCCTCGACCTCCTTGGGATAGACGTTGAGGCCGCCGGTGATGATGAGATCGGCACCCCGGCCGAGCACGCTGACATGGCCGGCCTCGTCGACGCGGCCGAAATCGCCCGTCACGAACCAGCCGTCGCGGAAGGCGGCTGCCGTCTTCGCGGCGTCGCGCCAATAGCCGAGGAAAGGATGAGGCTGCTGCAATTCGATCATCCCGACCGTTCCAGCCGGCACCTCCAGCCCGTCATTGTCGACGATGCGAAGCCGCGAGCCCGGCAGCGGCAGGCCCGACGTGTCGGGGCGGCGATGATCCTCGAACCGGTTCGAGGTGGCGATCAATGCCTCGGTCAGGCCGTAGCGGTCGAGAAGGCGGTGGCCGGTGCGGGCCGCGAAGGCCTCGAAGGCGTCCGCCCGCATCGGCGCCGAGCCGGTGACGAAGAGGCGCATCCGGGCGCAGAGGCCCCGGTCGAACCGGGGATCGGCCATGAGGCGGCTATAGTAGGTCGGGACGCCGGCGAAGATCGTCGCGCGGGGCAGCGCGGTCAGTACCGATTCGACCTCGAATTTCGGCAGCAGGATGATCGCGGCGCCTCCGGCGAGCGCTGGCGTCGTCGTGCCGAAGAGCCCATAGGCCATCGGATTGGCGTGGAGCAGGGTGTCGTCCGGGCTGATCCGCCAGCATGCGGCGAGCGCGCGGGCATTCCAGATCACGCTACCGGCCGAGAGCAGCGCGCCCTTCGGCCGCCCGGTCGTACCGGAGGTGTAAACCATCGCGTTCGCGTCGGAAGGGGAGACGGGGGTGAGATCGTCCAGCCCCGCGATGCCGCGGCTCTCGTCTGTCAGCGTGCCGGCGCCTTCTGCGTCGAGGGTCAGCACGCGGTGCGTACCAGCCGAGCCGACGCAATCGCGCCGCGACGGATCGCAGACCACCACCACCGGCTCGGCGTCCCGGAGGATATGACCGATTTCAGCGTCGGTCAGGCCGATATGGACGGGCAGATAGACGGCCCCGAGCCTGCATACCGCGAGATAGAGCAGGATGCCCTCGGGCGATTTCTCCAGAACGCCCGCAATGAGGCGGCCTTTCGTGACGCCGAGCCCGGCCAGCAGGCCGGCGTAACGGGCGGTGATCTCCGCGGCCTCGCCGAAGCGGAGCTGCCGCCCGGCGGGCGTTTCCATGAAGACGCGTCCCGGATCGTGGTCCCGGCCGAACAGGGCGCCGAACACGTTCGCATCGGTTGGCACAGTGATCTCGGTCATCTTCGTCGTCCTGTCGGCTTTCCGGCTCAGCGCCCGGTGAAGACCGGCTTGCGCTTCTCGGCGAAGGCGCGGGTGCCTTCGCGATAGTCCTCGCTGCGATCGGCCGCGTCCGACAGCGCCGTGACATCGGCGGCGACCTCGGCCAGGCGGCCGAGCTGGATCGCGTCGCAAGCGAGCTTGGCGGCCCGGATCGAGAGCGGAGCATTGGCGAGCATCGGCTCGGCGAAGCGCAACGCCGCCTCGACGACATCGCCCTCGACGACCTCCGAAACCAGCCCGCAGGACAGCGCCGCCTCGGAGCCGACCAGCGCGCCGGTGTAGAGCATATGCCGCGCCATCGAGAGGCCGGCTGTGGCGGCGAGGAGCTGCGTGCTGTCGGCCGGATAGACCAGGCCGAGCTTGGCCGGGGGCACGCCGAAACGCGCCGTCGCGTCGGCGATCCGGAAATCCGCACGCAGCGCCAGCGTGCAGCCGCCGCCGACGCAAGGTCCGCTGACGGCCGCGATCACCGGCACGCGCGCCGCCGACACCGCTGCGTAGCAGGCCATGATGCCATCCCAATAGACCTGACGCGCCGGAGGATCGTCGCGCACGGCGGCAAAGGCGCCGATCTCGTCGCCGGCGCAGAACGCACCGCCACGGCCGGTGAGGATGATGGCGCGCAGCGTCTCATCGGCATGGAGTCGCGTGAACGTGCCACCCAGTTCGCGCCAGGCCTCGCCGTTGAGCGCGTTGCGCTTGGCCGGACGGTTGATCGCGACGATCGCGACTGCACCGCGGCGCTCCAGTTCGATGTCGGGCACTTCAGCCTCCTGCACAGCCGTCTCGCTCTGGCTTGACACATACCCGATCCGAATATCAATATTCAATCATCGTTATTGTTAGTCGATATTGCTGCGGCCGAGCCTATGGGCGTCGATCGGGCGAACATTCCGGGATCCGACATGCAGACCGATGCCGTCACGATCGGACAGCTCTGGGACAAGCGCGCCGCCGCGGATCCCGAGCATGTCTATTGCCGCTTCGGGGAGCGCGACTGGTCCGTCGGCGCGCTCGACGACCGCATCAACCGGCTGGCGAACGCGCTGCTGGCGGCGGGTTTGCGCAAGGGCGACCGCGTCGCCGTGATGCTGCCGAGCCATCCCGACCACATCGTCACCATCTTCGCGCTGGCCAAGGCCGGCCTCGTCCGCATCCCGGTCAATGTCCATCTCAAGGGAGCATCGCTCGACTTCGTCTTCGATCGCTTCGTGCCGCATGCGCTCATTGCCGATCGCAGCCATGCCGAGGTGCTCGCGCCGATTGCGGCGCGGTTGCCCGAGCTGAAGCTGGTCTGGCGGGGGGGCGAGGGGCCAGAGGAATTCTCCCGGGTAATCGACGAGGCATCGCCCGACCGGCCCGCCGTCGATGTCCTGGCCGACGACATCATCGCGATCACGCCCAGTTCCGGCACCACCGGCGAGCCCAAAGGCGTGCTGAAGAGCGACCGCAGCCTGCGCGCCGGGCCGATGGGGACCTTGGCACTGACCGGCGCCAGGACCGGCGACGTCTTCCTGCTCTGGGAACCGCTGCATCATGGGGCCGGCGTCGCCGTCTTGATCGCGGCGCTGATGGAGCCGATCACGCTCGCCATGGTCGAGAAGTTCAGCGCGTCGCAGTTCTGGGATCAGGTCCGCCGCTACGACGTCACGCATATCCACTATCTCGGCGGGGTCCTGCCGCTGCTCCTGAAGCAGCCGGCGAGCCCCCTCGACCGGCAGCACAAGGTTCGCATGGCCTGGGGCGGCGGCTGCCCGATCGATGTCTGGCGGGCCTTCGAGGAGCGCTTCGGGGTCGTGCTGCGCGAGGGCTACGGGCTCTCCGAGATGACGACCTTCGTCACCATCAATCCTGAAGGCCGGCTCGGCTCCTGCGGGCGTGCCTTGCCGTTCTACGACGTGAAGCTGCTCGGCGAGGACGGGCAGGAGGTGCCGGTCGGCGAAGCGGGCGAGATCGTCGTCAGGCCGCGCGAGGCCGAGCTGGCTTTCAGAGGCTATTTCCGGATGGAGGAGGCGGGCGCCGCGCTGGTCAAGGAGGGCTGGTTCTCGACCGGCGACCTCGCAAGGCGCGACGAGGACGGCTTCCTGTTCTATGCCGGACGCAAGAAGGACAGCGTGCGCCGGCGCGGCGTCAACATCTCGGCCTGGGAGGTCGAGCGCATCATCCTCACCCATGAGGACATCGAGGAATGCGCGCTGATCGGCGTGCCGAGCGAGCTCGGCGACGACGATCTCAAGCTGTTCATCCGCCCGGCCGGCGGACGAAGCCCCGATCCGCTGGCGCTGATCCGCTGGTGCGAGGACCGGATGCCGTATTTCCAGATTCCGCGCTATATCGAGGGGATCGACGAGTTCCCGAAGACGCCGACGCAGCGGATCAAGAAGAGCGATCTCAGCCGCAGCACCGAGGCCTCCTTCGATCTCGAGCGCTCCGGGCACCGGATCGGCAAATAGCGGCCCCAGCCTTGCAGATGAGCGGACGGCGCGATCAGATGAGTGGCGGCACGACCGGAACGCGTGAGATGGGCGGGCGCAGATCATGAGCGCCTGGCTGCTGCGACGCCTGCTCCAGGCGGTCTTCGTGGTGACCGCCATGACGGTGATCGTCTTCATCGGCGTCAGCGTGATCGGCGATCCGGTCGAGACGATGATCTCGCAGGATGCCGACCAGGGCGAGAGGCTGCGCGCCATCGCCGCCTTCGGTCTCGATCGCCCGCTCTGGGTCCAGTATCTCTCCTTCCTGAAGGGCGCGATCCATGGCGATCTCGGGCGCAGCTTCGTCTATAACGAGCCTGCCCTGCAGATCATCCTTCAGCGCATGCCGGCGACGCTCGAACTCGCGATCGCCGCGATGCTGCTGGCGATCGTGATCGGCATCCCGCTCGGCCTCTTCGCCGGGGTCAAACCGAACTCGCCGATCTCCAAGGCGATCATGACCGGCTCGATCCTCGGCTTCTCGCTGCCGGGGTTCTGGGTCGGGCTGCTGCTGATCATGGTCTTTGCCGTGCAGCTCGGCTGGCTGCCTTCCGGCGGCCGCGGCGAGACACGCGCGCTCTTCGGCATCCATTGGTCGTTCCTGACCCTGGACGGGCTGCGGCACATGATCCTGCCGGCGCTGAATCTGGCGCTGTTCAAGATCTCGCTGGTGATGCGCCTCGTCCGGGCGGAGACCCGCGAGATCCTCCCGCAGGACTATATCCGCACCGCCCGCGCCAAGGGGCTGTCCGAGCGCGCGGTCGTGACCCGGCACCTGTTGAAGAACATCATGATCCCCGTCGTCACCATCGTCGGGCTCGAATTCGGCTCGGTGATCGCTTTCTCGGTCGTCACCGAGACCATCTTTTCCTGGCCGGGCATGGGCAAGCTGATCATCGACAGCATCCATGTCCTCGATCGGCCGATGATCGTCGCCTATCTGATGATCATCGTCCTTCTCTTCGTCGTCATCAACCTCGTGGTCGATTGCCTCTATGCCGTGCTCGACCCGCGCGTGCGGACGAGCCGATGAGCACGCCGGTTTTTCTCGAGGACGCCGCCCCGCCGCGCGTGTCGAGCTTCGGCCGCTTCGCGCGCGCCTTCACCGCCTCGCGCGCCGCCGTGATCGGCCTGACGCTGCTTGCCGTCGTCGTCCTGCTCGCGCTGCTCGCGCCCTGGATCGCGCCGCAGAACCCTTACGACCTGACCCAGCTCGACATTCTGGACGGGCGCCTGCCGCCCGGCTCGAGCGCGGCGACCGGCATGACTTTCTGGCTGGGCACCGACGACCAGGGCCGCGACATGCTCTCGGCCATTCTCTATGGCTTGCGCATCTCGCTGTTCGTCGGCGTGACCTCCGCGATCGCGGCGGCTGCGGTCGGCGCCCTGCTCGGCCTCTTCGCCGCCTATGCCGGTGGACGGATCGAGAGCGCCCTCATGCGTCTGGTCGACCTCCAGCTCTCCTTTCCGGCGATCCTGATCGCGTTGATGATCCTCGCCTTTCTCGGCAAGGGCGTGCTCAATGTCGTGCTCGCGCTCGTCATCGTCGAATGGGCGGCCTATGCGCGCACGGCCCGCGCCAGCGCGCTGATCGAGAGCCGCAAGGAATATATCGAGGCGGCGAGAGCGATGGGCGCCTCGCCCTGGCGCATCCTGCTGCGGCACCTGCTGCCGAATTGCCTGACGCCGCTCATGGTGATGGCGACCGTCCAGGTGGCCCGCGCCATCGCGCTGGAAGCGACGCTGTCCTTCCTGGGGCTCGGCGTCCCGGTCACCGAGCCGAGCCTGGGCATGCTGATCGCCAACGGCTACCAGTACATGCTCTCCGGCAAGTTCTGGATCAGCTTCTATCCCGGCCTGGCCCTGCTGTTCACGGTGGTCGCGATCAACCTCGTCGGCGACCAGCTGCGGGATGTGCTGAACCCGCGGCGAGGGACTTGAGGGTGCGCTGGGCGCGTTTCTGATTTTGAGCCAACCAAGTTCGGCCATCTTATTCAAGTTACCGGGCCGCCCTCCTTTGTGTTCGCCCAGCCGGGTGGCCATCTGCCCTAGAGGTCCTCCGCCTGCGCTTAGGTCGTGCGTTATGCCTCTATGCGAATTGACTTGCCAGCTGAGTTCCACCTAACGCTTTGAACGACTTTTGGCGTCGATGATCCTGCTCAGAATAGCGGAGGCAATGCGTGGGAACTTATATTGGAACATCTGGTGATGATGATATCTCTGGTACGTTATCAACTAATGACGAGATTCAGTATGGATTGGATGGCAATGACAGGCTTTATTTCAATGGGGTTGGGCTATCTACGCTTTACGGCGGAAACGGGAACGATGAGATTCGGCTAGAAGGCGGGTATTCTTCTAAAATTTACGGAGGAGAAGGAAACGATGTGGTATTTCTTCTCAAGGTTGATGTCGATGCATCTGTCTATGGCGGCGCTGGTGACGACTCCCTGAAGGTACTCGGTGATTCGATTGAAGCCGACCTTCGAATGTATGGCGAAGAAGGAAATGACGTCATCTACTCTCACGACGGTGACGACTTTCTGGATGGCGGGGTGGGGAATGACGTTCTGGGTGCAGGAGCCGGTTCTGATGCGCTGTATGGCGGCGACGGCACGGATGAGCTGATTGGCGGGGCTGGCAACGACTACCTCGATGGTGGGCGGGGGGATGATCGCTTCTACGGCGAAGATGGCGATGATACTTTGGTCGGCGGCCTGGGTGACGACTGGTTAAGCGGCGGCGCAGGCAATGATTTGATCTGGGCCGATCATGGTGCGGACAATGTCCACGGTGACGCCGGCGACGACAGGATTTATTCCGGGGTTGCCAATGCTATCGTCGCCTTTGGCGGAAGTGGCAACGACCAGATCGCGACCGGCGCCGGCAACGACTATATCGATGGCGGCGCCGACAACGACGTGATCTTCTCAGGCGGCGGCAACGACATCGTTCTCGGCGGCAACGGCTCGGATTCGCTCGCCGGCTATATCGGCAACGACATCTTCTACGGCGACTACAATCTCGGCGGCCTGGATTACTTCAACCTGAGCTCCGACATTCGCGCCGGCGACGCCGACTATATCGCGGACTTCAAGGCCGGCGGCGTGCAGGACTACATCATCCTGCCGAGCGCCTATAGCGGCTCGGTCTACCTGACGCAGTACGGCACCGACGTGATCGGCTACATCGCCCAGGGCTCGAGTTACTACTCGTTCCAGGTCCACGGCTATGCCGCGCTCACCGTGGCCGAGGTCCAAGCCGCGCTGTTCTTCGCCTAGTTGATCCTGTCGGCGCTACCATCAGGTGGCGTTGCTTGCTTGCATGTTCGACCGGGCTCCAAGAACGAAATACGGTTGAACGCGTTGCTCGTTTGGACAGGCTGGAGGTGAGAGCGAGGGATGGCTGAGGGGAAGCGCGCGCTGCGAGCGGCGTTCAAGCGGATCGAGCAGGAGGTGCCGGCTAGCGTCGCGTCGGCGATGCGCTGGCTGAGGCATCCCTCGTCGCGCTGGATTCGGATTCCGGCCGGCCTGCTCCTGATCGTCGGCGGCGTGTTCTCGATCCTGCCCTTCCTCGGGATCTGGATGCTTCCGCTTGGCCTGATGTTCATCGCCGCCGATATCCCATTCCTGCAGAAGCCGATGGCGCGTTTCGCCCATGCCTGCGTCGACGGCTGGTCGCGCTTTCGCGCCTGGCGGGCGAAGCGGTGAGCGTCGAGGCGGCGTTCAGTAGAGCCAATGGACGGGGGGCAGGCCGGCGACGGGCAGTTCGACCGAGCCGATCGCGTCGCCCAGCAGGCAGCCGAGATAGGCGGTCCTGAGATCGGGGCCACCGAAGGCGATGCTGGAGAGATTGCGCAGTTTTTGGGCCGGCGTCGCATCCATATGCGGGCGGCCGAGCGCGTTCGCGCGATAGGCGTCCTCCACCCAGGCGACATGCTCGGGATCGGTCTCGCTGAGGACGATCTCGCACCGGCCGCTGTCCGGATCCAACCGCATGAGCTGGTTCGAGATGACGCCGGCGATCCAGACCTGCCCTTCGGCGTCGAAAGCGAGCCCGTCGGGGAACTGCCCCATCCCGAATTCGTGGACGACCTCCTTCGGCCCGAGGCTGGCATCGCCATGCAGCGGGAAGCGGCTCAACCGGCGGCCATAGGTTTCGTTGACATAGAGCCAGCGACCGTCGGGCGAGATCTGGCATTCATTCGTGAAGCCGAGCCCGTCCGCGACGATGCGGGCGCCGCGCTCGTCCATCACCGCGATGAAGCCGCTCCTGGAATCCCCTCGGTAGTCGAGCGAGCGCGGAACACGCGTCGTCGAGACCGTCAGCCAGAGCCGGCCGCGAGGATCGCGCACCAGATAATTCGATGGCGGGATCGGCGCGTCGTCGATCTCGGTGAGATAGGGAGCGACCTGCCCGTCCCGCGTCAGCCGCCAGACGCCGCCGGCTTCGCTACCGAGATTGGCGAGCAGGAAGGCGCCGTCGGGCTCGAGCGCGATGCCGTTCGGGCGCAGGCCCTCGGGCAGATCGGCCGTGGCGCCGGCATAGAGCGCCTGCGTGCCGTCGGGCTTGAGATGGGCGACGCCGCCGCGCCAATCCGCGGTGAAGAGATCTCCCTTCGCGGTGGCGAGGACGCATTCGGGGCGGCTGAGGCCGGAGCCCAGCAGCGAGACGTCTGAGAGGGAGAGCATCATCCGCGCATCAGCCAGACCAGAGCCATCGGGATCGCTTCGACATAAGTGACGAGGAACAGCACGCAGAGCGCGAGCGCGAACATCGGAATGAGCTCCCGCGAGATCGCGACCATGCCGACGCGGGCGATCCTGGCGGCGACGAAGAGCGTGCCTCCGACCGGCGGCGTATAGAGCCCGATCACCAGGTTGAAGACCATGATCAGGCCGAGATGCACCGGATCGATGCCGAACGCCTTGGCCGTCGGGATGAAGAGCGGCGCCGTCAGCATCAGCGACGGCAGCGGCTCCAGGAAGATCCCGACCAGGATCAGCGCCAGGTTGAGGAGGAAGAGGAAGACATATTTGTTCTCGGCGATGTTCAGGATCGACTGAGCCAGGTTGGCCGGGATCTGTTCGACCGTGATCAGCCAGGACAGCGCCCCGGTGGCGCCGACCACGAGCATGACGACCGCGCTGGTGCGGAAGCTCTGCAGCAGCATGCCGGGCACCTGGGCCGGCTTGACCTCGCGATAGACGACGAGCGCCAGGATCAGGCCGTAGAACACGGCGACGGAGGCCGCCTCGGTCGGCGTGAAGATGCCGCTCAGGATACCGCCGAGAATGACGACCGGCATGCCGGAGGCGGGCAGGATGGCGAGGAAGCTGCGCCAGATGTCGGCCCGGCTCGGCATGGCGCCGCCGAGATCGCAACCGAGCGCCCGGCCTTTCCAGATGCAGAGCAAAATCAGCGCGAAGGCGAGGGTGAAGGCCGGGAACACGCCCGAGACCAGCAATTCGCGGATCGAGACGTTGCCGACGAAGCCGTAGACCAGGAGCGGGATCGATAGCGGCATCAGCACGCCGATCGTCCCCGCGACCGCGATCAACGCCCCGGCGAAGGCGCGCGGATAGCCGCGCTCGGCCATGCGCGGGACCATGATCGAGCCGATCGCAGCGGAATCGGCCACGGCCGAACCGGAGACCGAGCCGAACATCGTGCAGGCCGAGACGGTCACGACCCCGAGCCCACCCGGCATGAAGGCGAGCAGCGAACGCGCGAAATCGATCAGGCGCTTGCCGACGCCGCCATGCGTGATGAGCTCGCCGGTGAAGATGAAGAGCGGGATGGCGGCGAGATGGAGCGGCTCGACGCTGGAGATATAGGAGAGGAAGATCGCCTCGAGCGGATAGCCCTGCCCGAAGATTCCGATGGTCGCGACGGTGGTCAGCAACAGGGCCCAGACCAGCGGCATGCCGAGCAGGGCGAGCGCGAAGAAGATCGCGCAGATGACGGCGAGCACCATGGGCGTCAGTCCTGGAAGGCTTCTTGGGGGATCGGCTCGCCGCGGGCGATCAGCACCGTCTCGTAGATCACGAAGATCAGCGCGAGCGCCGAGCCGGCGGGCATGGCGAGATATTGCAGCCCCATGGGGACATGGAGCACGGTCAGCTCCTGGCCCATCGTGCTCTCGGTGATGCTCCAGCCGTAGCTGATCAGCAGGAGCAGCAGCCCGATCACCCCAATCCGCGTCGCGATCTCGACGGTCTTCTGCAAGGTCGGCGGCATCGCTTCGATGAATTCGGTGATGCGCATATGGGCGCCGCGGCGTGCGGCCGAGGCGCCGCCCAGGAAGGTCGCCCAGAGCAGGACGAACTCGCCGAACTCCGTGTTCCAGGCGAGATCGCTGTTCAAGGCGACGCGCGCCGCGACATTGGCGAACATCACGACCAGCAGCATCGCCGCGAGCAGAACGATGACGAGATCGACCGAGTCGCCGAGCCAGCGCAATGGCGCCGGCTCGGGCCGGTCAGGGCGATAAAGAAAGCTCATGCCGGCCTCTGCCTTGTGCCTGGAGTTTGCTGCATCGAGGTGGAACCTTGCCGGCGTCATCCCGGACGAGCGGTTCTGGCCGCGCCGGCCGGGATGACGCCTTATGCGTCGCCGGATCGCTTGCGACCGCTGTCAGCTCATGCTCTTGCGGATCGCCGCGGCCTCGCCGAGCATCTGGTCGACGGCCGTCGCGCCGAACTCCTTGCGCGCGCGCTCATAGGCCGCCTCGCTGGCCTTGCGCCATGCGGCGAGGTCCGGCTTCACGATGGTGGCGCCCTTGGCGGTCATCTCGGCGAGCAGCTTCTCGTCATTGGCCCGAACCTCGCGGCGGTTCCAGTCGCCGGATTCCTTCGCGGCCTTGATGACGGCCTGCTGGTCCTCGGCCGACATGCCCTTGAAGCTGCGTTCCGCGACGGCGAGCCATAGCGGCGAATAGACGTGCTGCGAGAGCGTCACATATTTCGCGACCTCGTAGAATCGCTGCGAATAGATCGTATCGATCGGGTTCTCCTGGCCGGAGACCGTGTTCTGCTGGATGCCGAGATAGACTTCCGTCACCGGCATGACGACCGGCGAGAAGCCGATCGACTCCATGATCCAGCGGATCATCTCGACCGGCGCGATGCGCAGCTTCTTGCCCTTTGCGTCAGCCGGGCTGTTGAGCGGGAAATTCGTGGTGAAGCTGCGGAAGCCGGCTTCCCAGTTGCCGATGACCCGCATGCCCTTGGCCGGCAGCTTGCCCGCCTGCTCCTGGATGAACTTGGAGGTGTCGTAGAGCTTCCAGCCCTGCTCGTAGTTCTCCGCCAGATAGGGCAAGGCTATCAGCGAGAGCTCCTTCACATGCGGCGTGAAGGTGACGACGCCGGTCACCGCGAAATCGAGCCCGCCCAGCTGAAGCTGATCCAGCGACTTGGCGTCGTTGGCGAGCTGGCCGGAATGGAAGACCTGAACCTTGTAGCGGCCGGAGGTGTATTTCTCGACGGCGGCCGCGAACATCTCCGCCGCCTGCTGGCGCGCCCCGACCGAAGTGTCGGTGTGGCTGAAGCGGAGCGTTTTCGCGCTCTGGGCGCGGGCGATGAAAGGAAAGCCGGTGACGGCGAGGCCGGTCGCAGCCGCCGTGCCCTTCAGAAGATCGCGTCTGTTCTGCATGATATCCTCCCTGGATTGTCGTTTCTTCCCATCCGGGCAGCTCCGACGGCCGCCTTCTCGTGGTTCAGATCGTGATGAAGCGTCCTTCCTGAGCGGAGCGGTAGACCGCTTCCTCGATCGCGAGATTGCGCAGGTAGTCGCGGCCGGAATTGACCAGCGGAACGCCGGCGGTGAGGTGCTCGACGATGTGCTTCGACTGGCCGTAGACGCAGTCGCCGCCATAGCCGCGATCCTGCCAGGCGTAGGCGTGTTCCTGCTCCTGCCCGCGCAGCTTGCGCAGGAAGAGCCTGCCGTAGCCGTCGAGCCTGAGTACGCCCGCGTCGCCCTCGACCAGCAGCACGCCGTTCGTCATGCGGGTATCGTCGGCGGGATGGTCGACATGCCGGTTGCCGTCGAAGAGCCCGGCCGCACCGCTGGCGAAATCGAAGATCACCAGCCCCGCATCCTCGCCCTTGATCGCCGGGTTGATCCGCCGCAGCCGCGCGAAGACGCCGGTGATCTCGCCAAGCAGATAGCGGAACACGTCGATCAGATGGATGCCGGTCTCATGGATCAGGAAACGCGGCATGGCCTGGAAATAGGGCTGGCGCGAGAGATAGGCGTCGGGCCCCTGGCCATCGCCCGGACGCAGCCGGAACGTGATGTTGAGGGGCCGGCCGATCGCGCCGTCCCGGATCAGGCGATGGGCCTCCATGAACCAGGGCATGAAGCGGAAATTCTCATGGACGGCCAGCATCACGCCGGCGTCTTCGGCGATGGCCACGATCGCCTCCGCCTCGTCGTATTCCGGCGCGACGGGCTTCTGGCAGATCATCTTGACGCCTCGCCTTGCCGCCGCGCCGACCAGCGCGCGGTGGGTCTGCGGCGGCGTGACGATGTCGATCAGATCCGGCCGCACGGCATCGAGCATCGCCTCGGCGTCCTCGAACGCCTGCGCGTCCGAAAACAGCGAGGCGGCGGCTTCCCGCCTGGCCGCGTCGCGGTCCGCTACACCGACCACGCGCACGCCCTCCAGCCGGCTCCACGCATCCTGGTGGAACCGGCTGAAATAGCCGCAGCCCGCGATGGCGACCGTCAGTGTCATTGCGGATCGGCTTGCCCGCTGAGAATCAGGTCCGCGACCGTGCTGCCGATCTGGCGCGTGCCGTGGCGGCCGCCGATATCGTAGCTGCGGAGATTCATCTTGCCGAAGGCGTGGTCGACGCTGAGCTCAATGGCGCGCGCGGCGTCGCGGGCCGCGGCACTGCCGTGACGCTCGCCGAGCCAGTCCAGCATCATCGCGGTGGAGAGGATCATCGCAGTGGGATTGGCGACGCCCTTGCCGGCGATGTCGGGGGCGGTGCCGTGGCTCGGCTGGAACATCCCGTGCGACTGGCCGATATCGGCCGAGGGCGCGAAACCCATGCCGCCGATCAGCCCGGCGCCGAGATCGGAGAGGATGTCCCCGAACAGGTTCTCGGTCGGGAGCACGTCGAAATCCCAGGGCCGGCGCACGAGATCGAGCGCCATCGCGTCGACGTAATGGTGCCTCGCCTCGATATCCGGGTGTTTCGCCGCCTCTTCGTAGAAGACCTTGCGCATGAAGGCGAAGGAGCGGAACACATTGGCCTTGTCGACCAGCGTGACACGGCCCGGGGTGCCGCGCGTCTCGCGCCGGCGGCGCGCCAGTCCGCAGCAGAAGGCGGTGAGCTGTTCGGTGACCGCGCGCGTGATCACCTGCGTGTCGCGGGCCTCCGCGTCGTCGATGATCTCGCCCTTGCCGCGCGAGGCGAACATCCCCTCGGTCGATTCGCGCACGAGGACGAAATCGATATCCTTCGCGCGCTCATGGGCGAGAACTGGCGGCACGCCGGGAATGGCGCGGATGGGCCGTACGCCGGCGTAGAGCCCGAAGGCCATGCGCATGTCGAGCTGCGGCGCGATCTCGGTTCCGTCCGGGAAGCGGATATCGGGCCAGCCCATCGCGCCGAACAGGATGGCGTCGGACTTGCCGGCCCGCTCGAGCCCGTCCTTGGGCAGGATCGCGCCGGTCTCCTTGTAGTGATGCGCGCCGCCCGGGATCTGCTCCTGGCGGAAGGAGATGTCGAAGCGCTTTTCGACCGCACCGAGCACGACGTCGGCCGCCTCCATGACTTCGATGCCGATGCCTTCGCCGGGCATCACCGCGAGATGGAAGGAGTTTGACGTCATAGCCGCTGGATTCCGTGCCTTTGAATGATGGTGGTGAGTTCGTTGCCGCCGCGCTTGCGATGGGCGTGGTAGATGTCGCGGGCGCGCTCGCGGTCCCCGGCCAGGATCGCCTCGACCACGGCGCGATGCTCGGCGGTCGACTGCACCGGCAGCGGCCGCAGCGAGAGCGTGTACATCCGGGCGCGATGGGCCTGGTCCCAGACCTGCATGATCATCGCGGCCAGCCGCTTGTTGCCGCAGAGACGCGCGAGATTGAGGTGAAACGTTTCGTCGGCCAGCGCCCAGCCTTGAAGGTCAGGCTCGCCCTCGAGCGCCGCTTCCATGGCGTCGCAGGATGCGATCAGGCTCGCGAGTTCGGCGCGGTCGGGCTTGCGCGCCGCCAGAAGCTCAACCGCCGTCGGCTCGAGCGACATCAGCACCTCGTAGATCTCGCGCATGTCGTCGGGCGAGAGCGCAGAAATGCGGACACCGTGTCGCGGCACGATCTCCAGCAGACCCTCTTGCTGAAGCCGGACGAAGGCCTCGCGCACCGGTGTCCGCGAGGCGTTGAGCTCGGCCGCGATCTCGCTTTCGAGGATCTGCGCGCCGGGGGGATAGTGGTTGTCGAGGATGTGCTGCTTCAGCTGCGCATAGACGGCGTCGGTCGAACGCGGGGTCCGGCCATTCGCCTCTGCCTGTGGGCTGACTGACTGCATCGCATCCAATAACGCATACGTTAATCGATGCGTTATTGGATAGGGCCGCGAGCGTCGCTTGGCAAGAGGGCTGCTTGCGCGGCAGGCGGCTTCGCCAGAGCCAGGGTATCGCTCCGGCGCCGCCGGGTGCGGTCAGCCCGGCAATGCGTCCAGGGTGAGCCCATGCCGCGCCCCCAGTTCGCGGAGTTCGTCGAAGACTGCGGCGTTGAGGGGAATGCCGTTGCGGCGGCGCTCGACCAGGGCAAGGTGCTCGCGTTCGCCGGGCAGGTAGATCCGCTCCACGCCCGGCGCCGTCTTCGTCCCGCGGATGTCGGCGATCGCCTTCGACATGCGGCCGTAATAGTGGTCGAGATCCTCGAAGGCGGAGATCGGCAGCACGCCGAAGAGATGGCCGACATTCTGCGGCGTCGTGGTCTGCTCGTACATATGCGTGACTTCGGAGCCGAAATAGGCGCCCGACAGCATCGTGCTGAGCAGGCCGATGCCGAGCGTCAGCGCATAGCCCTTCGGCCCGCCGACCGGCAGCACGAAGCCCTTCAGGGCCTCGACCGGGTCTGTCGTCGGCACCCCGTCCGGGCCGCTCGCCCAGTCGGCCGGAATCGGCGTGCCGTCCTTGGCGGCGACGATGATCTTGCCGCGCGCGGCGACGCTGCAGGCCATGTCGAGGACGACGGGGAAGCCGTCGCGGGTCGGGAAGGCGAAGGCGAACGGATTGTTGCCGAGGATCGCCTCGGCGCCGCCCCATGGCGTCATGTGGTTGATGCCGCCAATGGTGAAGCTCAGGCCGATCATGTCCCGGCGCGCGGCCATTTCGGCATAATGCGAAGCCGCGCCGTAATGGTTGCTGTTGCGGACCGAGACGAAGGCGCAGTCGCCATCGCTGGCCTTTTCGAGCGCGATCTCCATGGCGCGGATGCCGACGATCTGGCCCATGCCGTTGTCGCCGTCGAGGACGGCGGTGGTGCGCGTCTGGCGGACGATCTGCGGCCTGGGGCGCGGGTTCGAGCCGCCATCCTCGATGCGCTGGACATAGATCGGCAGCCGCACGACGCCGTGTGACGCGACGCCGCGCAGGTCCGCCTCGACGAGATTGTCGACGATGAGGGCGGCTTCGTCCTCCGGCACGCCGAGCCTGGCGAACATGGCCCGGCAGAAGGCCTTCAGGGTCTTCTCAGTGACGGTGACGGTCTTCTCGTTGTCCATGGCTTTTCCTGTCCCGGTCTGCCGGCGCCTCCAGCGGACGCCTTGGCTCGCGGTTTGACACGTCTGGTATGACAGGTCTACACGTAGACCAACAACGAGCCGTGGCCGCCTCCGGGCGAGCAAGCGGCATACGAGGACAACCAAGGAGAAGGGCGTGACGTCGTCAGCCATCGCTCAGCCACGCCAGGCCCAGGACTCACCGCGCGTCGGCGCGGGTGGCGCGACAGCGCAGCAGGACGCTGCGGCGGTCATGCCGAAGCTGCTCGAGGTCGAGGGGCTCACCCTGCAATACAAGACCCCGCAGCATCTCGTGACGGCGACTTACAGGATCGACTGCGCCGTCCATGAGCAGGATCGCTATGTCGTCCTGGGGCCGTCTGGCTGCGGCAAATCGACGATGCTCAAGGCCGTCGGCGGGTTCATGACACCGGAGGAGGGGCATATCCGGCTGCGCGGCCGCGAGGTCGTCGGCCCGGGTCCCGACCGGATGATGGTGTTCCAGGAATTCGAGCAGCTCATGCCCTGGAAGACGGTGCTGGAGAACGTGCTGTTCCCGATGCGCATCTCCGGCCGCTTCAAGGGCAAGGATGCGATGGAGCGCGCGCTGTCGGTGATCGACAAGGTCAAGCTGACGAAATTCCGCGACGCCTTCCCGCATATGCTCTCGGGCGGCATGAAGATGCGCGTGGCGATTGCCCGCGCGATGGCGATGGAGCCCGACATCCTGCTGATGGACGAGCCCTTCGCGGCCCTGGACGCGCTGACCCGGCGCAAGATGCAGGACGAGTTGCTGCAGCTCTGGGAGCAGGTCCGGTTCACGCTGATGTTCGTCACCCATTCGATCGAGGAGGCGATCATCGTCGGCTCGCGGATCCTGGTGCTGTCGCCTCATCCCGGCCGCGTCAGGGCCGAGCTCGACGCCTCGCAGCTCGACTTCAACGCCGTCGGCACGCCGGCTTTCGGGGCGCTGTCCGAGAAGATTCACGGCCTGTTGTTCGAGCATGAACTCGGTCACGCGGCTCGGCACGAGGAGCCGGAAGCATGAGCATGGTTTCCCTGGGACGCAGCGGCGGCGCATTGGCGAGCCGTCCCGAATTCGAGATCGAGCCGATCGATGCGAGCGGCATCGGCGAAGTGGCGCGGCCCCTCTCGGCCGCCGAGCGCATCATCAACAACGACGCGGTGCGCAAGCTGGCGATCCTGGTCGCGCTCGCCGTGGTCTGGGAACTCTATGCGCGCTGGCTCAACAATCCGCTGCTCTTCCCATCCTTCGCGGAGACGGTCACGACCTTCGTAGGCGACCTGGCCAGTGGCACGCTGCTCGACCGTGTCTCGACCTCGATGCGCTCGCTGCTTTACGGCTATGGAGCTGGACTTGCCCTGGCGGCGGTGCTGACCACCGTCGCGGTCTCGACGCGCTTCGGCACGGACATCCTCAACACGCTTACGGCGATGTTCAACCCGCTGCCGGCGATCGCGCTGCTGCCGCTGGCGCTGATCTGGTTCGGCCTCGGCATCGGCTCGCTGATCTTCGTCATCATTCATTCGGTGTTGTGGGCGGTGTCGCTCAACACGCTCACCGGTTTCCGCGCGGTGCCTGAAGTGCTGCGGATGAGCGGGCGTAATTACGGCCTGAAGGGCCTGCGCTACGTCATCTACATCCTCATCCCGGCCGGCTTCCCGGCGATCCTGGCGGGGCTGAAGATCGGTTGGGCCTTCGCCTGGCGCACGCTCATCGCCGCGGAACTCGTCTTCGGCGTCTCGTCACGCTCCGGTGGGCTGGGCTGGTACATCTTCGAGGCGCGCTCCGAGCTCGACACCGCAAGGGTGTTCTCCGGCCTGCTCGCCGTGATCCTGATCGGCCTCTTCGTCGAGTCGGTGATCTTCCGCGCGATCGAGAAACGCACCGTGCAGCGCTGGGGCATGCAGAACTGATCAGGCCCGGTCAACGGGCGACGGCTTGGGGAGGATAAGACCGTGAGACATTTCATCGGGCTGGCAGCCGCAGCAGGCCTCGCCCTGTTCTCGACCGCACATGCGCGGGCGGAAGTCAGCGAGATCAGAGCGGCCCAGCAATACGGGCTCAGCAGCCTGCCGCTGATGATCATGGAGGACGGCAAGCTCGTCGAGAAACACGGCAAGGCGCTCGGTCTCGCCGAGCTCAAGGTCAGCTGGGTCAAGCTCGGCAATCCCGGCGCCATCACCGAGGGGCTCGTGTCGGGCGGGCTCGATTTCGGCAGCGGCGGCGTCCCCTCCCTGCTGACCCTGTGGTCGCGCACCCAGGGCACGGCCATGGAGGTCAAGGGGGCCGGCGCCATCGTCAACATGCCGATGGAGCTTTTGACGACCAATCCGAAGGTGAAGTCGATCAAGGATTTCACTGACCAGGATCGCATCGCCGTCACGACGGTGCGTGTGTCGAACCAGGCGCTGCTGCTGCAGATGGCGGCGGCCAAGGAATTCGGCGCCGCCAATTACGGCAAGCTCGATCCGCTGACGGTCTCGCTGCCTCATCCGGAGGCGACCTCGACGCTGCTGTCGGGCTCGGGCGTGATCTCGGCGCATTTCTCGGCGCTGCCCTTCCAGCATCAGCAGAAGCGCGACGAGCGTGTCCATAAGATCCTGAGCAGCTATGATGTGCTCGGCGGGCCGGCGACCAACACGGCGATCTATGCGACCAAGCGCTTCCGCGATGCCAACCCCAAGGCCTACCAGGCGTTCGTCGCTGGCCTGCAGGAGGCGATCGAGCAGATCAACAAGGACAAGCGCGCCGCTGCCGAAACCTATCGGCGCATGACCGGCACCAAGGAAAGCGCCGACGAGATCTACGCGATGATCGCGGCGCCCGAGGTCGCGATGACGTTCACGCCGCACCAGACGATGAAGATGGCGACCTTCATGGCCGAGATCGGACGCTTGAAAACCGCCCCCAAGGACTGGAAAGACCTGTTCTTCGACAATGTCCACACTTTGCCTGGCAGCTGAACCCGCGCGAGAGCCGGGACGGCCGAACCCTCGTCAAGGAACCCAGCATGATCTCCGGAGCGATCATCCCCGGCCAGCGGCCGATCCGGCGCCGCAAGCTCTACGAGGACATCGTCGAGCGCCTCGAAGCCGCGATCAACGAAGGACATTACGCGCCGGGCGACCAGTTGCCCGCCGAACGGGAACTGATGGAAGCCTATGGCGTCGGCCGCACCGCCGTGCGCGAGGCCCTCTTCGCGCTGCAGCGCATGGGGCTGATCGCGATCAGCAGCGGCGAGCGCGCGCGGGTCTCCCAGCCGAGCGCGGGCACGATGATCGGCGAGCTCTCCGGGGTCGCGCGCTATCTCTTGGCCAAACCCGGCGGAGCGCATCACTTCCAGCAGGCGCGGACGATGTTCGAGATCGGTGTCGCCCGGCTGGCGGCGGAAATCGCCACGCCGGAGGATATCGCCAGGCTGGAGGCGGCACTGGCGGCCAATCGTGCGGCGCTCGAACAGGGCCGTGCCTTCGAGCGCACCGACGTCGCCTTCCACTTCGTCCTGGCCGAGATCACGCGCAATCCGATCTTCACGGCCCTGCATGACGGGCTGAGCGAGTGGCTGACCGAACAGCGGACCACCTCGCTCAAGGCCCGCGGCGCGGCGCAGGCGGCCTATGCAGCGCATAAGCGCATCTACGAGGCCGTCGCCGCCCATGATCCGCAAGCTGCCGCCGAGGCGATGCGAGCGCATCTCTCCGAGGTCGGCGACTATTACTGGAAAGCCTCGGACGTCTAACCCTTCCGTTCGGCACGCTTCAAAACTCAGGACGATCCATGGCGCGCTTCACGATTCTGGTCCGTTTCCGCATCGCGGACGGCCATATGGCCACCTTCATGCCCCTGATGATCGAGAACGCCGAGGCATCCCGACGCGACGAGCCGGGATGCGAGCGCTTCGACGTGCTGCAGCCCGACGACGAGAAGGACTGCATCCTGCTCTATGAAATCTACCGCGACCGCGCCGCCTTCGACGCGCATTGCGCGAGCGCGCATTTCAAGCGCTTCGATGCGGCGACCAAGAGCCTGATCGCCGAGAAGCAGGTCACGGTGCTCGACCTGCTGGCCGAGGCTTGAGCCGCCGGCTTCAGGCAACCGGGAAGGCGGCTCGAACCGCCTCTCTCATCCGGGATGAAACGCCGCCCACGGCTCCATGCTGGCCGGGTCGGACACAAGGGAGAAGACAAGAATGAAGCGATTCCTCGCAGCCGCCGCGATGGCGACATTGATGATGGCAGGCTCCGTATCGTCGGCCTTGGCCGAGGCCAAGACCCTGCGCGTCGCGAAGCAATATGGGCTCGGCTACATCCAGCTCATGATCATGGAGGACCAGAAGCTCGTCGAAAAGCACGCCAAGGCGGCCGGCCTCGGCGACATCACGGTGGACTGGTCGACCTTCCGGTCGAGCGACGTCATGAACGACGCGCTGATTTCCGGCAATCTCGACTTCGCCAGCCTCGGGCCGACCGGGATCATCACGATCTGGTCGCGCACCCGGAACAATATCGATGTCCGCGCCGCCAGCGGCATCAACGCCATGGCCTGGACGCTCAATGTGCGCGACCCCGCCATCAAGTCCCTGCGCGATTTCAACCAGAACCAGCGGATCGCCGTTCCGGCGGTGAAGGTCTCCGGCCAGGCGACGGCGCTGCAGATCGCCGCCGCCAAGGAGTTCGGCGAGAAGGAATTCGAGAAGCTCGATTCCCTGACCGTCTCGCTCTCGCACCCCGACGCGACGGCGATGATGCTCGGCGGCAAATCGGAAATCGTCGCCAACTTCTCCTCGCCGCCCTTCTCGAACGTCCAGCTCAAGAATCCGGAGATCCGTACGATCCTGAACTCCGACGAGATCCTGGGCGGGCCGATCTCCTTCAACGTCATCGCGGCGACAGCGAAGTTCCGGAGCGAGAATCCGAAGCTCTACGGCGCCTTCCTGTCGGCCCTGAAGGAGGCGACCGAGACGGTCAGCAAGGACAAGGAGGCTGCGGCCGAGACCTATCTGCGGCTGACCAAGGACCGTTCGTCGAAGGAGGAACTGGTCGCCATCCTGAGCGACAAGACCACCCATATCACCACCGATGTACTGAATCTCGGGTCCTTCACCGATTTCATGGGCAAGGTCGGCCGGCTGAAGAACGCGCCTGCGGACTGGAAGAAGGAAATGCTGTTCCCGGAGGCGACGGCCCGCTAGGCGTAGCCACAGGCGGATTTTGCACCAGCGGAGGGCGGCGGGAGCAGAACGCTCGCGCCGCCTTCTCGCTCAGTTGGCTTCAGCAAGCGCGGCCTTGCGGTTTCGCAGGATGGTCGGCGACAGGAGCGCCAGCAGCAGCAAGGCGACGACGCCGAGCAGAACCGCGCTGATCGGGCGCGACAGGAAGACCGAGAAGTCGCCCTCCGACAGCAGCATCGCGCGACGGAAATTCTCCTCGAGCTGCGGCCCCAGCACCAGTCCCAGCAGCAGCGGCGCAGGCTCCACTCCGACCTTGATGAAGAAATAGCCGATGCCAGCGCAGCCCAGCATCAGCCAGACGTTGAACAGGCTGTTGGCGATGCCATAGGTGCCGATGCAGCAGAACAGCACGATCGCCGGAAACAGCAGGCGATAGGGGATCTTCAGCATAGAGACCCAGAGGCCGACCAGCGGCAGGTTGATCACCAACAGCATCAGGTTGCCGACCCACATCGAGGCGATCACGCCCCAGACGAGCTTGGGCTGCTCGGTCATGATCTGCGGGCCTGGCTGGATGCCCTGCATCATCAGCGCGCCGATCATCAGCGCCATCAGCGCGTTGGCCGGGATGCCGAGCGTCAGCAGCGGGATGAACGAGGTCTGCGCGCCGGCATTGTTGGCGGCTTCGGGACCGGCGACGCCCTCGATCGCGCCCTTGCCGAAGCGCGAGGGATCCTTGGCGATCTTCTTTTCGAGCGCGTAGGAGGAAAAGGGCGGAAGCGCCGCGCCGCCACCCGGCAGCACGCCGAGCACGGAGCCGAGCGCGGTGCCGCGAACCATGGCCGGGAAGGCGGCCCTGAGGTCGGCCCGGCTCGGGATCAGGTCGCGGATCGCCTGGCTGACCACGCGCCGCTCGGCCGGTCGCTCCAGATTGGCGATGATCTCGCCGAGGCCGAAAAGGCCCATGGCGACGGGCACGAAATCGAGCCCGTCCGAGAGCTCGGGGATGCCGAAGGTCATGCGGGCCGCGCCGGACGAGACATCGATGCCGATGAGGCCGAGCAGGAGGCCGAGCAGCACCATCGCGAGCGATTTGGCGACGGAGCCATGCGCCAGCACCACCGCCGCGATCAGGCCGAGCACGAGCAGGCTGAAATACTCGACCGCGGTGAATTTCAGCGCCAGGACCGAAAGCGGCACGCTCAACAGCGCGATGACGACCGTCGCCAGCGTGCCGGCGAAGAAGGAGGCGATCGCCGCGATCGCCAGCGCCGTGCCGGCCTTGCCCTGCTTGGCCATCTCGTGGCCATCGAGGCAGGTCACGACAGACGAGGTCTCGCCGGGCACGTTGACCAGGATCGCCGTGGTCGAGCCGCCATATTGCGCGCCGTAGAAGATGCCGGCCAGCATGATCATGGCGCCGTCCGGCGAGAGCCCGAAGGTGAAGGGCAGCAGCAGCGCGACGGTCGGGATCGGGCCGATGCCGGGCAGGACGCCGATCGCGGTGCCGATCACCACGCCGAGCAGACACAGGCCGAGATTGTTGAGCTGAAGGGCCGTCGTGAGCCCCATCAGCAGGTTGTCGAAGAGTTCCATCGCGGAGAGCCTTCAGCGCGGCCAGACGGGCACCGGCAGCGCCAGGACCTTGATGAAGAGAAGGACGGACGCGAGCGACAGCGCCAGTGCGAACGGAACCGTCTCGCGAAGACGGCCCTCCCGGGTGGCGAAGCCGGCGAGGATGACGGTGACGACCGACGCGATCGCGAGCCCCAGCCGCTCCGCCGTCAGCGCGAAGAGGCCGACGGCGCCCAGCACGGCGAGAAGCGGGCGCATCTGCACGGCCTCGATCGCCATGCCGGCCCGCCGGATGCCGCGGACGCAGAAGAACAGGCCGAAGGCGAGCAGGCCGAGCGAGACGACGCGGGGCATGTAGCCCGGCCCCATATCGGCGGCGCTGCCGACATCGAGCTTGCGTGTCGCGACGAGCGTCGCCGCCGCGACCGCAACGAGGAAGAGGCCGAAGAGCAGATCCTGCCAGTCGATCCGGGAGCGCGTCATCGGCCGGCCCCGTCTCAGCTGCCCTTGATGCCGGCTTCGCGGATGATTCCGCCCCAGCGCAGGGTCGCATCCTTCAGCCAGGTCGCGAACTCGGCCGGCGGGCCGGCGCGCACGACGCCGCCCTGCTCGGCGATCTTGGCCTTGATCTCGGGCATTTCGAGGATCTTGCCGATCTCGGCGTTGAGGCGGGCGACGATGGCGGGCGGCGAGCCGGCGGTGGTCAGGATGCCCTGCCAGGTGCCGGCGTCACCCCCGGGCAGCCCGGTTTCCTTGAAGGTCGGCAGACCGGCGACGCGCTCCTCACCGGTGACCGCGAGCCCGACGAGCTGCTTGTTGGCGACGAAGGGCAGCGTCGCGGTCGAGCCGTTGATGATGACGCCGCTTTCACCCGAGACCACGGCCCGCGAGGCGGCCGCGCCACCCTTGTAGGGCACGTTCTTCCACTGGATGCCGAGTTCCTTCGCCATCGACACGGCCGTGATGTGGTTGGCGGCGCCGACGCCGGAATTGGCGATGGCAAGCTTGTTCGGATTGGCCTTGGCGTAGGCGATCAGCTCCTGCGCCGTCTTGGCCGGAACGGATTCATGCACCGCCAGCACATAGGGGCCGAACATCACCATCGAGACCGGGGCCAGGTCCTTGGCGGGATCATAGGTCAGATCGGAGAACAGGCTCGGCGCCGTCGCGAGCGAGCCGACATCCATCAGCAGCAGGGTGTGGCCGTCGGGCTGCGCCTTCGCGACCGTGTCGGCGCCCAGATTGCCGGCGGCGCCGGGCTTGTTCTCGATGACGACGGGCTGGCCGATCGCGGCAGAGAGCTTGGGGCCGATGAGGCGCGCCAGGATGTCCGAGGTCCCGCCCGGCGCGAAGGGTACGACGAGCCGGACGGGGCGCTCGAAATTCTGCGCCGCGGCGGGGCGGGGGGCGAGGGCGATGCCGGCGAGCGCCGCCAGGGCAAGGCCCTTCACTGCGATGGCGGACAGGCGGAACGGTGATCTGGACATGCTCGTGATTCCTCCGGGTGGGGTGCGGTCCTGGGGCGCGGGCGGCCGGGTTGCGAACTCGCAGGCAGTCTTGGAGGCTGCCTTCTCCGCCGGAGGATAAGTCAGGCACGATGCGCCAATGAGTTAGATTGGCAATGGGGCGATATCATTTTTGGATCGAGCAAGACGGGCGCCCGCCGCATTGAAACGGCCGGGATTAGCCGCCAGAACAGGCAACGAGCCTGGGCCGGGACGCGGCGCGGGCAGCCGCATGGGAGCGGAGCATGTTCGAGCTGAGCCAGCTTCGCTGTTTCGTCGCCGTTGCGGAGGAGCTGCATTTCGGCCGTGCGGCGGCGCGCCTGAACATGACGCAGCCGCCGCTCAGTCGCCAGATCCAGATCCTCGAGCGGGTCCTCGACGTGGTCCTGCTGGAGCGCAGCAACCGCACGGTGAAGCTGACGCCGGCCGGCCAGAGCTTCCTCGCCGAGGCCCGCCGCCTGCTCAAGCTCGCCGAGAGCGCGGCGCTGCTCGCCAAGCGCGTGGCGAACGGCAAGGCCGGCTCGATCAATATCGGCTTCACGGCGACATCTGCCTATTCCTATGTGCCGGAACTGGTCGCAGCCTGTCGCCGCGAACTGCCCGATGTCGAGGTCTCGCTGAAGGAAATGGTCAGCGGCGACCAGCTGAAGCGGCTGGATTCGGGCGAGATCGATGTCGGCCTGCTGCGCCCGCCGATTCCGCGTACGGGCCTCAGCGCCTTTCGCGTGACCGCGGAGCCGCTGATCGCGGCCGTGAACACAGGTCACGCGCTGGCGCGCTGCGAGAGGATCGCGATCGCGGATCTCGCGAGCGAGCCCTTCATCATGTACGCGCCTTATGAGGCGCGCTATTTCCACGATCTGCTGGTCGAGCTCTTCTCCCGGGCCGGCCTCGTGCCGAACTATGTCCAGCATCTCGCCCAGATCCACTCGATCCTCGCCATGGTCCATTCCGGCGTCGGCGTCGCGCTGGTGCCGGAGGCGGCGGTGAACCTGCATTTCAGCGGGGTCGCCCTGCGTCCGGTCGACCTGCCGCGGCAAAGGCCGGCCGAGCTCTTCTTCGTCAGCCGCGACGACAACGACAATCCCCTGCTGCCGATCGTCGCCTCCCTGGCCAAGGGGCTGGCCCAGGACCAGGCGAAACCGGGCTGAACGATCCAATCAATGCATCGACCGATACAGTGATTGGTCTCAATCGGCATCGTTCTTGATCTACTCCTGCGGCTGAATTCAGTGAAGGAGCCGAGCATGAGCAAGATGACCCCGCAGGAGATGGCCCGGCATATCGGCAACGGCCTGCTGTCTTTTCCCGTCACGCCCTTCACGGCGAGCAACAGCTTCGACGAGGCGCGCTATCGCTCCAATCTCGACTGGCTCTGCGGCTACGACGTCGCCGGGCTCTTCGCCGCGGGCGGGACGGGCGAGTTCTTCTCGCTCTCGCCCGCGGAGGTGGTGAAGGTGGTCGCGACGGCGGTCGCCGAGACCAAGGGCCGGGTGCCGGTGCTCGCGGGCGTCGGCCATGGCACGCAGATCGCGACGGAGCTCGCGGCCGGGGTCGAGCAGGCCGGCGCCGACGGCGTACTGCTGCTGCCGCCTTATCTCGTCTTCTCGGAGCAGGACGGGCTCGCCGCCCATATCGAGGCGGTCTGCAAGGCGACGAAGCTCGGCGTCATCGTCTATAACCGCGACAACGCCATCGTCACCGAGGAGACGCTGGCCAGGCTCTGTGAGCGCAATCCGAATCTCGTCGGCTACAAGGACGGCATCGGCGATATCGAGCTGATGACCCGCATTCATCTGCGCCTGGGCGACCGGCTGACCTATATCGGCGGCCTGCCCACCGCCGAGACCTTCGCGCTGCCCTATCTCGAGATGGGCGTCACCACCTATTCGTCGGCGGTCTTCAATTTCGTCCCGCAGTTCTCGACCAAGTTCTACGCCGCCGTGCGCCGCCGCGATCGCGAGACGGTTCAGGCGGGCCTGCGCGACTTCATCCTGCCGCTGATTGCGATCCGCAACCGCAAGCGCGGCTATGCCGTCTCGATGATCAAGGCGGGAATGAAGGTCATCGGCCGCGATTCCGGCCCGGTGCGCAGCCCGCTGACCGATCTGACCGAGAGCGAGACGGCCGAGCTCGCCGCGCTCGTCGCCCGGCTCGACCAGGGCGAATTCGCCGCGCGCGAGCTGGCGGCGGCCTGAGCGCTCTGGGCCCGGCCCGGCGTCAGGGCGACGGTCTGGCGGCGGGCAGGGGGCAGGTCGAGCAATAGCCGAGATCGGGGATGAGGTAGCGGATGCAGCAGACGCGCCGCAGCCTCTCGGTCCCCGTCGCGCGGTCGTGGTAGCGGACGGGGTCGAAGAGCGGGTTCGGCCTTCCGTCGGGCAAGCGCCGGCTCGCCATCAGCGCCAGCGCCTCGCCGACCGGCGCGCGTGGGCCGATCGCGCGCTCGACCCGCCTGGTGATGAAATCGAACATGTTGCCGGCATTGCTCCAGAGCACCTTCCGGCTCACGCTACTGACGGCTGCGAGCGCCGTGATCAGCGGCTCGAGATGGCCGTCGATCAGGGGCAGGAAGCGGGCGAAGGCGCCTGCCGGGGCGGCCGGCCGGCCGGCATCGCGCAGATGGATCCGAGTCGTCACGCCATCGCCGGCGAAGGTGCAGCCGATGGCGTCGAGACCGAGGTCGATCTCCCGTTCGGCGATGAGCGAGAGGGCCAGGAAAGGCGGCAGTAGCGCCGCGATATGATGCTTGGCCCAGAGCGAGGCGACGGCGCGGCGATCGCCGCCGGGATAGCGTGCGGCGGTGAAGGCGGCGATGAGCGACGACAGACGCTCGGGGTCGACGAGGTCGCCCCCGAGCGACGGCGGCAGCTCATCTGCGCTCAGCACGAAACGGTCGCCATAGATGGCGAGCTCGCCGGTAAACAGCGGCGCGAAAGCCGGAATCATCGTCGCGTCCACATGAGGGCGATGAAATAGCTGCCGCCCAGGAAGGTCGCAACCAGCCCGGCCGGCACCTGCCAGGGAAAGGCGATGATGCGCCCGGCGAGATCGGCGAGGACCATCAGCAACGCGCCCAGGATTGCTGCCGCGCAGAGCTGCGGCAGCGCTTGGCGAAAGCCGATGAGGCGCGCGGCGTGCGGCGCCATCAACCCGACGAAGCTCAAGGGACCGACGATCAGCGTGCCCGTGGCGGTCGCCGCCGCGGTCGCGAGCAGGACGGTGAGCCGCGAGGCCGCCAGCGGCACGCCGACGGAGCGCGACGCCGTATTGCCGAGCGGCAGGATCGTCAGCCAGCGCATCATCAAGGGCGAGACGGCAATCAGCGCCGCCGCCATCATGCAGGCAATCGCCGCCTCTCGTGGGGTGACGCGATAGGTCGAGCCGGCCATCCAGTTCAGCACTACGATCATGCGAGGGTCGCCGGTCGCGAGCAGGGTCGCCGTCAGGGCCGAGACCAGGGTGCTCAGGGCGACGCCGGTCAGCAGGACATGTTCGGGCGAAAGCGTCGAGCGACGGCCGAGCCAGAGCATCAGCATCAGCACCGCGAGCGCGCCAATGGTCGCTGCCGCCAGCGCGAGCATGGGTCCCGGCTGCGCGGCGGCGAACAGCACGGCGATCAGGCCGAGCGCGGCGCCCGACGAGATCCCGAGCAGCTCCGGGCTCGCCATGGCGTTGCCGGTCAGCCGCTGCAGCAAGGTGCCGGCGACGCCGAACAGCGCGCCGGCCGCAAACGCCCCGCTGACGCGGGCGCCGCGCCAGGGCCAATAGGCCGGCAGCTCACCGAGGCTGCTCCAATGCCAGCCTTGCGGCACACGCGCAAAGGCGAGCGCGAGCCAGACGGCGAGCGCAAGGAGCGGCAGCGCGCAAAGGATGATCAGCCAGGGCCGCATCAGCCGTCCGGGCGCAACCTCGCTGCGCGTGCGCGGATCGTGGCCGGTGCGCAGGCGCGGCAGCATCCAGAGCAGGAGCCCGGCGCCGAGCAGGGAGGTCAGCGTGCCGGTCGGCAGATCGAGCGTCGGGCCGAGCGCCTGCACGGCCTGATCGGCGACGCTGAGCAGCAGAGCGCCCAGGACGGCGCCCCAGACGAGGCGGCTGCGCAGGCGTCGCGCGCCACTGAGGCGGGCGAGCAGCGGGCCGGCAAGGCCGATGAAGCCGACCACGCCGATATGAGCGACGACGAGCGCCGAGAGCAGGACGGCGACGCTGAGGGCGGCAAGCCGCACCAGCGGCAGCTTCAGGCCCATGGCGCGCGCGACATCGTCCTGGAGCGCCATCACCTCGAGCGGCCGCACGAGCAGGGCGGCCAGAACGGCGGCAATCGCGAGCGGGGGCAACAGCGCCTGGACCGCGAGCCAGTTGTTCTGGTTCAGCGAGCCGGCTTGCCAGACGAAAAGATCGCGCAGGGCTTCCTGGTTGAACAGCGCCAGCATGGCGTTGATGCCGCCGAGATAGATCGTGACGACGAGGCCGGACAGGATCAGCGCCAGCGGGTCGAAATGCTGGCGCCAGGCGAGGAGCAGCACGAGCAGCATCGCCGCTCCGCCGCCGGCGAGCGCCACCGCTTCGAAACCGAAGGCGAAGAGATCGGGGCTCCAGAGCGTCACGGCTGCGAGCGCGAGCTTGGCGCCGGCAAAGACGCCGAGCGTGCCGGGCTCCGCCAACGGATTGCGCAGCACCTGCTGGAACAACGTCCCGGCCAGGCCGAGCGCGCCGCCGCAAAGCAACCCGATCGCCAGGCGCGGCAGCATGCTGTGATGCACGAAGAGCTGGCGCAAATCGTCCGGCGCCGGTGACCAGAGCGCGGCCCAGAGCTGCCGGGGCGGCACGGCACCCGCCAGCGTCAGCCAGAACAGCCAGGCCGCGACCAGCGCGAGTCCGGTCGAGAGCAGCAATGGCCGCCTCGCAGGGATGGCGTCAGCCATGTGCCGGTACCGGAGCCGACAGCACGTCGGCGAGTTGCCTGACGAAGCGGGTCGCCGAGACGGTGCCGCCATTGGGATAGATCACCGGCATGCCAAGTACGCGCCCGGCCCGCACCGCAGGCAGGGCGTTCCAGATCGGGCTGTCGGCGAGCCGCTTCATCGCACGCGCGGTCTCGGCCCCGCGCTCGAAATGGACGATCACGGCCTCGGGCACCTCGACGAGCCGCTCGATGCCGATCGACGCCGTGCCCCAGATATTGGCGCGTCCGGTGAAGGCGTTGCGCAGGCCGACGCGGGCGAGCGCATCGCCGACCATGCTGGCGGCGCCGAAGATCGCGGTGCGCCGCCCGTCCTCGGCGAAGCGCAGGAGATAGACCGGACGCCCGGCATGGGCGTGCAGGCGCTGCGCGGCTTCCGCCAGGGCGGCGTCAGCCTCGCGCTGGAGCGCCGCCGCCTCGGCCTCGCGGTGGGCGAGCCCGGCGATCCGGGCAAGAAGGTCGCGTGTGAAGTCGAGCGGTCCCTGTCCGCGCGCGAAGGTCGGCAACCAGGTCACCGGCGCGATCCGTTCGAGCGGCGCCAGCGCCGAGGCCTGCCAGGAGGCGGCGAGGATGAGGTCGGGCTCGAGATATTGCAGCAATTCGAGGTTCGGCTCGGTCAGCGGGCCGAGATCGACCGCATCCGGTGGCGCGGCCGGGACGCTGACCAGCCGCTGGTAGAGCGGCAGGTTGGCGATGGCCACCGGTCGCGCGCCGAGCGAGAGCAGCACCTCGGTGAAGGAGAGGTCCATCGAGACGATGCGCGGACTGCGCGCGCGCGCAAAGGCGCCGGCGGGGAGGAGCGCCGTCGCGCCGGCCGACAGGAGCGCGCGCCGGGACAGCACGCCTCGCTCACCAGCGATAGCTGAGCGAGGCGGTGACGGTGCGCGGATCGCCGTAGCGGCAGCCGGTCGCGCCGGCACAGGTGATGTACTGCTTGTCGAGCAGGTTCTTGGCCGAGACCTGCAAGGTCATGCCCTTGAGCGACGGCGTGATCGCCTCGAAATCGTAGCTCATCATGGCGTCGATGACGGTGCGGCCCGGCACGTCATAGGCGAAGCCGATCAGGTTCGTGCCGCTCAGATAGCGCACGCCGCCGCCGAGCCTGAGACCCTTCAGGCCGAGATCCGAGAGATCGTAATCGGCCCAGAGCGCGACGGAATGGTAGGGCACGAGCTCGACCCGCTGGCCGAGAGCAGAGGGATCGTTGCTCTTGGTCGTGCGCGCATCGGTGTAGGAATAGGCCGCGACGAGATTCAGCCGGTCGAGACTGGCCTTGGCCTCGAGCTCGACGCCGCGCGAGCGCACCTCGCCGGTCTGGACCGAGAAGGCGAAGGGCGCTGCCGGATCCGGCGTCAGCGCGTTCTTCTGCCTGAGGTCGTAGACTGCCGCGCTGAACAGCAGGTTCGTGCCCGGCGGCTGGTAACGGATGCCGGCCTCGTATTGCTCGCCCTCGGTCGGCTTGAAGGCGTTGCCGAGGCGATCGGTCTGGATCTGCGGCTCGAAGGACTGGCTGTAGCTGACGTAAGGCGCAAAGCCGTTGTCGAAGAGGTAGACGAGACCGGCGCGGCCGGTGAAGGCGCTGTCGTCGAATTTCGCCAGCGCATTATTGGCGTACCGGCGGATGCTGGTTCTCGCCCAGTCATGTCGGCCACCGAGGACGACCACCCATTTGTCGGCGATCTTGATCTGGTCCTGCAGATAGATGCCGTACTGGTTGCTGAGATTGTCGGTGCCGTTGTCGACCGCACCCAGCGTCGGATAGGTGGTGCCGTAGACCGGCGCGTAGATGTCGAGCAACGGGCCGACCGTGCCGTTGCGCCTGTGGCTGTCATAGGTGCGCCGGTAGGTGTCGAGCCCTGCGATCAGCGTATGGCTGACCGGGCCGGTGTCGAATTTGGCTTCCAGCGAGGTGTCGGTGGTGAAGCCGGTCGAGGTCTCTTCGCGGTCGCTGACGCCGCGATTGAGCCTGCGCCCGTTGGCGGCCAGACCACCGAAGGTCAGATAGTCCCAGGAAAGATCGGCGTGGAAATAGCGCAGATTGTGCCTGAGCTTCAGCGTGTCGGTGAAATTATGCTCGAACAGATAGCCGAGCGCGTATTGGTCGCCGTCGAAGCGGTCATAGGCCGGTTCGCCGATGAAAAGGTTGCGCGGGATCTGATTGTTGCGGGTATTGGCGTAGGGCATCGGCGGGGCGAAGCGCGTCCGGACCTGCTGGTAGTAGCCGAGCAGCGTCAGCGAGGTCGCTGCGCTCGGTGTCCAGGTCAGGGCCGGCGCGACATAGATCTTGTCGTCCTCGACATGGTCGACCTGGGTGTCCGACTTCCGCAGCAGGCCGGTGAGCCGGTAGGAGAACTGCCCGTCCGCCGTCAGCGGACCGCCGAGGTCGGCCGAGATCTGGCGCCGATTGTAGCTGCCATATTCGAGATTGACCTCGCCGAAGCGCGTCGGCGTCGGACGCTTGCTGACGGCGTTGATGACGCCGCCGGGGCCGAGCTGGCCGTAGAGCACCGAGGCTGCGCCCTTCAGCACTTCGACGCGCTCGAGCCCGTAGGGCTCCTGACCGCCGTCATAAACGTTGGACTGCAGCTTCATCCCGTCGCGCAGATTGCCGGTGTTGCCGGTGGCGACGTTGAAGCCGCGCACCATGAAATCGTCCGCGATGCGGGTGAAGATGGGCGATTGCGCCGTGACGCCGGAGGTGTAGCTCAGTGAGTCCGCGACGGATTGCGCCCGGGTGTTACGGATCTGCTCGCGCGTGACGATCGAGATCGATTGCGGGGTCTCGATCAGCGGCGTGTCGGTCTTGCTGCCGCTGGCGCTACGGCTGGCGACATAGCCGTTGACGGGCCCCCAGGCGGTCTCGCCGTTGACGTCGATGGTGTCGAGCGCGATCGCGCCGGCCGGGAGCGCACCCGGGCTCGCGCCCGCCGCTGCCGGCGCGCTGATCGTCACGGTCGAGGCGTTGCTGAAGCGATAGCTCAGGCCGGTCCCGGCGAGCAGCCGCGCCAGCCCCTGCTCGCGCGAGAACGAGCCGTTGAGGCCGCCGCTGCGCAGGTTGCGGGTGGTCGCGGCGTCATAGACAAGCTGGAGCTGCGCGATATCGGCGAAGCGGTTGAGCGCCTGCGCCAAAGGGCCGGCGGGGATGGCGTAGCTGCGGGCGGCGGCCGGGGCGGGAGCCTGGGCAGAAGCGGTTCCGGCAAGCGGCGCCATGAGCGCGGTCGAGGCCAGCAGCGCCATGGCCATGGCCTGCCGCGGCACCCGCCAATCCCGGCCGCACTTCACTGACGCGACAACGCTCATACCCAACCCCCGGCCTGTTCGAGACGGCTCGATGCGGCGCAATGCGCTCTGCCATGCGAGCCCTTCAAAACCTGAGACGGATGGGCCGCGGAAAAGAGGAGGTCGGGACAGGACGTTTTTTCAGCGATGCAGCAGCACGAGATAATTCGTCAGCCGGGTCGAGCGCAGGTCGAGCGAGGCTTCGAGCGCGTCGAGGACGCGCAGCGGATCACCGATCTCGAAGACGCCGCTGACCAGCCGGCTGCGGATCGTCGCGTCGGTGATCTGGATGCGGCCGCGATGATAGCGGTTGAGCGCATCGACGACGCTGCCGAGCGGCTTGTCGACGAAGATCAGCTTGCCGCGCCGCCAGGCCGTCTCGACATCGGCGTCGACCTGCTCGACCGATCCGAGGCCGAGGCTGGTATAGCTGACCTGCTGGCCCGGCGTGAGCCGGATCTCGGCCTGCCGATCGGGCAGCGCGACCCCGACCCTGCTTTCGAGCACGGTGACGGTCGCGCCCGCGCCGTCGTCGCGCACGGCGAAGGCTGTGCCCAAAGCCCGGCTCTCGCCATTCTGCGACTCGACCAGGAAGGGGCGCCCGGCATCGGGCGCGACGGTGAAGACCGCTTCGCCGCCCAGCAGCCGGATGCGCCGGGCCTGCTGCGTATAGTCGACGGCGATCGCCGACGCAGTGTCCAGCATGACGGTCGAGCCGTCATCGAGCCTGACGAGGCGGGTCTCGCCGGTCGCCGTATAGGCGTCCGCCCGAAGCCTGGTCGGGATGTCGAAGAGATAGCCGATGCCGAGGACGATCGACGCGGCGATCGCCGTTGCGACCATCAGCTGCCGCCGCCATGTGGGCGGCGGCGCTAGCGGCGCAGGGCGCGGTCTGTCGTCGAGTGCTGCGCGGCCCATCAGCGACCAGGTCGCCTCGATCTCGTCGAAGGCTTCGCGGTGGCGCGGATCGGCCGCGAGCCAGGTTTGCAGGCGCAGGACGTCGCCGGCGGAGAACCCGCCGGCGTCGCGCCGCATATACCATTCGGCGGCCTGGTCGAGGATGGTGTCCCGCTCGTCCTGCATCGTCGCGTCGAGTGCCTCTCGGCTGCCGGCGCGGAGATCGCTCCGCGCCCGGCCTGCACCTATATGACGCATGACGGGCCAGGGACAGGAGGTCGCGGCAGCGATCAGTCGCCGTCCCGCAAACGCCTGGCGCAATGGGCGACGGCGTGGCGCAGGTGCTTCTCGACCATGTTGCGGCTGATGCCCATGCGTTCCGCGATCTCGCTCTGGTCGAGTTCCTCGAAACGGCGCAGGACGAAGCACTCACGGCATTTCGGCGGCAGCTCGGCAATCGCCTGCGTGACCAGCCGCAGCCGCTGCCTGGCGAGAAGCTGGCGCTCGGCATCGGCGCGCTCGTCGCGCACCTCGAGCCCGTCGCGGTCGGCGTCGTGATAGCGCGACCGTACCCGCTCGCGGCGCGTGTGATCGATGATGAGATTGCCGACGACGCGATAGAGGAAGGCTCGCGGGTTCTCGATCGCCTGGCCGTCGAGGCCCGCCAGCCGCAGGCAGGCTTCCTGCACGACGTCATCGGCCGCCGCGATATCGTTCAGCTTGCGCAGCGCGAAGGCGCGCAATTCGCCGTAATGGCTCTCGAACAGGCGAGACAGGGGAGGCGAGGCGATATCGGTCATGCGGAACGCGAACCGGCACTTGCCGCATCGGCGCGGCGGCTTGCTATAGCCAAAAGAAAATTGAGCTTCAATCTCAATGATTTAGATGAATTCTAATGAGCGCCGTCAGCTGCGCCGCCAATGGATTCCTGAAATCATCGATCGTGCACGATCGATGATTGACGCTCGGTGATTTCGATGCAAGGTTGGGGCAGGGAGTTTCACGAATGGCCATGAAGCCGCTGGTTGCGCGCGTTGCGCTGACCGACCAGGTCACATCCATCCTGGAGGAACGGATTCTCGATCGCGCCTATGCGCCGGGCGAGCGCCTCAACATCGATGCGCTCTCGCGGGAGTTCAGCGTCAGCTCGTCCCCGATCCGCGAGGCTTTGACACGGCTGTCAGCCGTGGGCCTGGTGACGGCGACGTCGTTCGCGGGCTTTTCGGTCACGCCCGTGCCGAGCCGGGCCTGGTTCGAGCAATTGCGTGACTTCCGGATCATCGCCGAGGGCGCGGCCGCGCGGGAACTGGCGCGGCGACGGACGCCCGACGCGATCGCCCGCATGAGCGAGAGCCTGCAGTCGATGGAGGGCGAGAGCTTCGGCACGCAAGCCCGCGATTTCATACCACTCAGCCGCGCCGACGAGATCTTCCACGAGGCGATGCTGGATGCCTCGGGCAACGAGATCCTCGCCCAGAGCGTCAGAGGCCTGCGGCCGCATCTGCATCATGCCCGGCTCTTCAGCCGCGTTCCCCAGTTCATCGAGCCGCTGATCGCCGAGCATCGCGCGATCCTCGACGCGATCGTCGCGGGCGATCCCGAGGCGGCCGGCGCGGCGCTCGAGGCCCATCTCGTCGCTTCCTGGGAGCGTTACGACGGCTGGCGGACCGAAGAGCCGGACTCGGGAGCTGCCTGAACCACGCGCCACACGGCCCGGCCGGAATGGCGGGCCCAGCGCCGGCGCGCGAAGCCATTTTCAACATCAGAAGAGCGATGACATGGCCGAGATCGTATCAGTCGAAGTGCTGCAGGCTGACCTCAAGCCGAAGGTGAAGCGCACCGACGCCGTGCAGAGCTTCGAGCTCCAGGAAACGCCGATGGTGCGCATCACGGATGCCGATGGCGTCACCGGCACGGGCTACAGCTACACGATCGGCACCGGCGGATCGTCCGTCTGCAAGCTGATCGACGACCATCTGGCGCCGGTCCTGATCGGCCGCGAAGCCGATGCCATCGAGGCGATCTGGCGCGCATTGTTCTATCGCGTCCACGCCACCACGGTCGGCGCGCTGACATCGATCGCGCTCGCCGCGATCGACACGGCGTTGTGGGACCTGCGCGCCCGAAAGACCGGCCTGCCGCTGCACCGCCTCGCCGGCGGCGCCAAGGACGGCATCGACCTCTATTACACCGAAGGCGGCTGGCTCCACATGGAGGATGCCGAGCTGATCGACGAGGCCGTCAAGGCCAAGGAGACGGGCTTTGGCGGCACCAAGATCAAGGTCGGCCGGCCGCATGTCGCGGAGGACGTGCGGCGCCTCTCGGCGGTGCGCGACAAGGTCGGCTTCGGCTGGGAGATCATGACCGACGCCAATCAGGGCCTCTCGCTCGACGAGGCGATCCGCCGCGCGCGCCATTACGAGACGCTCGACGTCGCCTGGTTCGAGGAGCCGATCCATGCCGACGATGTCGGCGCCCATCGCCGGCTGGCGGAATCGACGACGGTGCCGATCGCGGTCGGCGAGTCGATGTACTCGCTCTCGCAGTTCAAGGACTATCTCGAGGCCGGCGCCTGCTCGATCGTGCAGGTCGATGTCGGGCGCATCGGCGGCATCACGCCCTGGCTCAAGGTCGCCCATATGGCCGAGGCCTTCAACGTGCCGGTCTGCCCGCATTTCCTGATGGAGATCCATCTCGGTCTCTGCTGCGCCGTCCCCAACAGCCGCTGGCTCGAATACATCCCGCAGCTCGACCTCGTGACCTCCTCGCCGATCCGCATCGAGAACGGCAAGGCGATCCCCTCCGACGAACCCGGCCTCGGCATCGCGTGGGACTGGGCCGCGCTCGAGCGCAGCATCGTTCACCGTGCCAGCCACGGCGCCGCGCCGGCCCTGAAGGCGGGGCACTGAGATGGGCGCGCTCGCGGGACAGGTCGTCGTCGTCACGGCGGCGGCGCAGGGGATCGGCCGGGCCACGGCCGAGGCCTTCGACAGGCAAGGCGCCGAGGTCTGGGCGACGGACATCAACGAGGCGAAGCTCGCCGAGATCGAGGCCGGCCCAGGCTTGCGCCGGCGCAAGCTCGACGTGCTCGACGCGGCCGCCATATCGGCCTTCTTCGCCGAGATCGGGCGGGTGGACGTGCTGTTCAACTGCGCCGGCGTTGTGCAGGGCGGCACCGTGCTGGAGGCGAGCGAGGCCGAACTCGATTTCGCCTACGACCTCAACGTCAAGGCGATGGTGCGCACGATCAAAGCGGTTCTGCCGGGCATGCTGGAGCGCCGGAGCGGCTGCATCATCAACATGTCCTCCGTCGCGTCGAGCGTGAAGGGCGTGCCGAACCGCTTTGCCTATGGCGTGACCAAGGCCGCCGTGCTCGGCCTGACCAAGTCGATCGCCGCCGACTATGTCGCGCAGGGCATCCGCTGCAACGCGATCTGCCCGGGGACGGTTGAAAGCCCGTCGCTGCAGCAGCGCCTGAGCGCCCAGGGCGACTACGACACGGCTCGCGCCGCCTTCGTGGCGCGCCAGCCGATCGGCCGGATCGGCACGCCCGAGGAGATCGCCGATCTCGCGGTCTACCTGGCAGGCGCCACCTACACTACGGGCCAGGCCCATGTGATCGATGGCGGCTGGGCGATCTGAGATCCATGCAACGGAAGGACCTGCCATGACCCGTAACGACGCGGGTGCACGCTACCGCCCCGGCGATCTCGAAACCTGCGCCCGGGCTCTGCTCGAGCGCGCCGGCCTCGCGCCCGACAGGGCGGCGGATGTCGCCGCGGTCCTGGTGGAAGGCGACCTGCTTGGCAAATCAACGCATGGTCTCGCGCTTTTGCCGCTCTATCTGCGCGAGATCGAGACCGGCGGCATGGCCGTGTCCGGCGAGCCGACGGTCGTCAACGATTTCGGCGCCTGTCTGACCTGGGACGGGCACAAGCTGCCGGGGCCGTGGCTGCTGCGCCGGGCGGTGGAGGAGGCGATGGCCCGAACGAGCCGCTTCGGCATGGGCGCGGTCGCGATCCAGCGCAGCCACCACACGGCCTGCCTCGGCGCCTATCTGAAGCCCGCCGTCGATGCAGGCTACATGATGATGCTGACATTGACCGATCCGGGCCATCGCAGCGTCGCCCCCTTCGGTGGCGTCACGCCGGTGCTGACCTCGAATCCGATCGCTTTCGGGGCGCCGGCGCCGAACGGCCCGGTGATGATCGACATGTCGACCGCCCTGATGACGAATGGCGGCGTCGTCGCCTATCGCCAGCGCGGCGAGGCCCTGCCGCATCCGTTCCTGATGGACCATCTCGGCCGACCGTCGACCGATCCCTCGATCATCGCGGCGGACCCGCCCGGCACGATCCTGCCTCTGGGCGGGCTGGAAGCCGGGCACAAGGGTTTCTCGCTCGGCCTCATCGTCGAATTGCTGACGGGCTGCATGACGGGGCGCGGCCGCGCCGATGCAGGCGATGGCTGGAGCGCAGCGGTTCTCGTCCTGATCATCGATCCGGCCGCCTTTGGCGGCACCGAGGCCTTCCGTCGGCAGGTCGAGGCCCTTGTCGCGCTTTGCGAGGGATCGCAGACGCGGCCGGGCTTCGAGCAGGTCGAGCTTCCCGGCGCCCGCGCGCTGGCGCGGCGCGAGGCCCAATTGCGGGACGGCGTCGTCCTGTCGGAGGCGATTGCTGGCGGCCTGGCGGAGAGCGCCCGCCGGCTTGGTGTTCCGATGCCTGCGATCTGCTGACACCGCGGCGCAGCCGCTCATCCCCCAACAAGAACAGCATCAGCGAGGAAGCCCATGTCTGCATCCATTGCGATCGATAAATCACCGGCCGAGCAAGCCAATATCCGGCGCGCCGTGAGCGCCGCGACGATCGGCACGGTGATCGAGTGGTTCGATTACGCGCTCTACGGCGCGGCGGCCGGCCTGATCATCAACAAGCTGTTCTTTCCGCAGTTCTCCGCCTCGGCGGGCGTGCTCGCGGCCTTCGCGACCTTCGCGGTCGGCTTTTTCAGCCGGCCGCTCGGCGGCGTCCTGATCTCGCATATGGGCGACCGCTTCGGACGCAAGCCGGCGCTGATCTTCACCATCGCGCTGATGGGCGCCTCCACCGTCGCGATGGGCCTGCTGCCGACCTATGACCAGATCGGCATCTGGGCGCCCGTCCTGCTCGTCCTGCTGCGGCTGCTGCAGGGCTTCGGCGCTGGCGCCGAATATGCCGGGGCGGTGACGCTGGTGGCGGAATATGTCCCGCCCGAGCGCAAGGCCTATTACACGGCCTATCTCCAGGCCGCGACGGTCGTCGGCATCATGCTGGCGACGCTGATGTTCCTGATCGTCTCGTACTTGCCGGAGGAGACGCTGTTCGGCTGGGCCTGGCGCGTGCCGTTCCTGGTCTCGGCGCTGCTCTTCTTCGTCGCCCTCTATATCCGCAAGAACCTCGACGAGACGCCGGAATATGTCGCGGCGATGGAGCGCGCCGCCGAGAAGCGTCTGGAAGCCAAGGTCCCGCTGGGCGAGCTCGTTCGCAACAGTCCGCGCGAGCTGCTCTTCGGCTTCCTATCCGTCACCGGCCACAATGCCAACGCCTATATCCTGAGCGCCTTCAGCCTCAGCTACATGACCAACACGCTCGGCATGACCCGCACCGACTCGCTGACCGCGGTCATCATCGCGACGCTGACCGGCATCGTCCTGACGCCGCCTTTGGGTGCCCTTGCCGACCGGATCGGCCACGCCAGGGTCTATCTCTTCGGCGCGATCTTCGTCTTCCTCTATGCCTTCCCGATGTTCGCACTGCTCGACACCAAGAACGTTGTCCTCGCCACGCTGGCGCTCAGCATCGGCTATGGCATCGGCTTCGGCGGGCTCGCGGCTGCACAGGGCGCTTTCCTGGCGAACCTCTTCCCGACGCGCTACCGCTTCTCCGGCATCGCCATGACCCGCGAGCTCAACGGCATGCTGATCGCCGGCCCGACGCCCTTCATCGCTGCGGCGCTGGTCTCGGCCGGCGGCGGCAAGCCGACCTGGGTCGTGGCCTATCTGATGGTCTGCTGCGCAGTGACCGCGATCGCCGTCATCGCCGTCCGGTCTCGTTCATATGAGCGGGGAGCCGATTAGGGCGGATGTGCTCAGATTGAGCCGCAGAGCTAGTCGTCCCGGGTCTGCGCTTCGCTGCGCCTGGGATGACCTCGCCGTGTCGACCGGGCCGGTCTACCGGACCTCGTTGATATAGGCGTGGGCGCGCGTCGTGGCGCGATGATAGCCCAGGATGGTCGGCGTGCCCGCCTGGTCATAGGCGGTCTCGTCGATCGTCAGGACGGCCTCTCGCCCGTCGAGGCCGAGCAGCGCGATATCCTCGTCATTGGCAAGATCGGCGGTGATCGTCTCGCGCACGGCCGAGATGCGGATGCCATAGCGTTCCAGCAGGTAGAGATAGAGCAGGGCCGGCAGCGCGGCTGGGTCGAGAGGCCAGTCGGGCAAGCGCGCGGCTGCGATGACGAGACGGTCATGCATCACCGGCCGGCCGTCGGCATGACGAATTCGATGCAGCCTCATGACGGCGGCTTCGGGCTCGATCTGGAGCGCGACCGCTTCCTCGGCCGTGGCCGGGGCGATCCCGACATTCAGCATCTGCACTTGCGAGCGCACGAGGCTGCCATCGGCCCGGTGCAGCCGAAAATACTGGAAGAAGAAACGCAGGCTGTGATGCGGGCTGCGGCCGGTCACCACGGTGCCGGTCTTGCGCCGGCGCGACAATAGCCCCTCCGCGACGAGATCGCTCATGGCGCGCCGCATCGTGCCGACCGCGATGCCGAAACTTTGGGCGAGCGCGGTTTCGTTCGGCAGCACCATGCCGGGCTGCCATTCACCCACCAGGATCGCCTCCGACATGTGGCGCTTCACCTTTTCATAGAGTGGCGCCGCGTCGCTGGCCGTCAGGTTCGGAATGGCCGGCAATGGATCTTTTCGCGGCGTGCCGGGTTCGGCGGCAGGAGGCGTCGCTTTTTTGGCGTTGACAGCCGGCATATGTTCATTCCTATTTCTATATAGTTTATATGAAAGAGGGGTGCCTGCAAATGCCAACGCCGCTCCCGCCTGCGGGTGTTGTCCATCGCAGATCACGGCGCAGCGTGACAAGCGCCGCCTTGGCTGGTTGATGAACCTCGCCTCACATCCCGGGCTGGCAGCGCCGCTCGAGCGGGCGCTGGCGTTCGTCGCCGGCGAGGTCGAGACGGCCGTCGCCGATCTCGGCCGGATGATTTCCGTCGACACCAGTTTCCCGCCCGGCCTTGGCTACGATGATTTCGCCGGGCTGATGGAGGAAATGGTCGCTCCCCTGGGCTTCGCGCATGAGCGCATCGTCGTGCCCGAGGCCCTGTGGCGGGTGCCGAACGGCCCGGCCCGTGGCCGGCGCACCAATCTCGTCGCGACGCGGCCCAGCGGCAAACCCGTTTGCGGGCTTTATTTCCATGTCGATACCGTGCCCGCCGCGCCGGGCTGGCGGCACGATCCCCTGCGCCTGACGCGCGTGGGCGACAGGCTGATCGGGCTTGGCGTCGCCGACATGAAGGGCTGCATCGCCGCCATCCTGCTGGCGCTACGTGCGGCGGCCGCCTGCGGAGTCGAGCTCGCCTATGATCCGATGCTGCTCTTCTGCACCGACGAGGAGGGCGGTCTCTATCCGGGCATCCGCCATCTCGCCGAGCAGGGGCGTCTCGAAGGCCATATCGTCAACTTCAACGGCAGCGCCGAGCCGCGGGTCTGGGCGGGCTGCTTCGGCCTGTTCAACCTCCTCCTGCGCGTCCATGGCCAGGCCGTGCATGCGGGCGAAGGCAATCGCATGGGCAGCGGGGCCAATGCGATCGAGGGCGCGTTGCCGCTGCTGAACGCGCTGGCCGCGCTCAAGGCGCGCATCGCCACCCGGGTCTCGGCGCTGCCGCCGCCGCCCGGCAAGCCGCCGCTCGCGGCCCAGCTCACTATCGCGACGATCCAGGGCGGGACGGCCGGCGGGCAGGTGCCGGCCCTGGTCGAGATCACGCTGAACCGCCGCTACGCTCCGGAAGAGCAGTTCGAAGCCGCTCTGGCGGAGATCGAGGAGACGGTCCGCCGGTCGATCTCGCTCTCCACCGGCCTCAGTGTCGAGACCGCGCTGATCGGCCATCTCGCCCCGACAGCCGATCCAACCGGTCCGCACTGGCCGCGCTGGCAGGCGGCCGTCGGCAAGGGCTTCGGCTATGCGCCGGACGAATTTCGCAAATGGGGCGCCGCGAGCTGCTCCGATTTCGGCTGGGTCCAGCGCACCGGCATGCAGGAGATCCTGCTCGGCGGCCTCGGACGGCCGAGCCGCAACATCCATGCGCCGGACGAACACACCACGGTTCCCGACATCGTCTCGCTTGCGCAGGCGGTGCTGTCCTATCTCGCCGCCGACTTCCGGCCAGAGCTCATTCCCGAAACCGCCTCGCCCCGAACCTGAAGGAGCGCCGCCATGCCGACCATTCATCGTCGCGATTTTCTTGCCGCCTCCGCCGCCCTGAGCGGGCTTGCCATGACGGGCCTGCCGGCTTTCGGCCAGGCGCCCCGCCGCGGTGGCACCTTGCGCGTCAGCGTCGACCAGGCCGTCTCGAAGCTGAACCCGCTGGTGACGCGGGTGAACCCGGAATATCTCGTGGCGGAGCTGCTCTATTCCGGCCTGACGCGGCTCAAGGTCGACATGAGCCCGGAGCCCGACCTCGCCGAATCCTGGACGAACTCGACCGACCTGCTGGAATGGACCTTCGCGCTGCGCAAGGGCGTCAGTTTCCATGACGGCAGCCCCTGCACCGCCGCCGATGTCGTCGCCACCTTCGAGGCCATCCTCGACGCCAAGACCGCTTCGCCCGCGCGGCAGAATGTCGGGCCGATCGCGAAGGTCGCCGCCAAGGACGAGAGCACGGTCGTCTTCACCCTCTCGGCGCCCTTCGCCGACCTGCCGGTGACGCTCGCCTATACCAACGCCAAGATCGTTCCCGCCGCGGTGATCAAGGCGGGGCTCGGCAAGCTCGATCGCGAGGCCGTCGGCACCGGCCCGTTCAAGCTCGTCTCCTTCGAGCCGGAGCGGCTGATCGTCGTCGCCCGCAACGACGCCTTCTACGACAGGGAGCGGCCCTATCTCGATAAGATCGAGGTCGTGGTCTATCCCGATGTCAGCGCCGAGGCCTCGGCCCTGATCTCCGGCGATACCGACCTGATCTCGACCACGCCGCCGACCGAGTTCGGCCGCCTGCAGAAGGCCTCGGGCGTCAAGGCGCTGCGCGTCGCCTCCGGCCAGTTCTGCAACGTCAACTTCGGCTGCGACCAGAAGCCGTTCAACGATGTGCGCGTGCGCCAGGCCCTGGCGCTGACCGTCGACCGCGCCGCGATGGTCGATTTCGTGACGGAGGGCTTTGGCTCGCCGGGCAACGACACGCCGCTCAACCCGGCCTACCGCTTCTATGCCGAGCAGCCGGCAAAGGCTGCGGATATCGCCAAGGCCAAGGCCCTGCTGGCAGAAGCAGGCTATCCGAACGGGCTCGACGCCACGCTGATCGCCTCCGACCGGCCGGGCCAGCGCACGCAGCTTGCGGTGGCTTTGCGCGAGATGGCCAAGCCCGCCGGCTTCCGGATCAATGTCGAGACGATGCCGCACGCGACCTATCTTGACCAGGTCTGGAAGAAGGGCTCGTTCTATGTCGGCTTCTACAACATGCAGGCGACGGCGGACGCGATCTTTTCGCTGCTCTACACCTCCAACGCCGCCTGGAACGAGACGCGCTGGAACAACGCTGCCTTCGACAAGCTTGTCTTCGAGGCGCGCGCCACGACCGACGAGACGAAGCGCCGGGCGCTCTATGCCGATGCGCAGAAGCTGATGAACGTCGAGGTGCCCTCGATCATTCCGGCTTTCTTCGACCTGCTCGCCGCGCAGCGCGAATGGGTGCAGGGCTATGCGCTGCATCCGCGCGGAGCGGTCTTCCGACTCGATCATGTCTCGCTCGGCGCAAATGCGCCGAAGCGCGGCTGAGCGCGGGCGGGCCGCGGCGTGTCGCCAGCCTATATCCTCAAGCGCGTCGCGTTGATCGGCTACACCCTGTTCGTGGTGTCGCTGATCGTCTTCGCGATCACCCAGATACTGCCCGCCGACGCGGCCGTGATGATGCTGGGCGAGAACGCGACGCCCGATGCGCTGGCGGCGCTGCGGATCAAGATGGGGCTGAACGACCCGATCTGGCTGCAATACGGGCATTGGCTGGCGGGCGTCGTCCAGGGCGATTTCGGCCTGTCGATGCGCACCGGCCAGCCGGTGGCGCCGGTGATGATCGAGGCGCTAGGGCGCTCGCTCCTGCTCGCGCTGTTCTCGATCCTGCTGATGCTGGCGCTCGCCGTGCCGCTGGGCATCGTTGCGGCCGTGCGGCGCGGGCGGGCTGCGGATCTCGGGGTCAGCTTCATTTCCTATATCGGGGTCTCGGTGCCGGAATTCGTCACCGCGACGCTGGTCGTGCTCGTGCTGGCGGACTGGCTGCAATGGCTGCCGGCGACGGGCTATGTCCCGCTCACCGAAGACCCGGTGCGGGGGCTGAAGCATCTCGCCCTGCCGGTCCTGACCGTCTCGGTCATCCTGATCGCGCATGTCTCGCGCATGGTGCGCTCCGAGCTCGTCGACGTGCTGCACACCGATTACATTCGGGCCGCGCGGCTGAAAGGCCTTTCGAAGCGCACGGTCCTCTACAAGCATGCGCTGCGCAACGCGCTGCTGCCGACCATCACCATCGTCGCGCTCGATGTCGGCTACCTGCTCGGCGGCGTCATCGTCGTCGAGGAGATCTTCGCCCTGCCGGGGATCGGGCGCCAGCTCATCGTCGCGATCCAGAGCCGCGACCTGCCTTCGATCCAGGCCGGCGCATTGATCATGGCCGCGACCTACGCCATCGCCAATTTCCTGGCCGACATCGCCTATGCCTGGCTCGACCGGAGGATCCAGTATGATTGAGATCCTCAAGCGCATGCTGCGCTCGCCGCAAGGCGCGCTCGGCCTTTGCCTCGTCGCGCTGATCGTGTTCGTCGTCCTGATCGGGCCCTGGCTCGCGCCGTTCAATCCCGAGACGATGGCGCCGCTGCAGCGCTACAAGCCGCCGAGCGCGCAATTCTGGCTCGGCACCGATCAGTATGGCCGCGACATCCTCAGCCGCCTGCTGCACGGCGCGCGCGCGACCGTCGTCATGGCCGTGTTCGCGACCGCGCTCGGCACGCTCGCCGGCGCGCTGATCGGCACCGTCTCCGCCTTCCTCGGAGGCCGCAGCGACGAGGGGATCATGCGCACCGTCGATGCGATCATGTCGATCCCCAGCCTGCTGCTGGCGCTGCTGATCGTGAACCTGCTCGGCAAGAGCAGCCTCAACGCGCTGCTGGCGATCGCCATCGCCTTCGCGCCCGGCATGGCGCGGGTGACGCGCTCGGTCGCGCTGGCCGTGCGCAAGCAGGACTACGTCAATGCCGCGATCGCGCGCGGCGAGAGCGCGAGCTTCATCGTCTGGCGCGAGATGCTGCCCAATGTCGTCGCCCCGATCATCGTCGAGATGACGATCCGCGTCGCCTTCGCCGTGATGCTGTTCGCGACGCTCTCCTTCCTCGGGCTGGGCGCACAGCCGCCCGCCTCCGAATGGGGGCTGATGGTCTCGGAAGCGCGCCGCTTCATGCATCTCAGCCCCTGGATGATCCTGTGGCCGAGCCTGGCGGTCGCGCTCGTCGCGATCGGTTTCAACCTGCTCGGCGACGGCCTGCGCGATGCGCTCAACCCGCGGACGTGAGGCGGCGATGACGACACCGATCCTCGACATTGCCGGCTACAGCCTGGACTACGCGACGCCGGCCGGCTTCACCCGTGCGCTCGACGAGGTCACGCTTTCGATCGCGAAGGGCGAGGTGCTGGGGCTCGTCGGCGAATCCGGCTCCGGCAAGACCTCGCTGGCCTGGGCGATCATGCGCTATCTGCCGGAGAGCGCGCGCGAGGCTGGCGCGATCCGTCTCACGGGGCAGGACCTTCTGACCGTGAGTGCGGGCGAGATCGAAGCCATGCGCGGACGGCGCATCGGCATGGTCTTCCAGGACCCGAGCACGTCGCTGAACCCAACGCTGCCGCTCGGCGAGCAGCTTGCGGAGGTGCTGGTGCGCCATCGTGGCCTGACGCGCCAGCAGGCCTGGGCCGAGGGCGAGGCCATACTCGCCCGTGTCGGGCTGAAGCTGCCGGCCGAGATGATGCGGCGTTATCCGCACGAGGCCTCCGGCGGCGAGAAGCAGCGCGTCGTGATCGCCACCGCCTTCGCCTGCCAGCCGGAATGCATCATCTTCGACGAGCCGACGACGGCGCTCGACGTGATCACGGCCCGCCAGATCCTCGATCTTTTCGCCGAGCTGCAGGCCGAGACCAGCGTCGCCTCGCTCTATATCTCGCATGACCTGGCGCTGGTCTCGCAGGTTGCCTCCCGCGTTGCGGTGATCCATCGCGGCCGGATCGTGGAGCAGGGCGCCGTCGACGAGGTCTTCGCTCGCCCCCGGGATGCCTATACGAAGAAGCTGCTGGCGGCCGTGCCCCGGCCCGACCATCGCCTGATCGAGGGCAGCGCACCCGATGCGAGCGCGCCGCTCGTCGAGGTCGAGAAGGTCAGCGTGCGCTACGGCCGCAAGCCGTTCCTGTCCGGCCTGCTCGGGCGGGCGAATACGCAATTCACCGGCAATCGCGAGGTCAGCCTCTCGGTCATGCCGGGCGAGATCCTCGGCATCGTCGGCGAATCCGGCTCGGGCAAGTCGACGCTCGCCAAGGCGATGACCGGGCTGAACCCGTTCGAGGGCGAGATCCGCTTCGCCGGACGCAGGATCACGGGATTGAAGGACATGGACCGGGCCTATCGCCGCGATGTCCAGATCATCTTCCAGCACCCGGATTCCTCGCTTAACCCACGCCAGCGCATCCGCGAGATCCTGTCACGCCCGCTCGAGCTCTATGGCGAGGCCGGCACGCGCAAGGATGCCGCGGCGATCGGCGAATTGCTCGAACAGGTGCGCCTGCCGGCAGCCTATGCCGAGCGCTATCCGCACCAGCTCTCGGGCGGGGAGAAGCAGCGCGTCGCGATCGCGCGCGCCTTCGCCTCGAAGCCGAAGCTCGTGATCTGCGACGAGATCACCTCGGCCCTCGACGTCTCGGTGCAGGCCTCCGTCGTCGAGCTGCTCGTCGATCTGCAGAAGCGGTTCGGCACGGCCTATCTCTTCATCACGCATGATCTCAACCTGGTGCGCCAGATCGCCCACCGGATCGCCGTGATGTATCGCGGCGATCTCGTCGATCTCGTCGATGTCGCCGCGCTCTCGGGCGGGACGCTCCACCCCTATACCCGCTCGCTGCTCGAGGCCGTGCCGGCCCCGGCCCATGCCGCCTGACGCTGAAGGATATGACGATGGATCGCGCTGCCCTCCTGGCCCGTCTCGACGAGAAGGCCGCCCTCGATTTCCTCAGCCGGATGGTGCGCCACAAGAGCTATTCGCAGACCGAGGGCGAGCGCGTGCTCGCCGGCTTCATGGCCGACAGGATGGCCGAGCTCGGGATCGAGAGCGAGCTGCAGCCGGTCGAGGGCGAGCGCGTCAACGCGATCGGCCGCTGGAAGGGTGAGGGCGGCGGCAAGAGCCTGCTCTTCAACGGCCATCTCGACACCAACCCGGCGACCGAGGGCTGGACCGTCGATCCCTGGGGCGGGCTCGTCGACGAGAAATTCATCTACGGGATCGGCGTCTCGAACATGAAGGCGGGCGACGCCGCCTATTTCTGCGCGGTCAAGACGCTGATCGACGCCGGCGTGAGGCTGAAGGGCGATGTCGTGCTGACCTTCGTCGTCGGCGAATTGCAGGGCGGCGTCGGCACGGTCGCTGCGATCCGCAACGGGGTACGGGCGGATTATTTCATCAACTCCGAGCCGAGCGACCTGCAGGCCATCACCATGCATGCCTGCGCCTTCACCTTCGTCATCGAGCTCGTCGGCAACACCCGCCACCTCTCCAAGCGCGAGCAGGCGGTCGATGCGATCATGGCCGCGACAGATCTCATCCCGCGCCTCAACGCCATGACCTTCTCCGGCGCGAAATCGGAGGAGCACAGCTCGATCAACCGTGTCCATGTCGGCGTCGTCCATGGCGCGCTCGGCAAGGAGCTGCATGAATGGCGCGCGCCCCAGGTGGCCGATTTCGTCAAGATCAAGGGCTCGGGCCGCTATGCGCCGGGCCAGAACGAGGCTGGCGCGGTCGCCGACATGCGCCGGGAGCTCGACGCGCTCGAGGCCCGTTTCCCCGGCCTCGAGGCGACGATCCGCGTCGAGAAGGCGGAAGGCCACCAGTCGATGCCGGCCTTCGAGGTCGCCAGGGAGGCGCGCATCGTCAGGACGATCAACGCCGCCTATCAGGCCGTACGGGGCGAGGCGCAGCCGACGGGCGCCATCGCTCCGCCCTGCTATTTTGGCACCGATGCCGGCCATCTCTACGCGGAAGCCGGCATGGAAGGCATCGTCTGCGGGCCGGGCGGGCGCTACAACACCATGCCGGACGAGCGCGTCGACATCGCCGACTATCTCGACATGATCCGCATCTACATGCTCTGCATCCTCGACATCTGCGAGCAGGCCTGAGCCGCATGTTCGCACGCGAGGAGTTCGCGCGGCGCGTCGAGAAGGCCCGCGCCGCGATGGCGCGGGCCGGTGTCGACCTGCTGCTCGTCGACCATGCCGAGCTCCTTGCCTGGCTGACGGGCTACACTGTGTCCGAAACCATGTACCGGGCGGCGTTCCTGCCCCTCGCGGGCGAGCCCTGGTTCGTGCTGCGCGACCTCGATACCGGGCCGTGCCGGGCCGCCTGCTGGTTCGAGGATATCGTCGGCTTTCCCGACACGGCCGACCCGCATGAGGTCATTGCCGACGCCCTGCGCGCGCGCGGCCATGGGGCAGGGCGCATCGGCGCGGACCACGCCTCCTACGGTTTTACCGCTGCCACCCGCGACAGGCTCGCAGCGCTGCTCCCCGAAGCGCGCTTCGTCGACATGAGCGGCGAGAGCGATCTGCTGCGGCAGGTCAAATCCGGCGCGGAGATCGCGCTCCTGGCGCAGGCTGCCGGAATTGCGGATACGGCCATGGCGGCGATCCTGCGCGCGGCCCAGCCTGGCCTGTCGCCGCGCAAGGCTGCGGCCATTGCTGCCGCCAGTTTTCTCGACCATGGAGCCGATACCGGCGAGACCGGGCCGATCGTGCCGGGAATCGGCGATCACGAGTTCCTTCACGGCGTGATGACCTCGCAGGCACTCGGCGATGGCGACGTGCTGCATGTCGAGTTGATCCCGAAGGTCCGCAATTACGGCGCGCGATTGATGCGCCCGGTCCTGATTGGCGCCGACCGGCGCGGCATCGGCCCGATCGCCGAGCGGCTCGTGGCCTTGCAGGACCGGCAGTTCGCGGCGATGCGGCCGGGTGCGCTGGCATGCGATGTCGATGCGGTGCTGCGCGAGGCGGTGCTCGCGGAGGGTCTGCGCCCCGCTTACGACAATGTCAGCGGCTACACGCTCGGCCTCTATGGCCGCACGCCGCGCCCGAGCGATTTCTCGCGCGTCTTCCTGCCCAATGCGCGCTGGCGGCTGGAGGACGGCATGGTCTTCCACATGTATGTCTCGGCCGGCGGGCTCGGGTTCAGCGAGACGGTCGTGGTGCGCTCCGAGGGTGCGGAACGCCTGACGATGACGGAGCGGCGGCTCCTGCAAGCCGAACGCGCTCACTGACGCACTCAAAAAGCGACGCTAGCGCCCCTTGGCGGTGCCGATCAGAACGGCGCGCCGAATCGGAAAGTCGGCATTCGCGAGCAGCAGGCGCAATGCCGACAGAGCCGCGGCGCTCGAAAGCTCGAGACGGACATCGTCGGCGGCCAGCCGGGCCTGGTCGCGCCAGGCCTGCTGCGGATCGACTTCGATCGCGGTGCCTTTCGACCTCGCGAGCGCCGTGACGGCCTGATAGGTCACCGTCGCGCCGTTGATGGCGGCGAGCGGCGAGCTGCCGGCAAATTTCGCACGATAGTCCTCGCCGGCGAGGACGCGTGACAATCGCGGAAACGGCTCGACGGCGACGAGGCGCGGCAACCGGTCGATCAGGCCCTCGCCGAGCTGCTCGGCCAATCCGAGATGGAGGCCCCAGAGAACGTCGCCCCGCGCCGTCGGCACGATCACGACGTCCGCGGCGGCGGCCGGGTTCTCGGCGAGCTCGTAGCCGAGCGTCTTGTAGCCATCGACACCGAACGGGTGGCTGCCGACGGGAGGGTCGAGATAGTTGGTCGCCGACAGCCAGCCTTCGCGCCGCACGAGCTCGGCCACATGGCGCCAGCGGGCGAGCGAATCCGGTTCGGTATGCACGCGCGCGCCGGCGCGCTCGAGCGCCTCGCGATAGGCCGTTCCGGTTCCCTCGGTCATCACGACCAGGCAGGAGATTCCCGCGGCGGCGGCGTAGACAGCGAGCGACAGGCCGGCATTGCCGCTGGAGGCGGCGACAACGCCGGGCGCGCCGATATCGAGCGCGCGGGCGACGAACTGGGCGCTCATCCGATCCTTGTGCGAGCCCGAGGGATTCGCGCCCTCGTATTTGAGGTGGAGCGCATCGAGCCCGAGCTCGGCCGCGAGCCGGCCGAGCGGCAGGAGCGGCGTATCGCCCTCGCCGAGGCTCGGGAAGCGCCGGTACGGCAGTCTTTCGGCGAAGCGCCGCAATCCGCGGCCGGTTCCGGCTTCGGCAAGTGGGGGCAAGCTGTCGAAACGGGGCACGACGCTCGCGGGATAGCCGCGCGCAAGGCAAGCCGGGCAGCCCTCGGAGTAGTCCGCAATCGGCTGCGGCTCGCCGCAGCGCAGGCAGGCAAAGCCACGCAGGCGCGGATTGAGTTCAGCCAGGCTCATGGAAGGCGGCCCCGGCCGTCATAGGGGGCGAGAATCTGGAAAAGACAGTCGCCGCGATGGGTCCAGGCCACCGCGCGCTTGCAGATGACGAGCCCGGTCGCCTCGGCATGAACCGGCACCGGCTCGCGCCACGGCGTCTCGGGGAAACTGATCTGCCCGGCGAACGCGCCCGCGACCACCTCGGCTCCCAGCTCGAGCGCTGGCTCGAAAACCCCGGCCTCCGGCGCCAGGACGTAAGACAGCGCCCCTTCGACCTTCATCAGCCGCAGTGCGTCGGGATCGGCCGGCGGCGCTTCCTTGAGGATCCCGGTCTGGTGCAGCGCCCGCCGGATGCCGGCCTCCGCCAGACGCGTGCCGGCGCGATCGATGCTGGCGCCGCCGCCGAGCTCTGTGGTGATCGCGACCACGCCGCAACGGTCGGCGGCGGCGCCAAAGGTCCGCTCGGCGCCCTGGTTGCGCCCGTCGGTGACGTAAGCGAGCGCGCCGCCAAAAGCCTTCAGGGCGGCGAACTGCCGGTGCACGAAATCGTCGCTGCCATTGTCGCGCACGATCGCGCAGGGCAAGTAGACGAGGGAGGAGCCGCCCGAATGCAGGTCGATCGCCAGATCGGCCATCGGCAGCAGCTCGCTTTCGACATAGTGCGCGATCATCGCCGTCGGCTCGCCCTCCGGATCGCCCGGGAACAGGCGGTTGAGATTGCCGCCGTCCAGCGGGGATGTCCGGCGGGCCGCTGCCACCGCGGGCAGGTTCAGCGCCGGCAGGATCAGCACCCGTCCGTCGATGTGATGCGGCTCCAGTTCGCGGATGAGGCGGCCGAGCGCGATCTGGCCCTCATATTCATCGCCATGGTTTCCGGCGACCAGCAGGGCCGTCGGTCCGTCGCCATTGCGGATGCAGACGACCGGGATCTGGATGCGGCCATAGGCCGATTCATGCGTCGAATAGGGCAGGGACAGGAAGCCGCAATGCTTGCCGTCCTCGTCGAGGGGAACACGCGTGGTGATCCGCGACCGCGTCCGGTCCTTCAGGGCAGCTTGGCTCATCGCTCATCTCTCGCAGGCATCGATCGCCGCGATCAGCTCACGCGAGGCGGCCGAGGCAAGCGGGTTCGATTCGACGCTAGGCGCAGAGATGATCAGCGTCTAATACAAATGAGCCGGTATTTCATACTCAAAACTTATGATGTGACTCATGAACCTCCGACAGATCGAAGCGTTCCGGACGGTGATGCTGACCGGGACCGTCACAGGGGCGGCCGAACGCCTGAGCATTTCGCAGCCCGCCGTGAGCCGGCTGCTGTCGCTGCTCGAGGCAAAGACGGGACTTACTCTGTTCACCCGCTCGAAGCAGAGGCTGCAGCCGACACCCGAAGCCCTGCTCTTTCTCCGCGAAGTCGATCGATCCTTCATCGGGCTGGAAAAGCTGGAACGGGCGGCGCACAACATCCGGACGGCTGCGACGGGGTCGCTGCGCATCGCCAGCATCCCGATCGTCGGGCTCGTCTTCCTGCCGCGGGTCATCGCGCGCTATCGCCGGCTGCATCCGGATGTGGCGATCGGCCTGCAGACCCGCAGTTCGGCGACCGTGATGGATTGGATGGCTTCGTCCAACTGGATGGCCACATCCAATTACGACCTCGGCTTCGCCAGCAGCGGCCCGGAACAGTCCAACATCCAGAAGATCGCCTATGCGGCCATTCCGGGGGTCTGCATCCTGCCGGTGGGGCATCGGCTGGCGGCCAAGAGCTCCGTCGAGGTCGGCGATCTCGAAGGCGAGGAGTTCATCTCGCTGGATCCGGCCGACGGCAATCGCGTCGCGGTCGACAAGGCCTTCCAGGCGGCGGATGTGCGGCGACGGATGAGCATCGAGGCGCCATATGCGCTCGCCGTGGCCAATATGGTCGCGGCCGGAGCCGGCGTTTCGGTCGTCAGCCCGCTGGCGACGCTCGGCTTTTCCGAAGAGGCCCTGGTGGTCCGCCCGTTCGCTCCTGTCGTCCGCTTCGGATTCTCGCTCCTGCTGCGGAAGGACATTCCCCTGTCGCTGGCGGCGCGGGCCTTTCTGGAGGTGACGCGGGCGCATCTGGTCGAGCTTTACGGGCAGGACGCACTGATCGCCACGGTCTAGAGGTTGATAACATCAGCGCATGAAGTCTCCATTTCTTTGTATTGGACAGGCCTCATGGCGGCCTGTTCAATCCTCGCCAGAGAGCGGGATCGCCAATAACCGGCCCGACCATGTCGGGTACGGCAGGGAGTTGCACATGTTCGTCAGCCGACCCATCCAACGCCGCGGATTTCTGACAGCGCTCCTGCTCGGCACGACCATTTTCGGGTCCGCGCCGCTCTCGGCCGAGACGGCGGGCGACCGGGTCCTGCGCGAGAAGAAGCTCTCGATCGGTATTCATAACCGGCCGCCCTGGGGCATTCGCGGCAGCGACGGCCAGGCGACCGGCTTTCACCCCGATCTCGTCCGCGCCGCTTTCGCTCCGCTCGGCGTGACCGAGATTGCGTTCACGATCTCGGATTTCGGCGCGCTCATCCCGGGCTTGATCGCAAACCGCTTCGACATGGTCGCGTCGGGGCTGGGCATCACGCCGGAGCGCTGCAAGGTCGTCGCCTTCAGCGATCCCGACATGTCGATCGGCGACGCCCTGCTGGTGAAGGCGGGCAACCCGCTCGGCGTCCACAGCTACAAGGACATTGCCGCCAATCCGAAGATCAGGCTCGGCGCCTCGCGGGGCAGCGCGAACGGCAAGAACGCCACGCTGGCAGGCGTGCCCGAGAGCCAGATGATGCTGTTCCAGAACACGGAAGCCTCGATGTCGGCCCTCATGGCCGGACGCGTCGACGTGCTGACCTTTTCGTCGCCGACCGTCGTCGGGTTCCTCCAGGACCCCAATATCACCGGCGTCGAGCGCGTCACGCCCTTCACCGGCTATGTCAAGCCGAACGGGCGCGAGAGCGCGCTGTCTTCGGCGATCGCCTTCCGGCCGGCCGATGCCGACCTGCGCGACCTCTACAACAAGCGCCTCGCCGAGATGAAGGCGGATGGCAGCCTAGCCGCGATCATGAAGAAATACGGCTTCGGGGACGCGGAAAAGGCTCCCGCGCTCACTGCGCAGCAAATCTGTGCCGGCGAGGACTAGAAGACCGCGACATGCCGCCCAATAGCCTGAACGGGATCGTCGCCGGGATATTCGAAGGGTTCGGCATCACCGCCTCCGTCGCGGCTTGCGGATTGCTCTACGCCATCCCCTTCGCCTTCGTCTTCGGCGTGCTGCAGCATCTGACGAAAGGCGCCACCCATGGCCTCGTCACCGCGATCATCGAGTTCTGGCGAAGTTCCTCGGTCGTCGTGCTGCTCTTCGTCTTCTATTACAGCCTGCCCGTCATCGGCGTGACGCTCTCGGCCTTCGCGGTCGGCACGATGGTGCTCGGCCTCAATGCCGGGGGCTATGGCAGCCAGACGGTCCGGGCCGCGCTGCAGACGCTTCCGGCAGGGCAGGTCGAGGCCGGACGGGCGCTCGGCCTCAGGCGCTGGCAGATCCTGGCTTTGGTCGAGCTGCCGCAATCCTTCCGTGCGATGCTGCCGACCTTCGTCAATCAGGTCATCCAGCTCATCAAGGGAACGGCGCTGGTCTCGCTGATCACGCTTGCCGACATGACCTACCACGCCAAGGAGATCGCGCAGGCCTCGTACAATCCCGTCGGCGTCTATTCCGCTCTGCTGATCGCCTATTTCCTGCTTTGCTATCCGGTCACCATCCTCGGCCGCTGGCTGGAGGGCCGGGCGAGCGTCGGTCGGAGCAGCGCTCATGGGATTTGACGCAGGCTTCGCGCTCTCGACCGTGCCGATCATCCTGGCTTCGCTCGGCGTCACGCTCGCCGTGGCGGTCGGCTCGGCCATCGGCGCCTGCCTGCTCGGCTTCACCTGGGAGATCCTGCGACGGTCGGGTCGGCGCACCGGCTATGTCATGCGTTTCCTGATCGACGCGATCCGCTCGATGCCGATCCTGGCGCAGCTCTATTTCCTCTATTTCGTCTTGCCCTTCTACGGCGTCACGCTGCCGGCGCTGGTCGTCGGAATAGGTGGCCTGAGCTTGTATTACAGCGGCTATCTGGCGGAGGTCTTCAAGGCGGGCATCGACAGTGTCGCGGCCGGTCAGTTCGAAGCCGCCAAGGCGCTCGGATTGTCGCGCGCGCAGACGGTGTTTCTCGTCATTGCCCCGCAAATGCTGCTCAACATCGCCGCGCCGCTCGGCAACTATTTCGTCTCGATCCTGAAGGCGACGCCCTATCTTGCAGTGCTTGCCGTGCCGGAGATGCTCGGCACCGCATTCGACATCGCCTCAGACACGTTCCGCTATGCCGAGCCGCTCGTCGTCGCCGGCGCGATCTTCCTCGCTCTGGCGCTGCTCATCGCCCATCTGGTGCGACGCATGGAGGTTCGCCTGCTCGCCAGATTGCAGCGCTGAGAGCGGGCCGATCTGGTCCCGCTTTCGATCTGGTGCGCGGGATCCCAGCCCCGCTACCGGAACAGCGCCGCGGGGTTCGGCGTATAGCGCGCGAGTTTTTCGCGATCGATCTCGACGCCGAGGCCGGGGCGTTGCGAGATCTGGAGATAGCCGTCCTCGAGCTGGAACGGTTCGGCCAGGATCCCGTCGATATAGGGACTGCCGCCGATGAACTCGACGAGGTCGACATCGGGGAAGGCCGAGGCCAATTGCAGGTCGGCCGCGACGCCGAGGCCGGTGTTCCAGCCGTGGCCGATGTATTTCACGCCGAAATCATAGGCCATCCAGGCGATGCGGCGCTGCTCGCTGATGCCGCCGACCTTCGTCACGTCCGGCTGGACGATGTCGAGGGCGCCGCGGCTGAGCCAGGGCAGGAAGGACTGGCGCCGCGTCAGCACTTCGCCGCCGGCGATCGGCACGGGGCTGGCGAGCCGCAAATGGCAGAAATCGTCGATGGCGTCCGGCCGCAGCGCCTCCTCGAACCAGCCGACCTCGAAATCCTTCAGCATCTCGGCGGTGCGCAGCGCCCATTTCAGCCCGTGCGGCCAGAGCGCGTCGCTGGCGCCGGCATCGACGAAGAGCTTGGCGTCGTCGCCGGCTCCCTCGCGGGCCGCCCGCACGATCGCCTCGTCCAGCTTCGTATCGAGGGCCCGGCCGAACGGACCCCAGCCGATCTTGAAGGCGCGGAAGCCGAGCGCCCGGTATTGCGCGACGACGTCGCGCATACGCGCCGGCTCTTCCATCAGCAGCGAGCAATAGGGCTGGACGCGATCGCGATAGCGGCCGCCCAGCAGCCGGCCGACCGGCATGCCGGTGACCTTGCCGAGAATGTCCCAGAGCGCGATGTCGATGCCGCTGATCGTATGGGTCAGCGTCCCGCCGCGCCCCATCCAGAAGGTGTTCTGGTGCAGCTTCTCTGAGACGCGCTCGGGCTCGAGCGCGTTCTCGCCGAGGAAGAGCGGCTCCAGCACCTTCAGCCCGGCCTCGACCAGCCGGCCATCGGTGAAGACGCTGCCATAGCCGGTCACGCCGGCATCGGTGTGCACCGCGATCAGGGCATGGATCGAATCCTCCGGCTTGATCTCCGCCGACCAGCCGCCCTTGGGACTTTCGCCGAATAGCGGGGCTGCGGTGATGGAGCGAATCCGCACCGGAGGCGCAGCTGTCTGCTGCCTCGCTCCGCTCGAAAGCTCGGACATTCGATACTCCTGCCGTCAGGGTTGTGGCGTCTCGGTGGAGCGGCTGCGCGCCGCCCGGCGCTCAGCGACGATCCCCTCGAAATCGACGCGGTGGGTCTGCTCGTCGATATGTTCCTTGAGCGCCAGCGCGGTCGCCTCGACATCGCCGGTGCGGAAGACGTCCATCAGGATGCGGTGCTCCTCGACGATCTCGGTCATCGGCTTGATCAGGGCCGAGAGGCCGAAGAAGATCGTGGCCTGCCGGGCGAGTCCTTCCCACAATCCGCACAGGACATCGTTGCCGCTGAAGCGGCAGAGCGCGCGGTGGAACGCTGTGTCGGCATTGGCGAAGGCGTAGGAATCGTTGCGCTGCCGGGTCGATTCGAGCTCCGCGATGCAGCGGGTCAGGATGGCGATCTCGCGCTCGCCGTTGCGGCCTTCGCGGATGGCCCGGATCGCGGCCGTGGTTTCGAGCGCCACGCGGGCCTCGATCAGGTCGTCGATCCGCTTCTGCGAGACCGGCATGAGCCGGATGCCCTTATAGGGCTCGTTGATGACGAGGCCCTGGCTCTCCAGCACGCGCAGCGCTTCGCGAACGGGGACGCGGCTGACGCCGAGGCGCTGCGCCAGCTCCGTCTCGACGACGCGATCGCCTGGCAGGATCAGGCCGCGCGCCACGCCCGCGATCAGGGCCTCGATCACCATATCCACCAAGGTGCGCGGCTTGAGGGGCAGCCAGCCTTCCGCCGGTGCTTCGTCATCCGCCGGCGAGGCAGGCGGGGTTCGGGGTCGAGGATTGGCCATCAGGGCTCCGCTTGACGCATGATGAGATCGTATACCATCATACAACCAGGAAACAAGGTCAGGGGACCGGCTTGCGATTGCGTGATGGGCCATAGCCGCGAGCCCGGCCCGAATGCCGGGTTCGCCGACGGCCGCTAACAGACGACGCCGTGATCGGGCAACAGCGGCAGCGCGACCGGATCATGTCGGCATCGATGTCTCGAGGGAGGTCAGGACATGAAACGCAGGACGCTACTACTCGGGCTGGTGCTCGGCCCGGCCAGCATCGCCACCGGACTGAACGCCTTCGCCCAGAGCGCGGGCAAGGGCGGCGACGTGGTGATCGCGATCACCCAGGCGCCGCCCTCGCTCGACGCGCATGTCAGTTCGGCGCAGGCCGCGCGCAACGTCAATCTGCATATCTACGAGACGCTCTATGCGCGCGACGAGAACGCCAAGGCGGTGCCGGAGCTCGCCGAGGGCGTGACGATCTCGCCCGACGGCAAGACCTATGTCTTCCCGATCCGCAAGGGCGTGAAGTTCCATAACGGCAAGGAGCTCGATGCCAACGATGTCGTCGCCTCGCTCGAGCGCTATCGCAAGCTGGGCGCCTCGGCGCAGCTGCTCGCAGCGATCGACAGCGTCAAGGCCAGCGGCCCGAACGAGGTCACGATCACGCTGAAGCAGGTCCAGTCGGTCTTCCTCGACAACCTGTCCTCGCCACGCGCGCCGATTGCGATCTATCCGGCCGAGGAGGCGGCGAAGCCCGCCGGACAGATCAATTTCGTCGGCACCGGCCCTTTCCGGTTCGTCGAGTACAAGCCCGACAGCCATGTGAAGCTCACCCGCTATGACGGCTATAGCCAGAATCCGAAAGGAACGGGGCGAGACGGCTTCGCCGGCAAGAAGGAGGTCTTCGTCGACACGGTCACTTTCCGGTTCATGCCGGAGGCAGGCGCCCGCAACGCGGCTTTCGAGGCCGGCGAGGTGCATCTCGTCGAGACGGTCGACGGGCCGACGGCGCAGCGCTTCCAGGCCAGCAAGGACCGGTTCACGATCTACAAGGTGCTGCCATTCTCGATGCAGGTGATCAAGTTCAACCAGGCGCAGGCGCCGGGGGACGACGTGAATTTCCGTCGCGCCGTCCAGGCGGCGCTCGACATGGAAGAGATCCTGGCGATCGCCTATCCCGACATCTATCAGATGGACGGCGCCTGGCTCTATCCAGGCTCGCCCTTCCATATGAGTGCCGGGACGGAGCGCTACAACAAGCCCGACCTCGCGGCGGCCAAGCAGCATCTGTCCAAGTCGGCCTACAAGGGCCAGAAGCTCACCTTCATCGTCGACAACCTGCGCGCCAATGTCGACACGGCGACGGTGTTCCAGGAGCGGCTGAAGGACATCGGCATCAATGTCGAGATCTCCGTCGCCGACTGGCCGACCGTGTCGAAGGTCGGCTTCACCGATCAGGGCTGGAATTTCTGGACGCACGGCTTCGGCATCGAACCCTATGAAGGGCCGGCCTCCGTGATGTCGCCCTGGGTCGACGGCACCTCGCAGCGCAAGAAGGACGCGACGATCGACCAGCTCGCGACGGCGCTCAACGCCGAGATGGACGAGGGCAAGCGCAAGGAGCTGTTCGCGCGCTTCCAGGGCCACATGTACGAGCAGGCCGTGGCGCTGAAGGTCGGCAATTACGGGCTGTTCCAGGCCGCGACGGTCAAGCTCAGGAACTTCACGCCCTACCGGATCCCGCGGATGTGGGGCGTGACCCTTGAGCGGTGACGGCTTCGGTCGGGCCGGCCGATGCTGACATTCCTCACGCGGCGCCTCACCGGCGCGCTGCTGGTGCTGTTCCTCGTCTCGGTTCTCGCCTTCGGCATCATCTGGCTGGTGCCGGGCGATCCGACGGCGATCCTGCTCGATGCCAGCGCGACGCCCGGACAGGCGGAACGGCTGCGCGCCCAGCTCGGACTGGACAAGCCCCTGCCGCTGCAAATGGTCGACTGGTACGGCAGGCTGCTGCAAGGCGATCTCGGTCAGTCGATCCTGCTCAACCGCAGCGTGACGGCGGCCCTGATCGAGCGGCTGCCGGTCACGCTCTCGCTCGCGGGCATCGCGCTCGTCATCGCCATGGTGCTCGGCATCCTCGCCGGCATCGTGGCGGCGATGAACCATAATCGCTGGCCGGACCAGCTCGTCATGGCCACCGCACTGTTCGGCCTGTCGGTTCCGGAGTTCTGGCTCGGACTGATGCTGGTCTTCGTCTTCGCGCTGCAGCTCGGGGCGCTGCCGACCGGTGGCTTCGTGCCCTTTCACGAGAGCCTGGGCGGCTGGGCCCGGACGATCGCCTTGCCCGCCATCACGCTCGCGGTGGTGCATATCGGCTTCATCGCCCGGATGACGCGGGCCTCGATGCTCGACGTGCTGGGTCAGGACTTCATTCGCACCGCCGACGCCAAGGGCCTGTCGCGCTGGCGGATCGTGATCCGCCACGGCCTGCCCAACGCGCTCATCCCGATCCTGACGGTGCTCGGCATCGTCGCCGGCGGCCTGCTCGGCGGCACGGTCATCGTCGAGCAGGTGTTCTCGATTCCCGGCGTCGGGCGGCTCGTCATCGGCGCGATCCTCTCGCGCGACTATCCCGTCATCCAGGGCGGCCTGCTCTTCCTCGCCGTGATCTATCTCGGCGTGAACCTGCTCGTCGACATCCTCTACGCCGCCGTCGATCCGCGCGTGAGGCTCGAATGAGCGGCCATGCGGACAGCCTGGCGCTACAGGATCCCGGCCGCAGCCCGGCACGCGCCGCGCTCGCCCGGCTCCTGGCCAACCGCTCCTTCCTGATCGGCGCGATCCTCGTCCTGACCGTCGTGCTGGTCGCGATCTTCGCCGACTGGCTGGCGCCCTTCGACCCGCTGCGCAGCAATGTCCGCGCCCGCCTGCAGGCGCCGAGCGGGCTGTACTGGTTCGGGACCGACCATTTCGGCCGCGATATCCTGTCGCGAGTCATCCATGGCGCGCGCATCTCGCTGACCATCGGGGCGCTGGTCGTGATCGTCACCGGGATATTCGGAACGCTGATCGGGGCGGTGGCCGGCTATTTCCATGCGCTCGACAATCCGCTCATGCGCCTGATGGACGCGCTGATGGCCTTCCCGGCGATCCTCCTGGCGATCACGGTCAGCGCCGTGCTCGGCGCCTCGGTCCCCAATGTCGTCATCGCGCTCTCGATCGCGACGACGCCGCACACCGCGCGCATCGTGCGCGGCTCGGTGCTGGTCGTGCGCGAGCTTGAATTCGTCGAGGCGGCGCGCGCGCTCGGGGCGGGCGAGATGCGCATCCTGTTCGGGCATGTGCTGCTTAATGCGCTCGGTCCGCTGATCGTGCGCCTGACCTATGTCTTCGCGATCGCCATTCTGGCCGAGGCGGCGCTCTCCTTCGTCGGCGTCGGTCCGCCGCCGCCGGCGCCGTCCTTCGGCAGCATCATCGCGCAGGGCCGCGACTTCATGGCGACAGCGCCATGGATCACGCTGTTCCCCGGCCTCGCCATCATCGTCTCGGTGCTCGGCCTCAACCTTCTCGGCGACGGGCTGCGCGACGTGCTCGATCCGCGGATGAAGGCCTAAGGACGCTGACCCCCGCTAGAGGCTTGGCGTGGCGTAGACGATCCGGCCGTCGACCTTGATCTCCGCCTCGCGCAGATATTTGCGGATGCCCTCGGGGCTGATCTCGATGCCGAGGCCGGCAGCGTCGGGTGCGGCGATCTCGCCATTGCCGTCGCGCTCGAGATGGCTGGCCGTGAACTCCCAGGCGAGCGGCTTGGGCGCGGCCGGGTATTCGCAGATGCGGTGGTCGGCGAGACCGGCATAGGGCTGGAGCGAAGCGCTCAGGGCCAGATGCGAGGTGAAGGTGTGATTGACATAGGTCACGCCCTTGCCGACCGCGTAGTCGGCGACCTTCTTCGCCGGGGCGATGCCGCCGATGCGGCCGCAATCGATCTGGACATAGCCGACGCCGCCGAAATCGATCAGATGGCGGGCCATGTGGATGTTGTGCGCCGCCTCGCCGCCGGCGAGCCGGACCTTGCCGCTGCGGCGGGAGAGGGCGCCATAGGCATCGAGCGCGCCGCCCTGGAACGGCTCCTCGAGCCACAGGGCTCCGGCGGACTCCAGTGCCGGCAGGCGCGCGGCTGCGGCCTCGACATCCTCGATGAAGATCTGGCCGACATCGACGAGCAGGATGCCGTTCTTGTCGAGGCCCTCGCGCGCGGCGGCGAAATGGTCGGCGTCGTCGGAAACGCCGCCGCGGCCGATCGGGCCCCAGCCGAACTTCGCCGCCGTGAAGCCGTTGCGGCGGGCGGTGCGGGCCCGCTCGAGCGTCTCCTGCGGCGTGTCGCCGAAGAGGACCGAGGCATAGGGCGTCTTGCGATGCGAGGCGCTGTAGCCGAGCAGCCGCCAGACCGGCTCGCCGCTGGCTTTGCCGAGCAGGTCCCAGAGCGCCATCTCGACGCCCGAGAAGGTGTGCGCGGCCTGGAGCAGGTCCATGCTGTTATATTCGACATCGGCGGCGATCCGCGCGATGTCTTCGGCGCTGTCGAGCGGCTTGCCCAGAACCGAATCCGCCACGGGGCGGCAGACGCCATGCGACATCGGCGTGACGAAGGCGGCGATCGAGACCAGGGGCGAAGCCTCGCATTCGCCCCAGCCGACATGGCCGCCCCCAGTGACCCGGACGAGCAGGGCGTCCTGGCTGCCGTCGGCCTCCGTCGTGATCTCGGGCATGGCGAGGTAGAAGAAATCGACCGCTTCGATCTTCATGGCGGGCTCCGGCGCGATGTCAGGGATAGAGCTGCGGGCGCGGGGTGAAGGTGACGCCCTCGTCCAGAGGGAAGACCGGCCGCGCGCAGATCGTGTGGCCGAGGCTCTTCAGGTCGGCGGAGGTGGCGCCGGGCGCGTCGACGTTGAAGTTCTTCTCGACCCAGGCATCGTACATGTGATGCTCGGTATGGGGCGACTTGACCACGATGAGATCGAAATCCTGCGGGTCGAGGCCGTTGGCATAATACATTGCCCGGTCGAACAGGCTGATCGTGTGGCTGAAGACCACGATGGTGAAATTGTCGAAGGTGAGGACGGCGGTCGGCCCGGCATGGAGCCCGGCCTTCATCGTCTCGAGCCGCGCCTCGCCGTCCGAAAGCAGCGCGACGCGCGCCTTCACCCGCATCGGCGTGAAGCGGTGGCTGTCGATGGCGCCGCCGAGGGCGACCTCGATGGTCGCCCCGACGCCGGCGCGATGGGCGGCCTGCGCCGCGCCCTGATCGACGATCTGAGCGAGGACGCGCTTGCCGTAGCCGGCCTCGCGCAGCGCCTTGATGATCGCGTTGGAATCGCCTGTCGCTCCAGATGAGGTCGCGTCGGCCGCATCGGTGAAGATCACCGGCCCCTCGATCGTCTTCGCCTGGGCGACGGCCCGATCGAGCGGGATCAGCTTGCCCTGCATACGGAAGCGCTGCGGCCAGAACTCCTGCGCGAGGCGGATGGCCTCGTGGGTCGCGATGTCCGGCGCGCCATCGGTCATGATCAGGACCTGGCTGCAGAGTTCGGGCACGTCGGTGAAGGGATTGCCGATCATGATGCCGGCGGCGAGGGCGGTGCCGTCGCGCTCGATGCGCTGGCATTCGCGGATCAGGTCGCCATAGCAGCCGCTCTTGGTGATGAGCTCGTCGCCGCGCACCAGGGCGGGCATCACGACCCGGGCGATGACCGGCTTGATGTCCTCCTCGATCAGCCGCAGCAGCAATCTCGCGGCGCGCATGCCGGTATCGGCGAAATCGACATGCGGATAGGTGTGGTAGATCGCGAGCCCGTTGATCTGGCGCAGCATCCGGTCGGTCAGGATACCATGCAGATCGAGCGAGATGACGATCGGCATCGTCGGCCCGACCATGCGCCGGACCTCGGCGAGGAGGTGCCCCTCCGGATCGAGCTCGGTCTGCGCGCCCATCGCGCCATGAAACGAGATGTAGATGCCGTCGATCTCGCCGAGCTTGGCCTCGATCGCCGCCAGGAACTCGCCGGACAAGCGCTCCCAACCCTTGCCGGAGAGCGGCCCGGCGCTGTTGGCCTTGGCGCTGTAGGTCGGCACCACCTCGACATCGCTGGCGTCGAAGACCTCGAGCGCGCCGGCGACCGAGGTGTTCAGGCCGCGCTGGCTCAGCAGTTCCTCGCCGCGCTGGACGCTGAAATTCTCATAGCCGGAGGGCAGCGGGTTGAAGGACGAGATCTCCTGCATGCACTCGGCGATCAGGATTCGTTTCGGCATGATGCGGCGCCTTCTGCGGGGTTCTACGCCGTCGCGATGCGATGGCTGGAATGGTCGATGATCCGGTCGGGCATCGCTTCAGCCGGCCGCGGCGCCGTCGTCGTAATCGCTCATCACCACGGCGGCGACGTCGCCGCGTTGGACGCGGCCGGGGCCGGCCGCCATCCAGAGCACGCCGGAGCGGCGGTAACGGATCTCGATGGGCGGGCGGTCGATATCCTCGACGAAATGCAGGAAGCCGGCGGTCTGGCCTTCCGTCACCGCCTCGCCTGCGAGATGCCTCGGCTCGAACAGGCCTGCTGAGGGCGCGAAGGAATAGCATTCGGGGTCGCGGACCATCATGTGCCGCGTGCTCGCGCCGCCGTCGCGCTGGCCCGTCTCCGGCGCGCCTTCGAGCACGCCGAGATGCTTCAGTACATTGCGGATGCCGCGCTCGCCGATGCGGACGCCCTCGACATTGACGCGGCCCCAGCCGCCGAGCTCGGTGCCGAGCGAGAGGATGCCACGGCGCTCGACCGAGGAGGTCAGGGTCGCGCCCTCGTCGACGCCCCAGAACACCACATTGTAAGGCGCGCCGAACGCTGCCGCCGCGGCCATGGTGCGGGCGCGGGCAGCGGCATCGGGCAGGTAATGCATGTTCGTCGACAGCGCCGATTCCATCGAATGACCGGCTGTATGGAGATCGAGCGAGACGTCGACCATTGGCAGGAGGGCGCTGTCGATGAAATGCGCGAGCATCTCGGAGAACGTCCCTTTCGGATCCCCCGGAAAGCAGCGGTTGAGGTCGCGGTTGTCGATCGGCGAGAGGCGCGTGTCGTTCATCACGGCGGGAATGTTCACTGCCGGCAGCATGATGATGCGGCCCTGTACCGCAGCGGGCTCGATCTCGCGGGCGAAGCGCGAGATCGCGACCTGGCCCTCGTATTCGTCGCCATGGACGCCGCCGCTGAGCAGGACCGTGGGGCCGGAACCGTTCTTCACGCTGAAGATCGGAATCTCGATCGTGCCCCAGCCGGAGGTGTTGCGCGAGAGCGGCGCCCTTGCATAGCCAGCCTGCTTGCCGGCCCGGTCGAAATCGATGTCGCACCTGATCCTGCTGGCAGCCGACGCCATTTCCCCCTCCAGCCACTTATAATGTATGATTGTATACGAAAAATGGGCGGTCAAGGCCCTGCATGGGCTCGCGCGCCCGGCTAGTAGCCGCGGGCGCGATCGACCACGTTCTGCAAGGGACGTCCGTCGACGTAACGCGCCAGATTATCGAGGAAGATGTCGAGGCAGCGGTCGAGGTAGACGCCATGGTCGTCGACGCTGCAATGCGGCGTCATGATCAGGTTCGGCGTGGACCAGATCGGGTCGTCGGGCGGCAGTGGTTCGGTCGGGAAGACGTCGAGCACCGCGCCGCCGAGCGAGCCGTCACGCAATTTGGCGACCAGCGCGTCGCAATCGAACACCTTGGCGCGGCCGACGATGACGATGCCGGCATGGCTCGGCAGCAGATCGAGGCGACGACGATCGATCAGCCTCCGTGTCTCCGGGGTGAGGGGCGCAGAGGAGATCAGGAAATCGGTCTGCGGCAGCAACGCGTCCATGTCGGCGAAGCTGGCCGACACATCGACATGCTCGCGCTCGCCGCCGGAGCGGCTGATCGCCTGCGTCCGGACACCGAGTGATTTCAGCAGCCGGGCGGCGGGAAGGCCGATGGCTCCGATGCCAAGCAAGGTCGCGGCCTTGCCGGCGACCGTGCCGCCATAGACCGGCTGCCAGCGACGCTGCCGCTGGTCGGTGACGAATTGCGGGATCCGGTAATTCAGCATCAGCACGGAGGCGAGGATGAATTCGGCGCCCTTGTTGCCATGCACGCCGCTGGCATTGGTCAGGGTGACCTGCGGCGGCAGATAGGGCAGCATCGCCTCGACCCCGGCCGAGACGCTCTGAACCCATTTCAGCTCCGGCACTGAGCCGAACGCATCGAGCTTGCGCCCGGCGAAGACGATCTCGGCATCGCCGGCGATCGCCGCGAAGCGCGCTGGATCGTCATTGAAGCTTGCGGCGACCCGCTCTGCGAGGTCGCCCCGCCCGGCCAGCGCCGCGTCCAGGCGAGCGGGCGTGAGCCGGAGCGCTTCGGCCGCCGCGGGGTCATTCTCAATATGCACGCGCAGTTTGCGGCCGTCGGTCATGGAAGTCCCTTGGTCATGTCGATTTCAGCCGCGGATCCAGCACGTCGCGCAATCCGTCGCCGAACAGGTTGAGGCCCAGCACGGTCAGCCCGATGACCATGCCGGGGAAGATCGTGATCCACGGCGCATCGACCACATAATCCCGGCCATCGGCAATGATGTTGCCCCAGCTCGGCGTCGGCGGCGGCGGCCCCACGCCGAGGAAGCTCAGCGCCGCGTCGGCGAGAACGGCATAGGCGAAGATGAAGGTCAGGTCGATGATCAGCGGCGCCATGCTGTTGGGCAGGATATGGCGTAGCAGGATGCGCAGGTGTCCGGCGCCGCAGACGCGGGCGGCCTCGACATATTCGGTGTCGCGCAGGGTCATCACGGCGGCGCGCACGATCCGCGCCGTTCGCGGCATGTAGGCGACCGAAAGCGCGATCACGACATTCGTCACGCCGCTGCCGAGCGCGGCGGCGATGCCGATGGCGAGCATCAGCGAGGGAAAGGCCATCAGCGCGTCCATGACGCGCATCAGGACGCCGTCGAGGCTGCGGAAATAGCCGGCGAGCGAGCCGATCAGCGTGCCGCCGATGCCGGCGACGACCACCACGGCGATCCCGATGAACAGCGACAGGTGGCTGCCATGCACGACACGGATGAAGATGTCGCGGCCGTAATGGTCGGTGCCGAACCAGTGCTGCCATGACGGAGCCAGGAAGCGCGTCCGGAAGCTGACCTGCACGGGATCGCCGGCGAACAGGAACGGCCCGGCAATGGCCATCAGCATGACCACCGCCATGATCGCGGCGCCGATCACCAGGCCCTTGTGGCCGAGCAAGCGCCGCAGCGCGAGACGGCCGGGGCTCTGGCCCGGGCGATCTTGCAGTGGAACGGGCCCGGCCGGATCGAGGAGGGTGGCGGGTTCAGTCATTCTTCACCCGCGGATCGAGATAGGCATAGAGCAGGTCGACGAGCAGGTTGACGATCACCATCAGCAGGGCGACGACCAGCAGCGAGCCTTGGATGACGGGATAGTCGCGGCGCAGGATGCCCTGGACGACGAGGCGCCCGAGGCCCGGCAGGGAGAAGATCTCCTCGATGATGACCGTGCCGGACAGCGCGACATTGACGATGATGCCGATGACCGTGACGACCGGGATCAGGACATTGGTGAAGGCGTGCCGGCCGACCACCGTCTGCTCGCCGACGCCCTTGGCGCGGGCGGTGCGCACATAGTCCTGGCGCAGAACCTCGAGCGTCGTCGCCCGCGTCATGCGGGCGAGCATGCCGATCTGGAATACGGCCAGCGCCAGCGCCGGCAGCGTCAGGGAGCGCAGGCAGCCGAGCACGCTTTCGCTCAGCGGGACATAGCCGCCGGACGGGAGCCAGCCGAGCTCGACCGAGAAGAGCAGGATCGCCATGATGCTGAGCCAGAAGGTCGGCAGCGAGACGCCGAGCAGGGCGATCGTCATCATCGCCGTATCGGCCCAGCGGTTGTGGTGATAGGCGGCGATCAGCCCGGCGAGGATGCCGAGCGGCACCGTCAGCACGAGCGAATAGAGCGTCAGCAGCAGCGTGACCGGAAAACGCTCGGCGATGGCCTGGGCGACGCTGCGCCCGAGCATGTAGGACATGCCGAGGTCGAAACGCGCCAGGTTCGAGAGCCAGACCAGCAGCTGTTCGGGCAATGGCCGGTCGAGGCCGAGCCCGGACCGGATCGAGGCGATCTGGTCGAGCGTCGCGTCGGGGCCGGCGATCACCTGCGCGGCGTCGCCGGGGATGATATGGATGAGGCCGAAGGCGAGCAGGCTGACCAGGATCAGGACAGGGATCGCGCCGAGCAGCCGCCTCGAGAGATAAGCCAGCATCAGATCGTTTCGGCTGGCGGCATCATGCCTGCCAGATGTCCCAGAGCCGGATGCCGTCGAAGGGCACGAAATTCGTCACCGACGCCTTCGCCGCCTGCTTGAGGTTGCGGTCACCCATCTTGATCTGGTGGACCTGCCCGTTGAGGCGCAGCTCGATATCCTGCCAGGCCGCCTTCTGCTCCTCCTTCGAGGTCGCGGCGAGAAGCCGCTGCCAGGCCGATTCCATCTCCTGGTCCTCCTTGTAGAAAGACCAGTTGCTGCCGCCCGAGATCAGCCGCTGGTACTGGAACGGGCCGAGCAGCGGCTGGATGGCGTAGGAGGTACTGAACAGGTTGTGCGTGGTCGGGTCGTTGCGGCGGGCATTGGCGCCCGGCCAGTCGAGCACGTCGAGGCGCGTCTTCATGCCGACGGCCTTGAGCTGCTCCGACATCACCACCGCGACCTCCTGCAGCGAGGGCAGGTCGCCGCTGGTCAGGATGACGAGTTCCTCGCCGCCATAGCCGGCTTCCTTCAGCAGGGCCTTGGCACGGGCGGCGTCCTTGCGGTTGTAGACGAGCTCGCCCGCCCTGGCGGGATAGAACTCGCTGTCCCTGTAGACCAGGGACGGGTTGAGCTCGAAGGCGCCCTCGGCGGCGATCGTCATGATCTCCTCCTGGTCGAGCGCGACCTGGATGGCCTGCCGGACGAGGAGCTTGTCGGTGGGGCTGCGCTGGACGTTGACCGGCACGATGTTGATGCCGCGCTTGCTCTGCTCGTAGATCTTGAAGCGGCTGTCCTGGCCGAGGCGGGTTGCGGCCTTGACCGGGACCTCGTCGAGGATGTCGAACTGGCCGCTCTGCAGGCCGGCGATGCGCCCGCTCGCCTCGGAGACCACGGCGAAGGTGATCTCGTCGAGATGGGCGGTCCGGCGGCCGCCATAGCCGTCGCGGCCGGGATAGGCGGTGTTCGGAACATAGTCGGCAAAGCGGCGCCCGCGCAGCTTGGTGACGCCGTCCCAGTCGACGAAGGAGAACGGCCCGGTCGAGATCGGCGCGGCCTTGTTGGCCTCCTTGTCGCATTCCTCGGCCGGGATGATCGTCATCGGCGAGGCCGGCGACTTGATCAGCTCGATCCAGCTCGGCGTCGCGGATTTCAGCTCGACGACGAGCGTGTGCTTGTCGGGCGTGACGATGCGATCGACATTGGCGAGGCGCGAGCGCTCTGGGCTGACCTTGGCATAGCGCTCGAGCGAGCGCTTGGCGTCCTCGGCGGTCATCTCCTTGCCGTTGTGGAACGGCACGCCCTTGCGCAGGGCGAAGGTGAAGCTGCGCCAGTCGGGCGAGACGTCGAGCTTCTCGGCGAGCTGGAGCTGCGGCGAGCCGCGCTCGTCGATGGTGACGAGGGTCTCGCACATATGCATCAGCACGTTGCGGGCGACCTGCGAGCGCGAGAAATGCGGATCGACCGTTTCCGTGGCCGCGCTCATGGCGACGGTCATGCCGCCACCCTTCTTCGGCTGGCTGGCCGTTTGCGCCGCAAGGCCGCCCGGAAGCCCGGCCGCGCCGGCCGCAATGCCGGCCGAGGCGGCGGCGAGGATCTCGCGTCGTGTCAGGTTCGGCATGGCGTGTTCCTTCCCCTCCCGCCTTATGGCGACGTTTGCGTCGTCGTATGATTGTATACGATTATCCAGCGAGTCAACTTCGACGCGCCTGGACACGGCGACGCACCGCCCGGAGCGCGCGCCGTGAGCCATCCCGACCGGGGTCAAGCCCGGCGGCGGGGCTCTCCGGCCAGCACCGGCGTCGGCAGGGGCTCGCCCCGGAAGTAGCTGAGGATATTGGCCTTCACGAGATCGCAGGCATCCTGCCAGGTCTCATGCGTGCCGCCGCCGCGATGCGGCATCAGCACCGCGTTCTCGGCTTTCAGCAGCGCGTCGGGGACCTGGGGCTCGTTCTCGAAGACGTCGAGACCGGCGCCCATGATCCGGCCGTCGCGCAAGGCTGCCGCCAGCGCCTGCTCGTCGATGATCGGCCCGCGCGCGATGTTGACGACGATGCCGCTGGGCCCGAGCGCCTCGAGCACGGAGGCATCGACGAGGTGGCGGGTCTCGGCCCCGCCGGGGCAGGCGACGATGAGGAAATCGACGCGTTCGGCCAGCGCCCTTGGATCGGGGCAGTAGCTATAGGGCAGGTCCGGGCGGGCCCGGCGGTTGTGATAGAAGACGGGCATGTCGAAGCCGCTCGCGCGCCGGGCGATGGCGAGGCCGATATTGCCCAGCCCGAGAATGCCGATGGGCCGGCCGTGGAGACGCGGGACCAGCGGGTAGTCGTTGCTCGGCCAGAGGCCGGCCCGTACGAAACGATCGCCGCGCGTGACATGCCGGGCGACGGCGAGCAGAAGCGCGAAGGCCATGTCGGCGACGCAGCCATCGGTCACGCCGGGCGTGTTGGTCAGGGCGATGCCGCGCTCGCGCAGGGCTTCGACATCGACCTTCTCGTAGCCGGCGCCGCCATTGGCGACCAGGCCGAGGCGCGGCAGGGCGTCGATCAGGCGCCTGCCGACGATCCCGGCGGAGGTCACCACCTCGATCCGCTCGGCAAGGGTGCGGTCCAGCCCGGCGGGGTCGTCATTGGCGAGGCGATGGACGGTGAAGTCTTCGCCCAGCCGGTCCATGTACCATTCCGGGCGGCCCCCGATCACCAGCAGATCCGGCTTGCTCATTCCACGTCCTCTCTCATTCGGCGACATTCGGTTGATTTGTGTATGATCGTATACAATCATGGGCTTGTATAGCGCCCTCGGACCGGAGCGGGGAAGCCCGTCGAACGCTGGCATGACAGAATTCTCCTATGCGCAGCCCTATCCCGTGCACCGGGTGCCGGTCCTGGCCCGCAACATCGTCGCGACCTCGCAGCCGCTCGCCGCGCAGGCCGGAATGTCGATGCTGCTCAAGGGCGGGAACGCGGTCGACGCGGCGCTCGCGGCGGCGACGACCCTGACGGTGGTCGAGCCGACCGCCAACGGTCTCGGCAGCGACGCCTTCGCCATCGTCTGGGACGGCAAGGCGTTGCACGGCCTGAACGGCTCCGGTCGCTCGCCTGCGGGATGGACGCCCGCTCGCTTCGCCGGGCTCGCCGAGATGCCCGCGACGGGGTGGGAAAGCGTCACCGTTCCTGGCGCCGTCTCGACCTGGGCCGCGCTTTCCGAGCGTTTCGGGCGGCTGGCGTTCGAGGATCTGGCCGGCCCTGCCATCGGTTATGCGCGAGACGGCTTCCCGGTATCGCCGACCATCGCCAGGGCCTGGGCCGCGGGGGCGGCGCAGCTGGCCGAGCAGCCGGGCTTCCGCGAGACCTTCATGCCCGGTGGGCGTGCGCCGAAAGCCGGCGAGATCTTCCGCAATCCGGCGCAGGCCCGCAGCCTGGAAGCCATCGCCAGAACCAAGGGTGAGGCGTTCTATCACGGCGAACTGGCCGAGCGGATCGCGGCGGCAGCGGCGGCGCATGGAGCCGTGCTGAGCCGAGACGACCTGGCCGCGCATGAAGCGGACTGGTGCGGCACGCTCTCGACAGAGGTCCATGGCACCGATCTGCATGAATTGCCGCCGAACGGCCAGGGCATCGCGGCGCTGATCGCGCTCGGCATCCTGGAACATACCGAGATCGCGGAGCTCGACCCCGACGGGGCGCAGGCCAAGCATCTCCAGATCGAGGCGATGAAACTGAGCTTCGCGGATGTCTATCGTTTCGTCGCGGATCGCGAAGCGATGCGGATGCCGCCCGAGGCGATGCTCGACAGGGCCTATCTCGCGCGGCGCGCGGCGCTGATCGACCGCAACAGGACCAATGTTCCGCAGGCGGGCCTGCCGAAGCCGGGCGGCACGATCTATGTCACGGCGGCGGACGCCTCGGGGATGATGGTTTCGCTCATCCAGTCGAACTATGGCGGCTTCGGCTCCGGCGTGGTCGTCCCGGGAACGGGAATCCATCTCCAGAACCGAGGCTCGGGCTTCAGTATCGATCCCGGTCACCCCAATCGCGTCGGCCCGCGCAAGCGCCCATTCCACACCATCATCCCGGGCTTCCTGATGCGGGGCGGGGCTCCGGCGATGAGCTTCGGCGTCGTCGGCGGGCCGATGCAGCCGCAGGCGCATGTGCAGCTCGTGCAGCGCATGCTGCTGCACGGGCAGAACCCGCAGGCCGCCATCGACGCGCCGCGATGGCGCATCCTGGCGGGGCGCCACATCGCGGTGGAATGGGCGGTGCCCGATACGGTGGTCGAACGGCTCAGGGGCCTGGGTCACGAGGTCCAGCGCGAAAGCCCGGGCGATTCCTTCGCCTTCGGCTGCGCGCAGGCGATCCATCGGCTCGCCGACGGCTATGTCGCGGGCTCGGACAACCGTCGTGACGGCCTGGCGATCGGGCTCTAGGCGGCGGGGCGGCACATCCCTCAGTTGGGTCGATCGGCCGGTTGTGCCGCCAGGGTGCAGATCATGCGCGCGACCTCCCATGATTTCTCGAAGGCGGGAATGGGCAGGAACTCGAAGCGCGAATGGAAATTATAGGCGCCCGTGAAGAAATTCGGGGTCGGGAGCCCCCTGACGGACAGCGCCGCGCCGTCGGTTCCGCCGCGCATCGGGATCAGCTTGGGTTCGATCTTTAGCGCCGTCAGCGCTGCAAAGAGCAGGTCGACCGAGCGGCGGTCATCGCCCAGGCTGTCGGAGATGTTGCCATAGGTGTCGGTGACCCGGCAGTCGACGCCGCCTTTCGGATAGCGCGCGGCGATCAACCCGGCGACCTCGCCGAGCCGCCGCTTGCGCCACTCGAACCGCTTTTTGTCGAAATCGCGGATCATCACCTTGAGACGCGCTTCGCTGGCATTGGCGACGATGTCGTTGAACCAGAAATAGCCCTCACGGCCGGCGGTGTGCTCGGGCGTCTCGGTGCGGTCGAATTCGCTGACGAAGTCATGCGCCATCAGGAGCGGGTTCACCAGGACGCCCTTCGCCGACATCGGGTGGGCGCTGACCCCGGTGAAGACGATCTCGCCGGCTGCGGCGTTGAAATTCTCGATGACGACCTCGCCGAGCTCGCAGCAATCGATCGTATAGGCGAAGTCGCAGTCGAAGCGCGCGAGGTCGAGGGCTTTCGCGCCGCGCAGGCCGATCTCCTCGTCCGGAACGAAGGCCACCAGGATCTCGCCATGCGCATGCTCGGGGCCGAGATTGGCGAGTAGCGTCATGATCACGGCAACCGCCGCCTTGTTGTCGGCGCCGAGCACGCTCGTGCCGTCACCGAGGATGATGTCCGCGCCGCTCCAGGGCCGGATCTCGGGATGCTCGGCGACGCGCAGCCAGATGTCCTCCTGCCGGTTCAGGCAGAGGTCGTCGCCTTCGAACCGCATGACCTGGGGCCGGATGACGCCCGAGAGGCCGGCGTTGAAAGTGTCGAGATGCGCGATGAACCCGATCCTTGGTGCGCCCGGACGGGTCGCGGGCTTCATCGCCGTGACCGTCGCATGATCGTCAAGGACGACATTTTCGAGCCCGAGCGCGCGCAACTCACCCGCCAGCAGCTCTGCGAGGCGTTGCTGGCCCGGCGTACTCGGCAGCGATGTCGCTTTGGCGTCGCTCTGGCTCTCGATCGCCAGATAGCGGAAGAACCGCTCGATCAGCTGCTCGCGGATGCTCATCCGTCCTCCACGGGGTTTCGTTGTAGGGGCGCCGCCCCGGCATAGAGGAGCCTGCGGGCGAGCGCGAGCGCAAGCCCTGGCGTCAGCCCTGACAGGGTGTTGGCCCGCTAGGAAAGCTTCGGCGAGCGCAGCAGGTTCTTCAGCCCCGGTTCCTCGACGAGCTCCGCGGCGTCGGCGAGGCTGAACCAATGCGATTGGCGCTGGTCGTGTTCCGCCCAGAGATCGAGGCGCTTCTCGACGTCGAGCAGATAGACCGTCACTTTGCACAGGGTGAAATAGTCTGCCATCCGCTTCCAGTAGAGGTAGCGTCCCACCGGCTTCCTGTGGACCTTGCCGATGACGCCCGCTTCCTCGCGGGCTTCGATCGCCGCCGCCTCGTGACCCTTCTTGCCCTTGATACGCCAGCCTTTCGGGACGATCCATCGGCCGGTGGTGCGCGTCGTGACGAGAAGGACCTCCGGCTCTCCGGACGGCGAACGACGCAGAGGCAGCGCCGCGATCTGCGCCCGCGGCTTGCCCGATAGCGGCTTCGCCTTCTTCATCGAATCACGATTCTCCTCGCATCGGGCGACCGTATATTATGAAGCCGGCAAATCAATATCCGACCGCCGCCGAGCCGGTGCTGGTTTGCCGAAGCTGTGTCTTATGACGGTGCAGTGCGACATTTCCCATGGCATTTGACACATCATGAGCGAGCCGAATCCCAAGGGTGTGGAGAACTTGCGCATCCTCTATGCAGAACTAGGTGCAGCCGTGCTGCGTGCAAGGCATGCGCTTGGCCCGGGACCCGGTGCCATGGGCGATACGCGCGAGTTTCTGGCGGCCGATCGCGAGGTCGTACGGCTGACGCGCCATATCGCGGCGATCCAGGATTCAGAGGTTCGGGATAAGTCCGTGTAGCTCGCTGGTGGGCGCTGCGCGCGCATTGACGGCGAAGACCTGTCGCAACCCGACCGCCTCCATCTGATGCAAAGGCGCGCTGTTGCCCGCGCCCCGTCCTGAGGGTCAGTCCTGGCTCTCGGTGTCGAAGCTCGACCAGCCGTCCTCCGCCGAGGCGCCCTTGCCGGTGCGCGACAGGCGCTGACGATACTCGTAGCGGTCGGGGCGGTAATAGGATTCGAAATATTCGACCGGCCGGTCCTGGTCGTCGCGCAGCGTCCGCTTCACGAAGATCAGCGCGGTGCCGATGGACAGCCCGAGCGCTTCGGCCACCTGCCCGTCGCAAGTGCGAGCCGAGAGCGACTGGTCGACCGTCGTCAGCGGCACCCCCGATTGCTCGAGCACCTCCGTCGTCGTGCGCTGGTCCATCGTCTCGCGGCTGAACAGGCCGGCATGGTCCGGCGGGATGTAGATCGTCGCGAAGATCACGGGTTCGCCGTGCTTGAGCCGCATGCGCTGAATGCGCAGGAGCTTTTCGCCCGGCTTGAGCTCCAGAGCCTCGGCGGCCTCCAGCGGAGCCTGGACCGTCTCGAAGGTCAGGTCCTTGACGCTGGTGCCATCGGCGACGGCGACGACTGGGCCGAGCCAGCCATGCAGGTTCTCGTGGCGCTTGCGCCTGGCCTTCGGCCGGGCCGGAAAGGTGCCGGCGCCCGGGCGGCGCAGGATCAGCCCCTCCGCCTCGAGCTGCTGCAGCGCGCGGCGCAAGGTGACGCGCCCGACCGAATGGAACCTGGCGAGCTTCGGCTCGCTGGGAAGCGGCCGGCCGGCCTCGAACAGGCCATCGACCAACTGCTGGCGCAACGTCGTGTAGACGCGGTGATAGAGTGGCGTCATCGGCGAGAGCTGCATCTGCGGAGGCAGGCCCGTCCGGCTTCTATTGGCCATCGCCCTCGAGCCCTTTGGTGGCCGCTGCATCGGATTCCAGCCGAGGCGTTCGGAGCGCCGCGGCAAGGAAGGAGCGTCCGGCCGCGCGCATGAATCCTGCCCCGAAGCGTTGAAAACAAGAGGTCCCATACCTGCCGACAGGGCGCTGCACGGCTCCCTCCGTGATTCTCCGGTCACCCGCATCGGCCGGGCTGTATTGCCTATTGCAGATCGGGCTTGCAAGGCGGCAGAACCTGTCTCATTAATAGGACAAATGAACGCGACGCGCCACCCCCTTCCGCTCCGCAGGTTCCCGGCATGAGGCCGGTCTATTGCATTGTCGGCGGTGCCGGCGGGATCGGGCGCGCCGTGACGAGCGCGTTGCGTCCGGCCGCCGAGGTGATCGTGATGGACCGGGACGAGGCGGGCCTGCGGGCCGTCGAAGCCGAGACCGGCGCGGCCGCCCTGAAGGTCGACATCTCCGACGAGGCCAATGTCGCCGCTGCATTCGCCAAGGCGAGAGGCATGGCTCCAGGCCTGACCGGGCTCGTCGTCGCGTCCGGCGTGGTCGATACCGGCAAGCTCGCGGGGCTGACGACGGCACGCTGGCACGAGGTACTCGGGATCAACCTGACCGGCACCTTCCTGTGCTGCCGGGCGGCGCGCGAATGGCTGGTCGATGGCGGGCGCATCGTTACGATCAGTTCGCTCGCGGCCCGCACCGGCGGCGTCATCACGGGCGCGGCCTATGCCGCCTCGAAGGCCGGCGTCGAGGCGCTGACCAAATCGATGGCGCAGGAGCTCGCGCCGCGTGGCATCACCGTGAACTGCGTTTCGCCAGGTGCGATCGTCACGCCAATGACGGCGGGCCATCCGGCCGAACGCAAGGCGACCTATGACAGGACGGTTCCGCTGCAGCGCCATGGCACGGCCGAGGAGGTCGCGGCGGCGATCACCTTCCTGCTGTCGCCGGCGGCCTCCTATCTCACCGGCGTCGTCGTGCCGGTGAATGGTGGGATCAGGATGGACTAGCCGGGCTTGGCCGGCGCCGGTTTCGGGGAGGATGGGATGGCGGAGCTGACGGTCGATCTGGTCGAGGCGGGGCGGGTACGCCGGGCAAATCTCGCACTGAAGCGCTGCTACAATCTCGGCTCCGCGACGCGCAAGGCCGAGACGGCCGTGGCGCATCAGGAGGAGGTCAAGCAGATCGGCATCGCGATCGCCTTCGACATCCCGGCTCCGCGCATCTACCCGCTCGGCGCCGAGATCGTCACCACCGCCTCCTCGATCACCGTGCAGGGCGAGGAGACGTCGGGCGAGGTCGAGATCGTCATCGTCGTGACCGACGACGTCTATGTCGGCGTCGGCAGCGACCATACCGACCGGGCGCTCGAACGGACCAGCATCGTCTGGAGCAAGCAGGCCTGCGCCAATGTGCTGGCGCCGCGGCTCTGGCGCTGGTCGGACGTCAAGGATCGCTGGGACGGATTCAGCATGCGCTCCTGGGTCGACGGCCGGCTCTACCAGGAATGCCTGACCGAGGCCTTCCTCTCGCCCGACGCGATGCTGGCGGTGCTGAAGGAGCGCGTCATCGACCTGCCGGCACGCGATTTCTGCGTTTTCGGCGGCACGATCGTGGCGCTCGACAAAACGATCGGCTTCGGCCGGCGCTGGGAGATCGAGATGTCCCAGCCCGACGGCGAGGCCATCCGCCACGGCTATGACGTCGTCAATCTGATGGACGAGATCAGGCCCGATTTTCGCGTGCCTCTGGAGAAGAGGCTCTAGAGCCGGATGACTTCAGTTGGAATCGCAAAGCGGTTCCAACTGAAGTCTGAATCCGTCTCTCAACAATAGGTTAGAGCAGGATCAATGCGAAAAACCGGTTCCCACTTTTTCGCATCCTGCTCTGAGCCCGACGCCGCCAGCCGCCCGAACCTCTCCTGCAATGGGAGCTACCCCGATGCTGACACGCCGTTCCTTCGCCAAGCTCTCCGGCGCCGCGCTCGCCTCGCCCACCATCCTGCGCCCGGCCTCCGCCCAATCGGCCTCGACGCTCGTCGTCGCCGCGACGCGCACGCCCGGCGGCCTCGACGGTGATGCGCTCAAACCCAACACGCAGAATGTTGTCGTCCAGGTCTATGAGGGCCTGACGCGCTATGCCCGCGCCCCCAGTAGCGACGGCCGCATCCGCATCATCGGGGCCAAGGTCGAGCCGCATCTGGCGGAGAGCTGGACCGTTTCGCCGGACGGCAAGGCTTACGTCTTCAAGCTGCGCCAGGGCGTGAAGAGCTTCTTCGGCAACGAGCTGACGGCGGAGGACGTGGTCTGGGGCTGGAACAAGTCGCTCGCCCAGAACCGCACCGGCGCCTTCATCGCGCGCGTCTCCTCGGTGACCAAGGTCGAGGCGCTTTCGAGCCATGAGGTCAAGTTCACGCTCAGCGATCCGAGCCTGCTCTTCCTGCGCGCGCTGACCCTCTACACGCCGAGCCTCTACGATTCCAAGGTCGCCAAGCAGCATGCCACGGCCGAGGATCCCTGGGCCCTGAAATGGCTCGACCAGAACACCGCCGGCTTCGGCCCCTACCATTTGCAGCAGCTGCGGCCGGGCTCCGATGCCGTGTTCGTGGCGAACCCGAACTACTTCGCCGGAAAGCCGTTCTTCGAGCGCGTGATCTATCGCGAGGTGCCGTCCGCCGCGAACCGGCTCGCCCTGATGCGCGCCGGCCAGGCGCACTGGACCGAAGAGCTGACCCAGCGCCAGATCGTCGAGCTGCAGCGCGACAAGCGCGTGCGGGTGGAGGGCGAGGAGGGCACCGGCCACGCCTCGGTGCGCATGAACATGAATCTCGGGCCGTTCAAGGACCGCAAGTTGCGCCAGGCCCTGCTCTACGCCACCGATTACGAGGCGCTCAACCAATCGGTCTTCGAGGGGCTCGGCACCCAGGCCAAATCGATCGTGCCGCCGGCCATCGAGGGGCATGACGGCAGCGCCTGGGTGTTCGGGACCGATCTCGACAAGGCGAAGGCGCTGCTGGCCGAGGCGGGCTACGCCAACGGCCTGACGATCCCGGTCGAGTATTCGCAGATCTTCTGGTGGGAGGAGCCGCTGGCGATCCAACTGCGCAGCCAGTTCCAGAAGGTCGGCGTCACGCTGGAGCTGAAGCAGATCACCGACGCCGACATGCGCGCCCGCACCGCGCCCAACCGCCGCGACCTGCCTTTCTTCACCTTCCTCGACAACCCGATCGTGCTGGACGGCGTCTACGCGCTCTATCTCAACGCCCATTCGCAAGGCGCCTCCAACCGCAACGACTACAAGAACCCGGAATTCGACGCGCTCGTCGACAAGGCCCGCATCGAGACCGATCCGGACAAGCGCATCGAGATGATCAGGCAGGCGCAGCGCATCCACACCACCGACGCGACCTGGCTGATGACGCTCTATCCCGGCTCGTTCGAGGCGATGGCTCCCAATATCCGCGGCTGGGTCTGGCAGCCCGACCTGCACGAGCGCTGGGTCGACCTGCGTATCGAAAAGAGCTGAGGGTCGCGCTCGCGATGCCCATGACGGTCGCGCTCTTCGTCCTGCGCCGCCTGCTGGTGATGGTGCCGATCCTGTTCGGGGTGATGCTCTTCGCCTTCGTGCTGGTCCGGCTCAGCGGCCAGGAGCCCGTCGCCCTGCTCGGCGGGCCGACGGCGAGCGCCCAGCAGCTCGACGAGATCAGGAGCGAGCTCGGCCTCGACAAGCCGCTGCCCGTGCAATTCGCGATCTATGCCGGAAAGGTGCTGAGCCTCGACCTCGGCACGTCCTGGCTGAACAGCCGGCCGGTGCTCGGCGACCTGCTCGGCCGTATCCCGGCGACGCTGGAGCTGCTGCTGCTCGGGGTGGGGCTCGGCGCGCTCGTCGGCGTCCCAGTCGGGCTTCATGCCGCGACGCATGCCAATGGCCGCTTCGACCATGTCAGCCGCTTCCTCTCGCTGCTCGGCTTCTCGATCCCGACCTACTGGCTCGGGCTGATCGCGATCTTCCTGTTCTTCTACCTGCTGGGCTGGGCGCCGGCGCCGATGGGGCGGATCAGCATGATGGTGGTCCCGCCGCCGGTGGTGACCGGCAGCTATGTCGTCGATGCCTTGCTCGCGGCCGATGGCGAGGCATTCTGGTCGGCGCTGGCGCAGCTCGTGCTGCCCGTGCTCTGCCTCGCCATCGTCTCGGCCGCTCCGGTGATCAAGCAGACGCGCGCCATCGCGCTCGACGTGATGAGCAGCGATTTCGTGCGTTATGCGCGGGCCTCGGGCCTGCCGCCGGCGATGATGAAGCGCATCACCCTGCGCAACAGCATGGTTCCGCTGGTGACCTTCATCGGCACCGAGCTCGCCGGCCTCGTCGGCACGTCCTCGCTGATCGAGCTGGTCTTCGCCTGGGGCGGGGCCGGGCAATACGGGCTCTCGGCGATCATCCAGGGCGATTTCACCGCCGTGCAGGGCTACGTGCTCTATGTCACGCTGTTCTCGCTGGTGATCTTCCTGATCGTCGACGTGCTGGTGCTGATGCTCGAGCCGCGGGCGCAAGCGGCATGAGCGAGATCACCGCCCGGACGGCCGCGCCCGGCCGCGCCGCTTCCCTCGGCCTCCGGCTGCGGGCTCTGGCCCGGCGCTCGCCGACCGCCGCCATCGGGGCGGGGCTGGTGCTGCTTTTCGCCCTGCTCGCCATCTTCGCGCCGCTGATCGCCCCGCATGATCCGCTGCAGGCCAATCCCTACGAGGTGCTGAAGCCGCCGTCCTGGCAGTTCTGGCTCGGCACCGACAGCGCCGGCATGGACGTGTTCAGCCGCATCGTCCATGGCAGCCGCCTCGCTTTCGGCATCGCGGTGCCCGCCGTCGCGATCGCGATTTGCATCGGCGTGCCGCTCGGGCTGGTCGCCGGCTATCGCGGCGGCCTGCTAGACGAGGCGATCCTGCGCACGACCGATGCGCTGCGCATCTTCCCCTCGATCATCCTCGCTCTCGCCATCGTCGCCGCGACCGGCAACTCGTTGGCCAAGATCGTCTTCGTCATCGGGCTGGTCGATGCGCCGATCTTCGTGCGCGTGGTGCGGGCCGAGGTACTGACGCTGCGCTCGAGCGGCTTCGTCGAAGCGGCGGTCGCCGCCGGCAACCCGATGCGGCGCATCCTGTTCATCCATATCCTGCCCAACGCCATCAAGGGCGCGCTGGCCCAGAGCGCGGTGCGCCTCGCCTGGGCGATCCGGGTCAGCGCGACGCTCGCCTTCGTCGGCGTCGGCGTGCAGCCGCCGACGCCGGAATGGGGCGCCATGATCCGCCAGGGCGCCGAGCAGATGGTCACGGGCGACTGGTGGGTCGCGCTTTTTCCCGGCGTCGCGCTCGTGCTGCTGGTGCTCGGCTTCAACATGTCGGGCGATGCGGTGCAGGACTGGCTCGATCCGCGCCGCAAGGGCAAGGCGTCATGAGCCTGCTCAGCGTCGCCGATCTCGATGTCCGCTTCGTCGACGAGGACGGGCTCGGCCGCAGTCGCGAGGCGCGGGCGCTGAACGGCGTCACCTTCGCAGTCGCGCGCGGCGAGATCCTCGGGTTGGTCGGCGAGACTGGAGCCGGCAAGTCGCTGACGGCCCAGGCGATCATGGGGCTGCTGCGGGCGCCGGCCCGGCGGCTCGGCGGCCAGATCACGCTCAACGGGCAGGATCTGAGCGCGCTCAGCGACGACAAGCTCAACAGCTTGCGCGGCGCGGCGATGGCGCTCGTCGTGCAAAGCCCCAAGACCTCGCTCGATCCGCTCTGCCGCATCGGCGACCAGATCGCCCGCGTCCAGCGCGCCCATGGCCGCATCGACAAGGCGGCGGCGCGGCGGCGGGCGGTCGCGCTGCTCGACTCGGTCGGTATCCCTGATCCCGAGCGGCGCGCGCAGGCCTGGCCGCACGAGCTTTCCGGCGGCATGGCGCAGCGCGTGCTGATCGCGATGGCGCTCGCCAATGATCCGCTGCTGCTGATCGCCGACGAGCCGACGACGGGCCTCGACGTGACGGTCCAGACCCAGATCCTCGATTTGCTCCGGCGCCTGGTTCAGGACAAGGGTATGGGGCTCTTGGTGATCACCCATGATCTCGGCGTCGTCGCGCAATATTGCGACCGGGTCGCGGTGATGTTCGCCGGCACGATCGTGGAGAGCGGCCCGGTCGGCGAAGTCCTGGTATCGCCGGCCCATCCCTATACGCGCGCGCTGATCGCGGCGACGCCGGAGCGCATCGCACAGGGCCATCGCGCGCCGCCGGCCGGTGCGCCGCCCGACCTGTTCGCCCTGCCGCCGGGCTGCGTCTACAAGCAGCGCTGCGCCTTCGCGGATGCGTCCTGCGACGAGCCGCCGCCGCGCATCGCGCTGGGGTCTGCGCGCGATGTGCATTGCCACCATGTCGAGCGGGCGGCCGCCCATGGCTGAGCTTCTCACCGTCGACGCCGTCTCGAAGCGCTTCGGCCATGGCGCGCAGGCCGTGCGTGCGGTCAACACGGTCAGCCTGTCGGTCGAGCCCGGCGAAATCCTCGGCATCGTCGGCGAAAGCGGGTCCGGCAAATCGACGCTCGGCCGGCTGGTGACGCGCCTCGTCGAAGTTTCAGAAGGTCGCATCCTGTTCGAGGGGCGCGATCTCAGCCGGCTCTCACCGCATGACATGCGCAAGCTGCGCTCCGACCTGCAGATGGTCTTCCAGGATCCCTGGGCCTCGCTCAATCCCCGGCTCAGCGTCGGCTATCTGATCGAGGAGCCGTTGAAGCTCCATACCGATCTCGATGCCGCCGCGCGGCGCCGGCGCGTCAGCGAGCTGGCGCAGCGGGTGCGCCTGTCGGACGCCCTGCTCGGGCGGCTGCCAGCCGATCTCTCAGGCGGCCAGCTGCAACGCGTCTGCATCGCTCGCGCCCTGGCGAGCGGGCCGCGCCTGCTCGTGCTCGACGAGCCGACGAGCTCGCTCGACCTGTCGGTGCGGGCCGGCATCCTCGAATTGCTGCTCGAGCTGAAACGCGAGCTCGGCCTCGCCATGATCTTCATCAGCCATGATCTCGGCACCGTGCGGCTGATCAGCGACCGCGTGCTGGTGCTTTATCTCGGCCGTGTCGCCGAGGTCGGCGCCAGCGGCGACATCTTCGCGACGCCGCAGCATCCCTATACGCAGGCGCTGCTCTCGGCCCATCTTTCCTCCGATCCGCGCGAGCAGCGCCGGCGCATCATGCTCTCTGGCGAGATTCCCAGCCCGATCGATCTGCCGCCAGGCTGCCCCTTCGTCTCGCGCTGTCCGCTGGTGCGCGATGATTGCCGCGACCGCCCGCCGGATCTCGTGCCGACGCCGAGCGGCCAGCTCGCCGCCTGCCTGCGCGTCCACGACGCGACCAATCAGATCGGCGCCGCCTTCACCGGGAGGACTGCATCGTGACCGCGTTCAAGCATCTCTTCGAACCGTGCCGGCTCGGGCGCCAGGTGGCGAAGAACCGGATCTGGATGACCGCCCACGCGACGCTGCTGGTCAAGGACCACCTCTTCACCGACGAGCACATCGCCTATTACGTCGAGCGCGCGAAGGGCGGCGTCGGCGTCATCACCATGGAGGCGATGGCCGCGCATCCGACGACGCAGCCCTACAAGGGCAAGGCCTTCGCCTTCGACCCGCGCATGGTGGCGCAATACCGCAAGATCGCCGGGGCGGTGCACGAGCACGGCGTCAAGATCCTGGCGCAGCCCTGGCATCGCGGCCGCCAGACCAATTCCGTCGCCAACGGCCTGCCGGTCTGGGCCCCGTCGGCGATCCCCTGCGCGGTCTATCGCGAGATGCCGCATGTCATGACGCAGGACGACATCGCCGAGCTCGTCGAGGGCTACAGGCTGTCGGCGCGTTACGCTCGCGAAGGCGGCCTCGATGGCGTCGAGATACATGGCACGGCCCATGGCTACCTGCTCGGCCAGTTCCTCTCGCCGGCGACGAACCACCGTGACGACGCCTATGGCGGCAGCCTGGAGAACCGGCTGCGCATCGTCATGGAGATCCTCGACGCGACGCGTGCCGAGACCGGGCCGGAGCTGATCGTCGGCCTCCGGATCAATTCCGACGACCGCATGGAGGGCGGGCTCGGGCCGCATGAATGGGCCGAGATCGCCCGGCACCTGGAGGCGACCGGCAAGCTCGACTACGTCTCCTGCAGCCACGGAACCTATCTCAACCGGATGCTGATCTATCCGACCTCGCCGGAGGAGCACGGCTTCCAGCTACCGGCGACGCGGATCGTCAAACAGGCGATCGGGCTGCCCGTCGTCGGCGTCGGGCGCATCGTTACGCCGGCCGAGGGCGAGGCGTTCCTGGCCGAGGGCGCCTGCGATTTCATCGGCCTGTCGCGTGCCCTGATCGCCGATCCGGCTTGGGCCGCCAAGGCGCAGGAGGGCCGCGAGCGCGAGGTCCGCCCCTGCGTCGGCGCGAACTGGTGCATGGAATCGATCTTCGCCCAGGCTCCCATCGCCTGCATCCACAATCCCGCCGCGGGAGCCGAACGCGAGATCGGCGAGGGCACGCTGAAGCCGGCGCCGGAGCGCAAGCGCGTCGCCGTGGTCGGCGGCGGTCCCGGCGGCATGCGCGCGGCCGCGACGCTCTCTCGGCGCGGCCACGACGTCACCCTGTTCGAGGCGCGCGACCGGCTCGGCGGGCAGGTGGCCTGGTTCACGCGCGCCGAGATCCGCCGCGAGCTGCGCGGCATTCTCGACCACCTGACGCGCGAGCTCGACGCTGCCGGAACGGCGATCGAGCTCAAGACACGGGTCGAGGCGGCAGACCTGCGCGGGTTCGACACGGCCGTCCTCGCGACGGGCTCGACCCCGCTTCGGCATGGCTGGACGCAGCTCAAGCCCGCGCGCTGGGCCGGCGAGGCGTTGCCGGGCGCCGACCAGCCCCATGTCCTGACGCTGGCCGAGGTTCTCGGCCAGGATACGCCGCCGCCGATCGGCAAGACCGTCGTGGTCTATGATGCGCTCGGCGGGCGGCAGGGCGTGGTCGTCGCCGATGTCCTGGCCGGGCTCGGCCATGATGTGTCCTTCGTGACGCCGCTCGGCCAGGCCGCGCCCGGCCTCGCCGCGAGCCGCGACTGGGGCAAGGTCTATGGCCGGCTGCGTCGCATGGGCGTGAGCTTCCGCTGCGACCGCGAGATCACCGCGATCGGGCAGGCCAGCGTGACCGAGCGCGACGTCTTCACCCAGGAAGAACACGAGCACGCGGCCGAGACGATCGTGCTCGTTCTCGGTTCGCAGGCCAATGACGGCCTGTTCACGGCGTTGCGCGCCGGCGGCTTCGTGCCGGACCTGCACCTGATCGGCGACTGCATGGCGCCGCGCCGCGTCAGCGACGCGATCCGCGAGGGCGAACGCGTCGCCCGCGACATTTGAACATCCGACACCCCTTGACCACAGGAGCCCTGCAATGACCCCCGAAGGCCAGAAGGAACTCGACAAGATCCGCAGCGTGCGCGGCTACACCCTGCCGCTGCACGAGGTTCTCGCCGATCTCAATCCGGAATTCGTCCGCCGCTATGGCGACCTCGCCTCCTTCGTCATCTTCGGGCCGGAGGAGGGGCGCGCGCTCGACCTGAAGACCCGTTTCCTCGTCATGGTCGGGGTCACCACCGCCGCCAAGAACGACCGCGAGGGCATCGAGTGGAGCGCGGCGCGCGCGATGAAGGCCGGCGCGACCTGGGACGAGGTGCGCGAGGCGGCGTTCATGGCCGCCTTGCCCTGCGGCATGCCCGTCTTCGAGGCGGCCTGCCGCGTCTTCCAGGACATGGAGAAGGGCGACGGCCTGGTGCCGCAAAAGGTCGAGATCGCCCGGTCGGCCACGAACGGCGCCTAGGCTCAGGACCCATCGGTCTGATCACCGCCGCCATGGTGGTTGGGTTGGCCGATGGCCAGCGTTCGGCCGAGCACCCGGAGGCGGCGCGGGAGCGTGGCGCTCATACCGGCCGCCGGATGGCCGACAGCAGCTTGCCCGCCTCGACCGCCACGTCGAACTCGCGCTCGACGGTGCGGCGAGCCCTGCCCGCCATCTCTCGCGCCGCGGCCGGGTCGGCGATCAGGCGCTCGATGCACTGGGCCAGTTCCTTCGCATCGCCCGGTTCGGCCAGCAGGCCGGAGGAGCCGTGTTCGACCAGCTCGGGGATGCCCGACACCCGGGTGGACACCACCGGCAGGCCCACGGCCATCGCCTCCATCAGGGCCACCGGGATGCCGTCGCGGTTGCCGCTCGCGGTGACGACCGACGGCAGCACGAACACTCCCGCGCGGGCGAGGTGAGCCCTGACCTCCTCCTGCTTGAGGGCGCCGAGCAGGGTCACCCGGTCCGACAGGCCGGCCGCATCGATGCGCGACTGCAGCGCGAGGCGCAGCGGCCCTTCGCCGATCACATGGCATTGGAACGGGACCTCGTGGCGCGCGAGGAGTTCGCAGGCGTCGACGAGGTGGCGGAAGCCCTTGACCTCGTCGAGCCGGCCCACCGCCAGGATCAGGTCCGGCTGGCGCCCGGCGGGCGCGAACTCGAAGTCGGACGGCCGCACGCCGCAATGGACGATGCGCATGCACTGCAACGCGAGGGGCGACACCTTGTCGGCGAGGTAGCGGCGGTTGAACTCGGAGATGGTCACGCCGAACGCGGCCGTGCGCATCTTGTCGGCCAGCAGGTGGTCTTCGAGGAAGATGTCGTGGGCGTGCGCCGTAAAGCTGTACGGCTTGCCGAGCCGGCGGGACGCGAGCATGGCCGAGGTGGACGGGTACGTGGCCCAGTGCGCGTGCAAGTGGTCGGGCGCGAGGCCCCGCAGTGCGGGCAGCAGCGCCAACGTGCGCCACCATACCACCAGCGTCTTGGCCAGCGCCGTAGGGTGCCGCCACAGGCTGCGCACCATGCCGGCCAGCGCGGAGAGCTCGCGCCATGGATGCCGCAGGCAGGCGCCGAGTGCCGGCGCCACGGCGCGCCCGCCGCGCAGCGGATACACGACCCGGTCGAGCAGCGCCGCCGCGTCGGACTGCACCATCTTTTCCACCGGGTGTTTCAACGACACGATATGGACGTCCACGCCCAGCCGGATCAGTTCACCGATCTCGCGGACGATGAAAGTTTCCGACCAGCAGGGAAACAGCGAGGTGAAGTAGACGACTTTCGTCATGGGGCCGGCCGGGCTCACGATTGGCCCTCGGGCCGTCATCGAGCACCGGGCCGGGTGAGATTGCGCTGGGCGAAGGAGGCGACCAGCGCATGGCTGCCGTCGGTGGAAGCGTCGGACGCGACAAGGGTGCGCAACCGGTCTGCCATGGCGCGGCCTCAGGCGTCGATGCGCAGCAGGCGACCGCGCAGGCGCCCGTAGCGGTGGTTGCCGAGCAGCCGCTTGGCCGACGCAAGGGTGAGGTAGCGGGCGCGGCAGTTGGTTATCTCCCACCAGTCATGGCCGAGCCAGCGGGCCAGCTGCGCGTCCGACGTGGACTGCAGTACCGCGAGGCGGGGCACGTCCCAGGCGCTCTCGCGGGTGTGCCAGAGACCGACGCGCGACGAGCATACGGCGGCGTAGCCCGCGCGCGCGGCGACTACGCGCAGGTTGGGTGTCATGCGGCCGCCGGGCGGGGCGAACAAGGTGACCGGCCGGCCGAGATGGTCCTCTATGGCCTTCTTGGAATCGACGAGCTGAGCCACGACCTCCATTGGGCTCAGATCGTCGAGGTAGCGGTGTTCCTGTCCATGCGACTGGATGGACATGCCGGCCTCGGCCATTGACCGCAGGTCGCTCCAGCCGAGGTTGTGCGGCTTGCCCACCCGAGAGGGGTTGACGAAAAAATCGGCGCTGCCGCCGGCGCGGGCGATGCGTTCGGCCGCCGGGCCGTTGCTGCGGTGGCCGTCGTCGAACGTGAACGCCACGCTCCGCGCGCGTTCGGCCGGCGCGGCCAGCAGGTGCGCCACGCTGCGCACGCGCAGGCCCTCCCGGGCGGACAGCGCGAGGTGGCTTTCGAACTGGCGCGACGTGACGGTGTAGTGCGCCTCGGCACCCGCGCATTCACCGCGCTCGTTGCCCACCGCGTGGTACATCAGGACCGTAACGGTGCCGTTCATGGTCTCGGCTGGCACTTCACGCCCGTATGTGAGGGATGTCGGGCGGCCCATTCCTCGGCAGCGAACAAGTTAGTTCGACCGGCGAGAACAGAAGCGGTGCTGAGACCGTCCTTTCCCAGAATTGCCAGCGCAGCGTACCTCGCGGCTTCAAGATCGGAGCCGGATAACGCTGGTTCTTCAACAATCCGAAGAGTGAACATTGGCTGCGGTTCTTACCGTTACGTAAGTATTCCAGCAGAGAGACGACATCCTTGTCCAGTGAGCAGTTCCGGTACAATTCAGCCAGAACATCGGAATAAAGGGGTACTCCCGTTGTGTTCTGGCTCTGATCGCCGAGTCCTGATAGTGGCGCCGCCAGTGCTCAGGTTGCCGACCAGGTTTCTCCCGTGACCCTTGCCCGGCCTTCGGCCTGCAGCTTGAGCAGGTGGGCGAGCACGTTGCGTTCCGCCGCACGGCGGAGCCAGGGGTCGGTCTTCGAATAGAGACGGTCGACGAGAGGCCAGGTGCCGCTGGGGCCATCCGCCAGGGCGGCGGCGATCTCGTTCTCGCGCTTGAGGCGGTAATCCAGCAATTCGCCGACATAGGGGATGGGATCGGGCAGCGGCGGGCCGTGCCCCGGCAAATAGAGCCGGTCGCCTCGCTCCATCACCAGTTCGAGGCTGCGGAAATAATCCGCCATGTCGCCGCCGGGCGGCGAGACGATGCTGCTCGACCAGGACATGACATGATCGGCGCTGAACAGGATGCCGTCGCGAAAGGCGAAGCAGAGATGGTCGCTGGCATGCCCGGGCGTGTGAATGGCGGTCATCCCGACCGCGCTGTCGCCGTTCCGGAGCAGCACATCCGGGATGAAGGCGTCGTCGGCGCTGAGATGGAAGGCGTAGGTCTTCGCGCCGGTGCGGGCCTTCAGCCCCGCGGTCGCGCCGAGATGGTCGGAATGGGTGTGGCTGAGCAGGATGGCCGAGACGGCGCCCCCGGTCGCGCGCAGGATATCCTCGAGATGGCCGGCATCGTCGGGCCCCGGATCCAGGACGACGAAACCGCCATCCGCCTCGATCAGATAGGTGTTGGTGCCGTGATAGGTCATCAGGCTGGGATTGTCGGCGACGATGCGCGAGACGCCGGGGAGGACGGGCAGGGCCACGCCACGCTCGGGCTCCGCCTCCTTGAGAAACGCCAAAATAGAGCCTTTCGGTCACACGGCGGTCCCATCCGCCGATTCCAGGATCCCATGAAACCCGCCGACTCGCGCTGCCGCCAGAGCGTTTTCTGCAAGGCGGCCTTTCGTCAGTGCGCGCGAAGCACGGGCAGCTGTTTCTCCATGCGAAACACCGAATCCTTGACGCGAATTTTGGCGGTCAATAGCCTTCATCGTCAGAGGGAAGGGCCACAATCCGCCATCAGCGGGTGAGAACGGGCCGGATCGCCGAATGACGGCTTTGCGCTGCGCGAAGCCATGAGGCTGCCGTCGACGCCAGCCCGTCCGGAGGGGACAGGGCGATCAGCGGCTGCCATTTTGGGAAGGATGACATCTCGTGAAGACACCGTCATCACCGGACTTGTCGGTCGTCGTCGATGACGCCTGCGCCCTGTCGCGGCGCAACCTGCTTCGGCTGGCCCTGACCAGCGGCACGATGCTGCTCGGGCCGGCCCTGCTGGGCCAGCACGCATTCGCAGCCGAGACGCCGGCGGCAGGCGGGACCCTCAATATCGGTGCGGATGCCGACCCGATCGGCCTCGATCCGACGACGGTCAACGCCTTCTCCTCCTTCGATTTCACCAGCCTGATCTATACCGGCCTGCTGCGCTGGAGCGCCGAGATGAAAGTCGAGCCCGACCTCGCGCTCGGCTACGAGCAGCCGGACCCCAAGACCTATGTCTTCAAGCTGCGTCAGGGCGTGAAATTCCATAACGGCCAGGATTTCAGCGCCGAGGACGTCAAATACACCTTCGACCGCATTCTCGACCCCGCGACCGGGAGCCGCCTGAAGGCGCTCTATTCCAGTGTCGAGTCGGTCACGGTCGTCGATCCACTTACGGTCAAATTCTCGTTGAACGCGACCGACGCGGCGTTCCTCAGCAACCTCGCCAGCAATCCCAACGGTGCGATCGTCCCGAAGGGCGTCGGTGAGCTTAACACCAAGCCGGTTGGGACGGGGCCCTTCGTTTTCGAGGCCTATCAGCCGAACCAGCAATTCTCGCTGACGGCCAACACGAACTATTACGAGAAGGGCCAGCCCCATCTCTCCAAGGTCGTCTTCAAGTTCTACAAGGATCAGGCGACGCTCTCCTCCGCCCTGCGCTCGCGGGCGATCGACATGACCTGGCTGAAGGACCCGAAGGTCGCCGGCGCGATGGCGCGGACCTCGCCCAATCTGGTCTCGGCGCCGGGCCAGACCTCTCGGACCTTTCCGGTCTGGCTGAACATGAAGGCGAAGCCGCTGGACGATGTCCGCGTGCGCCGCGCGCTCAGCCTCGCCACCGACAGGAAGGCCTGCCTCGACACGGTGCTCGGCGGCTCCGGCAAGGTCGGCGCAATGATTCCGGAGAGCCAGGTCGGTGGCTATGACGGGGCGGGCGAGCTGCCCTATTACAAGCATGATCCGGCCGCGGCGAAGAAGCTGCTGGCCGAGGCCGGCTATCCGAGCGGCATCGATCTCGGCAATTTCATCATCGTCGCGGCCAATCCGCTCGACGTCGCCTGCGCCCAGATCCTGCAGCAGCAATGGCAGGCGGCCGGCATCACGGTGAAGCTGGCGCCGACCGAGACCGCCCCGCTGCTCAACATGTGGGCCACCGGCAACTGGCCGACCTTGCTCTCGGTGGCGCTGTCATGGACGCCGGATGCCGACGCCATCTTCCAGTATCTCAAGTCCGACAGCGGCTTCGGCAAGGCGATGGGCTCTACCGATGCCGAGCTGGACAAGATGATCCTCGACGCGCGCGCCGAGCTCGACCTCGGCAAGCGCGCCGCCAGGAACATGGAGATCCAGAGGCGCATCGCCGACAACGCCTATGTCATCCAGGTCTACCAGTACCCCCTGCGCTGGGAGATCTGGTGGAATTACGTCAAGGATTATGTCCCGCTGGCGGCGAATATCCGCTCCTTCGTGCGCACGACCTGGCTGAAGAAATAGGCTGATGCGTCGCTTGCGCCTGACATGGGCCGCGTGATGCGGCGCTTCATCCTCGGCCGCCTCGCCTGGATGCTGGTGATCCTGCTCGGCGTCTCCTTCGTGGCCTTCATGCTGATGCGAGCGCTGCCGGGCGATTTCGCGATTGCCGCCGCGGGCTCGCAAAGCGTCGCGCCCGAGGTGCTGGAGACGATCCGCCGCGATCTCGGGCTCGATCGGCCGCTGCTCGTCCAGTACCTGTCCTGGCTCGGCAACGCGCTCACCGGCGATCTCGGCATGTCCTTCGTGACGCGCCAGCCGGTGCTGGGGGAGCTCCTCGACCGGCTGATCGTCACCTTCCAGCTCACCGCGATCGCGGCCGTCATCGCCATGGTGATGGGGGCCGTGACAGGCCTCGCCTCGGCGCGCCTGCGCGGCGCGATCGACTGGTGCGTGCGGCTCTATAACGGGGTGATGCTGGCGGTCCCGAACTACGTGATCGCGACCCTGATCGTCCTGCTGGCCGGGCTCTATTTCCCGCAGATCTCGATCTTCGGCTACACGCCCTTCCTCGAGAACCCGCTGGCCAATCTCGGCAGCCTGCTCCTGCCGGCCGTCTCGCTCGCGCTCGCCGTTTCCGTGACGATCTCCGAGAACACGCGCGCGGCGGTGCTCGAGGTCTCGAACCAGGATTTCGTCATGGTCGCACGCGCGAAGGGCCTGGCCCCCCGTACGATCCTGCGGGACTATCTTGTCAGGAACGCCCTGACCCCGGTCATCACAGCGGCCGGGCTGAAGATCGCCGCACTGCTCGGCGGCAGCATCCTGGTCGAGACCATCTTCGCCATTCCCGGCATGGGGCAATATCTCTTCGATTCGATCAACAGCCGCGACTATCCGGTGATCCAGGCGATCGTGCTGGTGGCCGCGGCGATCGTCGTCCTCGTCAACACGCTCGTCGACATCGCCTATGCGCGCGTCGACGCGAGGGTGAAGATGTGAGCGGGCTGGTGCAGGAGGGCGTGCCGGCCGGTGGGACGGCAGTGGCGCGGCGGCGCCTCCGCGTCACCCAGGGTGGGCTCCTGCTCGGGCTCGGCCTCGCCATGCTCGGCGCGATGCTGATCCTCACGGTCTTCGCCCCATGGATCGCGCCCTTCGACCCCTCCGCGACCTCGCCGGACTCGCTCGCCGGAGCCAGCGCCCGGCATTGGCTGGGCACTGACTCGATCGGCCGGGACGTGCTGAGCAGGCTTATCGTCGGCGGCAGGACGACGCTCCTGATCACGATCTCGGCGGTGCTGATCGCGCTCGTCGCCGGGCTCGTGCTCGGCCTGCTCTCCGGCTATCTCGGCGGGATCGTCGACGAGGTCATCATGCGCATCCTCGACGTGGTCTTCGCCTTTCCCGTACTGCTGCTGGCGATCGCCGTGGTGGCGGCGCTGGGGCCGACCGTCCCCAACCTGATCCTGACCATCGCGATCGTCTACACACCGGCCATGGCGCGGGTGGTGCGTGCGCCGGTGCTGAGCGTCAAGCAATGGGACCATGTCGAGGCGGCGCGCAGCGTCGGGGTCAGCGAGATCAGGCTCGTGCTGCGCCACGTCCTGCCGATCGTGATCTCGCCGATCCTGGTCGCCACCAGCCTGACGCTGTCGCAAACGATCTTCACGGTGACGGCCTTGTCCTTCCTCGGCCTCGGACCGCCGCCGCCCGACCCGAACTGGGGCGGCATGCTGTCCGAGGCCCGGCAATTCATGGAACTCGCCCCGCTGACCGTGGTGGGGCCCGCCGCCGCGATCGTCTTCGCGACCCTGACCTTCATTGTGCTGGCGAACGGGCTGCGCGAGGTGCTCGATGTGGGGAACCTGCGGTGAGCGCGGCCAGACCCATCCTGAGCGTCCGCGGTCTCACCGCGCGCGTCGAGACGCGGCGCGAGACGATCCAGGCGGTCAGGGGCATCTCCTTCGACATCGGCGCCAACGAGGCGGTCGGCTTCGTCGGGGAATCGGGCTGCGGCAAGAGCGTGACCGCCAAGGCGCTGATGCGGCTGGCACCGGAGGGCGCCTCGATCGCGCTCGACGGCAGGATCGACTTCCAGGGACAGGACATCCTCTCCCTCGGCGAAAAGGCGATGCGTGACCTGCGCGGCCGGCGGATCGCGATGGTGTTCCAGGATCCGATGACCTCGCTCAACCCGGTGATGACGATCGGCGCGCAGATCGACGACATCCTTTGTCGCCATCTCGGGCTTTCGCGACGGGCGGCGAGGGCGCGCAGCGTCGAGCTGCTCGGCCTCGTCGGCATCCCGGATGCCGCCCGCCGGGCCGACGATTACCCGCACCAGTTCTCAGGCGGCATGCGCCAGCGCGTCCTGATCGCGATCGCCATTTCATGCGACCCGGACCTGCTGATCGCCGACGAGCCGACGACCGCGCTCGACGTCACGGTGCAGGCCCAGATCCTGCGGCTCCTGCTGCGGCTGAAGGACGAGCGCGGCATGGCGCTGATGCTGATCACGCATGATTTCGGGGTCGTCGCCGGCATGGTCGACAGGGTCAACGTGATGTATCGCGGCGAGATCGTCGAAGCGGGCGCGATCGACGATGTCTTCGCGGCGCCGCGCCACGACTATACGCGCGCGCTGCTCGACGCCGTGCCGCGTCTCGACAAGGCAGGGCTCGGCCGATGAGGTCCGCCGCACCCGTCCCGGCCGGCGAGGCCATACGGGCGCCGCTGCTCCAGGTGCGCGACCTCTCGGTGCAGTTCCCCGCGCGCCGCGGCGGCGAGCCGCTGAAGGCGGTGGATCGCGTCTCCTTCGACATCGCGCCGGGCGAGACGCTCGGTCTCGTCGGCCAGTCCGGATCAGGCAAGACCACGACCGGCCGTGCGATCCTGCAGCTCCAGAAGGCGCATCGCGGCTCGGTCAGGCTGCTCGGCGAGGATCTCACGACGATGTCCTCGTCGAGGCTGCGCGCCATGCGCCGGCACATGCAGTTCGTGCTGCAGAACCCCTATTCCAGCCTGCATCCCCGCATGACCATCGGCCAGATCCTGACCGAGCCCCTGCAGGTGCATCGCTCCGTGCCGCCGGCCCGGATGCGCGAGCGCGTCGCGGAGCTGCTCGAGCTGGTCAATCTCGATCCGGCGATGATGCAGCGCTATCCGCATGAATTCTCCGGCGGCCAGCGCCAGCGGGTGGTGATCGCGCGGGCGCTGGCGGTCAATCCCGATTTCGTCGTCTGCGACGAGCCGGTCTCGGCGCTCGACGTGCGGACGCAGGCGCAGATCGTCGAGCTGCTGCGCTCGCTGCAGGATCGACTCGGCCTGTCCTATCTGTTCATCGCCCATGATCTCGCCATCGTCCGCGAGGTCGCGCACAAGGTGGCGGTGATGTTCCAGGGACGGATCGTCGAGATGGGCAGCGCGGCGCAGGTCTATGACACGCCGGCCCATCCCTATACGCGCATGCTGCTCGATGCGGTGCCGGTTCCCGACCCGAAGCGGCAGCGCGAGCGGTTGCGCCTCGTCGCGCCCGAGCCGCGCTTCGTCGAGGGCGGGGACGGCATCTGCCGGCATGGCGAGGACCATGCGCGGACCGGCACCGCCGAATGGCACGAGGTGGCGCCGGGCCACGGCATCTCCTGCCGCTTCTGGCCGGCGCCCGGTTAGCGGCGCCAGCTTGCGGCGAAGGCCTGCGCCGTCACGCGGATCTGCTCCGGCGTCATCCCGGGCTTGTAGAGCGCCGAGCCGAGGCCGAAGGCGGCGGCGCCCGCCGCGCGATAGGGCTCGACCTTGTCGGGGGTGATGCCGCCGACGGGCAGGAGCAGCGTGCCGGCGGGAAGGACGGCGCGCCAGGCGCCGACCACGGCCGGCGGCATCTGCTCTGCGGGGAACATCTTCAGCGCATCGGCGCCGTTGCCGAGCGCGGCGAAGGCTTCGGTCGGCGTCGCGACGCCCGGCACGCAGAGGAGCCTCGCATCCTTGGCGGCGCGGACCACCGCGCCGTCGCTATGCGGCATCAGGATCAGGCGGCCGCCGGCGTCCTTGACCGAGGTGACCGCTTGCGGGGTCAGAACCGTCCCTGCGCCAATGAGGATGTCGGGCAAGGCGCGGGCGAGGAGCTCGATGCTGCGCCAGGGCTCGGGCGAGTTCAGCGGCACCTCGATGATGCGAAAGCCGGCCTCGACCAGAGGCTCGGCCAGCGCCAGCACCTCGTCGGGCTTCACGCCGCGCAGGATGGCGATGAAAGGGAAGGCCTTCAGGGTCTCGTCAAAGCTCATGCCGCGTCTCCGGGGAACGCGCATGCGATAGGCCAAATTTCCTGAAGGGGCAAAGCATCCCTGGGCAAAATGCGAGGCGGGTGCCCGCGCTTCCCGGAGCGCGGGCCGCTCGCGCCATCAGCGGAAAGGCGGGCTGTATTGCAAGCCGCCCTTGGTCCAGAGTTCGTTCGGGCCGCGGGCGAGGCGCATGCGCGATGTCTTGCCGAGATGGCGCTCGAAGGATTCGCCGTAATTGCCGACCGCGGCGATGATCCGCACGACCCAGTCATTGGTGACGCCGAGCGCCTCGCCGAACTTGCCGTCGAGCCCGAGGAAGCGCTTGACCTCGGGATTGCTCGACTTCGTCATCTCCCGGACATTCGCCTGGGTCACGCCGAGCTCCTCGGCATTGATCAGCGCGAAGAGGGTCCAGCGCACGAGGTTGAACCAGCGCTCGTCGCCAGTGCGCACCCAAGGGCCGAGCGGCTCCTTCGAGATGATCTCGGGCAGGACGAGATGGTCGTCCGGCGCTGCGAATTTCAACATGTTGGCGGAGAGTGCCGAGACGTCGGTCGTATAGGCGTCGCAGCGGCCGGCCTCATAGGCGCGCAGCGCCTCCTCGCTGGTGGCGAAGGCGGCGGGCTCGTATTTCTGGCCGAGCTTGCGGAAATAGTCGGCGAGGTTGAGCTCGCTCGTCGTGCCCTGCGCGACGCAGATCGAGGCGCCGCCGAGCTGCGCGGCGGAGGTGACGCCGAGCTTCTTGGTGACCATGAAGCCCTGGCCGTCATAGTAGTTCACAGCGGTGAAGGTCACGCCCTGGCTGGCATTGCGCGACAGGGTCCAGGTCGTGGTGCGGGGCAGGACGTCGATCTCGCCGGCCTGCAGCGCGATCAGGCGGTCCTTCGAGGTGAGCGGGACGAAGGCCGTCTTCTCGGGATCGTCGAAGATGACGGCGGCGAGCGCCCGGCAGATATCGGTGTCGAAGCCCTGCCAACGCCCGGCCGCATCCTGCAGCGAGAAGCCGGCGACGCCGGGACTGGTGCCGCAAATGATCTTGCCGCGGTTGCGGATCGTCTCGATCGTGTCGGCGGCGGCCGGCGACAGCAGCCCGGCGCTGAGCGCCAATGTCGTGGCCAGCCAAAGCATGGTGCGTTTCATGATGGTCCCCTTTTTTGTTGGTTCAGGCAAAGCTCTCCCGTGACGCGGCGATGCGTTGCCGCCGCGTCCTTGGCGTTTCTCTCAGAATGGATCTCAGGCGACCTTGGCGGCCGTCTTGTCCTCGAGCGCGAACAGCAGCGCATCGAGGTCGTTCCAGAGGTCGTCGGGATCCTCGAGGCCGATGCTGATGCGCAGGACCGTGCCCGGGTGCGTCCAGGGCACGACGGTGCGGTCCTCCTTCACCGCCATGGGCGCGATCAGGCTGCGCGTGCCGCCCCAGGAGGCGCCGATGGCGAAGACCTGCAGCGCCGTCAGGGCTGCATCGAGATTGGCCTCGGCGTCGGGCCTGAGCACGATGCTGAACACGCCCGACGAGCGCTTCATGTCGCGAGCCCAGAATTCATGGCCCGGGCAGGAGGGCAGGGCGGGGTGCAGCACCTGCTCGATCGCGGGCGAGCGGGTCAGGCGGCGCGCGAAATCCTCCGAGACGCGGCCCATATGGGCGAGGCGGACGCCCATGGTCTCGATGCCGCGCAGCGCCAGCGCGCATTCGTCCGGCGAGACGCCAACGCCGAGCCCGCGCAGGGTCTCCTTCATCTTCTGGCGCAAGGCGATGTCGGACACCGTGATCGAGCCGAGCAGCAGGTCGGAATGGCCGCCGACATATTTGGTCAGCGCCTCGCAGGCGAAATCGGCGCCATGCGCGAGCGGCTTGAACAGGAGCGGCGTCGCCCAGGTGTTGTCGCAGCCGACCAGCGCGCCCTTGGCCTTCGCCGCCTTCGCGATCGCCGGGACGTCCTGGACCTCCATGGTGCCGGAGCCGGGCGACTCGACCCAGACGAGCTTCGTGCGCTCGTCGATCAGCTCCGCGATGCCGGCGCCGATCAGCGGGTCGTAGACGCCGTAATCGATGCCGCGCGGCTTGAGATAGTCTGCGCAGAAGCTGCGGACGGGCGGGTAGACATGGTCGGGGATCAGGACGCGGTCGCCCGGCAGCAGGAAAGACAGCATCACCACGGTGACAGCGGCCTGGCCGGAGGGAACGAGGACGGTGCGCAGGCCGCCATGGAGCTCGCTGAGCTGGGCTTCGAGCGTGCGGGTCGTCGGCGTGCCGTGCAGGCCGTAGGTATAGCCGTCGAAGCCGCGGTATTTGCGCTGCGAGAAGGTCGCGGCATCGGGATAGACGATGGTCGAGGCGCGATGCGTCGGCACCGCCAGGCTGGCATAGCCCTCGCTCGAAACGGCCGGGTGGTGAACGCAGCGGGTCAGGTCGTGCATGGAAATCCCCTTCGACGACAGGGGTAAGCCATTTCGGAAGCCAGACAATCGAGCTCCGGTCATAGGATGATGCCTGGAGCTTATGGCTCGCGCCTCTCAGCGCGAGGCGAGCAGGCAGTCGATGAAGTCGCGGACGAGCTGCGATTTCGGCCGGTCGAGCGGCAGGATGAGCAGGCTCTTGCCGTGAACTGCCGGCTCGAACGGCCTCACCACGAGCCGGGACGGATCGGTGCCGGCAATCGCGTAGGGGCTGGCCAGCCCGACGCCGACGCCCTCGGCGACGAGTGCGCAAACGGTCGCCGCATAGATCGTCTCGACCATGATGCGCGGCACGACGCCGGCCTCGGCGAAGATCAGGTCGAGCCGGTGGCGGGTCCGATCCTCCGGCACATAGGCGACGAAGGGCAGCTCGTGCAGGTCCTGCGGCCGAATGATGTCCTTGTGGGTCAGGGGATGGTCCGGCGGAAGAATGCACAGCATGCGCGGCGTGACGAAGGGCTGGTGCAGCACGCCGCTGACGTCGATCTCGTCGGCCGCCAGCCCGATATCGAACTCGCCGGAGGCGACGCCGTCGCGGACGTCGCGCGAGGGCAGCACCATCAGCGTCACGCCGATCTCGGGATGCTTCTCCTTGAAGCGCCGCACGGCCTTGGGGACGAGCGTCGAGCCGAGTGCCGAAAGCGAGCCGACGCGAATCTGGCCCGAGCCGTGATCGCGAATCCGCGCCGCGGTCGCCCGCAAGGTGTCCATGCCGCGAAACGAGGCCTCGACCTCGCGATAGAGCAGCCTGGCCTCGGGGGTGGGGATGATGCGGTTGCGGACCCGGTCGAAGAGCAGGAAGCCGACGCCGCGCTCCAGCTCGGCGATCGTCCGGCTGACCGCCGGCTGGGTGATGCCGAGCAATTCGGCCGCCCGCGACACGGTCCCGGACTTCATCACCGCGGCGAAGGTCTCGATCTGGCGGTGGTTCACGGGCGTCCGGTCCGCGCTGCAGGTCTGCGGATCGGAAGGGCGCCCCCGATCCGCAGGCTACTAAACAGGCGGGAGCCCCCGGAGGCTAGTCTAGCCCCGCGACATGTTCAGCGGCGGCTTCACCTCGGCCGGCAGCGGCGAGATGTAGCCCTCCTTGCCGGCCCGCGCCTTGAGCTCCTGCTTGGCGGCCGCCATCAGCGCGGGATCGGAGAGGACGGCGGCGCCCGTCGCAGCCATCGCCTTGGCGACCTGGACCATGGCCTTGTGCGCGGCCGGGCTCTTGCCCTGCGCCACGACCTGCCAGGTATGGAACGGCGTGCCGATGGCGACGGTCGGGGCATGCGCCTGAACCGTGGGCACGACCCAGCTCACATCGCCGACATCGGTCGAGCCGATCATCGGGTTGCGCGGCGCGTCGAGCGGCACGACGAAATCGGCGAGCGGCTTCTCGGTATCGGGCAGGCCGATCGAGCGCCAGGACGAGGCGATCTCCTGCGGGGAGAGGGTCTTGCGGATATCCTTGGCGAAGGCGCGGTCCTGCTCGTCGAAATGCGGCGCGCCAAGCTCCTCGAGGATGCCGTGCATCGCCTTTTCGAGCGGCGTGTTGCCGAGCACGTTCGAGACCGCGCTGATGATCCGCATCTCCATCGTGGTCTCGGTCATCAGCGCCGCGCCTTCCGCGATCTTGCGGACGCGCTGGACGAGCTCGAGCATGCCGGGCAGGTCGCGCGCCCGAATCGAATAGCGCACGCGGGCATGAGCCTGCACGACATTGGGAGCGATGCCGCCGGTGTCGAGCAGCGCGTAATGCACGCGCGCATCGCTCGGCATGTGCTCGCGCATATAGTTGACGCCGACATTCATCAGCTCGACCGCGTCGAGCGCGCTGCGGCCGAGATGCGGCGAGGCCGCGGCATGGGCGGCGCGGCCGGTGAAGATGAAATCGGCGCGGGTATTGGCCAGGGACAAGGGCGGGGCGACTTCCCAGAAGCTCGACGGGTGCCACGAGATCGCGACATCGGCGTCCTCGAAGGCGCCGGAGCGGACCATGAAGGCCTTGGCGGCGCCGCCTTCCTCGGCCGGGCAGCCATAGTAGCGGACGCGGCCGGGCAGCTTGTTCTCGGCCAGCCAGTCCTTCATCGCGGTGGCGGCGAGCAGCGCGGCCGAGCCGAGCAGGTTATGGCCGCAGCCATGGCCATGGCCGCCATCCTCGATCGGCGCGTGCTGCGCGACGCCGGCTTCCTGGCTCAGGCCGGGGAGTGCGTCATATTCGCCCAGGAAGGCGATGACCGGGCCGCCTTCGCCCGCCTCGCCGATCACCGCGGTCGGAATCCCCGCGACATTCTCGGTGACGCGGAAGCCCTGGTGGCGCAGCTCCTCGACATGTTCGGCGACCGAACGGGTCTCGGTATAGCAGACCTCGGGCATGCCCCAGACACGCTCGCTCAGTGCGATGAAGCGCTCCTTGCTCGCGTCGACATGGCGCCAGAGATCGTTTCGATTGTCCATTTTGGTCTCTCTGTTTTTGGGTTTTCGGCATTTGAGCAAGCGTGGCGCTCCCAGTCCACCCTTCCACAAGCGGAGCTGCAAAGCGCTGCGCTGCATGGTTGACGTCTCGGTTGGCACATGCCTTGCTGGCGCCACCGAGAGGGAGACGGGGGCGCAGACCCCCATTTTTCGTTTGCCTATGTGGAGGTCTTTATGAACGAGCATGAACTGCGCGGCCTGATCGCGAAAGTGAAGGATGGCGGCCTGTCGCGGCGCTCCTTCGTGCAGAGGATGGTGGCGGTCGGACTGACCGCGCCGGTCGCGACGCAGATCCTGGCCTGGAACGACGTGGCGATGGCCAATGCCACGCTGCAGTACAAGCCGACCAAGGCGGGCGGCGGCGGGCCGCTCAAGATCCTGCTCTGGCAGGCTCCGACGCTGCTCAATCCGCATTTCGCCAGCGGCACCAAAGACCAGATCGCCTCGCGCATCTTCTACGAGCCGCTCGCCGGCTGGGACAAGGAGGGCAATCTCATCCCGCAGCTCGCCGCTGAGGTGCCGACCAAGGCCAATGGCGGGCTCTCTGCCGACGGCACGACTGTGACCTGGAAGCTGAAGCAGGGCGTCAAATGGCATGACGGCAAGCCGTTCACCGCCGACGACGTCGTCTTCACCTGGCAATACGCGGCCGATCCGGCGACCGCCGCCTACACCACGGGCTCCTACAAGGACGTCAAGGTCGAGAAGGTCGACGACCACACCGTCAAGGTGATTTTCCAGGCGCCGACGCCGTTCTGGGCCGACCCCTTCGTCGGCGTCGCCGGGATGATCATCCCGAAACATCATTTCGGCGAATACACGGGCGCCAAGTCGCGCGAGGCGCCGGCGAACCTGAAGCCGGTGGGCACCGGCGCTTACAAATTCGTCGAGTTCAAGCCGGGCGACATCCTGACAGGCGCGCGCTACGAGGACTACCACGTCAAGACCCAACCGCATTTCGACACGCTCGAGGTCAAGGGCGGCGGTGACGCTGTCTCGGCGGCGCGCGCCGTGCTGCAGACCGGTGAGTTCGACTATGCCTGGAACATGCAGGTCGAGGACGAGGTCCTCAAGCGCATGGAGACCGGCGGGCGCGGCAAGATCAGCGCCGTGCCGTCGGGCAACATCGAGTTCATCATCCTCAACACCACCGATCCGTGGACCGAGGTCGATGGCGAGCGCTCGAGCGTCAAGACCAAGCACCCGACGCTGTCCGATCCCAAGGTGCGCGAGGCGATCAACCTGCTGATCGACCGCGATTCGATCCAGAAGTTCATCTATGGCCGCGGCGGCACCGCGACGGCGAGCTTCGTCAACCAGCCCGAGAAGTTCAAGTCGAAGAAGCTGAAATACGAGTTCAGCATCGACAAGGCGAACAAGATCCTCGACGAGGCCGGCTGGAAGAAGGGCGGCGACGGCATCCGCGAGAAGGACGGCAAGAAGCTCAAATACGTCTTCCAGACTTCGATCAACGCGCCGCGCCAGAAGACCCAGGCGATCATCAAGCAGGCCTGCCAGCGCGCCGGCATCGATCTCGAGCTGAAATCGGTCACCGCTTCGGTGTTCTTCTCGTCGGACGTCGCCAATCCCGACACCTACACCAAGCTGTACTGCGACATGGAAATGTACACCACGACGCAGCCGCAGCCCGATCCGGAGCGCTTCCTGAACCAGTTCACGTCCTGGGAGGTCGCCAACAAGGAGAACAAGTGGCTCGGCCGCAACGTCTCGCGCTATTCCGACCCCGCGGCCGACGAAGCCTACAAGGCGGCGCAGAAGGAGCTCGATCCCGACAAGCGCGCAGCGCTGCTGATCAAGGTCAACGAGATCTTCTGCGAGGCCAATGTCATCCTGCCGCTGCTGTCGCGCGCGGTGGTCGCCGCGGCGGCGAGCAGCCTCTCGCATGACCACAGCGGCTGGGACGTCGACACCTGGAACCTCGCGAGCTGGTATCGCGGTTGAGCGCCCATCCAAGGCACCCGTCACGAGGCCATGCTTCGTGACGGGCTCCGCACAAGCGCCAGCTCGCCCCTTCGGCCCGGAATGGCCGTGAGGGAGGGCTGGCTATAACCAGTGCCCGATTTGCGGTCGTGCCGCGCGTAGAGATCAATCCATGGCGACATACCTGATACGGCGGCTGCTCATCGCCATTCCAAGCCTGCTGGGCATCAGCGTGATCCTGTTCACGATCCTTGCGCTCGCGCCGGGAGACCCGTTCACGGAAATGGCGACCAACCCGAACGTGCCGCCCGAGGTGCGCGAGGCCCTGCGCGCCAGCTTCGGGCTCAACGACCCGATCATGGTGCGCTATCTGCGCTGGCTCGGCGCCATGGCGCAGGGCGACTGGGGCTTCTCCTTCGCCAGCCGCATCAATGTCGACGACCTGATCCTGCAGCGCCTGCCGACGACGCTCTTCGTCGTCGGCTCCTCGCAGATCCTGGCGCTGTGCATCGCCCTGCCGGTCGGCATCTACGCCGCGACGCGGCCCTATTCGGTCTTCGACCAGATCGCCAATACGCTCGCCTTCATCGGCTTCTCGCTGCCGACCTTCTTCACCGGCCTGCTCTTCATCCTGCTGTTCTCGATCAAGCTGGACTGGCTGCCCTTCGTCTATCGCTCCGACATCGCGGCGACGGGCTGGCGCTGGTACTGGGAGATGCTGCGGCAGGCGCTGATGCCGATCATGGTGCTCGGCCTGTTCCAGGCGGCCTCCTACACACGCTATGTCCGCTCGGCCGTGCTCGACGTCATCCGGCTCGATTACGTCACCACGGCGCGCGCCAAGGGCCTGAGCGAACGCCGTGTCACGTTGCGCCACATCACGCGAAACGCGCTGATCCCGGTGGTCACGCTGGTCGCGCTGCAGATGCCGGCGGTGTTCGGCGGCGCGCTCGTGACCGAACAAATCTTCCGCGTGCCGGGGATCGGCTCGCTGCTGATCGACGCCATCCTCGCCAACGACACGCCCGTGATCATGGCCGTGACCTTCGTCTTCGCCTGCCTGGTCGTTTTCTTCAACCTCATCGCGGATTTGCTTTATGGCTGGCTCGACCCTCGCATCTCCTTCCGCTGATCCGGTCTTGAGCGTGGTCCCCACCTCCAAGCCGGTGTCGCCCGGGCACGAAACCTGGCGCCGCTTCCGCCGCCACCGGCTCGCCATGGCGAGTTCGGTCATCCTCGGCCTGCTGATCCTGGCGGTCGTCGTCGGCCCCTGGATCTGGCCCGTGGCGATCAACGACATCGACTTCTCGGCGACGCTGCAGGGGCCCTCCCTGGCCCATCCCTTCGGCACCGACGACCTCGGTCAGGATATCCTGGCGCGCATGATCTATGGCGGCCGCATCTCGCTCGCCGTCGGTCTTGCCGCCATGGTGGTCGCCACGCTCGTCGGCATCCTGATCGGCGCCATCGCCGGTATGTCGCGTGGTTATGTCGACACCTTCCTGATGTGGGTCACCGACCTGTTCCTGTCGCTGCCGCAGCTGCCGCTGCTGCTGCTGGTGATCTATCTCTTCCGTGAGCAGCTCAAGGCGGTGTTCGGCGTCGAGGGCGGCGTCTTCATCCTGATCGTCATCGTTATCGGCGGGCTGCGCTGGATGCCGGTGGCGCGGCTGGTGCGGGCCCAGTTCTTCTCGTTGCGCGAGAAGGAGTTCGTCGAGGCGGCGCGCGCGTCGGGCGCGACGAAGGGGCGGCAGGTCGTCAGCCATATCCTGCCGAACGCGATGGGGCCGGTCATCGTCGCCGGCACGATCGAGGTCTCCTCGGCGATCATCGCCGAATCGACCCTGTCCTTCCTCGGCCTCGGCTTTCCGCCCGACATCCCGACCTGGGGGCGCATCCTGTTCGACGCCAAGGACTTTCTCGACGTCGCGCCGCACTGGGCCCTGTTCCCAGGCGCCGCGATCTTCCTTACCGTGCTATCCATCAACTTCATTGGCGACGGCCTGCGCGACGCGCTCGACCCTCGCCGCGTGATCTAAAGACCAACGGGAAGCCAAAGATGACCTCTCCGATCCTGTCCGTCTCGAATCTGACCACGTCCTTCCGCGTCGAGGGCCAGTGGCGCTCGGTCGTGCGCGACGTCTCCTTCGACATCGGCCCCAAGGAAACGGTCGCCGTCGTCGGTGAATCGGGCTCCGGCAAGAGCGTCACCGCGCTCTCGATCATGCGGCTGACGCCGAGCGGCAACAGCCGCATCGAGGGCAGCGTCAAGCTCGCCGGCAAGGAGCTGCTGACCTTGCCGGACGCGGACATGCGCCATATCCGCGGCAACGAGATGGCGATGATCTTCCAGGAGCCGATGACGAGCCTGAATCCGGTGCTCACCATCGGCTTCCAGATCGCCGAGGCGCTGATCCTGCATCGTGGCCTGTCACGCTCCGAGGCCGAGGCCGAGACCGTCCGGCTGCTGGAAAAGGTCAGGATCCCGGCGGCGAAGTCTCGCTTCCACGAATATCCGCACCGCTTCTCCGGCGGCATGCGCCAGCGCGTGATGATCGCGATGGCGCTGGCCTGCAAGCCGAAGCTCCTGATCGCCGACGAGCCGACGACGGCGCTCGACGTGACGATCCAGGCGCAGATCCTCGAGCTGATCAAGACCCTGCAGGACGAGGAGGGCATGTCCGTCCTCTTCATCACCCACGACATGGGCGTCGTCGCCGAGATCGCCGACCGCACGGTGGTGATGTATAACGGCCAGGCGGTCGAGACGGGCCCGACCGAGGACATCTTCGCCCGCGCCAAGCATCCCTATACGCGTGCATTGCTCTCGGCCGTGCCGAAGCTCGGCTCGATGGGCGGGCACAAGCGGCCGATGCGCTTCCCGGTCGTCGATCGCGCGACGGGCCTCTCGGACGTGCCGACCGAGACCGCCGACACGGTGGCGCCCGCCAGCGAGCGGCCGGTGCTCGAGGTCAGCGGGCTGACGACACGTTTCGAGATCCGGGCCGGGCTGCTCGGCGGCGTCAAGGGCCGCGTGCATGCGGTCGAGAACGTCGCCTTCAGCCTGCAAGCCGGCGAGACGCTGGCGCTGGTCGGCGAATCCGGTTGCGGCAAGTCGACGACGGGGCGCTCGGTGATGCGGCTGATCGAGCCGCTCTCGGGTTCCGTCCTGCTCGATGGCGAGGACGTGCTGAAGCTCGACCAGCGCACCTTGCGCGATCGGCGCAAGCGCATGCAGATGATCTTCCAGGATCCCTTCGCCAGCCTCGACCCGCGCATGAATGTCGGTGCGGCGATCGCCGAGCCCTTGCTGATCAACAAGCTCGCGAACCGCTCGCAGGCGCGCGAGAAGGTCGCGGAACTGCTCCGCCGCGTCGGGCTCCAGCCCGACATGGCCAGCCGCTTCCCGCACGAGTTCTCCGGCGGCCAGCGCCAGCGCATCTGCATCGCCCGCGCGCTCGCGGTCGAGCCGCGGCTGATCGTGGCGGACGAATCGGTTTCGGCGCTCGACGTCTCGGTCAAGGCGCAGGTCATCAACCTGATGCTCGAGCTGCAGGAGCGGATGAAACTGGCTTATCTCTTCATCTCGCACGACATGGCGGTGGTCGAGCGGGTGAGCCACCGCGTCGCGGTGATGTATCTCGGCGAGATCGTCGAGATCGGCCCGCGCGAGGCGATCTTCGGCAATCCGCAGCACCCCTATACCAAGCGCCTGCTCGCCGCGGTGCCGGTGCCGGATCCGGCGCGCCGGCTCGAGAAGCGTCCGGTCTCGAACGACGAGATCAAGAGCCCGGTGCGCGCGCCGGACTATGTCCCGCCGGTGCGGCAGTATCGCGAGGTTTCGCCCGGCCACGCCGTGATGATCTGGGGCGAGGAATGGGAGAAGCCGGCGCCCGTGGCCAAGGTGGCCTGAGCGGCGGGCAGCCTGCACGCAACAAGTTTGCGCTCCTGCCGTCATTCATCCTTCATTTGAAGGACGAATGACGGCGCTCACCCGCGTTAACCTCCGTCCGAAGCAGACGATCGGACGGGGGGAACGTCTTGGGTTGTCGTCCATCTCCGCGAATCTGTCCGATCGCCGACGGGCGCTCGCCCGGGGCCGGTTTTGGCGCGGGGCTCGAATCAGCCGTCCTCGCGGCTGCGCACCGGCAATTCGGCGCCGCGCAGAAGTGCCGCGACCTGGCTCTGCTGCCGCGTGCCGGTCTTCTGGAAGATGCGAGCGAGATGGGTGCGCGCCGTGGACATGCGGACGCGCTGATGATCGGCCGCCTCGGCCAGCGACTGGCCCGCGGCGAGCGCGGAGGCAAATCTTGCTTCCGTCTCGGTCAAGGCGAAAAGCTGTTGCGCGGCCTTGGCCAGATCGACCGCCGGTGCGAGCGGGCTGATGGCGATCATGGCGCAAGGGGGGCCGTCCGGCAGGCCGTAATAGCCGGGCACGGGCAGCGGCGACACGCAGAGCGAGAGAGTGCGGCCACTCGCCTCCGGGGAGCGAGCCAGGAGGCGGCCGTGCCCGGACGTCGCTTCGCAAGGGGCGAATGCCTCTGCGACGAGGTGCTTGAGGACGGTCTGGTCCTGCGGCCTGCGCGCGAAGATGCGGCCGCACTGCAGGCTGAGCGCGCCTTCGGGATCGGCAAGAAGCAGATCGGCGGTTTCGTTGGCATAGGCGAGCTGCATGTTCTGGTCGGTGAGGACGATGCCGGCGGACAGGGCGTCGAGCGCGCTGCGAGCCATGTCCCTTTGCAAGGTCAACAGGCCGATGTGACGGCGCATGGCGGCGACGCGCGCCAGGATGGGCCTGAGGCGCTCGAGGAGCGTAGCGTCATCCGCATCGAAGGCTTGCTGGCGGCGACCGCGCTGGACGTCGAAGATCCAGAAGGAGGAGTCGGCCTCGAGCAACCGGCAGCCCAAGCCGCCATACATGTCCTGCGGCGCCATCCATTCCTGCCACACGCGGCTGGCGCGCAGGTGATCGCTGCCGAACACGGCGTGGTCGCTATAGACCTGACCCATCGGGACCCGGGAGAGCTGCGCCGCGAAGGTCATGAAGTCATCTGCGAGCTCGCCGGCGCAGAGCTGCTGGAGTTCCGTGTCGGGGTTCGTGGTGACGGCGTCGCTCGGATCGGGATCGGGGCCGATACGGGCGAGGCAGGCCTTCGAGCCATCGAAAAGCTGCCTCATCTGTTCCACGGCCACGGTCATGCGCTCGGTGTCGTAGGCGCCTGCCAGCAGGTTATCGACCGTCGAGACAACTGCATCGAGATTTGCGCGCGCCATAGCCATCTCCAGGGCCGTGGGATGTTCGGCGGCGGGCCAAAAGCGCTTGCTGCGCGAGATCTGACGACGACCGCCGGCATCACGGTTAAGACCGGGCCAGTTGCTATCGTTAGCGTATTGGAGCTTTTATGGAAAGTCCAAAAACAATCCAATAAATGTCGGAGGCGTCAGCTGGCCGCCGCGAGGAAATCATGCAGCTCGGCTGCCGTCGGGAGCACATCGAAAACGCCCGCTCGCCGCGCCACCATCGCGCCGCATGCGCTGGCGCGGCGCAGCGCCTCGGGGAAACTCCGCCCTTCGACGAGGCTCGCGGCCAGGCCTGCCGCAAAAGCGTCCCCGGCTCCCAGGCTATCGATGGCGTCGACGGCGAAGGCGCTCTGCCGGAGAGGGGGTTCGCCGGCACGAAAGGCGACGGCGCCGGCAGAGCCGAGCGTCACGACCAATGTGTCCGGCCCGCAGGCGAAAAGGGCTTGCGCGAGATCCTCCAGCTTCGCCGCGGCGTCGGGCATGTCGATCGGCCGCAATGCCAGCGCAAGCGCCTGCGCTTCACTGGCGTTGACGATCACGGTCGAACTATTGGCCAGAATGCCGGGGGGCACCGGCCGGAAGGGCGACGGATTGAGAAAGGTCCGGACGCCAGCCTGCCGCGCCAGCGCGAAGGCCTCGGCGATGGGCGCGTCGCCGATCTCGAACTGCGCCATGACGAGATCGGCCTTGCGGATCGTCTCGGACATCTCGCGGACATCCTCCACGCCAAGCGACAGGTTGGCGCCGGGATTGACCGCGAGACAGTTCTCGCCGCTGGCATCGGTGAAGCCGATTCCGCCGCCAGTTGCGCCGGAGAAGCGCTTCAGCATCGATTCGGGCAGCTCGGCCCGGCGCAGGGCCGGAGCAGCGAAGGCGGACAGGAGGTCGTCGCCGATGGCCATCAGACCGTCTGCGGCAATCCCCAGCCGGCGTACGCCCAAAGCGAGATTGAGTCCCTTGCCGCCGGGCTCCACAGTCAGGGCCTCGGCGCGCAGCGATTCTCCTGCGATCGGAAAGCGTGCCACCTTCGCCGAGCAGGCGACGACGAAACTGCCTAGAACGAAGATCATGCCCGCCATGCCGCTCCAGCTCCTGCCTTCAACTCCATGACGTCAACGCCGCGCACCCGTTCGCGAACCCGGTCTGCGCATCCCGCAGTGCCCGAGACGCCGCCTTCGGCAAGGCCCGCCTTGCAGAACCTGCTCGAACTGCGTGACGACACGGCAAAGCCGCTCTACCAGCAGTTGGAAGATCAGCTGGCCCAGCTGATCGGCGACGGGACGCTGCCGGCCGGAACCACCTTGCCGGCCGAACGCCAGCTCGCCGACAGACTCCATATCAGCCGCGCGACGGTCCAGCGATGCTATAACAGCCTGCGCCAGCGCAAGCTTTTGAGCGCGCATGGCCGTCTCGGCTCCATCGTCCAGGGGCCAGGCTCGCGCATGCATTCGGGAATGGACCGGCTGAAGGGCTTCACCGAGGAGATGCGCGAACTCGGGCGGGTGCCGTCTTCGCGGATTCTGGAAAGCGCGGTGGTCGCGGACAGGTCGATCGCCTCAATCTTCGGCCTCTCGTCGAACGCGCAATTCCTGAAGCTGGTCAGGATTCGCAGCGGCGACGGCGTGCCGATGTCGCGCGAGGTCGCCTGGTACAACCTGCAGGTGGCGCCGAGCCTGCCGGATGCCGATCTGTCGCAGTCGGTCTACGCGCTCCTTGGCGAGCTGGGGGCGCCGCTGGTCTTTTGCGAGCAGATCATCGAAGCGGCTGCGCCGACCGAGGAGGAATGCGCGGTGTTCGGTTTCCCACAGCCTGTTCCCTGCCTGCTGATCAAGCGCCGCAGCTACGGCCAGGACGGTGAGATGATCGAATATGTCGAAGGCCTCTTCCGGGGCGATGCCTATTCCTACAAGCTCTCGCTCCGGGCCTGAGGCGTCGAGGCCCGGCCGCCCGACGCCCGTCGTAGATGGCGCCGAAGCGCCGCGTTGCTGTGACCGAGACGCAATCCGCCCTTGACCTTTGCGGGGCTGATGGTCGAGTTTCTTGGGAGTCGCAAGACAGTCGAGACCGGCGTTGCGACGGCCGAGCGCTCGCTGAGCGCGGCGCCTCGCAATTCTGGCCGGTGCAGGTTGCCCGCCTTCTTTTCGACGAGGCCGCAAAACCCTGGCGCGGCAAGCGCGCCGAAGGACCGATGAAACGCTGAAGCAGGAGGGCGCACCGTGAAGCGGATCATTGCCATCGCGCTTCTGTTCGCGGCCGGAGCCGCTGCGAACGCGGCGGAAGGACTGCCCGGGGTTCCGCGACTTCAGGATTACGAGAAGGCGCGCAAGAGCCTGCTGGCGCAGGGCTGGCGGCCGATAACCCTGCCGGAAGCGGACGAATGCCGGCCGGGCGACCGGCGCTGCGCGGGGCGACCCGAGACCTTCGCCTGCGTCGGTTTCGCCGGTTGCATCTTCACCTGGCGCCGCGGCGGCACGGTGATCGACGTCGTGACGCAGGGCGAGGGGAGCACCGCGGTCAGCGGCCTGCGCTGCCGCGGCGGCTGCCAGTGAGCCGAGCAGGGTGCAACTGCGCCTGAACGACGGGCGTCACACCCGCTTGTAGTCGTCCTGCGAGCGGACGATGTCGTCCTCGCCGAGATAGCTGCCCGACTGGACCTCGATCAGCTCGAGATCGATCCGGCCTTCGTTGCCGAGCCTGTGCCAGGCGCCGAGCGGGATATAGACGCTCTCGTTCTCGCGCACGATCTTCACGGTGCCGTCGATCTCCACCGTGGCGGTGCCGGTCACCACGATCCAGTGCTCGGAGCGGTGGAAATGCTTCTGCAGCGAAAGCCGGGCGCCGGGCTTCACCACGATCCGCTTCACCTGGAAGCGGCTGCCGCGATCGACGCTCTCATAGGAGCCCCAGGGGCGCATGACGCGCGTATGCTCATCCGCGAATTTGCGGGTGGCTTCCTTGGCGCGCAGTCCCCCGACGAGGGCCTTGAGCTCGTTCGCGACATCGCGTCGGGCCACCAGGACCGCATCCTTGGAAGCGATCACCGCGACATTCTCCAAGCCGACCACGGCGGTATGGATCTCGTCGCTCGCGACATAGGAATTGCGGGTGCCAGAGAGCGTCACCCCGCCGCGCACGGCGTTGCCCTCGGCGTCCTTCTCCGACATTTCCCAAAGCGCGTCCCAGGAGCCGAGATCGGACCAGCGGTAATCGGCTTCGACCACCAGGGCCTGCGCCGTCTTCTCCATGACCGCATAGTCGACCGATTTGGCCGGCGAGGCGGCGAAGATCGCGCGGTCGATCCGCTCGAAGGTGATATCGCCCGCGGCGTCCACCGCGATCGCCTTGGCGGCCTGTTCGGCCACGGCGGCGATCTCGGGCTCGAAGGCCCGCAGCTCGCTCAGGAAAGCGTCGGCGCGGAACAGGAAATTGCCGGAGTTCCACAAATAGCCGTCGGCGACGAATGTCTCGGCGGTCGCCCGGTCGGGCTTCTCGACGAAGGCCGCGACCTTGCGCACCCGGCCATCGCCCGCCGCGCCCGGGTTGATATAGCCATATCCCGTCGCCGGCTGCGTCGGCGTGATGCCGAAGGTGACGAGCCCGCCTGCCGCCGCGGCCGCCAGGCCCGCCCGTGCCGTCGCGGCGAAGGCGTCCTTGTCGGTGACGAGGTGGTCGGCCGCGAGCACGAGCATCACTGCATTCGGGTCGCTCGCCCGCAGGAGCTCGGCCGCGACCGCGATGCAGGGGCCGGTGTCGCGCCTCATCGGCTCCAGCACGATGCGGCCACTCACGCCGGCCCGCGCGAGCTGATCGGCGACCAGGAAGCGGAAATCCTCACCGGTCACGATCATCGGATCGGCGAAGACCGACCGGTCGGAGACCCGCGCCAGCGTATCCTCGAACGTGGACCGATCGCCGAGCAGCGGCAGGAATTGCTTCGGATAAGCCTCGCGCGAGGAAGGCCAGAGCCTCGTTCCTGCACCGCCCGAAAGGATGACCGGCACGATCCGAACCGAACTCGACATGGATGGCAACTCCGCGCTTTCCCTTGATCACTGTCTTGATCGCAATAGCGGGAGGATCGCCACAAAGCCAGAATGTTCGCTTCGGTGATGTCGGGCAGGGTGCGACCGCGCGGCCGATCCCGGTCATCTCGCGTTCATGCGGGAGCGACCACAAAAAAGTGCCTGTTGCGGTGCAGTAGGGCGCCGAAAAGCGAGCCCACTCGCCCGAGGCGTGCTTGACAAAGCGCCGCGGATGTTGCCGAAACGGGCCAACTGGCCAGGTCAATTACCGGAGATTTTCTTGTCGGATTCTTTGAGGTTTTCCGAGGCCGAGCTTCGCCTTTTCGAACAGCTGAAGACTTTCGGTTATGCGCCTGAAGTCATTTATGACATCGGCGCGTCGAACGGCATGTGGTCGGCGGTCATCAACCCCGTCTTCCCGGGCGCCAATTATCACCTGTTCGAGCCGCTCGCCGACGCGATGAGCACCTATAGCGAGTCGCTGGCCAAGGTGCTGCCCGCGCACCAGAATTTCCACCTCCACCGGATCGGACTGGGCGCCGAGAACGAAACCAAGGAGATGGCGATCTTCTCCGGAGGCTTCGGCAGCACCTTCCTCGAGATCGATCGCATCAAGTCGATCCAGGACAGCCTCAAGGCGTCGAGCCGCCTCGATGACATCGCTTCGTTCCCGGTGCGCCGCCTCGACGATTTCGCCGCCGAGAAGCAGTTGCCCCATCCCCAGATCGTCAAGATCGATACGCAGGGCTTCGAGGTCGCCATCATCGAGGGCGGACGCGAGACCATGCGCCGCGCCGATATCCTGCTGCTCGAGACCTGGCTCTATCGCGGCTATGGCGAGACGACCCCGCTCCTGCACGAGCTGATGGAGCCGGTGAGCCAGCTCGGCTTCGTCCTGGTCGATTTCGGCGACGTCTACTGGGCCGCCAAGCACAAGCTGACCTCGATCGACGCGATCTTCATGCGCGAGGATTTCCTCGACAAGATCGAGTCCTCGACGGACGGCTGGAAGTGGCGGATCTGGAAATAGCGGCGGGTCAGGTTTCCAGAGCCCCTAGCAGCTCCTCCAGCTCGGCATGTGACAGCCGAGGCTGCCCCTGCCGCCACCATCGGCGGAGATGCACGCCTGCGCGCGGCTTGGCGAGAAGCGAGCGCAGCATCAGTGCCGTCGCCTGGACCGGATTTCCGCCGCGATAGGCCGAGGCCGCCCGCTCCATGTCGAGATAGGCGTCGAGGTTGCGAAGCACCGCAGGAGTGACCCGCGCGTCGGTGGTGAACCGCTCGGAAATCCGCCGAGCCGCAGCATCGACGAGCGGCTGATTGTTCTTGGCGCCGTGACGTATGGCGGCGCCGATCACATCGGCTACCACCAGCTTCCCCCCCGCCAGGCCAAAGCGCAGGAACCAGTCGAGGTCCTCGAGACGCCGGAGCCCTGCATCCAGAGGTCCGACACGGTCCAGCGCGGCGCGCCCGATCACGACGGTCGAGCCCGGACAGAACCAGCAACCGCTGGCGAAGTCCTCCGGTTCCGTGGCGCCAGCCGGCACCCGGCAGGCCAGGCTTCGGCTGCCTGGTTGATAGTCCTGCCAGCCGGTCGCGACCGCGAGCATCGTGTCGCCGGACGAGAAGAACGGCAATTGCGCCGCGAGCTTGCCGGGCAGCCAGGCATCGTCGGAATCGAGAAAGGCGATCAGGTCGCCCGTCGCGTGATCGACGGCGGCCTGTCGCGCGGCCGCGGCCCCGACATTCTGCGGCAGCCGCACGAGGCGGACGCGCTCCCCCAATGCCGCGGGCGGGTCGATCTCGACGGGTTCGGGCGAGCCGTCATCGACCACGACCACTTCGTCGATCAGCTCTGCCTCAGGCGCGAGCGAGGCGAGCGCGTGGCCGAGCTCCCGCTGCCTGCGATAGGTGGGGATGACGACGGAAAGGCGTGGCCTGCCGGTCACGCGACCAGCCGCCCAAGCCGGGCGGCGCGCTCGGCGACATGGCGCGCGAGCATCGGGGGGAGGCGGAAGGGCCAGAGCGGGTCGCGCCCCGTTGCCGCCGCGACCGTGCCGAAGGATTGCCCGACGTGGCCACCACGCGCCTCGAGGCCGGCGAGGTAGAACGAGGCCCAGGCGTGCCAGCGGCGATAGGCGGCGCGGAGGGCGGGGTCTTCCGCCTCGGCCATGCCGTCCCTTGCCGCAGCCAGGCATTGTCGCGCATGGGCGAGCGACGGCGCCTGGTCGTTGAGCGTCAGCGACTGGTCATGGATGTGGTAGCGATAGAGCGGCTTGTCGGTGGTCACATGGCTCCGGCGCGCGAGCAGCGCCCGCAGGAAGAACTGGCGGTCTGAGATGGCCGAATAGCGCTCGTCGAAGGGACCGACCCGCTCGAGAAGCTGGCGCGACAGGAAGCGGCCGTTGGTGAGCGGCACGCCCGGCCCGATATCCTGCTCGCGCAAGGCGATCATCGCCGGATGGTCGAGGACGTGAATGGTCCCGGCCGGTGGCCCGCCATTGCGCATGATCTCGACGGCTCCAGAGATCATGTCGACGGTCGGAGCTCCGCGGAGAAGGCCGCGCACGATGTCGAAGGCGCCGTCGGGCAACTCGTCGTCCGAGTTCAGGATGCAGATCAGCGTCCCGGTCGCGAGACGAATCCCCTTGTTCCAGCCCTCATAGAGGTTCCGGTCCGGCTCGCTGACGACCCGCAGATGCGGGAAGCCCGCGAGAAACTCCAGCGTGCCGTCGGTCGAGGCGCCGTCGATGACGATGTGCTCGACGCCGTCTAGGCCCTGCGCCATGGCGCTGCCGATCGCGCGCGAGAGCATCTCCCGGCGATTGAGCGTCGCTGTGACGATGGAGATCTCGACGCTCACCTGGCCGGCCTGACTCAGGCCGCTTCCTTCCAGTTCTCCAGGAACCAGCGATAGGTGTCGGCGATGCCGTCCTCGAGGCCGATCCGGGGCGCCCAGCCCAGGGCGCGCAGGCGGGTATTGTCCGTGCATTTGCGCGGCGTGCCGTCCGGCTTGGTCGAGTCGTAGTCGAAGCCGCCCTGATAGCCGACGACCTTGGCCGCGGTCTCGGCCAGCTCGCGAATGGTGACGTCGTCGCCGATGCCGACATTCAGATGACCGTGATCCGAATAGTTCTCGATGATGAAGACGAGTGCGCTCGCCAGGTCGTCGACATGCATGAACTCGCGCCGCGGCGTGCCGGAGCCCCAGATCGTCACCTTGCCGCCGGAGAGCTTGGCGTCATGGACCTTGCGGATCAGCGCCGGCAGGACGTGGCTCGACTTGAGATCGAAATTGTCGTGCGGGCCATAGAGATTGGTCGGCATCGCCGAGATGAAGTCGCGCCCGTGCTGCTTGCGATAGGCTTGGCACAGCTTGATGCCGGCGATCTTGGCGATGGCGTACCATTCGTTGGTCGGCTCGAGCTCGCCGGTCAGGAGCGCGTCCTCGTTGATCGGCTGGGCTGCGAATTTCGGGTAGATGCAGGTCGAGCCGAGGAAGAGCAGCTTGCCGACATCCTCGCGATGGGCCGCCTCGATGACATTCGCCTCGATCATCAGGTTGTCATAGAGATAATCAGCCGGATAGGTGGCGTTGGCGAGGATGCCGCCGACCTTGGCCGCGGCGAGAATGACGGCATCCGGCTTCTCGCGCTTCATCCAGGAGCGCACGGCGGCCTGATCCTTGAGATCGACCACGTCGCGTCCGGCCTTGATGATGGTGGCATCGCCTCGCGCCTCGAGCGCCCGGACGACGGCCGCTCCCACCATCCCGCGATGGCCGGCAACCCAGATGCGCTTACCCGTGAGAGAATAGATCGCCATGGTTCTGGTCCTTGGTGAGAGAAGCGCCGATCAGATGCTGTCGGCGAAGCTGGGTCGCAATGTCGCGAAGAGCAAGGCCCCTGCTGCGCAGAGCAACGCGGCGACAAGAAGGCTTCCGCCGACCGTTGTCGCGTCGAAGGGGAATGTCGAGCCGGTGAGCGCCGTCTTGTAACCCTCGACGACCACGGCCATCGGATTCAGGCCGACGATCCAGCGCCAGGCCTCCGGAAATTGCGCCGGCGACCAGACGATCGGCGTCAGCCAGAACCAGACGGTAGTGATGAAGGGCGCGGCCGCCTGGGTGTCGCGGACGGGAATGTTCAGGGACGAGACGGCGAGGGCGATGCCGGACGAAATCGCGATCGACAGCGCCATCCAGAACGGCAAGGTCCAGATGAAGCGGAGTTGGAGCTGGCCGAGCAGGGCCAGCACCAGCGCCAGGATCGCCAGAATGACGAGATGAACGGTGAAGGCGGCCGCGACCGAGGCCAGCGGCATCAGCTCGACCGGGAACACCATTTTCTTCACGAGATGCGGGTTACGCAGCACGGAGCTCGTCGAGTCCGAGACGCTGTCGGCGAAGGCCAGCCAGCCGACCATGCCGACGATCAGGGCCGTTCCGAAGCCCGGCCCGGCCGCAGCCCGCATGCCGAGCCCGATATCGAGCGCGAACCACATCGCCCCGATCAGCGCCATCGGCGCGATCACGGTCCACGCCACGCCGCCCACGCTGCCGGCATGGCGTCGCTGCAGTTCCGATCGTGCAAGATAGGCCAAAAGCTGCAAGCGACCGAGCGCCATGCCTGTTCGCGTCGTCCGAAGACGCTCCGTAATCAATTGAAAAACCCGAGCGGGTGTATAGATAGGCGGGCGACCAACCGCAAGGCCGGGTGCCGGGGCGCGGTGGTTGCCCCCCGATATGGAGTAGATTGCGAGCGATGCAGACCGTCGCGTCAAACGACAGTTCCAGCATGATCCTCGTCGAAGACGTACGGAAAGTGTATCGCCTCGGACAGACGCCGCTGGACCCGCTGCGGGTTGCGCTTGGCTTGCGTCCGCACCGCGCACATAGCGAGCATCGCGCCGTCGACGGCATCTCGCTCGATATCAAAAAGGGTGAGACGGTCGGCATTCTCGGCGTCAACGGCGCTGGCAAATCGACCTTGCTCCAGATGATCACCGGCACATTGCGTCCCACGTCCGGAAAAGTTCAGACGTTCGGCCGGATCGCGGCGCTGCTCGAGCTCGGTGCGGGCTTCAACCCGCAATGGACCGGTCGCAAGAACGCGGAATTCCAATGCGTGCTGCAGGGCGTTCCGGCGACGGAACTCTCCGAGCGCATCGCCGCCATCGAGGCCTTCGCGGATATCGGCGATTATTTCGACGAGCCGGCGCGGACCTATTCCAGCGGCATGTATGTGCGGGTGGCATTCGCCTGCTCGGTCGCCAGTGAGCCGGACATCCTCATCGTCGATGAGGCATTGGCGGTCGGCGATGTCCGCTTTCAGAATAAATGCTTCCGCCGCTTCGAGGAGATGCAGGCGAAGGGCTGTACGGTGCTGTTCGTGACGCACAGCACCGATCTCGTCACCCGCTTCTGCTCCCGCTGCCTCGTCCTGCAGGCCGGCCAGATCGTCTTCGACGGCCTGCCACGCGACGGGGTCAGAAACTATCTCAATTTGCTCTATGGCCTGCAGGACGAGTCGTCATCCGAACCGGAGCCCGGCACGGATGGGGAGCAGGCCAATCTGGGCGAGGTCGATCTCACGGTGCCGGCCCCGTCTTCGGGCAACGGCGCCACGCAGATTCCGCGTGCGGGAGCTATCAGCGAGCGCTCGTACTACAATGCCGAAGAGGTTCGGTCGGGATCGGGGAAAGGGCGGATTCGCGACGTCATCCTGACGGATGCCAAAACGGACGGTCCGCTTGTCGACGTCGAGAGCGGGACGCGGCTGCGCCTGAGAGTGGCGATCGAGCTGGAGGAGGTTTACGGGCCTCTCGAACTCGGGATGATAGTGCGTTCGGCAGTGAACCAAATCCTGTGCGGCGCGACGAACATCATGCTAGGGAAGCCGGTCATCGATGTTGCGCCGCGCGAGCCGCTATGGATCGTTTGGGAGTTCGACGCTAACTTCATGCCGGGAGATTATTTCATCGATCTCGGAGTGTCCGAGCTCGTCGATGCCGACCGGGCGCCGATCGACTGGCGACAATCGATCATACATTTGATGGTTCGATCCCAGCTCAAGAATTTCGGGGCCGTCAAAGCCGATATAACGTTTTCCCTGATGGACCCAACGCCGACCTCGTACGAAAATCGCACGTCTGCCGTTGCAGAATAATTGACCTTGGAGACGCTGGTGACGACCATCCTTGCCGACGCCGCTGACGATGACTTGCATATCACTGCAAGCGTGCCGGGAGACGTCGCTCGTCACTACGCGGATGGCTTCAAGAGCTATCAAAGCTGGGTGCAGAACCAGCTTGCCGACCCTGCCTGGATGGAGACGCCGTTTCTGGTCTCGATCGAGACCTTCATGAAATGCAACGCGGCCTGCGAGTTCTGCCCTTATCCGACCAGCGACAGGCACGGCCAGGTTCTGGAAGAAGAACTGGTCTACCGGATCATCGATCAGATCGCAGCGTCGAGCGGCGAGCTTCCCATCCAGTTTTCTTTTTGCCGCGTCAATGAGCCGTTCCTGGACAAGCGCCTGCCGGATTTCATGGCGCATGTGAAGAACTCAATGCGCGCTGCCAAGATCAATCATTTCTCGAACGGAACGACCCTAACCGACAAGATTGTGAACAGCGTCATAGACCTCGGAAATACGGAGTATTTCCGCATCTCGTTCAACGATCATCGGCCCACGAATTACTATCAGACCATGAAGCTCGATTTCGAGCGGACCTATAAGAAGGTGCGGCGCCTGCATGATCGCCGCGCTGCCGGCGAGTTCGATTTCACGGTGTTCATGGGCCGCGTCGGCGATGGAACATCGGCTGATCTCGAATTCATCGAGTGGTCGAAGCGCGAGTTTCCGCTTTTCATCCCGAGCGTCTTCCCTCGCTTCGACTGGATGGGGCGGACATTCGCCATTCCGTTCGAGACGCCGACCACGCGCTGTTCGCAGTGGTTCCAGCTGAACTTCCTCGCCAATGGCAAGGAAGCGTTCTGCTGCATCGACGATTCCGGCCGTTTCGGAACAGGCGACATCCGGACGCAAACGGCGCTGGAAATCTACAATTCCGAACCTCGCAGGCGCGCGCGACTGGCGCGAAGCCGAAAGGATGTTTCGATCTGCGCGAACTGCAACGCCTGGCTGTAGGACGATCGCCTTCGCCCGATTGCCAGGGCCGATTGTCGTGAAACGAGCACCAGCGCCCGGCGCAGCCGGTCAGGCGGCCGCAGTGTAGCCTACCTATCCGGCGAGCCCTTGCTCGCGTGCTCGAGCGCCCGCCATCAGGTCCAGCTCTGCCGGTCGGGCAGCCGATCCAGCAGATTCGGATTGTCCAACGCTACATGCGAGCCGACGAAGACGGCGCGCGTGAGCCCGCTCCGGTTGGGCCAGGGCCTGGTCCAGTCGAGCGGGAACTCGTCATGTGCCGGCTGGGTGCGGGTGACATAGGCGTGGGCGAAGTGGTGCCTCAGCGACTCCATCACCCAGGCGCGGGTCGGGCGGCAGCCCTTGCCGTCGAAAGCCTGGGCGGGATTGGCGGTCGGCTCGTCGATGACATTGATGGCACTGCCGGCGTCCATCGAGACGCAGGTCTCGAGCACCATGAAGCCGGCTGTGCGGCGCGCGAGCAGGGCGATGGCGGCTTCCGGGTCACCGACATGGTAGAGGAAGCCATAGCAATGGACGAGATCGAAGCGCTCGCTCAGGCCGTCTATGGCCTCGAACGGCGCCTCGACCAGGGTGACGTTCTCTGCCGCCGGGGACCATGAAGCCTCGATCTGGGCGCGATAGGCCGCGCAGTTCTCCGCGCGCGGCTCGAAAGCCGTCACACGGCAGCCGCGGTCGAGATAGAAAAGCGAGTGGTAGCCGACGCCGGCGCCCGGCTCGAGAACGCTCTTGCCCGCCAGGTCGAGGCCGAGCGAGGCGAGATGCTCCAGCCGGCGCTGGTTATGGCGAAGGTAGAAGTCGGCGGCGAAAAGCGTCGAGCTGGTCAGGTCGATCATGGAGGTCATATGTTTCTTCGCGGGTAGGCCGCAGCTGGACGGCAGCGCGGGGACAAGCGGCCCTGCGTGGATCGGATGGCCGGTTCACGAAAGCCGTCCGTCATGCAACCGGGGGGTGGCCTGACGACGAACGCCTCCGTCAGGCGGGGGACGGCCGCTCAGAACATCGCGGGATTCTGCGCCTTGGCCTTGTTGATGAACCAGACGTCGACGGCGACCGCCTCGGCCTTGTCATTGCGGAAGACGTCGCCGAATTCGTAAGGCACGAAGCCGAGCGGCGAAAGAAAGCTCATCAGCTCGTGAAGCAAGGGGGTATTCGTGCCGTAGCCCCGCTGAATCCAGGTCTCCAGCATCAGGAACTTCACGCCGGGAAGAGTCTCCCGCGCGCCTTTCAGCGCGGCCAGTTCCCCACCCTGGATGTCGATCTTGATCAGGTCCGGCGCCGCGCACATCCGCGAGGCGACGATCGAGTCGATCGAGCGGAGCGGCACCGTCGCGGGCTTGATATGATCGTCTGCCGTGATCGCCAGCGTGGTGCTGGCGGAGGGGTCGTCATAGACATTGATCGTGATCGACCCGTCCTTCTCGCCGATGGCGACGGGATGGATGTAGGATTCCTGGTGCATGCCTTTGAGATAGCCCAGGATCTCGCGGTAGCCGGGATGGATCTCGGCAAGGGGCTCGAACACCTCGAAGCGCGACTCGGGCAGCACCTTCGACATGATGTTGACCCAGGCCCCATTGGAGCCGCCGACATCGAAGACGACCGGAAAGGTGTAGCCCAGAGCTTTGATGGAGCGCCCGATCTGGGCGTCCATGTCACCATAGTTCATGAAATTCGTCCCCTATAGCGCTGCGGCGCGGCACTCTTGCCCTTAAACAAACGGGCTGACAAGCCTGCGGGGCGGCTCGTCGCCGGCTGTGCCGGCCAGCCGCTGGGCGGGGTGTCGATCGTAGCGTTGCGCAAGATTCTCAGGCAGCCTGCAGGTATTCCAGCGCCGTGTCGGCCTCGGCAATTCCGCGCCTCTTCGCCAGCATGAGGAGTTTCCTGGCCTCCTCGACCTGAGCGGGGTCCTCTTTCAGGAGACAGCCCTGGAGGTAGTAGCCCATCGGGTCGCCGAGCTCGGCGCCCTTTCGGAACAGTTCCGTCGCCTCAGTCACCTTTTGCCCCATGCCTTTACCCTCGATGAGGATACGTCCGGCCAGGATATAGGCTTGGGCATAGCCGCTTTCCGCCGCCTGTCTGGCGAGCGAGAAGGCGAAGCGGTTGGCCAGGCGGCTATTCCACTCGAACAATGAAAGCGCCAGGCGATAGGAGGCGAGTTCCGAGCGCTTGCGCGACGCGCGGTAGAGCCAGAGATAGGCGAGGGCGCTGTCCTTGACGAAGCTGATCGTCAGCCGCGAGGGCCGCTGGCCGGCCTTGTCCAGAAGGCGGTGTCCGAGGGTCAGAAGCGCGTCGCGCTGGCCTAGCTTCGCCAGCGCTTCGGTGTGTTCCGGGACCACGCCCTTGGGCACCTTGCGGTAGACCACCTGCGAGGTGGTCGCGTCATCGGTCGCCATCTGGGAACGAATGAAGGAGCAGCCGGCTCCGGCGCAGACCCGATGGATGCGGTTCTCGACAATGTACTGCCTGAGTTCCTGCATCTCCGCGCCGTTCCAGACCTCTTCCGGCTTGTCGCCGTCCATCACGTTGCCGACGGGCGAGGTCGCATAGCAGCATGGCTTGATGTCGCCATTGGCGTGCAGATAGAGCCGGTTCCATGGCCATCTGCAGTCGCGGACTTCATGTGCCATTATGGACTGTTCCCTAGATCGAGCTCGGCGCGAAGGCGCCGGTGCGGCAGCGCCTTTGCTGGTGGCTGGCGTTTTCCGGTGACAGAAGCACTTCGTAGCCCTCGATGACGATGCCGAGGCGGTCGGCTTCGTCCATGGCGAGAATGATATGCTTGTCGGCATAGTCCGGTTCGTCGTGCAGGTCCTGCTCGGCGTAGTTGAAGTTGAAATTGCCTCGGCTGACCTTCCAGGTCTCGCGCGCCAGATGCGGCTCGGTCAGATGCTCGAAATAGACATGGCGGACGCCCAGTTCAGCCGCCATGCGCACGAATTGCGGCGCTTCCTCGATGTTCTCCCGCATCAGGACCATCGATATGCAGACCGGCGGGGCCTCGCCGGCGAAGCTCGGCGCCTGGACGAGGCGTCGAATGCCATCGAGCGTCTTGCGCATCTCCGCACCGCGGATGCGCCGATAGGTCATGGGATCGGCGGCATCGACCGAAATATTGACACGCGCGATCGGCGCCGCGCTCAACCTCTCGACATTGCGCTCGGTGAGCAGCATCCCGTTGGTGTGAAAGACCAGCTTCGGCGATGCGCGCCCGTTCAGGGTGTCGACGATACGCCAGAAGCCGTCGGCGAGCAGCGGCTCGCCGACGCCCGTCGGGTGGATCTCGTCCAGGTCGTCCAGCGAGCGCAGCACGGCCTCGATCATCACGTCGGGAGCATCGCGCTTGACCAGCATTCCGTCGGTCAAGCCGTGAGGGCACATCACGCAGGTCAGGTTGCAGCGTGTCGTGATCTCGAGCGTCATAGAGCGCGGGCCCGGCGCCAGGGCGTCCTCGGGACCACGCTCCATCCATTCCTGCTGCGTTGCAGGAGCCTCCGAGCTGGCGAGCTCTAGCTCTGCCAGCGCTTCGGCCGCACCCTCGATGCCGGCATCGGCGGCGACGCGCAGATGATGCGTTGCCTGCGGCGGATCGGCGGGCAGGCCGATGCCCCAGCGCAGGCAGTTGGCGAGAAGATAATGCGCCATCGGCTCGTCGGCGCTGACAGCCGCTCGCAGCCGTCCGACGGCTTCCGTCAAAGCGGCCTCGTTGTCCTTGCGCGTCAGCAATTCCGCGGCGAGCCGTGTCGCAGCCGGGGCATGGCCGGCATCCGCGGCCCGCGCCAGCGCCGCCTCTCCGCCGGAGAGGCCTTGCTCGGCGCAGCCATGGTCCAGCGTCAGGAACCCGAGCCAATAATCGGCTTGCGCTGAGCCGAGGCGCGCTGCGCGCGTAAAATGTGCAACCGAATCCGGAAACCGTTTCTCGAGGAAGGCCTCGTAGCCATCCCGAATGAGGGCGTCCTCATCCTCCTGCGAGTGGCCGTTCGATCTGACTTCGCTGGAATCGGATTGTGTCGATAGCATTCGGCAAGCGGTTCCTTTTCAGGACTGATCCGAGATTGTCCGTGGTTCTCTCATAGCGAGTGCGCATCGGCGCAAGCATGGCACGGCAATCGGAGCGCGCGCCCGTCGAGGAGAACACTATAGACAAACTGGCATCCGAAAGCAGCGACTTTATGGCCCGAGCCTCAGCTCGCCGTCGCATGCTTCGAAAAAGGGCCGCGGGTTGCCCGCGATCGTTCGCGCTGCTTTGGTGTGGCTAGGGAGGGCCTACGAGGCCCTCGGAAGCCGTCTGGCGGTAGGGAAGTAGAAGCCCTGCGGAGGCCTTGTGAGGCCTCCGCAGGATTGAGAGCTGTGCCCGTTCAGGCTTTCGCGTCGACCGAGTGTATGGTCCCGGCAAGACCCTTGCGGACGAAGGCGAGGTCGAGCTGCTCGAGCTCGCCCGAGGACGGGACCCGCCAGCCGCCGACCTGGTCGAAGACGCGGAAGCCGAGTTCGTCCATGCGGTTGCACATCTCGAGCAGCGTCTTGGCTTCCGGGTGCACGCGGGTCAGGGTCAGCTCGAGGATGACGACATCGACGTTCCGGTCGAGCGTCTTCAGCGCGCCCTCGATGGCGAGATGCTCGGCGAACTGGACGTCGATCTTCAGCAATCCACGCCCGGTGATCTTCTTTTCCTTGGCGACGGCGTCGATGGTCTTGATCTGGACTTCGACCTTGTCGACGACCGAGACCACGTCCGAAACGGAGAGCAGGGACGAGCCGTACAGGTCGCTCGACACCGAGAAGGTCGCCTGCCCGGGTTTGTCGCCGATCGCCACCTCGACCAGTTCGAAGCCGGGCTTGGCCCAGACGTTCGGATAGCGCTGGAACATCGGGTCGCACAGGATGTAGCGCGCCTTGTCGAAGACGCTCGCGACCGCATTCGACCAGATCGCCGTTGACGCGCCGATGTCGAGGACGAAATCCGGTGTGAAGCCCATCCCCTTCAGGCGGTCGCAGAGCGAGACGACTTCGCCGAAATGGGCCGCGTATTGGGGAGCGACCGGCTTGTCGAAGAAATAGGCGAAGGATTTCGGATCGGTCGGGAAGAGGTTCTCGAAACGGTCGTCCGGCCAGCGGCCGCCGGCGAGGATCGTATCGAAGACGAAATTGTCGACGCCTTCGAAGGAGAATTGCGAGGCGAGTTCCGCCGCGCGCTTTCGGATGGCGTTCTGCGCTTCGGGCTTCGACAGCGCCTCGACGGCCGTTTTGAGCGATTGCGCGTCATAGGGGATGACGGAGCCGATATCGAGCCGCTTCACGAAGCCGCCTGCCGCCGTGCCTTCGCGCCCGAGAACGATCATCGGAGTGCCTGCGGTCGCCAGCACGAACGGCATGCGCGTCGGCAGGCTCATGGTGCCGAGTGCTTTCTCGTGCTCGCCGGAGTCGCCAGGGTCGCTCGGCACGACCACCGCCGTGGCCGACAGCACGGCCTTGCGAACCACGTCCGGATCGTCGCCCTCGATCACGTTCACGCCGCGCTTGGTCAGGTCGGAAAGCGGATGCTGGTTCGTCCAGAGACCGGGATTGGAGGAGTACCAGTCGACCTTCAAGCCCGCCGTTTCGACGACTTTGCTCAATCGATCGAGCAGGTCGGCGCTCCAGACATTGCCGATCATGACCAGCCGCTGCTCCGTCGGCGCGGGGCTGGGCTTGGTCCGCACCATGCTCGGCGCGACCAGCGGCGGCAGGACGGCCATCGGCTTGCGGAACTCGACCTGGTAGCGTCGCTTGAGCTCGTTCGAGATGCCGAACAGCGCCGATGCGCGCTCGATGCCTTCGGCCATCACCGCGCGGCGGATTCCGCCGGCCTCCAGGCAGTTGTCGTCCATGATCCAGAGCCCGAGCGGGGCGCCGGTGATGGCCTGGGCGACGATGGCGAGGGTCACGTCGGTCTCGAAATAGGGCACGCAGAGGATCGAGCGGACGTCATAGTCGGCGAGCCATTCGGACACCTGGGCCATGATCTCCCGCCGATCGGTCATCCCGACCGGAAGCGCGAACATCTCGCGTGCCGCCAGGCGCTGGTGACCACCGTAATTGGTGCGCGAGCGGATCGCGACGATGTCCTTCCGGTCTTCCAGAAGCCGCGACAGCAGCACGCCGGTGCCATGGGCGAAGCTGATCTCGTTCGGCGAGATCACGACATCCACGAGACTGCGCTTGGCGAGCCGGGGCGCGCGGGCGACGGCCTCCACGGGGCTCTCCGGGGCGACATCCATCGACGCCGCGAATTTCCCGGCCTCGGGCGCAACGGGAGAAGCGGCAGCCGCCGCGACCCGAGCGCGGGACTGCTTGTCCTGCATCTGAAGGTAAGTTCGCAAAAGAAACGCCTTCACCGGCCTGGGAAGATGCCGCGCAATTGGCCGCAGAGCTTCCACGATCGTTGATTTCATAGTCTCGTTTCTCCGCAACATTTCACCACGGCGCTGCTTTTAGGCGGTCTTTTCGACAATCTTGACACGGCTGGCGCCGTAAGTCTGCCGAGCCCAGACCAAGACCGCATCAGTCAAGGCCTGATTCGACAAGAACAGAATATTTCCCCAGCTACCCGATGGCGTTTCTTCGATGCCGGCGGCTACTCCAAAGTTGTCGCGCGAACTGCCGCGCCACATCACGATCCAGAATGGATATTTATTCCGGTCAATCTCGGCGAGATAGTCCTGCAAGCTGTTGCCCACGGTGCCGACATTGAACACGTAATCCTTGTCCCAGAACTCTACCATCAGAACGGCCGCATTGATCGTCGAGGCGCCCTTCAGCACCGAAATGTCGTTGCCTTCGGTATCGGTCTTGAGAAGTCCGATGGACATGGGCGCGGCATCGCTGAAAATCGTGTCGAGCCGGCGAACCGGCACCGTGATCGCCTCCGAGAAGGCGAAGCCATTGAAGGCAGGATGTTCGTTGAGCGTGGAGAACAGGGTGGCATCGATCGTCTGATCATCGACGGTCGCGAGATGCAGCTGCGCCGAGCCGTCGCTATCCGAGCAAGCCACGGCATGAATGCGTACGGTATCGGCATCAGCATCGGCCGCGAAGCGCTCCGTGAGATGCGCGTTCAGCGCGGGCAGCGGCTCGAAGGCGTGCACCGCGAAGCCGGCATGACGCAGCGCGGCCGTGAACTCGCCTCGATTGGCTCCGACGTCGAAAGCCACCTTCGGCTCGACGAATTCGGCGATGGTGGGCAATACGGCGACCTCGGGGTTGAACGAGCTCGCCGTATAGAAATGAGGCGGGAAATGTCCGGTCTGAACCGCTTCGATGACGCCGCTTCTGACGGTGTCGGCGTCCCTCTCCATGAGCCGCAGCCGTTCATTCGCTGCCGATAGCTGCGAGGTCAGATTGCGGACCGTGTTTTGTTCACGACCCGCAACAGCTTCGGCGGCGGCGATAGCGGCCGCCGTGACATTGTCGGTCAGCTCCGCCGGGTCGAGTGGCGGGATGTCCTTGTGGGCGGCGGTGATCATCTGCAAGGCCGCCTCGACGCCGGACAGGCGCTTCGATGAGGTGCTCAGCCGCTTCGCCGTTACCGCCGCCGAGCGGTTCGTCTGCTCCAGGAGAGAAGCGATATCGGCAAAGCGGGCAGTGACACTCTCCATCGAGGCGTCCGATGTGCTGGAGGCCTGGGCCAGGCGCTGCTCGATATCGAGACGGAAGGCGGCGAGAGCCTTCTCCTGGCCTGCGATACTCGCCTGCAAGCGCCGATACACCCGGATGACGAGGACGGCTAGCGCGGCAAGGCCGGCCAGGGCGAGCGCGGCGCCAAATCCGGCCGAACTCCAATAAGCGAGCGCGAACACGGCGATACCGCAGATCAGTTCGCCTATTCCCGCAGTATCGATAATCTTATTCCCCAAATATGACATTCTGCCACGCTAGGTCCGGGGCAACAGGTCGGTTTTGACGAATAGGCCGTCGACCTGAAGCATGCGCGGAGCGTGGGCGTCGGAAAAGCCCTGCTCGATCCAGATCGGTGTGAAACCGAGATCACCGACGGCGGACCAGATCGTCGGCAGCAGTTCCTGTCCCTCATAGAGCGGTACGAGCGACAGTTCCAGCTCCAGGAACGCGACGCGATCGAGCCAGCCCGAAGCGCCGCGCAGCACGGGCAATTCGAAGCCTTGCGCGTCGATCTTGAGGAAGGTCCGCGAGGATGCGATCGCCAGTTTTCCGAGTTCCTCGTCGAGCCGTGCAATCCGGATGCGTTCGGTCGAGACGATAGCGGATTCGGGCAATGCGGCGACATGGGAGTCGAGCATCGGCAGGATCGAGCTCGAGACCGAGTTGCCGGCGATCTGCAGGTCGATCTCGCCCGCGGCCTCGCCGAGCGCCGAGCGGATGCCGGTCCATTGCGCGTCATTGCCCCAGCGCCGCGAGCAGGCGCCGAAGGCCGTGGCCTGGGGCTCGAAGGAGACGATCCGCCCGGCATAGCCCCGTTCGCGCATCCACCCGACGAACTGGCCCTCATTGGCGCCGACATCGACGACCAGATCGATGTCGAGTGCCCGCAGCCAATGCATGCGCACGTCATGCTGCGTCGCCCCGGTATAGGGGGTTATGTCAAATCCGAACCGGCGCAGGAGCCGCCGCACGGGCCGGGCGACGGGCCGAAGCATGGAGCGGACAACAGACACGTCATGCTGCCGGCTTGAGATGCGCATTGGCGACATACCAAGGCGCGATGTCGCGGATTCCCTGAGCGATCGTGATCTTCGGCGCGTAGCCGAGCGCCTCGAGCTTCGTCGTGTCCGGGCAGCGGCGCATCGTACCGCCCGCCGGCAGCGGGGTGGAGACGAGCTCAGCCTCGCGGCCGAACCAGGCGAAGATCTGCTCCACCAAGGTGCGGATCGTGATCTCTTCCCGGGTGCCGATATGGTAGACGTTGCGGTGCTCGCCCTTCTCGACCATGGCCAGCAGCCCGTCGATGAAATCGTCGATATGGACGAAGGAGCGCGTCTGCGAGCCGTCGCCCTGGATCTCGAAGGGCACCTTGCCGTCCGGATGCTTGGCGATCTGCTCCTTGGCGCGCAGGATGAGCTGCGGCAGCACATGCTCCCAGCCCATGTCGGGACCATAGACATTGTGCGGGCGGAAAATGATCGCCTTCTTGAACAGGTCCCGGTTGTAGTTCGCCAGCATGATCTCGGAGATCAGCTTCGAGCCGCCATAGGAATAGCGCGGGTTCCAGGGGTCCGGAATCGTCAGCGGCACGTCCTCGGGCGTCGGAACGACCGGCGGCGTCTGGTAGGCTTCCGAGGAGGAGGCCAGGACGAATTCGGTGATGCCGTTGCGCTTGGCGGCCTCGAGCGCGCCATACATGCCCCTGACGCCGACATCGAGCACGACATCGGGGCGGTTGTAGAAATTCTCGGTGCCGTTGAGCGCGGCGAGATGAAGGATGCTCTCGCAGCCTTTCGCGGCCTCCGTCATGGCGTCGGCATCGCGGACATCGCAAGGGATCAGCGTGATCGACGGCAGGACGTCGGCCAGACGGGCGCTCGAGCCGCGCAGGTCGTTGTCGACGACGCGGACGTCATGGCCATCCTTCACCAGGCGCCGAACCAGGGCGGAGCCGATGAAACCCGTGCCGCCGGTCACAAGATACTTACGAATGGCCAAATCTCTATCTCCTCAGAGCCGCTCACTGCCGAGCGCCAGCGCCACGACACCGTCGGGCATGGAATCCATGATGTCATCGTGCATGTTCCAGAGATCGTAGACGATCCCTGGCCGGTGCATCGATGCCGCAAGCGCCGCCAGATCCATCTGCTGGAAGGCGGAATGATTGTTCAGGAGGAGCACGATGTCGGCGCCCTCGAAGGCCGCGGCCAGCGTCTTGACCATCGGGAATCCAAAGAAGGCCGTGGCGGCGGCGGGCTCCACCGCGGCGTCATAGCCGCGGAACGTCGCGTCCGGGAAAGCCGCCTCGAGCTCGCGGAAGATCGGATAGGCCATCGTGCCGCGCAGATCGTCGGTGGGCGGCATTCCCTTGAAGGCCAGCCCGAGCAGGCTGATCACAGGCTTGGCGGGGAAGCCTTTCAGCCGGTCGGCCCAGATCCTGGTGATGCCGGCGACATCGGCGGGCTGCTCCTCGTTGGTGCGCCGGCCCGCGAGCGTGATTGGCATGTCGACGCCCCACTGCCGGGCGGATTCCACCAGGATATGCGGATCCTTCTCGAGGCAGGGTCCGCCGACCGGGCCGGGCAGGGCGACATTCGTGCGCGGATAGCCGAGCTTGCCGGCGCGGATGACCTCGCGGGCCGAAATGCCCATCCGCCCGCAGAGCTTGGCGATCTCGTTGGCGAAGCCGAAGGAGAGGTCGCGATAGGTGTTGTCGACCAGCTTGGTCAGCTCGGCCGCTTCCAGGGAGCCGACGACGACGGTGGTCGGGGTCATCTGGCCGAAGAACTGCTGGCAGCGCCAGCGCACGTCGGGATCGTCGGCGCCAATGACCTGAGGCAGTTCGTGGAGCTCGATCAGGGCGCGCCCTTCAAGCGTGCGCTCCGGGCAGAACGCGATCTGGAAGGATTTTCCGCTGGCTTCCAGGATCGGCTTGACCAGGTTGCGGGTCGTCCCGAGCTTGACCGTCGAGCGCAGGATGACGAGGGCGCCGTCCTGCATATGCTCGACGACCTGCCGGGTCGCATCCTGGGCCATGCCGAGGCGCGCATTGCCGTCCTTGTCGAGCGGCGTGCCGACCGTGATGATGTAGACCGAAGCCTTGACGCTGTCGTCGAGGGTTTTCGAGAAGGTCAGCTTGCCGCGCGCGACGACGCGTTCGAGCTTTTCCTTGAGACGCGGCTCCCAGAAATGCGGCTCGCCCTTGGCCAGGCCCTCCAGTACGTCGTCACGCACCTCGGTGCCGTGAACCTGGAAACCGGCATCGGCCATGGCGACCGCGAGGGTCAGGCCGACATAGCCCAGGCCAATCACGCAGACATGTTGGTCGGAAAAGGCTTTGGGGAGCGACACGGCGTTCTCGTCTTTTGGACTCGGGATGCTGACGGGGGAGCCTAAAAGCACTGCCGAGCGGATTTCGCAAGTGCGGTACCATGAAAGGCGGGGGTTGGGAACGAAGGCCGGTCGGGGGAAACGCTCGGCTGCCTTCCTACTCGCGCGGACTCTCCTCGCTCCTTGCCCTGTCGGGTCGTTCGCCAGAGCGGTTGGCTTGCGGACGTCGATCAGGCCTTGAAAACGTGATCCGCCGAGACTTTGCGGCGAGCACAGACATTGCGGGTATCGACGACGAGCCTGGAATGCCGAACGACGAGGTCATAGTCGACATCGTCGTGATCGGTCGCGATCAGGACCGCGTCGAAGCCGGACAGCTCCTCCTGCGTGAGAGGGACGCTTTCACGGCCGGTCAATTCCGGATGCTCACGCGTCGGCCGAATCACCGGGACATGCGGGTCGTGGTACTCGACCTGGGCCCCCCGCTTCTGGATGAGTTCGATCAGCTTCAGCGCAGGGCTCTCGCGGGTGTCCTCGATGTTCTTCTTGTAGGCGACGCCGAGCAGCAGGATCCGGGCGCCGCTGAAATTCTTGCGCAGCCGGATGTCGACGAGCTCGGCCAGCCGGTCGACCACGAGATAGGGCATGCCGGTGTTGATCTGCCCGGCCAGTTCGATGAAGCGCGGGGTGATGTCGTATTCCCGCGCCTTCCAGGTCAGGTAGAAGGGGTCGATCGGGATGCAGTGCCCGCCGAGGCCTGGGCCCGGATAGAAAGGCATGAAGCCGAAGGGCTTGGTCTTGGCAGCCTCGATGACCTCCCAGACATCGATCCCCATCGCCGCGTAAACCTGCTTGAGCTCGTTGGCGAGCGCGATGTTGACGGCCCGGAAGATGTTCTCGCTGAGTTTCACGGCTTCCGCGGTGGCGGTGGAGGAGACCGGCACGGTCCTGGTCACGAAGGCGCCGTAGAGGGCATCGGCCATAGCGAGCGCGTCCGCGCCGTCGCCGCCGATGACCTTGGGAATGGTCGCGGTGTTGAAGTCGAGATTGCCCGGGTCCTCGCGCTCCGGCGAGAAGGCGAGGAAGAAGTCCTCGCCGCTTTTCAGCCCGCTGGCCTTCTCCAGGAGCGGGCGCAGGACATCGTCGGTCGTGCCGGGATAGGTGGTCGATTCGAGGACGATCAACTGGCCCTTGCGCAGGCGCCTGCCGATCGCCTCCGTGGTCCTGACGACGAAGGAGAGGTCCGGCTCCCGATGCCTGGTCAACGGCGTGGGCACGGCGATCAGCAGCGCGTCCGGCTCCGAGAGGCGGTCGAAATCGCTGGTCGCCTGGAACTGTCCGCTGCGCACGCCTTCGACGATCGGGGCGGTCGGGATATGCTTGATCACGCATTGGCCGGCATTGAGCTCGTCGACGCGCTTCTCGTCGATGTCGAAGCCGATGACGCGGATGCCCTGGCGCAGGATCATCAGGGCGAGCGGGATGCCGACATAGCCGAGCCCGATGATGCCGACCACGATCGAACGATCGCGGACGCGATCGGCAAATCGTTGCGCGGCCGGCGAATTCATGGGCAATCCTAACCTTGCGATCCGCCGCAGAATTGTCCGGGCTGTTGGCCGGGTCAGCTTCTTCCAGAGTTCCCAAAGAGCGTCAACACGCGCGCATCGCGCCTGCCGGGCGATGACCGAAGAGTGATGGCCAGGGTCAGTGGATCTCCGGCTCCGCGACGCGTTCCGTACCCTCAAGATAGTCGAAATCGCAGCCCTTGTCGGCCTGGCGGATATGGGCGGCCGACATCTTGCCGTAGCCGCGGGCATAGTCGCGGTTCGGCGGCGACCATCCGGCGAGGCGGTCCGCGATCTCTGCATCGCTGAGCTCGACCGAGATGCTGCGCGCCTCGACATCGACGACGATGACGTCGCCGGTGCGAAGAGCGGCGAGCGGGCCCTTGATATAGGCCTCGGGCGAGACATGCAGCACGCAGGCGCCATAGCTGGTGCCGGACATGCGGGCATCGGAGATGCGCAGCATGTCGCGCACGCCCTGTTTCAGCAGCTTCTTGGGGATCGGCAGCATGCCCCATTCGGGCATGCCGGGCCCGCCGACCGGGCCGCAATTCTTCAGGACCATGACGTGGTCGGGCGTGACCTCGAGTTTCTCGTCGTTCACGGCGCGCATCATCGCGTCGTAATCCTCGAAAACCAGCGCCGGGCCGCGATGCTTGAGCAGCCGCGGCTCGGCGGCCGACGGCTTGATGACGCAGCCGTCCGGCGCGAGATTGCCCTTGAGCACGGCGAGCCCGTTGGCGGTCGAGACCGCCTTGTCGAGCGGCCGGATGACATTGTCGTCATAGACCGTGGCGAGCGCGATCGTCTCTGCGAGCGGCTTGCCGGTCACGGTCATCGCATCGATGTGGAGCTTGCTTTCGAGCTGCTTCAGCAGCGCCGGCAGGCCGCCGGCATAGAAGAAATCCTCCATCAGGAATTCACCCGAGGGACGCAGGTTCGCGATCACCGGCACAGTCCGGGAGAAGGCGTCGAAATCGTCTGGCGTCAGCTTCACGCCGGCGCGGCCGGCCATGGCGATCAGGTGGATGATGGCGTTGGTCGAGCCGGCGACCGCCATATGGACGGTGAGCGCGTTCTCGAAACTCTTGCGGGTCAGGATGCGGTCGGGCGTCAGATCCTCCCAGACCATCTCGACGATGCGCTTGCCGGCGGCGGCGGCCATGCGCGGATGGGCGGCGTCGGCGGCGGGGATGGCGGAGGCGCCGGGGAGCGTCAGGCCGAGCACCTCGGCATGGCTCATCATCGTCGCGGCGGTGCCCATCACCATGCAGGTGCCGTGCGAGCGGGCGATGCCGCTCTCCATGTCGCGCCACTGCCCGTCGCTGATGTTGCCAGCCTCCTTCTCGGCCCAGTATTTCCAGACATCGGCGCCCGAGCCCAGCACCTTGCCGGCCCAGTTGCCGCGCAGCATCGGGCCGGCCGGCACGAAGATGAAGGGCAGGCCGGCGCTGGTCGCGCCCATCACCAGCGCGGGCGTGGACTTGTCGCAGCCGCCGAGCAGCACGGCGCCGTCCAGGGGATGGGACCTGATCGATTCCTCCGCCTCCATCGCCAGGAAGTTGCGATAGAGCATCGTCGTCGGCTTCTGGTATTGCTCCGAGGCCGACATCACCGGGATCTCGACCGGAAAGCCGCCGGCCGCCCAGACCGCGCGCTTCACCGCCTCGGCGCGGTCGCGCAGATGGGTGTGGCAGGGGTTGATCTCGGACCAGGTGTTGAGGATGCCGATCACCGGCTTGCCCATGAACTCGTCATGGTTGAGCCCCATCTGCAGCGCCCGCGAGCGGTGGCCGAAGGAGCGCAGGTCGCTGGCGCCGAACCAGCGCCGGCTGCGCAGCGTCTCGGGCGTCTTGCGGGGAGGGGTGGTCATGGGTGTTTCCTCAAGTCTTTCTTGCTTCTCGTTCTAACCGTCATTGCGAGGAGGCGCAGCCGACGAAGCAATCCAGGGGGAGTGCGCGAGGCTCCTGGATTGCTTCGCTGCGCTCGCAATGACGGGTGCCGGTTTACTCGGCCGCGGCGCGCAGCGCGCCCCAGCCGGCGACGATCTTGCGCAGCTCGGCGCGCTCGCTCTCGTTCAGCTCGGGCAGGCCGGGCAGGCGCACCGGGCCGACATCCGTTCCGAGCAGGCCGAGCGCCTCCTTGACGACCGTGACATTTGCGCCGTTGCCGTATTTGGTCCGCATCGTCTCGAAGCCGGCGATCTCGCTGACCAGGGCGCGCGCGCGGTCATAGTCGTTCGCTTCCAGCGCCTGCCAGATCGCGAGCGAGCGCCCGGGCGCGACATTGACGAGGCCCGAGGTGAAGCCGCGGGCGCCGAGCGCGTGGAAGGGGGCGGCCCAGCCCTCGGCGAGGCCGCAGATCCAGTTCGCGCTCGTGCCCTCGGTGGCGCGCACGCATTCGGCGAGCAGCATCACGTTGGTCGAGGCGAGCTTGACGCCGGCGACATTGGCATGGGTGGCGACGCGGGCGAGGTCCTTCACGCCGATCGCGTCGGAGCGGATATAGGCCACGACCGGCACGCTCAGCGCATCGGCGATGGCGATGATGTAATCGGCCTGCGATTGCGGCGCGGCGAAGGGGTCGAGCGGGTGGTGCACCATCACCGCGTCGCAGCCGGCCTTGGCGGCGAGCCTGCCGGTCGCGATTGCCTCCCGCAAAGACCTTCCGATGCCGGCGGTCACCAGCGCCTTGCCGGCCGCGGCTTCCGCGGCGACGGCATGGCTGCGCACGACCTCGTCCGTCGTCATCGGGTAGAACTCGCCGGTATTGCCGGCCGAGACGATATTGTGGATGCCGGCTTCGGCGATGCGGCGCACGATCGCGCCGGTGGTCTTCCAGTCAGCCTCGCCGTCGCCTGCCCAGGCGGTGACATGCACGCCGGAAATGCCACGCAGGCCGCTCCGCAAGCGGTCATTCGTCATAGGCCAATCCCTCCGCATCCGAGCCGAACACCTGGCGCACATGGCTCTTGGCCGAGCGCACGATGTGGCTCCTCATCCTCTGTTCCGCGAGCTTGGGCTTGCGTTCGGCAAGCGCCTCGAAAATCCCCTGATGCTCGACGAAGCCCTGCCGTCGTTCGGCCGGCTCGCCCAGAAGCGCGATGCGCTGGGCGTGGTCGTACATGCGCTGCCCATCGAGCCGGCGCTCCAGATAGGCGCAGCCCGAGATCCGATGGATCGCGCCGTGATAGGCCTCGTTGAGATTGACCAGGTCCTCGAGTTCGCTGTGCTCGGTGGCATGCGCCATGTCCTCGATCAGGCGCGACATCTCGGCGATCTCGTCAGCGCTGATCCGGTTGGCGGCGATATGGGCCATCACGCTCTCGATCGCGGCCCGGCCCAGCGCCATCTCGAGCGCCTGCCGTGCCGAGAACAGCACGAAGACGCCGCGCCGGGCCTCGGTCCGGACCAGGCCTTCGCTCTCCAGCTTGCGGATCGCATCCTTGACCGGCGTCGTGCTGACGCCGAGCGACTCGGCCAGATGCCGCTCGTTCAGTCTTTCGCCATTCTGGAAGCGGCCGGCGACGATGGCGCGGCGCAGGCGCTCATGCACGTGCTCGCGCAGGCTGCGGAGCAGATGCGGGGCGACAGGCTCGATCGTTGTGGTTTCGGTCATCACGGTCCCGGCATGCGCTGGCGGCGAAAGGGCCGATTTCCGATCCTTCCGTCTTCGCGCTGCATCGCCGCACCAAACATCACAAACATCAAGTCCGATCAAGTCTGAAATTTCAGATTTCAAATCTGAAATGATGTGCTATGTCGTCCGGCACGAGCCCGGAACGGGCCGAGCCGGCCTGTCGAGCCGGCAGTGCAGCTTGGGAGGATCAACCTGATGAGAATGACGCGCCGCGCGGTGCTGGCCGCCGCAAGCCTGATGATCGCTCCGGCAGCCCTGGCGCAGTCGGATTATCCGTCGAAGGTGGTCACCATCGTCGTGCCCTTCGCCGCCGGCGGCACCACCGACCTGCTCGGGCGCATCCTGGCCGAACGGCTGGGCGCACGCATGAACGGCCGCTTCATCGTCGAGAACCGGGCGGGAGCGGGCGGCAATACCGGCGTCGCCGCCGTGGCCCGTGCGCCCGCCGACGGCTACATGCTGACCATGGGCACGGTCTCGACCCATGCGATCAATCCGGGCGTCTACGCCAAGATGCCTTATGACCACATCAAGGATTTCGCGCCGATCTCGCAGGTGGCGAGCGTGCCCAACCTGCTGATGGTCAATGTCGACCTGCCGGCGAAGACGGTGCCGGAGCTGATCGAGCTCCTGAAGAAGAACCCCGGCAAATATTCGTTCGGCTCGTCGGGCGCCGGCACCTCGACGCATATGGCGGCGGAGCTGTTCAAGGTCTCGACAGGAACCGACATGGCGCATGTGCCCTATCGCTCGAGCGGGCAGGTGACGCAGGATCTGCTTTCGGGCCAGATCCAGCTCACCTTCGACAACATCACGATCGCCTGGCCGCATGTCGAAGCGGGCAAGATCCGGGCGCTCGCCACGGCGACGCCGCAGCGCCTGGCCATCGCCAAGGACATGCCGGCGCTCTCGGAGTTCATCCCCGGCTACGACGCCAGCTCCTGGCACGGCTTCTTCGCGCCCGCAGGCGTGCCGCAGGAGATCGTCGCGCGGCTCTCGAAGGAGACCCAGGAGATCCTGCGCGAGCCGGCGGTGATCGAGCAGCTCAGGAAGCTCGGCGTCGATCCGGTCGGCTCCACCAGCGAGCAGTTCAAGGCCCATATCGCGGCCGAGACCAAGCGCTGGGGCGAGGTGGCGCAGAAGGCCGGCGTCAAGATCGAGTGATCGACCGCGCGATCATTCCGCCATCGCGGCCGTCTGACGCGGTTGGCTGCGCTTCCGGTGCTCACGTACTTCGGTACGCTCCGCTCCGGTTCTCGACAACCGCGCCAGCCGACTCGCGCTGACGAAATCCTCGCACGGTCCCTGGAGACCTAAATCAATGACATCGACCGCACTGAGCCCCGAAAACCGCAAGAAGCTGGCGCGCGTGTCCAGTGCGACGCTGACGACCGCGCTGTTCAAGCGCGGCTTTCGGAACGTCTTCATCCAGGATGTCCGGCCGCTAAACCCGGCGGCGCCGCGCATGGTCGGCGAGGCCTATACGCTGCGCTACATTCCCGCGCGCGAGGATCTCGACCATCTCGGCGTCTTCGGCGATGTCGAACACCCGCAGCGCAAGGCGATCGAGGCCTGCCCGCCCGGGCATGTCATGGTGATCGACAGCCGCAAGGATGCGCGCGCCGCCTCGGCCGGCGGCATCCTGGTCTCGCGGCTGATGCAACGTGGCGTCGCCGGCGTCGTCAGCGATGGCGGCTTCAGGGATTCGCCCGAGATCGCGGCGATGCCGTTCCCGGCCTATCACAACCGCCCGAGCGCGCCGACCAACCTGATCCGGCACCATGCCGTCGATCTCAACGTGCCGATCGGCTGTGGCGACGTGCCGGTCTTTCCGGGCGACATCGTCGTCGGCGACGGCGAGGGGGTCTGCGTCATCCCGGCCCATCTCGCCAACGAGGTCGCCGAGGAGGCCTACGAGCAAACGGCCTATGAGGACTATGTCGAGGAGCGCGTGCGCGCCGGCGACGGCATTTTCGGGCTCTATCCGGCCAACGAGGCGACCAAGGCGGCCTTCGCCAAATGGCGGCCGGGCTGGTCCTGAGCAAGGCTTCCGGCGCCGCGGGAGGCGGCGCCGGACGCGATCACCATCAACGACAAGATCCTGGGGAGGAAACAAGAATGGACACGTCTCGTCGTCATCTGCTCGGAGGCGGCCTCGCCGCGGCGGCATCCGCGCTGGCCGGGCCGGCCTTCGCACAGGCTTTCCCGTTCAAGCCGAACCAGCGCTATCCCGACCCCGCGGTCGAAATCCTCGATCCGGGCTTCGCGAAATACCGGATCTATTCGAGCAGCGTCGAACAGCTCGCCAGCGGCATGCGCTGGGCCGAGGGGCCGGCCTATTTCCCGGATGGCCGCTATCTGCTGGTCAGCGACATCCCCAACAACCGCATCATGAAATATGACGAGGTGAAGAACAGCTTCACCGTCTTCCGCGAGAACGCGAATTTCGCCAACGGCAACACGCGCGACCGGCAGGGCCGCCTGATCACCTGCGAGCATTCGGTGACGCGCCGCGTCACGCGCACCGAGAAGAACGGCAAGATCACCGTGCTCGCCGACAAATATGACGGCAAGCGCCTGAACGCGCCCAACGACGTCGTGGTCAGGTCCGACGACACGATCTGGTTCACCGATCCGCTCTTCGGCATCAACGGCGAATGGGAGGGCTCGCGCGCCAAGCCGGAGCAGGCGACCACCAATGTCTATCGCATCGGCACGGACGGCAAGCTCACCGCCGTCGTCACCGACCTGGTGAACCCGAACGGGCTGGCCTTCTCGCCCGACGAGAAGAAGCTCTATGTCGTCGAATGGCGCGGCACGCCCAATCGCAGCATCTGGAGCTTCGACATCGACGTGCAGGGCGCGGCGTCGAACAAGACCAAGGTGGTCGATGCCGCCGATTTCGGCGCGCTCGACGGCTTCAAGGTCGATCGCGACGGCAATCTCTGGTGCGGCTATGGCAGCAACGGTGCGCTCAACGCCGAGGCCACGGAGGCGGGAGGCCGCAAGGTCTTCGGCCTGAGGGGCAAGCCGGAGGATCTCGACGGCGTGATGGTGTTCAGCCCGGCCGGCAAGCCGCTGGCCTTCATCCGCCTGCCGGAACGCTGCGCCAATCTCTGCTTCGGCGGCCCGAAGGGCAACCGTCTCTACATGGCGAGCTCGCACTCGCTCTATGCGCTCTATGTCGAGGCGCATGGCGCGGTGTGAGGCCAGAGGGACTGCGCGAGGAGCGTCCGTCGCCCCCCGCAAGCATGGAGACGAGCGGGCGTTTGCTGCATGGCGGCCAACCCGGTCCTGAGCCTATCATCCGCGTGATGGGGTAAATCGGCCGGAGACCGCCATGCAATCTGCGCTCAAGCTGGTGCTGGCGTTTGTCCTTGCGATCGCCCTGTCGGCGCAAGCACATGCCGAGCCGGGAAAATCCTGGCAAAATATGCCGCCTGCCACAGCCGGCTGGGGCTCGGCTGCGCTGAGGCTCGGCGAGGGTTACTTCAAGGCTCAAAACCCCACCGCGCTGATGATCGTCCAGGACGGGCGCGTCGTCGCCGCCTGGGGCGATGTCGGGCGCAAGGTCAATCTCGCCTCGGTCCGCAAAAGCCTGCTCGGCGCGCTCTTCGGGATCGCCGTCGCCGAGAAGCAGATCTCCCTCGGCAGCACCCTCGCCGGGCTGGGAATAGACGATAAGCCGCCCGGCCTCTCGGCGGTCGAGAAGCAGGCGACGGTGCGCGACCTTCTGATGGCGCGTTCCGGCGTCTACCACCCTTCTGCCTACGAGACCGGCGCCATGCGCCGGAGCAGGCCCGAGCGCGCCAGCCATGCGGCTGGAAGCTTCTGGTTCTACAACAACTGGGACTTCAACGCGCTCGGAACGATCTACCGGCGGGCAACCGGCAAGGACATCTTCGAAGGCTTCGCGCGCCGGATTGGCGAGCCTGTCGGCATGGAGGATTTTTCGGCTCGCGACGGGCGGTATGTCAGCGAGCCGAGCTCGATGCATCCGGCCTATCCGTTCAGCCTGAGCGCGCGTGATGCGGCCCGTTTCGGCCTGCTGATGGCCAATGGCGGACGCTGGCAAGGTAGGCAGATCGTGCCCGAGAGTTGGGTCGTGGATTCGATGACGCCCTATTCGGCGACCGATCGCTCGGATCGTGGCTATGGCTATCTCTGGTGGACGCTTCGGTCCGATCAGTTCGGTCTGGGGGCGGCAATGGCCTCGGGATATGGCGGGCAGGCCATTGCCGTGATGCCCTCGAAGCGGCTCGTCGTGGTCCAGACCGTCGACCTGAAGAGTGGCAAGAAGGCTGTCCGGACGAGCCGCTTCGTGGATTTCCTGGGCAAGTTGGTTGCCGCTGCCCCGTAGAGCAGCGGCATGAGAGGGTTCAGACGGCGGCCTTCTTGATCGCGTCGAGCGTCTCGCTGCCATGCTTGCCGACGAAGTCCTTCTCGACTTCGGCGGTGACCAGCTTGGCGAAGGAGTCGCGGTCGGGCGCCTCGACGGCCTGCATGCCGGACTTCTTCAGCTCGGCCAGGCTCGAGCCCTCGGTGTCCTCGTTCATCTGGCGCTGGGTCGCGGCGAGCTCGACGGCAATGGTCGAAAGCAGCTTCTGGATCTCGGCCGGATAGGCGTCGAATTTCTGCTTGTTCATCACCACCGGGCCGGTGGTGAAGGCGTGGCGCGTCAGCGAGAGATGCTTCTGCACCTCGAAGAATTTTGCGTTGAGGATCAGCGTCACCGGGTTCTCCTGGCCGTCGACCGTGCCGGTCTCGAGCGCGGTGAACAGCTCGGTGAAGGCCATCGGCGTCGGTACGGCGCCGAGGAGCTGGAAGGCCCGGATATGGGCCGGGTTCGGGGTGGTGCGGATCTTCAGCCCCTTGATGTCGCCCGCGCTCGCCACCGGGCGGCGGTTGTTGGTGAGGTTGCGCCAGCCGATCTCCCACGTCGCGAGCGCCTTGAGGTTGGAGCCCTCGAGCTCGCGGCGCAGGCCCTCGCCGATCGGCCCGTCCATCACGACCGCCGCATGCTTGCGGCTCTGGATCAGGAAGGGCAGGTCGAGCACGTTGAGCTTCGGCGCCAAGCCCGTGAAGAACGGGTTGCCGGTCAGGCAAAGGTCGAGCGAGCCGCCGCGCACCGCGCTGATCGTCTGCGCATCGGAGCCGAGCGAGCCGTTCGGGAAGACCTGGACCTCGAAGCGGCCCTCGCTCTCCTTCTTGACGCGCTCGGCGAAGAGCAGCGCCGCCTTGTGCCAGCTGTCGGATTCGGGATGCGGATGGGCGAAGCGCAGGCGTGTCGCCTGGGCGAAGGCGGGATTGCCGATCGAGAACAGCGCGATTCCGGCGCCGGCGCCCTTCAGGGCGGTTCTGCGAGTGAGAGTCATGGTCAAGTCCTCCTCTGCTTTCGGTTTCTTGCTTGGCTGGCGCCGATCAGCGCCCGTAGAAAAATTTTGCGGGGATGGTGACGATCTCCGGCACGAAGATCAGCAGCGCCAGCACGGCGATCTGTGCCAGCAGGAACGGCATCACACCGCGGATGACGCGGTCCATCGAGACGTTGCCGACGGCGCAGACGACGTTCAGCACGGTGCCGACCGGCGGCGTCAGCAGGCCGATGGCGTTGTTGATGATGAACATCACGCCGAAATAGACCGGGTCGATACCGGCCTGCTTGACGATCGGCATCAGCACCGGCGTCAGGATCAGCACCGTCGGGATGAAGTCGAGCGCAGTGCCGACGACGACGACCAGCAGCATCATCGCCAGCATCAGCAGCGTCTTGTTGTCGATCAGCGGGCCGAGCATGCGCGAGACCTCGCCCGGAATGTCGGCGATGGTGATCAGCCAGGCCGAGACCAGCGCCGCCGCGACCAGGAACATCACCGCTGCCGAGGTCTTCAGAGCCGCCAGCATCGCCGGGCGCAGATGCTCGAGCTTGAGCTCGCGATAGACGAAGCCGCCGACGAGCGCGGCATAGACGGCGGCGACGACCGCGGCCTCCGTCGGTGTGAAGGCGCCGGCCTTCATGCCGCCGATGATGATGAAGGGCAGACCGAGCGCCCAGATGCCGTCGAGCGCGGTCTTGCCGATCTCGCGCAGGCTGGCGCGCTGCGTGCGGGCGACCGGCTCCTCCTTGGCCAGGAAGTACCAGGTCGCGATCAGCGCCAGCCCCATCAGGAGGCCGGGCACGATGCCGGCGAGGAAGAGCCGCGTGATCGAGACGCCGGCGGCGACGCCGAAGACGACGAAGCCGATCGAGGGCGGGATCACCGGGGCGATGATGCCGCCGCCGGCGATCAGCCCGCAGCAGCGGTCGAGCCGGTAGCCGGCCTGGCGCATCATCGGGATCAGGATCGCGGCGAGCGCCGCGGTGTCGGCGACGGCCGAGCCGGAGATGCTGGCCATGACCAGCGCCGCGATGACCGCGACATAGCCGAGGCCGCCGCGGACATGCCCGACCAGCGTCATGGCGAGCCCGATGATGCGCTTCGACAGGCCGCCGGTATTCATCAGCTCGCCGGCGAGCATGAAGAACGGAACCGCCATCAGCGGAAAGCTGTCGGCGCCGTTGACGAGGTTCTGGGCGAGGATCTGGGCGTCGAAGGTGTCGAGCTCGATCATCAGCGCGACGCCGCAGACGAGCAGCGCGATCGCGATCGGGACGCCCAGCGCCATGGCGCCGAGCAGCGAGCCGAGGAAGACGAGGACGGTCACGAGCGGCGCTCCTCTGCCTGCTTCGCCTCGAAGGCTGCAAGCTCCTCCGATTCCGTGCCGATGATCAGCTCGCTGTCGGGAATGCGGCCGGTTAGGAGCTTGGCGAGCGAGATCACGTTCAGCGCGGCGATGCCGGTGCCGCAGACCAGCCCGGCGATATAGGTCACCGCCATCGGGATGCCGGTGACCGGCGCGAAATTGTCAATGTTGATGACGCTCTGCTTCCAGCAGCCGATCACCACCAGCACCATGCAGAACAGCGACAACCCCTCGGCCGCGAGGCGGCACCACCAGCGGCCGTTGCGGCCGAGCATGGTGACGACCGTCGTCATGCCGAGATGGCCGCCATCCTTGGCGACCAGGAAGGCGCCGCCGAAGGTGAGCCAGACGAAGATCATGCGCGAGGCTTCCTCCGAGACGGTGATCCCGGAATTGAAGCCGTAGCGCAGCACGACATTGCCGAAGACCATGGCGATCATCACGACGAAGCCGGCGATCAGGAGGTTTTCGACGGCGCGGAGCAGCCAGGCCTGCACGGTCATGGGCGATGTCCTTTCGAGGCCGGCGGGCTTTCCCGCCGGGCCTTTGGAATATCCGGCTCAGTTGCCGGAATTGGCCTTGGCGATCGCGCCGTAGAAGGACGAGACGAGCTCGTCACCGAACTGCGCGGCGTATTTGTTGATCACCGGCTTGAGCTTTTCGCGCATCAGGCCGCGCTGCTCCGACGTGACCTCGGTGATCTGCATGCCCTCCTTGGCGAGCGCGGTCTTCAGGTCGCCGTTGAGCCGGCGGCTGGTCTCGCGCTGGAACAGGGTCGCCTCCTTGGCGGCGGCCTCGATGGCGCTGCGGTCGGCCTCGCTGAGTTTGTCCCAGAACGGCTTGCCGGCGAGCAGGACGAGCGCGTCATAGGCATGGCCGGTGGTCGACAGGTATTTCTGCACGTCGAAGAATTTCTGGGCGTGGATCACCGTGAACGGGTTTTCCTGCGCATCGACCGCGCGGGTCTCGAGCGCGGTGAAGAGCTCGTTGACGGCCATGGGCACCGCGTTCGAGCCGAGGCCGTTGAACATGTCGATATAGAGGTTGTTCTGCATCGTGCGGATCTTGATGCCGGAGAAGTCGTCGACCTTTTCGATCGGCCGCCGGCTGTTCGTCACGTTGCGAAAACCGTTCTCCCAGAAGGCGAGGCCGACCAGCTTCTTCTCCGGCAGCTTGGCGAGCAGGGCCTGGCCGAAGGGGCCGTCGAGGACCGCATCGGCCTGTTTCTCGCTGGTGAAGGAGAAGGGCAGGCCGATCACGCCGAAATCCTTGACGAGATTGGCCAATGTCGCGGTCGAAGGCACGGTGAAATCGAGCGTGCCGCCCTGCAGCGCCGAGGTCATCTGCACGTCGGAGCCCAGCGTCGCGTTGGAATAGACCGTGACGGTGACGTGGCCTTCGGTCCGGGTGCCGACGAGCTCGGCGAATTTGCGCGCGCCGATGGTCTGCGGATGGGTGTCGGGCAGGCTGGTGCCGAGCTTGGCCTTGACCTGCGCCGAGGCAGGCGACGTCGTCAGTACGCCGAGCAGCAACGCGCTCGCGAGCGCGCCCAAAAAGCGATTCAGCCTCACGCGGTCTCTCCATTCTGGACGGTTTGAGCAGGTGCGGGCCCGTACCAGCGGGCCGCATTGTCGTGGAACAGGGCGAGCCGCTCCTGCGGTGGGCGCATCCGGGTCGCCGCCTTGAAGACCCCGAAGATCGTGTCGAAGGAGCCGGTCAGGCTGTCGACCGGGAAATTGCTGGCGAAGGCGCAACGCTCGACGCCGAACGCGGCGATGACGCCGTCGATCACCGGCTGCTGCAGCTCGCGCGTCCAGGGCTGCCCCGGCACGCCGATGCCCGAGATCTTGGCGACCGTGTTCGGCAGGGCGGCGAAGCGGTCAAGCGCGGTGCGCCAGGCCGTCAGCGCCTCCGGGCTGCGATCGGCCGGCAGGCCGGCATGGTTGAGGATGATCGCCGTTCCGGGAAAGTCGCGGGCGAGCTCGGCCGCCTCGCCCAGATGCCACCAGGGTGTCTGCAGGTCGAAATGCAACCCCGCCGGCCCAAGGCGGGCAAAACCTTCGCGCCAGCGCGGATCGCGCATCGAACCTGGCCCAGCGAAGCTGGAATCGTGATCCTGGCGCGAGGTTGCCGCCGGCTTGTGGCGGACGCTGCGCACGAGCGGCATCGCGTGATAGGCCGAGACGACATCCGCGGCATCTTCGCGATCGAACCAAATCTGGCCGATCAGCGCATCGGGCAGGCCGGAGGCGGCGGCGACCTCGCCGGCCCAGCGCATCTCGCCGACCGGATCGGCCGGATCCCACTCGCCCTCCATCAGGACGCTGCCGACGACATGATGGCCCGCTGCCGCCCGTCGATAGTCCGCCGGCATGAAATCGCGGCGGATCGCCGAATAATCGCCGTAGCGGAAGCCGCTGACGGGTCTGTCGCTCAGCCAGGGGTGATAGTTGCGGGCGAGGTCGAAGAAATGATGGTGGGCGTCGATGATCGGCAGGTCGTCATCGGCGCCGGATGCGAGGAAGCGGGCGCGCTGTTCAGGGGACGCGAGGGCCATGCGTCCTCAACCTCACAGGCCGCGGACCCGGCAGTGCCGGGCATGCGGAGCGGAAGCGGGCAAAGGCATGCGCCATAGCCGTGCGGTGGGGCACGTCATCGCGATCTCCTGGCGGTTTCCTCAGAGGCTTTTCGTAGCGCCGGTGACGTAACGATGCCTACTTTTTTGTATGCTGCATACTGCACATCAGATGCAGTGAGTCAAAAGCAAATGGCACGCGCCCAACGGATTTGCTGCGCGCCTGGCCACCGGGGTCGCTTCGGAACCGGAACAGGAGGCGGTCGGGCAGTGGGCCGACCGCCGGACTCAGCCGTAGAAGGCGCGGTACCAGGCGACGAAGCGGGTGATTCCGTCCTCGATCGAGGTGCTGGGGCTGAAGCTGACCCGGGCCGCCAGGGCGCCGACATCGGCATAGGTGGCGACCACGTCGCCGGGCTGCATCGGCAAATGGCGCTTGATCGCTGCCCTGCCGCAGGCCTCCTCGATTACCGAAATGAAGCGGTCGAGCCTGACCGGCGTGTGGTTGCCGATATTGTAGATCCGGCAGGGCGCCGCCGCCGTGGCGGGATCAGGCTTCATGGGGTCGAAATCGGGAGACGGGGCAGGCGGGCAGGCGGCGAGCCGGACGATCGCCTCGCTGACATCGTCGATATAGGTGAAGTCCCGGCTCATCTCGCTCTCGGCGTAGACGTCGATCGGCCGGCCTTCGAGGATCGCCTTGGTGAACTTGAAATAGGCCATGTCCGGCCGGCCCCAGGGGCCGTAGACCGTGAAGAAGCGCAGGCCCGTGGTCGGAATGCCGTAGAGATGGGCATAGGAATGCGCCATCAGCTCGTTGGCCCGCTTGGTCGCGGCATAGAGCGAGACCGGATGGTCGGCGTTGTCGTGCTCGCTGAACGGCACCTTGGCATTGGCGCCGTAGACCGAGCTCGACGACGCATAGATCAGATGCCGGACCGGATGGTGCCGGCAAGCCTCCAGCACGGACAGGAAGCCGTCAAGATTGGCGGTCGAATAGGCCCGGGGCTGCTCGATCGAGTACCGCACACCGGCCTGGGCCGCGAGATGGATCACCGCGTCGGGGCGGAACCGGGCGAAGGCAGCCTGCAGGGCGTCATAATCGGCGATGTCGAGCCGCTCGAAGGAGAAGCCGTTGCGCGGCGTCAGCCGGTCGAGCCGCGCCTGTTTCAGGGCAGGGTCGTAATAGGCGTTGAGGCTGTCGATCCCCAGCACCGCGATGCCCTGCGCGAGAAGCGCTTCAGTGACATGGAACCCGACAAAGCCGGCGGCTCCCGTCAGCAGGACCCGTTGCGGTGAGGCATTCGTCATTCTCGGGCCGCCGGATCGCTGCAATGGCTTGGGGGAGAGGAATTCATACCGAGCCCCCCGGGAGCGGACAAGGTCGGTTGCGGTGTCGCGGTGCCGTCAATAACGGGTTAGTCCCTATGCGGGCCTCGGCCCTCTCCGGCGCTTGGATATAGTCGCGCTCCGCAGGCGGGAACGAAATCGTGCGGCCGGAACCGACAATTCTCCTGGACCACGCCATGGGCTTCGGCGCCGCCGGCAGCTGCATCGCGCCCGCCATTTCCAGCCTGTCACGCCTGATGGCTCCGCAATGGATCCTGTCGAGGATGATCGCCGATGACCGCTGATCCGTTGTATGAGCCGAAGGATCTGAGCGGGTTCGGCGAAGCGGTGCAAGCCCGCGCTGTGCTCGACATCCGCCATGTCGTCATCGACGATGTCTGCCCGCATCCCTCGGCGGGGAACGGTATCCGCCATGTGGTCCGCAGGATCGCGCGCGAGCAGGTCGCCGCGGGCGACAATCCCAGGATCATCTTCCTGCGACGGCCGGGCCATGACGACGATGCGGAGCCGATCGACATCCCGACGCTCACCCTGCCGCTCGACGGGCCGAGATTCGCCAGGCATGTCGTCGGCCTCGTTCCCGAAATCATGTCGGCGCTGACCGTCTGTGCCGGGCCGGGCACGCGGTTCCATATCCACACCGCACGGCAACCGCTCCTGCTGGCGCTCGCCCGTGAGCTGGAGCGCCGACGCCTCGCCTTCGGCGTCACCGTCCACGGCCGCTATTCCCATGTCATCGACCGGGACGGCCGCGTTGCGAACTGGAAATCCGCGCTCTATCTGCGGCTGATCGAGCAGCGCGCGCTCGAGAAGGCGCGTTTCGTTCAGGCCGTCTCACCGGCCGAGGCCGGCATCATCCGCCGGCTCGTCCCGCGGGCGCGCGTGCACGTGATACCGAACGCCGCCTATTCCAGCGCGCTCGACGGCGTGCCGGCCCTGCCGCGGCGCACGGCCTCCTTCGGCGCCTTTCCGACCTTCGGCTATTGCGGCCGCTACGAGATCGAGCACAAGGGCCTCGATCTCCTCATCGACGGCTTTGGGCTCTATCGCCGCGCCGGCGGGCAGGGCCGGCTGGCCCTGATGGGCACCGGCCCGGCTCGCGATGCCGTCGCCGCCATGGTGGAAACCCTCGGCATCACCGATGCCGTCGAGCTCCACGGCCCGTGCTTCGGCGACGAAAAACGGCGCAGGATGCAAGGGTGGGATTTCTTCGTGCAGCCGTCGCGGTTCGACGGCGTCCCCATCGCGGCTCTCGAGGCCGCGCTGGCCGGGCTTCCTCTCATCATTTCGGCGGAAACGGCCCTCGCGGGACATATCGCCTCGGCTGGCGCCGGGATCGCGGTGCGCGAGTTCTCGGCACATGCGATCGCGATGGCCTTCACCGAGGCTTCGACGATCGTGCCCGATGTCTGGAACGGCATGGCGGGCAACGCCCATGCCATGGCGATGGCTATCGGCGACTGGACGCCGATAGCCGAGAGTTTGCGAAGCCTCTACCTCGCCGCGTGATCAGGTCACGGCACCACCGCTACTCCGTTCGCCCCGCCGGCGACGACGGCATCCACCGGCCTGGCGACTGGATCGAGGCGGTTGATCGCCCAGATGGCCGCCTGGGTCCGGTTCTGGACCTGGATCTTGCGCAGGATCGCCTTGATATGAACCTTCACGGTCGCTTCGACGATGTCGAGGCTGCGGGCGATCATCTTGTTGGACTGCCCGCGGACGAGGCATTGCAGGATCTGCATCTCGCGAGTGGACAGGGTACGTGTCGAATGGGAGATCGGCGGCGCCTCCGCACTGATCTCGTTGGCGATCTCGATGTCCAGACCGTAATCGTTGACGATGCGTGTCAGGATGGCCGAAGGGAAGATACTCTCTCCCATCATGACCAGTTCGAGCGACTTGATCAAAGTCGAGCTGTTGATGGTCTTCATCAAATATCCGCGCGCCGACAATTTGAACGCGGTATGGACCTGATCGGGATTATATCGATCGGCGAGGACAACGATCTGCGTGTCGGGAAATCGGGTTCGGAGCGCCCGGATGTTCTTTTCCAGCCAGGTATCGTCGTCCTTTGCTCCGACAATGACGAGTTCTGCTTCCACGTCCGGCAAGTTTGCGGCGTCGATCTCGTCGACACTTGAGGCCATCGCAATCACGAGGAAACCTCTCTTCGCCAGCAGCTTGCTCAGTCCTTCACGGAATAGTGTGCTTTGCTCCACTAATACTGTAGGGATGCCACGCATCGATGCCCCTCCTCAACAGAACTATGGGCCAACCGCATCTTTTCGTCGCGAGGTGTTCTTTGGTGGACCAAGCGGAAATTATACATAATCCGTAAGGGAATTCTAGGCACATTCTATTGTCCGTTCGTGCACCCTAAGGTTGTATGATTTGGAATCTTTTCTCTCTCAATATCTCATTGTATGCTATCGCGTTTTCTTTCAACTAAAGCTTATAATACCAATACCAGTATCAAGTTGGTTCTCAGGAATTGCTGTTTAAAATTAATTAAGATTAATTAAATGCTATGTCATGGCGACATGACATAATAAAATCCAAGGAGCCGAGAATTATACTTTGGCGGGCCGTCGCGCCCCGGCGCGGTTCTTGGTAAATTTTCTGTTCACAAGTATAAACCCGAGGTTGTGAGTAATCGCATGGGTTCGGTTTTCCGTGGGGGTACCTCTAAAGATGAGGATCTGGAGCCGGGAAAGAATCTGCCCAAGCTAACACCTCACGGTCATGTGAACTCGCCGAGGACATTCGCGCGATGACTGGCGGGGCCTCAAACAATTCCTTAACTCAGGGTAGCATTCCCCATGGTAATATCTTGTTTTCCGGCGGCCGGAAGCGCGAGTACGAAGCGGGCCAGCGGTGGAGGAATTATGGTAGCGGGAGAGGGACTCGAACCCCCGACACGCGGATTATGATTCCGCTGCTCTAACCAGCTGAGCTACCCCGCCCCAAGGACCGGCGCGCCGAACACGGCGTCCCGTCACGGACGGCGCGGTATAGGGGGCCAGCGCCGCTGCCGTCAAGCCTTGCTCCGTCGATTGCGTGCTCCTGCTCGCAGCATGACATGCAGATGACGACTGGCTTCCTGTCTGTGGTGGGTTCGCCATGCGCTGGCTGCATCCTCGTGGGCTTGAAGCCGGAATGCGGCCCCATAGCTTCGTAATGCGCCGGGAAAGGGGCTGGAACTGACGCGAATGACGATAGGCGTCGTCGCGGATCAGATTCCATCCGGTGCGTTCTGGAGATTGCTCCCATGACCACGTCCATCGCATATGCCGCCGGCGGCTCGAGCCGTCCGGCTTTTTTCGCAACGCTCGCCGCGACGGCCTTCGCTGCCGTGCTGCTCGGTGGAGGGGTGCCGGCCCGGGCTGCCGGGGCCGCGCAGGAATGCGCTTATCGCTACCCATCGGGCATCATGGGGCAGGGACAGGCGACCGTCGCCGAGTATTGCGGCAGGCTGCGCTTCTGCCAGGCGATGGCCGACCGTAACGACGGCAGCAATCTGGCGCAGATGGGCTGCTTCGGCTTCGCGTCGGACGGGCCTGCTGCGGGCAGGCGTCGCTGAACCGATCCGCGCTCGGCGCGGGCTTCAATAGCGGGTTAGAGGCGGATTCACCGATCCTGATCGGATCCGGCTCTAAGCCGCGTCCGGGCGCTTGCGCAGCCTCACGACCTTGAAATAGCCCTTGCCGACATGGACCGTGTCGTAGCGGTTCGTGCGCGCCGCCCAGTCCGTCAGGCGGCGGACCTTGAAATCCGTGCTCCATCCGACCGCCTTGGCGAGCGGGGCGAGCATGGCCCAGAGCGGGGCCGTGATCGCGCCGTCATCGACGAGCCGGCTCGAGATGATGATCTCGCCGCCGGGCTTCAGCACGCGATCCATCTCGGCGAGCGCCTGCTCGGGGTCCGGCACCAGGGTGATGACGAACTGCGCCGTCACCGCGTCGAAACGCGCGTCCGGGAAGCCGAGCCGGCAGGCGTCCATCACCATCAGGCCCCGGACATGGCCGAGCTTCTGGGCTGCGACTTTGCGGCTGGCGACCTTGAGCATGTCGAGAGAAAGGTCGGCGCCCAGCACGCGGCTGCCGGGCGTGAAATAGGGCAGGGTCAGACCGGTCCCGACGCCGATCTCGAGAATGTCGGGGCCGCAGGCGCAGGCGGCCGCCACCGCCTCGCGCTGTGCGCGGGCGAGCAGCCGCAGATAGATCCGGTCGTAGAACCTGGCCCAGGTGGCATAGACCCGCTTCTGGCCTTCCAGGTCATAGGTCACGGGCATCGGGCAGCTCTGTCGTGTCAGGTGGGCTTGGAAGGGCAGGCGGCTGTCGGCGGTGGCGTCAGGAGGCCGCGAGCGCCAGGTCCGGTCCGGGCGCCACCATTCGCGTCGCGGGCGAGATGATGGTGCCGCCACCGAGGACGCGGGCGCCGGGCTCGGCCCGGTCGTAGATCACGCAGGCCTGCCCGGGCGAGACGCCTTCCTCTTCGCCGGCGAGCACGACCTTGAGGCCGGCCTCGTCGCGCAGCAGCCGGGCCTCGCGCGGCGGGCGCGTCGAGCGCACGCGCACGGCGATGTCCAGTCCCTCGGCCGGCAGCGTATCGAGCGCGGCATCCCCGAGCCAGTTCAGGTCGCGCAGCCGAACCTCGCGTATGCCGAGCGCCTCGCGCGGGCCGACGATCACGCGCGCGGCGTCGGCGTCGAGCCGCAGCACATAGAGCGGCTCGGCCGTGCTGATCCCCAGTCCCTTGCGCTGTCCGACGGTGTAGCGCAGCACGCCCTCGTGGCGCCCGAGCACGCGCCCGTCGAGATGGACGATGTCGCCGGGGCGGGCGGCACCCGGCTTCAGGCGCTCGATCACGTCGGCATAGCGGCCGTTCGGCACGAAGCAGATATCCTGGCTGTCGGGCTTGTCGGCGATGGCGAGGCCGAGCTCGGCCGCGAGCGCGCGGGTCTGCGCCTTGTCGATCTCGCCGAGCGGAAAGCGCAGCAGGTCGAGCTGCTCCTGCGTCGTCGCATAGAGGAAATAGCTCTGGTCGCGTGCTTCGTCGGCTGCACGGAAGAGGCCGCGCCGGCCATTGTCCAGCGGGCGGCTCACGACGTAGTGGCCGGTGGCCAGCGCGTCGGCGCCGAGCTCGCGTGCAAGGCCGAGCAGGTCGCGGAACTTGACGGTGCGATTGCACTCGACGCAAGGGATCGGCGTCTCGCCGGCGAGATAGCTCTCGGCGAAACGCTCGATCACCGCGTCACGGAAGCGGCTTTCGTAATCCAGCACGTAATGCGGGATCCCGATGGTCTCGGCGACGCGCCTGGCGTCGTGGATGTCCTGGCCCGCGCAGCAGGCGCCGGCCCGATGAACCGCGGCGCCATGGTCATAGAGCTGCAAGGTCACGCCGACGACGTCATAGCCCTCGCGCTTGAGCATGGCCGCGACCACCGAGGAATCGACGCCGCCCGACATCGCCGCGACGACGCGCGTCGCCGCGGACGGCTTGGCGATGTCGAGGGAGTTGCGGGTGGCGGTCATGGCGGTGCGGTCTTGTCCTGGGCGGAGCGCTCTATGTGGCGGCTCTATATCGGTTTTGACAGGTCGCCACCAGAGATCGATCGGCAAATCATGCCGAGCTCCCGTTGCCACGAGGGTCCTTCTTGCCGATGAGGAGCGCGGCTCCGGAGGCTAAGTCATTGAAATAATGATGGTGCCTGTGTGGCGCGGGACTTGCTGGCCGCGTAGCCGGGCGCGCCTCGCGCCATCACCATGGATCGCCTGATGTCAGCCGTATCGTCCTCGACCTCGACGCCCAGTCCGGAGCCGGCCGCGTCGCGCCGCCGTGCCCCGGAACGGGAGGCGGGCGGCGAGGCCGCGCCGTTCAGCCTGCCGGGCGAAGCCGGAGAGGACAAGGCGGCAGCCGTCGGCACCGCAGGGACCGAGGCTGGCGGGCAGCCGGCTGAGCCCGGCAAGGCGCAGGCGCCGAATGGCCCGGCAGCCGTGCCGGTCGTTGCGGCGCAGACGGCTCAGGCCCCCGTCGCCGGCCCGGCAGCTTCGCCTCCCGCCGAGGCGAAGCCCGAGCAGGCCCCGCCGAAGCAGGACGCCGCCGCGCTCTTCGCCATCGCCGTGGCGGCGCAGGGGCCGGCCAAGGATACCGAAGCCGAGGACAAGCCGGAATCCGCGGAGGCGAAAGAGACGCTCCCGGACGGCCAGGCGGTCGTGACCGCCGAAGCCGCCGTCCCAGACAAGGCGCCAGCACCCGCGGCGGTTGCGGCTGTGCCCCCACCGGTCGCCGTCGCGGCGACGATCGCCACCGAGGCTGTCGATCCGGCGCTCGCCGCGAAGGCCGCGATCGGTACGGCGGTGGCGGCGCCGGTCCAGACCGTGCCGGTGGATGGCGGAAAGCCTGCCGTCGCCGCCACTGTGCTGCCGCTGCCGCCCGACGCCGCCGCCGTTACTGCACCCGAAACTGACAAGGAAGCCAAGTCGGGCGCGAAGCTTCATCCCAGCGTAGTGGGCATGGCCAAGGACGCCGCCGTGACGGTGGCTCCTTCGGTCACGGGCGCGGCCGCACCCGACGAGGTCAAGCCGCTCGAAACCCTGCAGCAGGCTCTGGCGCCGATCGACCTGTCCGCGCTGGCCCAGCCGCGTGGCGGCAGGCCGGAGGCGCTGCCCGGCCAGCCGGATCTGGAGCAGGCGGCTGCCGGGGCACAGTCGCCCGCGGCCGGAAACCATCGCGGCACGGCCGATGGCCAGCCGACCCCGCTTCATGTCGTGCCGATCGAGATCGGCCTGCGCGCGCTCGCCGGCAGCAAGCGTTTCGACATCCGGCTCGATCCGGCCGAGCTCGGGCGCGTCGATGTCAATCTCGAGATTTCCGAGAAGGGCGAGGTCAGCGCCCGGCTCGTGGTCGACCGCGTCGAGACCCTGCATCTGCTGCAGCGCGATGCGCGCACGCTGGAGCGGGCTTTCGAGCAGGCCGGCCTCAAGGCTGCCGATGGCGGCGTCGACATCACGTTGCGCGATCCGGCCGATCAATCCGGCTTCCGCCAGAACCGGCACGAGGACGAGGCGCCGCGCCGCGCCGCGCCGACGACCGCGTCCGATGGCGCCGAGGACACAACCATTCCGGCGCAGCCTGCGCCCGTGCGCCGCCTGGTCAGGCTCGGTGGCGTCGATCTCAGCATCTGAAGAGGGGCACGGATCATGACCGTCTCGAACACCTCGTCGAGCACCACCACCAACGGCACGAACTCGACGGTCACCGGCCAGTCGAGCTCGATCGCCAATAATTTCGACCAGTTCCTGACCTTGCTGACGACGCAGCTGAAGAACCAGAGCCCGCTCGACCCGCTCGACACCAACCAGTTCACGGCCCAGCTCGTGCAATTCGCCGGCGTCGAGCAGCAGCTCAAGACCAACGAGACGCTGAGCACGCTGCTCAGCCTGAATTCGGCGCAGATGGCGACCAGCGCGGTCGGCTTCATCGGCTCGACGATCACGGCCGATGGCGCGACCACGAAACTGACCGAGGGCGCGGCCGAATGGAAGATCAACGTCCCGCGCGGCGGCGCCGCGACGATCACGATCAAGGACGCCAATGGCAGCATCGTGCGGACGGCGACGACCAGTCTCGTCGCCGGCGACCAGAGCTATAAATGGGACGGCAAGACCTCGACGGGTACCACGGCGCCGGAGGGCAACTACACCATCACCGTCGATGCGGTGGACAGCACCGGGCAGGCGATGACGGCCAAGACATTGATCAGCGGCGTGGTCGACGGCGTCGATTTCTCGGGCTCCGTGCCGGGGCTGAAGATCGGCACCATCACCGTGCCGATCAGCAACATCAAGTCGGTGGTACGCAGCTGAAGTGGAGTGCCGAAAGTGGAAATCGACTTTCGGTTGCACCAGTTGGCGCCGAGCCTTTCGCCGATAGCGAAAGCCCGCCCTTTCGCTTTAGGCAATTCTTAAAGCGCCGGGCTTATGGTCAACTCAACTAGGTCTGTTGAGTTGTGTGAGTGTATCATGACCGAGCCATTGCGACCGCGGGTGAAGTACGTGATCGGACCGGACGGCAGTCCGCTGACGATCGCCGATCTGCCGCCGATGAATACGCGCCGCTGGGTCATCCGGCGCAAGGCCGAGGTGGTGGCCGCCGTGCGCGGCGGGCTGCTCAGCCTCGAGGAGGCCTGCCAGCGCTACACGCTGACGGTCGATGAATTCCTGAGCTGGCAGATGTCGATCGACCAGCACGGCCTCGCCGGGCTGCGCACGACCCGCATCCAGCATTATCGCCAGTAGCCGCGCCGCCGCGGCCATCGCTGCTTTCAACGAAAGGCGCGCCGCAGGGCGCGCCTTTCGCGTTTCAGTCGAGCTCGAAGGCTTCCTTATAGTCGCGCTTCAGGCTCTGGTCCTGCTCTTCCTTGCGCAGGATGCAGTTGCCGGCGACGAGCAGCTCGATCTCCGAGCCCATGAAGCAGCGGAAGGCGTCGCTCGCCGTGCAGACGATCGGCTCGCCGCGCACGTTGAAGCTGGTATTGACCAGGACCGGGCAGCCGGTCAGCGCCTTGAAGCGGCCGATCAGCGTGTGATAGCGCGGATTGGTGTCCTCGTGCACGGTCTGGATCCGCGCCGAGTAGTCGACATGGGTGACGGCCGGAATCTGCGAGCGCGGGACGTTGAGCTTGTCGATGCCGAACAGGGCCTTCTCGGCCTCGGTCATCTCGCGGCGGAGCTCCTTCCGGACGTCCGCGACCAGCAGCATATAGGGCGAGTCCACATCGATCTCGAACCAGTCGGCGACGTCCTCGCGCAGCACCGAGGGCGCGAAGGGCCGGAAGCTCTCACGATACTTGACCTTGAGATTGAGCAGCTTCTGCATCTGCGGCGAGCGCGGGTCGCCGAGGATCGAGCGTCCGCCCAGCGCGCGCGGGCCGAACTCCATGCGGCCCTGCATCCAGCCCACGGCCTTGCCTTCGGCGAGGCCCGCTGCTGTGGCCTCGATCAGCGCGTCGTCGTCGAGGACCTCGAAACGGGCGCCTGCCGCGGTGAGTTCCGCCTCGATCTCGGCCTGCGTGAAACTGGGGCCGAGATAGGCGCCCTGCATCGCGTCGCCGTCGGCGTTGCGGGACGGGCGAGGCTGGCCGGCGAAGAGGTGGTAGCCTGCGAGCGCCGCGCCTAGCGCGCCGCCGGCATCGCCCGCCGCCGGCTGGATCCAGAGCCCGTCGAAGACACCCGCGCGCAACAGCTTGCCATTGGCGACGCAGTTCAGCGCGACGCCGCCGGCGAGGCAGAGGTTCCGCTGCCCGGTCTCGGCCCGCACTGAGCGGGCGAGGCGCAGCACGATCTCCTCGGTCACCGCCTGGATCGAGGCTGCCATGTCCATGTGGAACTGGGTCAGCAATTGCTCCGGCGCGCGCACCGGCTGGCCGAACAGCGCGGCGAAGCGCTCGTTCGTCATGGTCAGGCCGGTGGCGTAGTTGAAATAGCTCTGGTCGAGATGGAAGCTGCCGTCCGGCTTCAGGTCGACCAGCTTGTCGAGCATCAGGGCGGCGTAGCGTGGCTCGCCATAGGGCGCGAGCCCCATGACCTTGTACTCGCCGGAATTGACCTTGAAGCCGATATAATAGGTCACCGCCGAATAGAGCAGCCCGAGCGAATGCGGGAAATGCAGCTCCTTGTGGACCTTGAGGTCGCTGCCCTTGCCGATCGCGAGCGTCATCGTCGCCCATTCGCCGACACCGTCCATGGTCAGGACGGCGGCTTCCTCGAAAGGCGAGGGATAGAAGGCTGACGCCGCATGCGAGAGATGGTGCTCGGTGAAGAGCAGCTTCTCCGCGTCGAAGCCGGGTGCGATCTTGCGTAGGTCCTTGGTGATCAGATGCTTCTGGAACAGCTTTTCGCGCAGCCAGAGCGGCATCGCCATGCGGAACGAGGTGAAGCCGCGCGGCGCGAAGGAAAGATAGGTCTCGAGCAGGCGCTCGAACTTGATGAAGGGCTTGTCGTAGAAGACGACGGAATCGAGCTCTTCGAGGCCGCAGCCGGCGACCGAGAGGCAGTACTCGACCGCCTTGTGCGGAAAGTCGGCGTCGTGCTTCTTGCGCGTGAAGCGCTCCTCCTGCGCCGCGGCCGCGATGACCCCGTCAACGACGAGCGCGGCCGCGCTGTCGTGATAAAGGCCGGAGATTCCCAGGACTCGCATGCGGGAGCGGCTAGAACAGCGTGTAGACGAAAGGCGCCACGGCGCTGCCATGGGTCAGCACCAGCAGGCCACCGAACATCAGGCTGATCAGCAGGATCGGGATCAGCCAGAACTTCTTCCGGGCCTTCATGAACCGGAAGAACTCCTTCAGGAACGACATCAGAACTGATCCTTCATCGAGGCGGGTTCCGGGCCGGGCGGGGTCCGGGCAATCCAATAGCTTTGCGCCTGCTTCTTGCGGCGCAGCGCCAGGAAATCCTTGCCCAGCAGCCGCGCCAGCAGGCCGATCGGCGTGAAGACGACGAAGAACAGCAGGCCGAGCACGATCGGGTTGACGATGCTGGCGAGGAGCAGCCCTAGCCGCGTCCACAGCTTGTTCAGCGGAGCGAGCAGCGCGGCGCGCACCAGAGCGACGAGCAGGAACGCCAGCGCGATCCCGGCGAGCCAGGGCCAGGCCCTCCCGTGATGCCAGGCATTGTAGAGGCCGATCAGCGCGAAGACGCCGGCGAAGACCAGTCCGAAGGACCGGTCGCTCGAGCCTTCGACCGGACCATGTCCGGCGCGGAACTCGTGATGCTCGCCTTTGCCCGCCACCCGGTTCTCCTTCGTCGTCGTGTGCTGTCTAGACGATAACCGCGGTGGGAGGAAACCGGACTTGCGGTCGTCGACGCCGCATGGCCGGCGGCAGGGTGGGCCGGCATCGAGGCCACGCGCCAGCATTCTTTACCGCGCCCCACCGGAAATTAACCGGCTGCTAACCATGCACCGGGAAAAACTTGCCTAGTGAGCCGCGTTGCGCGCGTGGCCGCTGAAGCTTTGTGGAACGGATGGCGGCGTGAACGGACTCGTCGAGCAATTCAGCAGATTCGGGGCGGCGCGGCTGGCGGCGATGCTGGCCGTCACGCTGGCGCTCGTCGGCTTCTTCGGCTTCGTGATGCTGCGGATGTCCCAGCCCGCGATGAGCGTGCTGTTCTCCGACCTCTCCAGCCAGGACGTCAACGCGATCCTGAAGGATCTCGACACGCGCGGCATCAAATACGAGCTGCGCAGCGACGGGCAGACCGTGCTGGTCGCCAAGGCCGACGTGCCGCGCCTGCGGCTCGACCTGGCGGGCAAGGGCATCCCGTCGGGCGGCGGCGTCGGCTACGAGATCTTCGACAAGGGCGATGCCTTCTCGTCGACCAGCTTCGTCCAGAACATCAACCATTTGCGCGCACTCGAGGGCGAGCTGTCCCGGACGATTCGCTCGATCAGCCGGGTCCAGGCGGCCCGCGTCCATCTCGTCATTCCGGAGAAGCGGCTGTTCGAGCGCGACCGCGAGGCGCCGCGGGCCTCGATCGCGCTGAAGCTCGCGGGCGAGCTCGACCCGGCCCAGGTCCGGGCGGTGCGCCATCTGGTGGCCTCGGCCGTGGACGGCCTGAAGCCGGAGCGCGTCTCGATCGTCGACGAGCGCGGCCGCCTGCTCGCCGACGGCGCCCAGAACGAGCAGGGGCTGGTCGGCCTCGGCCTCGACGAGCGCCAGATCGCGATCGAGAAGCGGATCAAGACCCAGGTCGAGGACATCGTGGCCAGCATCGTCGGGCATGGCCGCGCGCGCGTGCAGGTTTCGGCCCTGCTCGACAGCAACCGCATCGAGAGCCGTTCCGAGACCTTCGATCCGGAAAGCAAGGTCATCCGCTCGAGCCAGAACCGGACGGAGAGCGCCACCACCAACGAGGCGCAGAACGGCGCCGTCACCGTCGGCAACGAATTGCCCGGCGCGCAGCAGAATCCGGCCAATCCGGCGCAGCGCGACAGCTCGGCCAAGAACGAGGAGGTCGTGAACTACGAGATCTCGCGCACGACCCGCACCGAGGTCCTGGAAGGCGGCCGCGTCAAGAAGCTTTCGGTCGCGGTGCTGGTCGACGGAACCTATAGCCGCCCGCAGGGGGGGCAGGCCGGCGAGGTCGGCTATCAGCCGCGCAGCCAGGAGGAGCTGGAGCGGATCACGCAGCTCGTGCGCACCGCGGTCGGCTTCGACCAGGCGCGCGGCGACAAGGTCGAGGTCGTCAACCTGCGCTTCGCCGATGCGCCTGCGCCGGTCGAGGAGCTGAACGAGCAGACCCTGATGCAGCAACTCATGTCCTTCACCAGGGAGGACATGGTGCGGCTCGCCGAAATGGCGGTGATCTCGCTGCTGACCCTGATCGTGCTGATGGTGGTCGTGCGTCCGCTGCTCAAGCAGGTGCTGGCGAGCGACCGGACGGTGCGGCCGATTCCCTCCTTCATGCGCAATGGCGTGGCGGTGATCCAGGACGAGGGCACGGGCGATCCAGCCAGCCCACGGGTGATCGCGGCGAGCGGCGAGCCGCCGACGGTGGAAGTGGAGGCGCCCTCGGAGCGGATGCTGGCGATCGCGCAGATCAAGGGCCAGCTCAAGGCGCAATCGGTCGAGAAGATCGGGGCGATGGTCACGCAGAATCCGGCCGATTCGGTCGCGGTGCTGCGCGGCTGGATCCACGAGAAAGCCCCGGCATGATGGACATCTGAGCCATGGCCGCGACACGCTCCATCGCGACGCGCAACTCCGGGCAGGACGGACGCGACTACGACACCGAGCCGGTGCCGATGACCTATGCCGGCCTCACCGGGCCGCAGCGCGCCGCCGTGATCCTGCTCGTGCTCGGCGAGGAGCATGGCCGCTCCATCTGGCAGGAGTTCGACGACGAGGAGATCCGGATCATCACCCGCGCGATGGCCGAGCTCGGCACGGTCGATTCCGACATGGTCGAGCGGCTGATGCTGGATTTCGTCAGCAAGCTGTCGAGCGCGGGCGCGATCACGGGATCGTTCGACCGCACCATCTCCCTGCTCGAGAAGATCCTGCCGTCGGATCAGGTCGCGCTGATCATGGAGGAGATCCGCGGGCCGGCCGGGCGCAACATGTGGCAGAAGCTCGGCAATATCGATGCGGTGGTGCTCGCGAACTTCCTCAAGAACGAATATCCGCAGACCATCGCCGTGATCCTGTCCCGGATTCGGCCGGACCATTCGGCCAACGTGCTGCGCAACCTGCCCAACGAGCTCTCGATCGAGGTGGTCGGCCGGATGCTCCGGATGGAATCGGTGCAGAAGGAGGCGCTCGACCATATCGAGAACACCTTGCGCTCCGAATTCGTCGCGACCCTGACCCAGACCCGCCGGCGCGACCCGCATGAGATGATGGCCGAAATCTTCAACGGCTTCGATCGGCAGACCGAGATCCGCTTCCTGTCGGCGCTCGATGAATCCAACCAGGATTCGGCCACCCGCATCCGCGCGCTGATGTTCACCTTCGAGGACCTCTCCAAGCTCGACCCGGCCGGGCTGCAGACCCTGATGCGCCAGGTCGACAAGGACGTGCTGACCCGGGCGCTCAAGGGCGCCGGCGAGGAGATGCGGGCCTTCTTCTTCGGCGCGATGTCGCAGCGCGCCGCCAAGAACATGCAGGACGACATGCAGAGCCTCGGCCCGCTGCGGCTCAAGGAAGTCGACGAAGCCCAGATGAAGATGGTCACCCTGACCAAGGATCTGGCGGACAAGGGCGAGATCGTCCTGTCCAAGGGCAATGCCGAGGATGAACTGGTCTATTGACGATGAGCACCGCCAAGAAATTCATGTTCGGCACCGATTTCCGCGAAGGCGGCCGGCGCGCCGTCGGCGACGCGGACCTGGCGGCCGCGCGCGCCGAGGGCTTCAAGGCCGGGCAGGACCAGGGCCGGCGGGAAGCCGAGACGCAGCTGAACGGTCTTCTCGGCCATCTCGTGCAGGCGACCGAACGCCTGCTCGCCGAGGAGGACAGGCGCGCCGTCGCGATCGAGGAGCAGGCGGCTCATGTCGCCGTCGTCACCGCACAAGGCTTGGCGCGCGCGGCGGTGGCCGAGCGGCCGCTCGCCCAGATCGAGCGCGCGGTCCGCGAATGCCTCGGCCATGCGCGGCTGGCGCCGCATCTGGTCGTGCGGGTCAATGACAGTGCCGTCGAGGCGGTGGAGCAGATGCTGGCGGGGCCGGCGCGGGAGGTCGGCTTCGCCGGCCGGCTCGTCGTGCTCGGTCAGCCCGACATCGCGCCGGGCGACGGCCGCGTCGAATGGGCCGATGGCGGCATGGTCATCGACAGCACCCGGATCGGGCAGCTGGTCGAGCAGGCCGTCCGCAGCGTCTTCGGCCATTCCAATCCAATCACCCCCAGTGAGGGAGACCCGGCATGAGCCAGGAGAACGACCTCAACCTGCCGCCGCTGAACCCGGCCGACCTCTCCTTCGACCATAATTCGGCGTCGGTCGCGCGCTCGGGGCCGGTGCCGGTGAAGACGGCGGAGGACCTTGAACAGGTCTTCGATGTGCCCGTCACGGTCTCTGCGGTGCTCGGCTCGTCGCGGATCGCGGTCGGTGATCTGCTCCAGATCGCGCCCGGAACCGTGCTCGAGCTCGACCGGCGCGTCGGCGAGGCGATCGACATCTTCGTCAACGAGCGGCTGGTCGCGCGCGGGGAGGTCGTCGTCGTCGAGGACCGCCTCGGCGTGACCATGACCGAAATCATCAAGGCCGACCGGTGAGCCGCGTCCGGCCCGTCACGCATTCATTCGGAAAGGCCTGAGCCATGCGCCTCATCATCGTCGGCGGTCTCAAGGGACAGATCATCGCCGCGGCCAGGATCGCGGTCTCGCATGGCGCGGCCGTGACCCATACCGAAGGCCTCGACCAGACGCTGGCCGTGCTGCGCGCCAAGGGCGCCGATCTCCTGATGATCGACGTCGCCCAGCCGATCGCGCAATTCGTCGCGGCGCTCGAAGGCGAGCGCATCCGCACGCCGATCGTCGCCTGCGGCACCTCGACCGACGCGCGCGCGGCCGTGGCCGCGATCCAGGCCGGCGCCCGCGAATATGTGCCGCTGCCGCCCGATCCGGAGCTGATCGCGGCGGTGCTGGAAGCGGTCGCCGCCGACCAGACCAGCCTGATCTGGCGCGATCCTGCGATGGAGCGGGTGGTCCAGCTCGCCGGGCAGATCGCGCGCTCCGAGGCGCCGGTCCTGGTGACGGGCGAGAGCGGCACCGGCAAGGAGGTGATCGCGCGGCACCTGCATCAGAAATCCCTGCGCAAGGACAAGCCCTTCGTCGCGGTGAACTGCGCCGCCATTCCCGACAACCTGCTCGAATCTGAGCTGTTCGGCCACGAGAAGGGCGCCTTCACCGGCGCGATCGCCCGGCGCATCGGCAAGTTCGAGGAGGCCCATGGCGGCACCCTGCTGCTCGACGAGATTTCCGAGATGGATGTGCGCCTGCAGGCCAAGCTGCTGCGCGCGCTGCAGGAGCGGATGATCGACCGCGTCGGCGGCACCCAGCCGGTCAAGGTCGACCTGCGCATCATCGCGACCTCGAACCGCAATCTGGGGGAGGCCGTGCGCGAGGGCTCCTTCCGCGAGGACCTGTTCTATCGCCTGAACGTCGTGCATTTGCGCCTGCCGGCGCTGCGCGAGCGGCCGGGCGACATCCTGGCGCTGGCCGATCATTTCGCCAAGAAATATGCCGAGCTCAACGGCCTGCCGCTGCGGCCGATCGCGGCCGAGGCGCGAAAGGCGCTGCTCGCCAATGCCTGGCGCGGCAATGTCCGCGAGCTCGAAAACACGGTGCACCGCGCGATCCTGCTGGCGCAGGGGGCCGATATCGGCGTCGATGCGATGGTGACGCCCGAGGGCGAGACGCTGGGGCCGGCGGCGGGGCGGGACATGGCCGCGCGCGTGGCGCAGACGGCCGAGGCTGTGACACGCGGGCTCGTCGGCCGGACCGTGGCCGATGTCGAGCGCGACCTGATCCTGGACACGCTCGACCACTGCCTGGGCAACCGCACCCATGCGGCCAAGATCCTCGGGATCTCGATCCGCACCTTGCGCAACAAGCTTGGGGAATACAGCTCCGCCGGCATCGCCGTGGCGGAGCCGGGTCAGGCCCGCGTCAGCGCAGCCTGACCCGCGAAGCCCTCACCAATAGAGACGGCGATAGGGGCGGTAGTAGTAGGGCCGCGGCCGGTAATAGTAGCGCGGCCGATAATAGCGCGGCCGGTAGTAGCGCGGGCCGTAGAAATAGCGCGGCCGGCGGCGATAATAGTAGTACTGGCTGAATTCGGCGTCGGCCTTGTCCAGCGCCTCGGCCTTGTCGGCCGGGAGGGCCTCATCGCCCTTGCCGGGCTGTGGCGTCGGCGCGAGCTTGGGTTGAGCAGCTTCAGCGGCCGCGATGCCGCCGACGCTGGCCGCGGCCATGCCGCCGATCAGGGTCATGATGAATGAACGTCTATCCACAGCGTCCTCCGGACATGGTTTCGACACCTCTTCACACCGTCTTGATACGGAGTTCCGATGGCGTTGGATCATAACGCATTTTACGGCGATTTTGTTTCAATCCACCGGAATTCTCGGCTTATGGCTAAAAGGGATAACAAGGCTCAATCAGCCGCGTTGAGCGGCCGCGCGACCGCTTCCAGCGCGCGCCGTTCCGCCCTGACGGCGAAAAGCGCAGCGACGATCGCGGCGATCAGCATCAGCGCCGCGCCGAGCAGATAGCCGCCGAAGACGCTGCCGCGCGAGCCGGTGTCGATCAGCGCGCCGAACAGCCATGGGCCGGCGATTCCGCCCGCACCGGTTCCGATCGCGTAGAACACGGCGATGGCGAGCGCGCGCATCTCGACCGGGAAGGTCTCGCTCACCGTGAGATAGGCCGAACTCGCGGCGGCGGAGGCGAAGAAGAAGACGACGCTCCAGCACAGGGTGAGCTGGGTCGCGGTGACGGCGTCCTGCGCGAAGAGATAGCCGGTTCCGGCGAGCAGGAGCGCCGATATCGCATAGGTCGCGGCGATCATGACCCGCCGGCCCAGCGTGTCGAAGAGGCGGCCGAGGATGAGCGGGCCGAGGAAATTGCCCGCGGCGAAAGGCAGGATGAACCAGCCGATCATCTGCGAGGGCACCTGATAGAAATCGGTGAGGATCAGGGCGTAGGTGAAGAAGATCGCGTTGTAGAAGAAGGCCTGCGAGACCATCAGCGTCAGGCCGACGAGCGCGCGCTGGCGATGCGTGACGAAGAGCGAGTGGAAGACCTCGCCGAGCGGGGTCGCCGCGCGCGGCCGCAGCCGCATCTCCGGGAGGTTCTCGTCGGCGTGATAGGTGACGCCGGCCTGCGCCTCGATGCGGGCGACGATCTTCGCGGCCTCGTCGGCCCGGCCATGGCTGATCAGCCAGCGCGGGCTCTCGGGAATCCAGCGCCGCAGCACGAGGATGATCAGCCCGAGCGCCGAGCCGGTGAAGAAGGCGAGCCGCCAGCCGAGCTCGGGGTCGATGATCGCGGGGTCGAGCAGGATGATCGCGCCGATGGCGCCCAGCGCCGCGCCGACCCAGAAGGAGCCGTTGATGACGAGGTCGACCCAGCCGCGCACGCGCGCCGGCACCAGTTCCTGGATGGTCGAATTGATCGCGGTGTATTCGCCGCCAATGCCCATGCCGGTGAAGAAGCGGAAGATCAGGAAGCTCGTGACGTTCCACGAGAATGCGGTCGCGGCGGTCGCGCTGAGATAGACCAGAACGGTGATCGTGAAGAGCTTCTTGCGCCCGAGCCGGTCGGTCAGCCAGCCGAAGAACAGGGCCCCGAGCACGGCGCCGGCAATATAGGCGGCGCCGGCCAGCCCGATCTCGGTATTGGTGAAGCGCAGCGTCGGGCTTTCCTTGAGGGCGCCCGATATCGAGCCGGCGAGGGTCACTTCCAGGCCGTCGAGAATCCAGGTGACGCCGAGCGCGACGACGACGAGCGTGTGAAACCCGGACCACGGCAAACGGTCGAGCCGGGCGGGAATATTGGTGGCGATGACCTCGGGTGGGGCCGCTTGGGGCGGCGTCATGGCGCTCCCTCTTCAAGGCTCTCGGCGGCCGCAAGGGGAACGGCCCGGAAAAAAGGAAAGGCGGCGTTCGCAAACGCCGCCTTTCCGGAATGGTTCGTGCCTCAGCGCACGATCACGCGGCGGCGGACCACCACGGGCCGGCGCGGACGCGGACGGCGCACGACGACACGCTCACGGACCACGACCGGACGGCGATGGACCACGGGGCGGGGCCGGCGCACCACGGTGCGCTCACGAATCACGACCTGGTTGAAATCGGCATCGGCCTGATCGAGCGCGGCCTTGGTGGCCGCATCGAGCTCGCCGGAGGCCGGCATCGCCGGCGCGAGGCCCGGCTTACGCGTGGCGGCCTGGGCGATCGCCGTGCCGCCCAGCCCGGCCGCGGCAAGGCCGCCGAAAAGGCTCATCATAAAAGAACGTCTATCCACGAAATTCCTCCAAATAATCCTGGCTAAAGAACCAGTCTTGTCGACCCGCGCCAAGTTGGGCGGCCGAATAAGGCCACAACACGGCAGATCGATAACCATCCGTTCATGGAAAGGTTCCGGGTGCAATTTTTTTGCCCCGTTTAACCACTCGTTCACCATGAACCCGGCAAGAATTGCCGGGTACCGTCGCGTCAGCGGGGTGGCGCGGAATGCGTCCCCGGCGCCGGTCGGCGAGGATTGGGCTGGTCGATGACGGATGTGACGGCAGGCGCGGGCGGCGGCTTCAGGATGCCCAATAGCGGCGTCATGGGGAAGCTGCTCAACAGGCCCGACCTGTTCCTGGCAATCGGCGTGATGGGCATCCTCGTGGTGCTGATCTTTCCGCTGCCGGCCCTCCTGCTCGACCTCCTGCTGGCGCTCTCGATCATCCTGTCGGTCCTGGTGCTGATGACGGCGCTGTTCATCGAGGAGCCGCTGGAATTCTCGGCCTTCCCGACGGTTCTGCTGATCGTCACCATGTTCAGGCTGGCGCTCAACCTCGCCTCGACGCGCCTGATCCTGTCTCATGGCCATGAAGGCGGCGCGGCGGCCGGGCATGTCATCGAGGCCTTCGCCAATTTCGTGATGAGCGGCAATTTCGTGATCGGGGTGATCGTCTTCACCATCCTGATCATCGTCAATTTCGTCGTGATCACAAAGGGTTCGGGCCGTATCGCCGAGGTCGCGGCACGGTTCGCGCTCGACGCGATGCCGGGCAAGCAAATGGCGATCGACGCCGATCTCTCGGCCGGGCTGATCGACCAGGAGATCGCCAAGGTCCGGCGCAAGGCCCTCGAGGACGAGGCCAATTTCTTCGGCTCCATGGACGGCGCCTCGAAATTCGTGCGCGGCGACGCGATCGCCGGCCTGCTGATCACCTTCATCAACGTGCTCGGCGGCATCATCATCGGCGTGGCGCAGCAGGGCATGAGCTTCGGCAACGCCGCGCATGCCTATACGCAGCTCACCGTCGGCGACGGGCTGGTCAGCCAGATCCCGGCGCTGATCGTCTCGACCGCGGCCGGCCTGCTCGTCTCGAAATCGGGCGTGCGCGGCGCCGCCGACAAGGCGCTCGGCAAGCAGCTCTCGGGCTATCCCAAGGCGCTCGGCATGTCGGCGGCGGTGATGCTGCTGATCGCCATCCTGCCCGGCATCCCGATGCTGCCCTTCCTCGTCCTCGCCGGCGGCTCCGCCTGGCTGGCGCATCATTTCGGACGCCTCGCCAAGGCTCGCGAGGTCGAGGCCGCGGCGGTGGCCCAGGCCGCCTCGCCGCTGGAGGCCGACGGCACGCCGAAGGAAGAGACGCTCAACGACCTGCTCAAGCTCGACGAGCTCAAGATCGAGATCGGCTACGGCCTGCTGCCGCTGGTCAACGCGGCGGGTGGGGCGGACCGGCTGACCGACCAGGTCCGGGCGCTGCGCCGCCAGCTCGCGGCCGAGCTAGGCTTCGTCATGCCGGCCGTGCGCATCGTCGACAACGTCCAGCTCGAGGCGAATCACTACTACATCAAGATCAAGGAGATCGATGCCGGTCACGGCATCGTCTATGCCGGCCAGTACATGGCGATGGACCCGATGGGCGGCAGCGTGAACCTGCCCGGCCACAACGTGCTGGAGCCGACCTTCGGCCTGCCCGCCACCTGGATCGACGCCTCGCTCCAGGACGAGGCGCAGCTGCGCGGATTCACCGTGGTCGACGCCGCCACCGTGATCTCGACGCATCTGACGGAAGTGCTCAAGTCGCACATGCCGGAGCTGCTCTCGCATGGCGAGGTCCAGAAGCTCCTGCGCGAATTGCCCAAGGACCATGCCGATCTGGTCAAGGAGATCGTGCCCAGCCAGATCTCGACGACCGGTATCCAGCGCGTGCTGCAATTGCTGCTGGCCGAGCGCATCTCGATCCGCGATCTCGCCACCGTCGTCGAGGGCATCGCGGAGGTCGCGGGCGGGCTCAAGAACCCGCGCGAGATCGCCGAGCATGTGCGGGTGCGGCTGGCGCGCCAGATCTGCGCCCAGTTCTCGAACCAGCAGGGCCATCTGCCGATCATCACGCTCTCGCCGGCCTGGGAGAGCATCTTCGCCGAATCGATCGTCGGCCAGGGCGAGGACCGGCATCTGGCGATGCAGCCGTCCCGCCTGCAGGATTTCGTGCATCAGGTGCGCGACAAGTTCGAGGAGGCGGCGCGCCTCGGCGAGATGCCGGCGTTGGTCACCTCGGCCATGGCCCGGCCCTTCGTGCGCCAGATCATCGAGCGCTTCCGGCGGGAGACGCCGGTGCTCTCGCAGGCCGAGATCCACCCGCGCGTCAGGCTGAAGACGGTCGGCAGCATCTAGCGCCGGTCAGCGCCGCATCACGACCACCAGATAGCGCACCGGCTCGGTTCCGGGATTGGTGAAGCTGCAATCGCTGGGCGGCCCGAGCTCGAGGCAGTCGCCGGCTTCCAGGCGGGACATCGCCTCGCCCTCGCGGAAATCCAGCGTGCCGGACTGCACCCAGATCTGCTGGCGGATGAAGCTGTAGGAACTGGCCGGATAGGAGATGCAGGCGCCGGGCGGCAATTCGGCCGCGACCAGCTCCAGCCCGGCCTCGCCCGCCGGAGAGACGGCGCGGCGCGTGAAGCCGGTCTCCGGATCGCGCCACAGCGGCTGGTCGGCCGCCCGCCTGAGATATTCGCCGGGCGCCTCCGCCCGCGCGAGCAGGCTCGACAAGGTCAGCCCGAAGGCCCCCGAGAGGCGCCCGAGCAGGATCGCGGTCGGGCTCGCCTCGCCACGCTCGATCTTGCTGATCATCGCGCGGGAGACGCCGGATTTCTCGGCCAGGTCGCTCAGGCTCCAGCCGCGGCTCTCGCGCTCGATCCGCACCCGCTCGGCCAGCCTTGACGTCAGATCGTCCATTATCATAGCGTCTTTTCTTCTATAGTAGATGTGCGAGAACGCAAGCCTGCGGCGTCTCGCCGGAATCCCTCTGCGCTGCGCCCATGAGGACGTCGCCAATCCAGCATTGGCCGCGCTGCATGCGTGCGGTTAAGGCCTGACCATGTCGCGCAACGCCTTCTATTTCATCCTGATGTGCCTGGTCTGGGGCCTGACCTTCCTGCCGGTCAAAATCGGCTCGACGCATGTCCCGCCGGTCTTCTTCGCCGCGGCGCGGTTCGTGATCGCGGGCGCGATCATGCTGATCTGGGCGGGGCGGGATGTTTTCGCGGTGCCGCGCGCGGCCCGTGCCCGGCTGCTGGTCACGGCGCTCCTGGTCAATACCGGCAACTACACCTTCCTGTTCTGGGGGCTGGTACATGCGCCCTCGGGGCTCGCGGCCATCGTCAACATGGCGACGATCCCGATCTACACGCTGATCGCGAGCCGGCTGATCGAGGGGCAGCCGATCACCGGCCGGCGTGTCGCCGCGATCGCGCTCGGCATGGCGGGGCTGTGCTTCCTGTTCGCGACGCGCCTGAGCACCGGTCTCGGCTCGTTCAGTGACCCGCTCGAACTGTGGGGGCTTGCCGCGGTCGCCTTCGGGACGCTGCTCTATTGTTTCGGCGCGGTGCTGTCGCGGCGGATCGCCGGCACGATGCCGACCTTGACGCTGGCGGGCTGGCAGACGGCGATCGGCGGCGCCGGCCTCGCCGCGATCTCGCTGGCCTGGGAGCCGGTCGGCCTGGCGCAAGTGCAGGATCTGGCGCAGTGGCCGGTCTGGCCGGCACTGGCCTTTCTCGTCATCGGCGGCTCGCTGACCGGCTTCACCATCTATATGCGGCTGTTGCGCGACTGGGGCGCCTTCCATGCCGGGCTCTACGCCTTCGTCAGCCCGGCCATCGCGGTCGCGGCCGGCGTCGTCGTGCTGGGCGAGCCGTTCGGCTGGCCGGAGGCCGTGGGCGCCATGATGATGTTCGCAGCCGCCGCGATCGCGCTCAGGCGCTAGAAGCATTTTCGAGCGAAGTGGCCGCCGGTTCGCTTAAAAAAGATATGTCCACGTCCAACGCTCAGGGCGGTGGCGCGATGCGGGTGTGCTTCTTGAGCTGGCTGCGCTCGAAGGCGAGCACAATCGGCAGCGAGATCACCAGCGGCAGGATCAGGTAGAACAGCCGCCAGATCAGCAGGGCGGCGAAGACGGCCGGTGCCGGCACGCCCGGCATCACCGCCAGGAACACCGCTTCCATGACGCCGACCCCGCCCGGCACCTGGCTCAACAGGCCGGCGGAGAAGGAGAGCAGGAAGGCGCCGAGCACGATGAAGAAGCCCGGATTGCCCTGTTCCGGCAGGGCGAAATAGATGATGCCGGCGGCGCCCATCAACTCGAGCGGGGCTGCGAGATACTGCCGGAAGACGATCGGCAGGCGCGGATAGATGACCTCGAATTTGCCGAGCTTGAGCGGCCTGAACTTGAGCCAGGCGCCGATCGTGTAGAGCGCGACGAAGGCGAGCAGCCCGAAGCCGATCAGGCGCGCGGCTTTGTCGCCGATGGCGAACCAGTGCGAGAGCCGTCCGAGCGGGCGCAAGATCTGCGGCTCGCCGACGAGGACGAGGCCGAGCAGCAGGATCGTGCCGAAGGCGAAGGTGAAGGAGCAGAGCGCCACCAGCACCGCCACCTCGGCCGCGGTCAGCCCCTTCGCGGTATAGGCCCGGAAGCGGACCATGCCGCCGGAAAAGACCGAGGCGCCGATATTATGCGAGAGCGCATAGGTCACGAAGGAGCAGAGCGAGATATAGGGCCAGGAGATGCCCTTCTCCTTGCCGAGATGGATCAGGGCGATGCGGTCGTACCAGGCGAGCGCGGCATAGGCGACGAGAGTCGCGAGGCCGGCATGGAGGAAGGCATCGGGCGAGATCAGCGCGATCTTCTCGCCGATCCCGGAGGCGACGATCTTGATGGATTCCCACAGCCCGGCCTGCTCGAGCCTGGCGCTGACGGCCTCGTTGGTCAGCGCCTCGGCCTTGAGCTTGTCCCAGAGCAGTTCGACCGACCAGATGACCGCGACGAGGCCGATGACCGGCCAGAGATAGTCGAGATAGCGTTTCATGTAACCCGCAGGCGGCGAGAAGGCGTAAGGGACTGCATCGCGGCGCGCAGGGAAAGCCAAAATGCCGGCCGAAGCGAACCTTCATCTGTGTGCCAGCAGGGGAAGGCGAGAGCAAGCGGCGTTGCCGCCGCTTGCCTGGGGGAAAGGTGTTACTTCCCGTTCTTCTTGAGCCAGTCCCGCATGAAGGCGATCTCCTTCTCCTGATCGGCGATGATGCCGGTCGCGAGCTTCTTCAGCTCCGGGTCCTTGCCATGGGCGAGCATGACCTTCGCCATGTCGATCGCGCCCTGGTGGTGCGGGATCATGCCGCGCACGAAATCGGCGTCGGCGTCGCCGCTGAAGGCGATGCCCATGTCCTTGTGCATCTTGTCGTTGGCCGCCTTGTAGGCGGTCGTCGCCGGGGTGTCGCCCGCAGTTGCCGGCGCCGCGCCATGAGCGCTATGGCCCTGATGCTGCTGCGCCAGGGCGACGCCGGCGAGAGCGAGAATGCCGACGAGGCCGGCGGCGAGTTTCAGGCTTGTTTGTCTGATCATCGAGATCATCCTTGGATAAGGACAGGCCTCGGCGGCACAGGGGCCGTCACGGAGGGCGTCCGGGAAAAATTCGTCGCGAACTCGTCCGTCAGCCGAGGCGGGGCGGGCGCTCGGCAGGCTCGATGCGGCCGCCGTCGCCGAGCCGGAGCCGCGGCGGGGTGAGGCGGTGGCCGACCGTCGTCACGTCCGGGGTGGCGAGCGAGGGGGCAAGGCCCAGCGCGCCGCAACCCAGGATGCAGCAAGGCGGCTGCGCGGAGGAAACAGGCGTTTTCGTCGCCTCGTGGCAGGGCTTGGCCGCCTCCTGCGCCATCGCGTGTGCCTGCGCCGGCATCGCGGTGGCCTGCGGCGGCGAGGCAGCGCGCATGGAGGCATGGCGCATCGAGGCGGCGAAGGTCGCATGCGGCACGACGGCCAGCAGCATGACGGCCAGCGCCGCCAGCACGGAGAGCAGGCGCCTCGCAGGCCGCCTGGGGCGGTATGGCGAATGGTGGTGATGAATCATCGGCGGTGATCTTGCAGCCGCGATCATGTCATGATCGCGGCGAGGCGGACAACCGCCGCTGAAAACTCGCCCCGGCCGCAGCCGCAGCCAGGGGCCGAAGCAGAAACGGATCATGAGCGAGCGCCTTTCCATCAGCCTCACGGGCATCACCGATCTTCCGCCCGGCAAGATCGCGGCCATCGTCACCTCGCTGGAGATGTTCGCGCCCCCGCCCGAGAGGCCCGATCCGCCCGGTCTCGACGGCTTCTCGCTGGAGCCGATCGGCCGGACCGACGCGGCGCGCTATCTCGCGATCTACCGCGTCCTCGGCGAACGCTGGATGTGGTTCAGCCGGCTTGTCAAGCCGCTCTCCGAGATCGAGGCGATCCTGGCCGATCCGGCCGTCGAGTTTTTCGCAGTACGCAACGAGAGCCGGGACGTGGGCCTGCTGGAGCTCGATTTCCGGGTCCCCGGTGATGGCGAGCTCGCCTTTTTCGGCCTGACGGAATCGGTTCTCGGCCAGGGCGCGGGCCGCTGGCTGATGAACCGGGCGCTGAAACTGGCATGGGCGAAGCCGATCTCGCGCTTCTGGGTGCATACCTGCACGCTCGATCATCAGGGCGCGCCGGAATTCTACCAGCGCTCGGGATTCCGGGTGTTCAAGCGCAGCGTCGAGGTCGACGACGACCCGCGCCTGAACGGGCACATGCCGCGCGACTGCGTGGCGCATCACCCGGTGATCGAACGGGAAAGGGCGGAAGGTCCGTGACCTCCCGCCCCTGATGTCGCTTCGCCGAGGTGAGCGTCAGGCGCGGGAGCGCAGCCCGATCGAATCCATCATCGCCTGATCGCGGGCGGCTTCCGCCGCGCGTTCCGAGGCGCGCTCGCGGTCGTCGAGGATCTCGACCTTCTTCATCTCCTCGAAGGCTTCCTGGAGCTCGGCCTTGGCCTCGTCGAGCTGGCCGTTCAGGTTGTCGGCCGACTGGCGCAGGTTGTCGCGCCGCCCCAGCGCCGCCTTGGCGTAGGTGGGGTAGGCGAAATGAGCGGGGTCGGTGATGCCCGCCCGTGTCTCCTCGCTCTGGATCTCGCGATCCAGATCGGTCGCCATGCGATGGAATTCCGCAATCATCATCTCAATCTGGCTTACCCGGCGGCGCTTTTCGTCCACCTGGAAGCGCTTGAGACGCAAAAGGGTCTCTCGCGACTTCATGTCGTGTCCAACTCCTGGTTACGCATGGCGGCGCGCCGACCCCTCGGTTCGCCGCCGGAACTCGATCCGCGAGACGAAAAGCACAATGGAGCAAGGAGGTTGACCGTTCCTTACCGAAATCGCCCGCTTTCGACGCATATTGATCCCGCGTTGCGGCTGCTGACGTCGCTTGGCGGCCCCATGTAGAAATTCCGCCGTCTAGGGGCGCCCGCCCGTCAAAGCCTGTCCGGACCACTTCCCTTGCCCGTTTCCTCGCGCTTTCCCGAGCATTGGCCGCTCTTGAGCGGCCTCGCGCTCACACGCATCATTGGCTGGGGCTCCACCTATTACGCGCCCTCCGTGCTCGCGGCCTATCTCGACCGGGAACTGGGGCTCGGCGGCGAGGTGGTCTTCGGCGGGATCACCATCCTGCTGGTGACGGGGGCCCTGCTGGCGCCCGCGATCGGGCGCCATCTCGACAGCCATGGCACGCGCCGCTCGATGTGCATCGGAGCGGTGATCTGCGCGCTCGGCCTTGCCCTGCTCGCCGCTGCGCAGGGGCCGATCAGCTATCTCGCGACCTGGTTCGTGATCGGCATCGGGCACGCGATGACGCTGGCCAATGTCGGCAATGTCACGGTGGCGCAGCTGATGGGCGAGCGGACGCGCCGTGTCATCGGCGTGATGATGCTCGCGACCGGGCTCGCCTCGAGCGTGTTCTGGCCGCTGGCGGCGACGCTGTCGGCGGCTTTCGGCTGGCGCGTGGCCTGGCTGGTCTTCGCCGTCATGCAGATCGTGATCGTGCTGCCGATCCATCTCGCCATACCGGCCGCTGCGACGCGCCTGCCGGCCGCAGACCGCCCGGCTCCCGCGACGGTCGACGAGGCGGGGAGGGTCCCACCGGGGCAGCGCCGGTCGGTGTTCTGGCTGCTGGCCTTCGCGTTCTCGGCGAGCGGGCTGGTGTCCTGGGGCGTGCCGCTCCACCTCATCGGCTTGCTCCAGAGCGCGGGACTGAGCAGCGCCACGGCGGTCACCATCGCCTCGCTCGGCGGCCCGGCGACACTGCTCGCCCGCCTCGTCGATGTCGTCGCGGGCGAAAAGCTCGCCGTCGAGCGGGTGGCGCTGGTCGGGCTGGCGCTGGGCCCGCTCGCCTGTTTGTTCATGGCGCTCGTGCCAGGCTCGACGCCCGCGGCGCTCGGTTTCGTCATCGCCTTCAGCGCGGCGATGGGCGTGATCTCGGTCGCGCGCGCCACCTTGCCGCTCGCCCTGTTCGGACGACGCGGCTTCGCCACGATGCTCGGCCGGCTGACGGTGCCGCAGAACCTGACCTTCGCCGCCGCCCCGCTGCTTTTCGCCATGCTGATCGAGCGCTTCGGCAGCAGCACGACGCTGATGATCTCGGCCGGCATCCAGATCGCGGCGCTGCTGGCGCTACTGGTGCTGGTGCGCCGGCTCTGAAACCGGCCGATACCCTCAGCCCGCCATGATGGCGGCGAGCCTTGCATAACTCTCCGGCATCGAGGTCGCCTCGTCCTTGGCCTGTTTCAGGAAGGCCTCCAGTTCGGGATTGAGGCGGATCGCCTCGTCGACCTCGGCCGAGGCGCCCTGGCGATAGGCGCCGAGCCGGATCAGCTCTTCCATGTCGGCGTAGGTGGCGAGCGTCGCGCGCGCCTTCTGGACGACCGGGTAATAGGCCGGGTCGCAGGAGCGCGGCATGGTGCGCGACACCGACTTGAGGACGTTGATCGCCGGGTAGCGGCCGCGTTCGGCGATCGAGCGCTCCATCACGATATGGCCATCCAGGATGCCGCGCACGGCGTCGGCGACCGGCTCGTCATGATCGCCGCCGTCGACCAGCACTGTGAACAGGCCGGTGATGGCGCCTTCGGCCACGCCGGGGCCGGCGCGCTCGAGCAGGCGCGGCAGCTCGGCGAAGACCGTCGGCGTATAGCCCTTGGTGGTGGGCGGCTCGCCGGCAGCCAGCCCGATCTCGCGCATCGCCATGGCGAAGCGCGTGACCGAATCCATCAGGCACATCACCTGCGCGCCCTGGTCGCGAAAATACTCGGCGAGGGTGAGTGTGGTCAGCGCCGCCTGCTTGCGCATCAGGGCCGGCTCGTCGGAGGTTGCGACCACGACCACGGAGCGCGCCAGGCCCTCCTCGCCGAGATCGTCCTGCAGGAACTCCTGGACCTCGCGCCCGCGCTCGCCGACGAGCCCGATGATGTTGACGTCGGCACGCGCATAGCGGGCCAGCATCGAGAGCAGGACCGACTTGCCGACGCCCGAGCCGGCGAAGATGCCCATGCGCTGGCCGAGGCAGCAGGTCAGGAAGGCGTTGAGCGCGCGCACGCCGAGATCGAGGGGGGCGCCGACGCGCTGCCTGGCATGGGCGGGCGGCGGATCGCCGCGGAAGGGGCAGAGATGCTCGCCCTGCGGCAAGGGCGGGCCGCCGTCGACGGGCCGCCCGAGCGCATCGACGACCCGTCCCAGCCAGGCCGTCGTCGGCCGGATGCCGGGCGCTGCCTTGTCGACATAGGCCGGGCAGCCGCGGCGGACGCCGTCGAGGCCGCCATAGGGCATCACCAGCGCCTTCTCGCCCGAAAAGCCGACGACCTCGCACGGTACGCGCGTGCCGGGCGCGATCTCGATCTCGATGCGCCCGCCCAGGCTCATCGCGCCGATCGGGCCCGCGACCTCGACCATCAGGCCGCGAACGCCGGTGACGCGGCCGTAAACCGTCACGGCGTCGAGATCGCCGATCGTGGCGGCGAGATCCGAAAGCCTTCGCGAGCCGTGCCTTGCGCCTGTCATGAGGGCGTCCGTCAACCTTTCATTTACCTCTGTGATTAACACTGTGTTTCGAGGCTGCGTCGCGTTGCGGGGGCATTTTGTCCCTGTTTCCCGAAACTGTCCTCCGCGAAAGGTGTATTCGCGGGAGAAGGTCTACCGATCCGTGTCAATTTAGACTCACATCGACAAGGATCGTTCACTCTCTCCCATGAAGCGCTTGCGCTCGGGAATCACGGTTTGTTAACCATTTCCCAGTAGCGTGTCGCGTGGCGTTTCATCGGGCAAGCGCCTCGTCGTCCAGGGCCATGAGGGTTCGGACGGATAGTGTGGTCGAGCTTGCCTCGGGGCGAAATTGGGGACGTGACATGCGGGTTCTGCTGATCGAGGACGATAGCGCAACCGCCCAGAGCATTGAGCTGATGCTCAAATCCGAGAGCTTCAACGTCTATACGACCGATCTGGGCGAAGAGGGTGTCGATCTCGGCAAGCTCTACGATTACGACATCATCCTCCTCGACCTCAATCTGCCGGACATGTCCGGCTACGAGGTGCTTCGCTCGCTGCGCGTCGCGAAGGTCAAGACGCCGATCCTGATCCTGTCGGGCCTGGCGGGCATCGAGGACAAGGTGAAGGGGCTGGGATTCGGCGCCGACGACTATCTCACCAAGCCGTTCCACAAGGACGAGCTGGTCGCCCGCATCCACGCGATCGTGCGCCGCTCGAAGGGCCATGCCCAGTCGGTGATCACCACCGGCGACCTGGTCGTCAATCTCGACACCAAGACCGTGGAAGTGGACGCCGCGCGCGTGCATCTCACCGGCAAGGAATACCAGATGCTGGAGCTGCTCTCGCTCCGCAAGGGCACGACGCTGACCAAGGAGATGTTCCTCAATCATCTCTATGGCGGCATGGACGAACCCGAGCTCAAGATCATCGACGTCTTCATCTGCAAGCTGCGCAAGAAGCTCGCCAATGCGTCGGACGGGAAGAACTACATCGAGACCGTCTGGGGCCGCGGCTATGTGCTGCGCGAGCCGAACGAGGTCGAAGAGCGCATTCCGGCCTGATGATTGTCATCCGCCCGTCATGGCGCGATGAGATACGGAACTTGGCCTGATCGTCGGATGTACACGACAGGTTGACGGGGACCCCGCCGAGAGGCGGGGTTTTTGTTTGTAGGCGGGTCCGGTCAGAGGCGCGGGCCGGATTCGACCGGCAGGCGCGGCCGGTCGAAGGCGAAGCCGAGCCCGGGCTGGGCCTTGCTGGAGCGCCCGTCGCGATAGAGCCCGCGATGGTGCTTGTCGGGAACGATCGTGGTGGTGATGCCGATCACCGTCTCGGCCGCCCCGAGCAGGAAGGCGCCGTCGGGGACGAGGCGCTGCGCCAGGGCGCCCATGACCTTCGCTTTGGTCGGCACGTCGAAATAGATCAGCACGTTGCGGCAGAAGATCACGTCGAACTGGCCGAGATGGCCGTTCGGTTCGAGCAGGTTATGCGGCCTGAGCTCGACCATGTCGCGGATGCGCTCCGACAGGCGCCATTTGTCGCCTTCCTGGCGAAAATACTTCAGCAGGAGCTGGATCGGCAGGCCGCGCTGGATCTCGAACTGGGTGTAGAGCCCGGTCCGCGCCCGCGCGAGGACCTCGGGCGAGATGTCGGTGCCAATGATCTCGATCTTCCAGCCGGCGAGCCGCCCGGCCATCTCGTCGAGGATCATGGCAAGCGAATAGGCCTCCTGGCCGGTCGACACCGCCGCGCACAGGATACGCAGCGTGCGCTGCGCCGCGTTTGCTGCGAGCCGCTCGGGCAGGATCACGTCGCGAAACAGGTCGAACGGCGTCCGGTCGCGGAAGAACAGCGTCTCGTTGGTGGTCATCGCCTCGACCACCGCGCCCTCGAGCTCGGCATCGCCATCGAGCCGGAGGCGCTGCACCAGCGCGCCGAGGTCGGCGAGGCCGCGCTTGCGGCACAGGATGCCGAGCCGGCTCTCGACGAGATAGCGCTTCTCCAGGCTCAGCGAGAGGCCGGAGCGCAAATGCAGCAGCGTGCGCAGGAAGTCGAAATCGGCCTGCGTCATGAGGTGCGGCCCCCATGCACCAGCGAGCGGATGGCCGGGCCGATATCCTCGAGCGCGATGACCGCGCTGGCATGCCGGGCGCGCACGACGGAGCCGGGCATGCCCCAGATCGTGCTCGACGCCTCGTCCTGGGCGATCACGGCCGCTCCCGTGCGGCGAAGGGCCCCGGCGCCTTCGGTCCCGTCGCTGCCCATCCCGGTCATCACCAGGCCGAGCGCGGCGGGGCCGAGATGGTGCGCGGCCTCGCTGAACAGCACGTCGACGGCCGGGCGGCAGAAGCGCACCGGCGGCCCGTCGCTGATGCGGGCGACGATGTGGCCGAGCCGGCGGTCGATGCCGAGATGGCGCCCGCCGGGCGCGATGTAGACGGTGCCGCGGCTCAGCCTTTCGCCGTCATAGGGCTCGCGCGCGGCGACCCCGACCTGGGCTGCGACCTGCTCGGCGAAGGAGGCCGTGAACAGCGGCGGCATGTGCTGGACGACGAGCGTGGTCAGGTCCTGCAGCCCGTCCCCGATATCGGCCAGGACCTTGGCGACAGCCCGCGGCCCGCCGGTCGAGGCGCCGACGACGAGATAGCGCGGCATAACGGAGATCAGCGGCCTGAGATCGATGCCGTCCGGCAGGGCGGGAACCGGCTCGTCCTCCGTGGCCGCGGCCAGCGTGCTGTGCGCGGACTGGGCGATGCTGGCGAGCTTGAGAAGGAATTCGCTGCGGAAATCGAGCGACAGCGTCATGCCGCCGCGGCTTTCCGGCTTGGGCAGCACGTCCATCGCGCCCATGGTCATGCATTGCAGCGCCAGCCTCGCATTGCGCTCGGTCAGGGTGGTCGCGAGCAGCACCGCCGTTCGCGGGCTTTCCCTGACGATCTGCGGCAGGGCGGCGAGCCCGTCGACGCCCGGCATGTCGAGGTCGAGCACCATGATGTCGGGCCGGTAGCGCGTGGCGTGCTCCACCGCCATCTCGCCGTCGCCGGCGACCGCGACGACATGGAACCGGCCGCTCTCCCCGAGCCAGCGCGCGAAGAGCCCGCGCACGACGACGGAATCGTCGGCGATGACCACGGTTTTCGGGCGTGTGGCGCTCGCGCCGGGGGAGCGCAGACTCATCATGCGCAAGCCCGCCCGCATGCCGGAACGACGGCCTGGCGGGCGGGCGGCTGCCCGTCCGCCGGCGCCTGTGCGACAGCCTGTGCCGTCGCGGCGTCTCTCACAACAGGCCGACCTGGTGGAATTTGGAGGCGACGATCTCCTTGTCGAAGGGCTTCATGATGTATTCGTCGGCGCCGGCATGCATGGCGCGGGCGATATGGGCGATGTCGTTCTCGGTCGTGCAGAAGACGACCTTGGGCCGCTTGCCGCCCGGCATCTGCCGCAAGGTGCGCAGGAAGTCGTAGCCGTCCATGATCGGCATGTTCCAGTCGAGCAGAACCGCGTCCGGCATCTCGCCCTTGCAGGCATCGATCGCACGCGCGCCGTCCTCCGCTTCCGAGATCCGGAACTGCAGCCCTTCGAGAATGCGGCGGGCGACCTTGCGGATCACCGCTGAGTCATCGACGACGAGGCAGTATTTCATGATCGTTCTCCAGAGCGGGCAGGGCGCCTCTCAGGCGGCCAAAGGCAGGTTGATTCTGAGGACGGCATCGACGTCGAGCACGACGAGGAGACGGTCATCGAGACGATGGACGCCGGCGGCCAGCGCGGCCCAGCCGCGGTCGAGATGGACGGGCACCGCTTCCAGCGTGGAATGATCGAGCCGCATCACCTCTCCGACGGAATCGACGATCAGCGCATAGGCCTCGCCACCATCGTCGATGCCGACGGCCACGAGCTCGCTGTCGCTCTTCTGCAGGGCCGGCTGCCCGAGGCGCTTGCGCAGGCAGATGGCGGTCACGACGCGGCCGCGCAGGTTGATGAGGCCGATGATCTCCTTCGGCGCCAGCGGCACCGGCGTGATGCGGTTGGTGATGAAGACGTCGTGGACGCGGCCGATCGGCAGGCCGAGCAGCTGCTCGCCGATCAGGACGGTGACGTAGTCCAGCGATTCGGCGAAGCTCGCCTTTTCCGCCACGGGGCTCGTGCTGCCGGCTTCCATGGTCATGCCGCCTGCCTGAGACCGGGCTTATGCTCCGCCAGCTCGGAGAGCAGGGTGCGGCGGTCGAATTTCGCGACGATCTCGTCCATCCGGGCCTGCGCCGCGCGGGCGTAGAGCTCGGGCGTGACGAAGGTGGTCATGCCGAGGGTGCGGAGAGTTTCGCCGCCCTCGCCGGCGCGCAGCTCCGCCGAAAAGGCGAAGGCGCCCTCGATGTCGCGGTCGAGATCGATGAGGACGGCGCTGATCCCGCCCGCCGAGAGATGCTGCCGCGCGCCGACGAAATCCGCGGCGAGCGTGACCTTGAGGCCCGACGCCTTGAGCACCGGCGCCAGCATGTCGCGCAGGAATTCGGAAGGCTCGATCATCAGCACATGCGCAAGGGAGGCGGCGTGGTCGCGGCGGCTGGCGCGAAGCCAGTTTGGGTCGCCCTGGGGCAGGTAATGGGCCAAGTCGAGGATCTCGGTGGCGCGGCCGCGGATGATGGCGGACCCGACGACGCCCTGATCGAGCATGGCCAGCAGTTCGACATCCAGGACCTCGTCGACGATGTCGACGATGGCGTCGACCGCGAGCCCCATGGTGAGCTCGCCTTCGGCGATGATGACGAGCGGCTGCAGGCCGCTCGTCCTGATCTGGGCGTCGTCGACGGGGACGATCGGCATGAGGCGGCCGCGATAATTCATCAGGACGCGGCCACCGCTGCGCTCGAGCTGCTCGGCCTCGACCTCTTCGAGACGGGTGACCAGCGAGAGCGGCACGGCCTTGAGGCCAGCGGCGCCGGTGCGGAAGACCAGCATGGTGGTGCGCTCGCCGGCCGGCGAGGGACCGGCTTCCGCGCTCGGCTCGGCCGCATCCGCCGATGTCGCAGCCCCGACCAGGGTGGCGACGCCGTTGGGGTCGACGATCAATACGACCGCCCCGTCGCCGAGGATCGTGTTGCCGGAGAAGATCGGAATCTGCCGAAGCTTGGTCGACATCGGCTTGACCACGATCTCCTCGGTGTGGAGGACGCTGTCGACCAGGATGCCGAACTGACGTTCGCCGATCTGGGTCACGACGATGAAGCCGTCATCGGCCGCGGCCGCTTTCGTGCCCATCAGGCCGGCGAGCGCGATGATCGGCAGCAGCCGGCCGCGCAGGCGCAGCACGGGCGCGCCGTTGATCTGCTCGACACGGTAGTCGGCGCCGGCCTTCACCCGCACGAGCTCGCGCACGACGATCTGCGGGATTGCGAAACGCTGCTCGCCCGAGGCGACGATCAGCGCCGAGACGATGGCGAGCGTGAGCGGGATCTTGATGGTGATCGTGGTGCCGTGGCCGGCAGTGCTGGCGATGTCGATCAGCCCGCCGATCGTGTCGACATTGGCCTTGACCACGTCCATGCCGACGCCGCGACCCGAGACGGCGGTGACGCTGTCGGCGGTCGAGAAGCCGGGATGGAAGATGAAGCGGCCGATCTGCGCGTCGCTCATGCGCCCGATCTCGGCCTCCTGGCCCAGCCCTTGCTGGACGGCCTTGCGCCGGATGCGCTCGATATCGAGGCCCCGGCCATCGTCGGCGACGACGATGGTGACCGAGCCGCCCTCGTGATAGGCGGCAAGGCGGATCGTGCCATGCGCGGGTTTCCCGGCGGCCCTGCGCTCGGCCGGCGGCTCGATCGCGTGATCGGCGCAGTTCCGGACCATATGGGTGAGCGGATCCTTGATCAGGTCGAGGATCTGCCGGTCGAGCTCGGTATCCGCGCCTTCGACCACGAGCTCGATGCGCTTGCCGAGCTCGGCGCTGAGGTCGCGCACGATGCGCGGCAGCTTCGACCAGGCATTGCCGATCGGCTGCATCCGGGTCTTCATCACCCCGTCCTGCAGCTCGGCGGTGATCAGCGAGAGCCGCTGCAACGGCGCCTTGAGCGCCGCGTCCTCCTGGCGGCGGGAGATATCGAGCAGCTGGTTCCGCGTCAGCACGAGCTCCGAGACCATCGTCATCAGATGCTCGATGGTGCCGACATTGACGCGCAGGGTGGCCGGGCCGACCGGGCGGTTCTCGCGCGGGCCTGCGTCGTCGCTCGCAGCTTCGGGCGGGGGCGCGGCGACGCGTCCGTCCGGGCCGCGCTCCGGTCCGGGCGCGCTCTGGAAGACCAGGTCGAGGGCATCCTCGCTCGGTGGCGCGGCATGCCGGGCGAGATAGGCGGCGACGGGGTCGGCCTCGGCGCTGGGAGCGGCCTGCGCCAGCTCGAGCTTGGCCTGGTCGGCCAGAGCCTGCAATTCGCCGATCAGGATCTCGTCGCTGCCGGGTGGCTCCTGGCCCTTGTCGGCCAGCTCCGCCAGGATTTCCTTGACCCGATCGATGGTTTCCAGGATCGCGGTCACCGCGATCGCGTTGACGGTGGCGCCGTCGCGGAACTGGCCCATGACCGATTCCGCGGCATGCGTCAGGGCTTCCAGGCGCGGCAGGCCGATGAAGCCGCAAGTGCCCTTCACCGTGTGCACGAGCCGGAAGATGTTGCGCAGGATGTCGCGGTTATTGGGTTCCCGCTCGAAGCGCACGAGTTCCCGATCGACGGTGTCGAGATGCTCGCTGGTCTCGCCGAGGAACTCTTGCAGCAGTTCGTCCATGCCGACGACCATTACCCACGCAACAACGCTGCGCTCATCTATGCAGCGGAAGGGTTTATGATCGGTTGAGATCGGCCGGAAAGCGCGACGATTCAGCGCTTTGCGCGAAAGACTTTCATTCCGCCTTTTCTGCGGTGATCGTCACTGTCTCACCGTCGATGGCGAAGCTGATCTTCATGTTCGCGGCGCGCGCGACCATGCCGGCATAGAGCGGCTGGACGGCATGCGCGTCGATCGTGCCGGTCTCGGAGCGGCCGGCGAGCAGCTCCTCGACATGGGCCGGAATGCGGGCATGCGAGCCGGTCGCGCTGATCTCGAAACGGCCCTGCTCACCCTCGACCGTCGCGCGCGAGACCAGGCGCCCGCCGCGCGGCACGGCCTGGGCCGCCAGGATCAGCAGGTTGAGCAGCAGCTTGACCTGGTTCTTGGGCAGGAGCGCGCGCGGGGCCTCCCAGTCGAGCGAGAGCTTGTCGTCGTTGAGGAAGCCGTTCGCGACCGTGCCGGCGTCGCCGAGATCGATCATCGCGCCGGCCGAGCCGGCGGCGCCGAAGGCGAGGCGCGCGAATTGCAGGCGTGCCGAGGCGCTGCGCGCGCTCTTCTTGATGAGCTCCAGCGCGAAATCGCGCATCGAGGGATCGTCTTCCTCCAGGACCTCCAGCGCGTTGACAATGGCGCCGACCGGGCTGATCACGTCATGGCAGACCCGGCTGCAGAGGAGCGCGGCCAGGTCGAGCGGCTCGAGCGAGATGGCGGTCATGGCTTATGTCCTGGAATCAGCGTTTCGGGGCGCTCATGGCAAATGAAGGCCGGCGGAACTAGATATGGTGCTATCTTGGTTTGCATGTGGTTAACCGTATTTTCACCGGCAAGACAGCCGGCCGGCACGAGACGATCATGATCGCCCCCGACGATCCGCGCCTGCGCGATCGCAATGCCCTGGCCCGGAAACTGGCCGAGGCGGCCCGGCTCAGCGGGGCCGTCCTTCTCGCCATGCGCTCGGCGAGCGATGTGCGCGTGAAGGCCGACGGATCACCGGTCTGTTCGGCAGATCTCGCCGCCGACCGTGCGGCGAAGGTCGCGCTTGCGCGGCTGCTTCCCGATTTCCCCGTGATCAGCGAGGAGAGCACTGATGCGGCCGTGACCGCGCCGGTCTTCATCCTGCTCGATCCGCTCGACGGCACGCGCGAGTTCCTGGCCGCTGGCGGCAGCTATTGCGTCGCCATCGCCATCGTGAGCGGCGACAGGCCGATCGCCGGGGCGATCGCCGCGCCCGAGATCGGGCGGCTCTGGTTCGCCGGGGAGGATGCGTTCACGCAAGCCGTCACGCCGGAAGGAGAGGCGGTCGGCGAGGCCGGGCGGATCAAGGTGAGAGCCGCGCCGAAGGACGGGCTCGTCGTCCTCGTCAGCCGGTTCCACGGCGATGCGCTCAGCGCGAATGTGCTCGGCGCCATGTGCCGCAGCGAGCAGATGCCGATGTCGTCGGCGGTGAAGTTCGGGCTGATCGCGAGCGGCGAGGCCGATCTGCATGTTCGCGGCGGGCCGACGATGGAGTGGGACATCGCGGCCGGCGACGCCATCCTGACCGCAGCCGGCGGTGTCGTCAGGATGCTCGATGGCAGCCTGCCGCGCTATGGCTGCGCCGAGCGGCATTTCCGCAACCCGCCTTTCGTCGCGGCGAGCAGCGAGGCCTTGGCGGAGCGGGCGATCGCCCTGGCGAACGAGATGGCGGGTTAGGCGGTCAGCGCGCGATCAGGCGGCTGACTGCGGGCCAGTTCGCCTCGGCGAGATGGTGCAGCGCGCTTTCCTTGACGAAGCGCTGCCTGTTCTCGTCCGTCCGGAACAGGAACAGCCGCGAGCCCAGGATCGCGAAGCGGTGCGGATCGGTTTCGACGGCGCGGCCCTCGGCCAGCGCCGACGGATCGAACCCGGCGAAGGCCGGTTCATAGACCTCGGGTGCATCGCGAAAGGCGGCGAGGTTCCCGGCGGTGGCGAAGCGCCAGACGACGCCGTCATGCAACAATTCATGTTCGGCGCGGCCGGGAACGGCCCGGCCCTCGGCCTGATAGGCCACGGGATCATAGCCGCGCAGCGCCAGACCCGAACGGGCGTCGCGCAGCATCGTCTCGCCGAGGACGGGAAGTTCGGGCAGGCCGGAGGGAAGGGCCGCGGGCTGCGCCAGCACGGGCTGGATCGCGAGCATCAGGGCAACGCCGCCGACCGCGATCGAAATCCAGCGCTGCCATTTTACGGCCTTCATCGCAGCAAATCCTTTGCTGATGGCGGGGGCGCTTCGGCGCGCAATCTTCACGGGTTGGATACTCTTGCGGCGTATCAAACTGGTTACCGAATTGTCGCGCATTTGCGCGATGCCGCGCCCCGCCGCGCATGTGGCCGTCAGGTCGCGATGCGACGTCTAGCCCGGAGTTTCCATGATGAGCCTCACTCGCCGTACCCTCCTGACAGGCACGGCCGCCTCGGCTGTCCTCAGCTCGAGCGGACTGCCCGCCCTCGCGCAGAGGAACCCGCAATCCTTCTCGCAGAACGAACTCGTTTCCTCCGGTCACCAGTTCTTCGGCAATGTCTCGCGCGGCCTCGCGCTGACCATCGAGGAAGCCGTTCGCCGCTGGGGCGAGCCCAACGGCTATGTGCTGGGCCAGGAGGCCTCGGGCGCCTTCGTCGGCGGCCTTCGCTATGGCGAGGGCACGCTGTTCACCCGCAATGCCGGCGACCGTAAGGTGTTCTGGCAGGGGCCGTCGGTCGGCTTCGATTTCGGAGGCGAGGGCGCCCGCACCATGATGCTGGTCTACAATCTGCCGGCGGTCGAGGCGCTGTACCAGCGCTTCGTCGGGGTCGATGGCTCGGTCTATTTCGTCGGAGGCTTCGGCTTCACGGCGATGGCGGCCGAGGGCGTCACCCTGGTGCCGATCCGCACCGGCGTCGGCTGGCGGCTCGGCGTCAATCTCGGCTATCTCAAGTTCACGCCGAGCGCGACCTGGAACCCGTTCTGATCAGGGCGAGCCGCTTCTTCTGGCCATTCGGTGGCCGCCGTGGCAGGCTTCCGCGCGGGGGGCGTTTCCTGACTGGAGCGTCGTGACGTGATCGAAGCCGCCATGCTCATAGCGCTCGGCTTCCTGGCTGCCACCCTGCTGGCGCTGGCGGCCTTGCCGGCGCTCGCCCGGCGCGCCGACCGGCTGGCGCGAAAGCGCGCGGAGGCGGCCTTTCCCCTGTCCCTGGCGGAAATCGCGGCGGATCGCGACCATCTGCGGGCGGAGCTCGCCTTGCGCGAGCGTGAACTGGAGAAGCGGGCGGAGAGCGGTTTCGCGGCCAGGGCCGGCGCCATGGAGGAGCTCGGCCGGCGCGACATGACGATTGGCCGGCTGGAGCGGGAGCGCGACGCGCGCGTCGCCGAGCTCGAAGGCGGTCTGACCGCCGCCTGCGCCGATCTGGCCAAGATGCGCGATGCGTTCGCCACGGAAAGCGCTGCCCTTGCGCAGGCCAATCTCACGCTCGAGCAGCGCGTCAAGGACGTCACAGCGCTCGAGCGCAGCCTGGACGAGGCACGCGCTGCTCTGAACGGCACCGGCGCGGATCTCGATGCGCGCAATGGCGATCTGGCCGAACTGCGTGCCGCGCTCACGCAAACCGAGGCGGCCCTGGCTCAGCGCGCGGCGGAACTGGCGCAATCCCGGACCGAGACCGATGCCCAACGCATCGCGCAGGTCGAAAGCCAGACGCAGCTTCTCGTCCTTCAGGGCAAGCAGGACGATCTCGACGACGCGCTCGCCGCCGGCAAACAGACCCTCGACCAGGTTTCGGCCGGGCTCAGGGCAATGACGGCCGATCGCGACAGCGAGAGGCTGCGGGCGGATGGCTTCGCGGCGCGCGCGGCGCAGGCGGAAGCCGGCCTCGCCGTCGCCGATTCGCGCAATGCCGAGATGACGGCGGAGATCGCGCGCCTCGAAGGCGCGGCCCGGGAGGGCGAGGAGAAACGCGCGCGGCGTGCCCGCAAGCGCGCCGAGCACGGTCCACATCGGTTGATCGGTCCCTTCTCCGGCCGGGAGGCGGCGGAATAGGTCGCGTGCCGCCGGCGGAAAACCGTTTCCCCCTTTCCCCTCTGATGCTTTAGGAAGGCGCGCCGGCTTTTGCCGCGCAAAGGCCTCTCGCGCGGGACGGTGCCGTGACAGAAAAAGCGATCGATATCCTCTGCATCGGCGAGCCGCTGGGCGAATTCAACGCGACCCGCGGCGAAGCGGGCGCCTTTCGCTTCGGCCTTGGCGGCGACACCTCGAATTGCGCGATCGCGGCAGCGCGGCAGGGCGCCTCCGTCGCTTATGCCGGAGCGCTGGGCGACGACAGCGCCGGCCGCTCGCTCCGGGAGGCCTGGGCCAGGGAAGGGATCGATGACAGCCGGGTCGCGACGCATCCTACGGCGCCGACCGGGCTCTATTTCGTCGATCACGGCCCGAGCGGCCATGTCTTCTCCTATTTGCGCGCCGGCTCGGCCGCGAGCCTCTACGGGCCGCGCGACCTGCCGCTCGATCTGATCGGCTCGGCCAAGGTCGTGCAGGCGTCGGGGATCAGCCAGGCGATCTCGGCGAGCGCCTGCGATGCGGTCTTCGAGGCGTTCTCGGTCGCCCGCGCGAACGGCGTGACGACGGCCTATGACACCAATCTTCGGCTCAAGCTCTGGCCGCTGACCCGGGCGCGCGCGATCATCAACGCCGCCTGCGCGATGGCCGACATCGTGCTCCCGGGCTTCGACGACGCGACCCAGCTCACCGGCCTGAGCGAGCCCGATGCGATCGCCGATTTCTATCTCGGGCTCGGTGCGAAGATCGTCGCGCTGACGCTCGGCCATGAGGGCTCGCTGGTGGCGACGCCGCAGCGGCGCGAGCGCTTCGTGCCGATCAAGGTCGATGCGATCGACGCCACGGGGGCCGGCGATTGCTATGACGGCGCCTTCCTCGCCGAATATGTCCGGACTGGTGATCCGTTCGCCGCGGCCGCCTACGCGAATGTCGCGGCGGCGCTCTCGACGCAAGGCTATGGCGCCGTCGCGCCGCTGCCGCGGCGGGCCGAGGTCGAGGCGCGAATGGCCGTCGAGGCGAGGACATAAACAGAGATGAACGTTCCGATTCTCGACGAGGCGGGCGGCCTGCTCGCGGGCTACGACGTGCTGATCAGCGACGTCTGGGGCGTGGTGCATGACGGCGTGCTAGCGCTGGGGCCGGCCTGCGAGGCGCTGATGCGGTTCCGCAAGGCCGGCGGTGCGGTGGTGCTGCTGTCGAACGCGCCCGGTCCTTCGGAGCAGATCGCCGGCGTGCTCGACGACAAGCGCGTGCCGCGCGAGGCCTGGGACAGGCTGGTGACCTCCGGCGACGTGACGCGGGCGCTGATCGCCGAGACCCATTTGCGCAAGGTCTACCATATCGGCGAGGGGGCCGATCGCGCGGTGTTCGAGGGCTTCGACATCGAGCTCGTCGGCGAGGCCGAGGCCGAATTCGTCGTCGCGACCGAGCTGAACGACTACCGCCGGGAGATCCCGGAGGATTATCGGCCGCTGCTCGCGCGATTCGCCGCTCGCAAGCTGCCCTTCATCTGCGGCAATCCCGATCTCGTCGTGCATGTCGGTCACGATTTGCTGCCCTGCGCCGGCGCGCTCGCGACGATCTACGAGGAGCTCGGTGGCACGGTCGCCTGGGCCGGCAAGCCGCATCGCCCGGCCTATGACCTGGCGCTGGCGGCGGCGCGCCAGGCGCGCGGCGGTCGCGAGATCGATCCGGCGAAGGTGCTGGTGATCGGCGACGCGGTGCGCACGGATCTCGCCGGCGCGCGGATGATGGGGTTCGACAGCCTGTTCGTCGCCGGTGGCATCCATCGCGACGAGACGATCCTGGGCGGCGCGGTCGATCCGGCCGGCGTCGCACGGGTGCTGGCCGGGCAGCCCGCCGTGCCCGTCGCGGCCATGGCGGCGCTCGCCTGAGCGGCTCAGACCGGAGGCGCGCGGCGCGCCTTCAGCCAATGGCCGATATCGGCATAGAGCCCCTCGAGGGGCCGGAAGACGAAGCGGATGGTCGAGCGCCCGGGCGGGACGGCCACGGCCCTGAACAGGACATTGGCGCGCAGCATCGGCGCCGGCTTGCCGTCGACCTCGACCTGCCACCAGTGATGCCAGACATCGTTGAGCACGACGAAGCCGCCGCGCGGGGCATCGGCTGCGAGCGTGATCTCGGTGGTGCCGTAATCGACGATCCGCACCGAGCCGGGCTGGGCCGGGCCGGTGGGCAGCGGCGGCGGGTCCTGATCGAGCAGCACCGTGCTCTTCGGATCGAAGCCCGCCGGCCATTGGCCGGTTTTCAGGATCGCGTCGAAATCGGCCTTCTGCGCCTGCGTCACCAGCAGCACACGCGGCAAAGCGCGCGGGTTCTCGTAGACATAGGCGTCGCGGGTGCGGGCGATCTGGACGAGGTCGCCGGGCTTCAGGTTCTTGTCGATCTGCTCGGCGGGGACGCCGGTCGCGATGAAGCGCAGGCCGAGCATGTCGGCGAGCAGCGAGCGGTAGCCGGGCATCAGCGGCGAAAAGGTCCGCTGGTCCGGCAGCGCGACATGGTCGCCGGCGCCGGTGGCCTTGCTGTAGAGCCCGAGCCGGAGCGGATTGTAGCCGAGCGTGTTGTCGAGCTCGTGGACCAGGCTGGCATTGGGCCAGTGGAAATCGATGGCGGCGAGCTCGATGCGGTCACGCCGGTCCGGCGCGGCGGTGCGCGCCGTCTCCCGCTTCAGCAGGGCGATGGTCTCGTTGCTGCTGTTGGCGCGCAGGACTTCGTAGGTTTCCGAGGGCAGCGCGGTCGATTCGCTCGGGCCGTTATTGACCGAGAGATCGATGGTCAAGGTCGCCGCCAGCACGATGGCGGCCGCGATGCGCGAGCCGCGCAAGGCGAGCCCGCGCGCCGCGACCAGCGCGCCGGCGCTGAGCAGGCCGCAGAGCAGCGCGGTCAAGACGGGAATGACGGCCAGCGGAAGGCGCCCGACCGTCCAGGCGAGCCAAAGCGCGAGGCCGAGCGCTCCGACGAGCAGGATCGCCTCGACGAACCTGTGCCAAAGGCGGGCGCGGGGCGCGGCATCGGTCATGACGAGGTGGGTCAGGTAGCCGCCGAGAAGCGCGAGCAGCGCACCCAGGATGAAGAGCGCGTCGGCAGGGCGGCGGTACAGATGCACGCCCGGCAGCTCGAAAATCAGCCGGAAGCCCGGCGTGTAGCGGCCGAGCGCATAGACCAGCACCGCCGCCGCGGCGACGGCGAGCGCGACGATCTCGCGCCGGAACAGGGCGCCGCGCACCAGGCCGAGCGTCAGGATCAGCAGCATCGGCAGCAGGCCGAGATAGAGATCGCTCATGTTGCGGGCGAGATAGAGGTCGAGCGGCCCGAAGCGCGCCTCCCAGGCTGGGCTCGGCGGCCCCCAGAAATTCTCGAGCGGCCCGGCCGTGCCGTAGAGATTGGCGATCAGCCCGGTGAGGAGCGAGGCCGGATGCAGCGAGCCCCTGCCGGCGCCGAGGAGATCGATCTCGGGCCGGTTGGATTCCTGGGCGAGGAAGGCGGTGAGCAGGATCGGCACGGTTGCGACCAGGATGGCGCCGAGCGTCCCGGCGAGCAGCGGGCCGATGCTGGTGCGGAGCGCCCGGAGCGGCTTTCCGGCCATGGCGATCGCGGCGATCACCAGCCCGGCGAGCACGTAGACGCCGATCAGCGCGACCTGGTCGCGGCCGAGCACCATGAAGCCCGCGACGATGCCGGCACTGAAGCCGTAGAGCAGCGAGCTTCGTTCCAGGGCGCGGGCGAGCAGCAGCAGCGTGATCGCGAAATAGCCGAGGCTGAGCACCTGCCCGACATGCTGGATGCGCCAGGCGGCCGAGGCGCCGAAGGCGAAGGCGAGCGCGGCGACGACCGCGCCGGCCGGGTGCCAATCGCGATCGCGGAAGACGAGGACGATGGCGAAAGCCCCCGCGAGAAGCGTGCCGAGGATGGCGCCGTCGCTCCAGCGGAAGCTCGGCGCCGGGTTCAGCGCGGCGATCAGGGCGAAGGGCGGCGAGAAGATCAGCGATTGCGGATCGGCGACCTGCGGCGAGCCGGCGAAGACGAAGGGCGTCCAGAACGGCGAGAGGGCACGGTGCCAGGCCGTCGCCAGGAATTGAAGCTGCGGATGGAAATGCGCCTTGGCGTCCCAGGGAATGGTGACGATGCCGGAGAGCCACGGCCAGGACAAGGCCAGCCAGGCGCAGAACACGATGGCAAACACGCTGGCGAGGGGCCAGCGTGCGGGGAGCGTCGTGGAGGGGCTGGTCTCGGACCCGGACATTCCTACCGTCTGCCCGAAGGGGCGATGACGATCAATCCTTCGGCGCGGCACGCGCCATCAGCGCGTCCATGTCGATGATATGCCCGGCCCGGTCGCGCTTGGAGGCGAGATAGCGCACATTATGCACGTTCGGCCGGCCGAGCACGCGCTGGGTCGCGGCCACCTCGAGCCCGGCGGCCTTGATGGCGCCGACCTTGAGCGGGTTGTTGGTCAGGGCCGTCACTTGCGTCACGCCGAGCTGCTTCAGCATCGCGGCGGCGAAGTCGAAATGGCGCTGGTCGAGGTCGAAGCCGAGGATCTCGTCGGCATCGTAGGTGTCCCAGCCCTGGCTCTGCAGGCGATAGGCGCGCATCTTGTTGGAGATGCCGTTGCCGCGGCCTTCCTGGTCCAGATAGAGCAGGATGCCGCCGTCATTCTCGGCCATCCATTGCACGGTTTCGCGCAACTGGTCGCCGCAATCGCATTTCAGCGAGCCGAACAGATCGCCGGTCAGGCAGGCCGAGTGCAGGCGCACCGGAACGGCCGCATCCAGCTTCGGCTTGCCGACGATGATGGCCACCTGGTCGCGCAGGCCCTCGCCGCCGCGGAAGACGACGAATTCGGTCTCGGGAGCGCCCTCGAGCGGCACCGGCGCGCGCCCGACGATGGTCAGCGAGGCCGCCTGGGCGGCGCGATAGGCGCCGATCGCGGCGATGGCCACCTCGACCAGCGGCTCGCCCGCGACCGCATCAGCGGAGACGGGGACCAGGATGGCGGCCGGCAGCACCAGCGAGAGGCGGGCGAGTTCCAGCGCGGCATTGTCGATGTCGCGAGCCGGCGCGACAGGCGCGTCGACCCTGGCTTCGGTCTTCAGCGCCAGCGTCTCGATGCGAGCGAGGTCGAGGGTCGGCATGGCGAAGATGCCGGTTTCGCTGCGGCCCTTCGAGCCGAGCCGGCGCAGTCGCGCCGCGGTGAGGACGAGATGGGCCTGGCCCTGGGCGAGATCGTCGAGCCGCTGGGCCAGATCGGCCGCCAGCAGCTCGGCGGAGAGCGCCAGCGCCAGGCTGGCGCCGTCGCGCAACAGCACGGGCCGGCCGGCCCTGAACTCGGAGATCGCGCGATCGACGGTCACCAGGCTGGTTTCGTTCGGGGGGCCGAAGAGCGTACGCGACCCAGACATCGGCGACTTAGGCATCGAACTGTCCGTCAGATTGCGCCGAGAAACGGCGGAGGAGTATCTGTTCTACGATCAGGATGTCGCATTGGATGCGCGAGCGAACCCCGGCTTCGAAACGTTCCGGAGGACGGACGGTTCCCGTTGCCAAAACCTTCTCGTCGGCTGAACCTGCCAGCCATTCAATCTGTTGCCGCCCGCTGTATAGGAAGGCGACATTGAACACGAGATGAATGAGGGAGACCAGCGGCTCATCGCGGCGCAATCCGTGCGCCCAGGAGGGACCATGCAGGACAATGAACCCATCCGCGATCCCGTCTCCGCAGCCGAAGCCCGGCCGGTCTACAGCCCGGCTGCGCGCCGGTTCCACTGGCTGACGGTCGCCTTCGTGCTGGCGCAGATACCGCTCGGCCTGGCGATGACCTATCGCGGCAACAGGCTCGATATCTGGGATGCGCTGACCGACAATCTCTACAGTGCCCACAAGCTGATCGGTTTCCTGCTGCTCTGGCTGATGGCGGGGCGCCTGATCTATCGCCTGCTGCACGGCGCGCCGCCGGACGAGCCCAGCCTGCGCTGGTGGCACAAGGCCGGGTCGCATCTGGTGCATTGGCTGCTCTACGGCCTTCTTTTGGTCGTGCCGCTGCTCGGCTGGATCGGGGTCTCGCTGTTTCCGGCGGTGACGATCTTCGGGCTCTTCGATCTGCCCTCGCTCGCCGCGCCGAACGAGGATATGGCGAAGCGCGTGCTCGATATCCATGGCCGGCTCGCGATCGTCATGGCGCTGCTGATCGCAGCGCATATCGCGGCAGCGCTCTATCACCACCTGATCCGGAGGGACGGCGTGCTGCGCCGGATGCTGCCGGGGTTGAAATAGCCCGGGCGCCTCAGACCGGCCGGGCCCAGAGATCCTGGTGGCCGATCAGGCCGGAGGCCCGGCGCTTCGCCTCGAGCCAGGCGGCGATGGTCTCGCCCTCGACATGGCCGGTCTCGCGGACGGCGTCGGCAATGCCCCCGGTGAGCGCCTGCACGAGCTCGGCCTGATCCTCGCCGATCTGCCAGGGGCTCTCGCCGGTCGAGACGGCATAGCCCGACTTGCGGAAGGCTTCCGCCATGACCTCCGTCGCTTCGGGGCCCGCTGCCGGGCCAAAACCCTTGTCGCCATGCTGATGATGGTGGAAGGCGGCCAGGACCTGCGCGTCAGTGGGGTGCTTCGGCTTCCAGCGCTCGCGGCCGTCATAGGTCAGCACGGTGTAGAGCGGCAGGCGCTGGCTGACGAGGGCGGCGACGAAGCGTTCGAGCCACCTTTTCGAGGTCAGGTCGAACAGGGCGGCGGCCGTCACCAGGTCGGGCTGCCAGCCCAGGATCCATTCGAGATCCTTGGTGAGGTCGGCCTGGCGGACATCGACGCTGATCAGCTTGCCGTCCTTGCGCAGGACGAGCTCCTCGCCCTGCTCGCGGGCCTCGTCGGCCCAGTCCGCGAGCCGATGACGCGCCGTCTCGAGAAGGCGTTGGTCGGAATCGACGAGGGTCCAGTGCTGCCGTGCGGGCAGGGCGGAGAAGCAGCCGCGCAGGTTGGAGCCGGCGCCACAGCCGAGATCGACGACCGTGAGCGACGCCTTGTCGGCGAAATGCGCGCCCGCCGCGGCGAGGAGCTGCGGGTTGCGGGCCGCGTGGTCGGCCGGCTCGCGCAAGGCGAGCCAATCCGGGGAAAAGCCGCTCATCAGATCACCTTCCGGCATGTCTCGGCGACGATCGTCGCGGTATCCCGCCAACGCGGCAAGTCGGCCGCGGCCGCCCATGCGGCATCGGCCATGCGCGCGCGCAGCTCCGGCGCATCGATCAGGTGTTTCAGGCCTTTGGCAAGCTCCGCCGCGTCGCCGGGCGCCACCTTGAGCGCGGCGGCATCCGGCGCGGTCTGCGCCGCCGCGCCGCCCGTCGTGCACAGGATGGGCAAGCCCCGCACCAGGGCTTCGGTCAGCACCATGCCATAGCCCTCGAACAGCGACGGCATGACGAAGAGGTCGCAGCCGGCATAGGCGCGAGCCAGCTCCGCGTCGGAGACCGCGCCTGCCAGCGTGATCCTGTCCTGCAGCCCGGCCGATGCGATCTGCGCTTCGAGAGAGCGGGCCGTCGCCGGCGCCCGGTCGGCGGCGCCGATGACGGTCAGATGCCAGGGACGGTCGGCCAGCGAGCGCAAGGCCTCGACCAGGAATTCATAGCCCTTGCGCGGCACCAGCGAGCCGACGGCCAGCAGTTGCAGGGTCGTGCCCGGGATACCGCCTCCGGCACGTGGGGCGGGATCGACACCCGGCACCGCGATGGTGATCCGCTCCGCCGGGACGGCGAAATCCGCGACGAGCAGGTCCCTCGTGGTCGGGCTCGTGGCGATGACGGCGCTGGCATGGCGCAGGGCCGCGGTTTCGCGCGCGATGGAGGCCCGGGCCTGTTCCTGGCTGAGACCCGTCTCCAGCCCGAGCGGATGATGCACCAGCGCGACGACGCGGCCCGCGAGCCCGGCCGCGATGCTTTCGGGGAAGGCGCCATAGGCGAGCCCGTCGATCAGCAGGACGTCGTCATAGGGCTGCGACAGGATCAGCCGGCCGGTCTCGGCGAGATCGGCACCGGTTGGGTTGGGAAACGAGGCCGGCAGGGTCAGGTGGCGCGCGGTGATGCCCATCTCGCGCCATTCGTGCAGCAGCCGGCGATCATAGCCATAGCCGCCGGTCGGCAGGTCGATGTCGCCGGGGATGGCGAAGGCGATGCCGCTCACGGGAATCTCTGCGAAAGAGCGGCGCGGGAGCCCCTCCCCCTCGTGGGGAGGGGTTGGGGGTGGGGGGCGAAAAGAAAGGGCGATTGCCTCGGCAATTGTCCCCAGCGCTCATACGAGCAGATTCGCACCCAGTCGCCCGCCCCCCAACCCCATGCCCTTCCCCACGAGGGGGAAGGGAGGAGCTTGAAGCGGCAGGCTCTCGAACTTGCTCTTCGGGGGAAAATCCTCACGCGAGCGCGCCCTCATAGCTCGCCCGGGCGAGATCGGTCTCGTGCAGGGTGACGCGGATGCGCGAGAGCCCGGCGCCGTCCTCGCCGAGCGCGCCCGATCTCGCGGCGGCGGCCATGGCGTCGAAGATGTGCTTGCAAAGGAACTCGGTGGTGGTCAGCACGCTCTCGAATTGCGGGAGCGCATCGAGATTCTGGTAGTTCAGCGGCTTCAGCGTCCGGCCCAGCACGTCGAGCGCCGCGCCGATATCGACGACCACGTTCTGGCGGTTCAGCGTCTCGCGGAAGAAGGCGACATCGACCACGAAGGTCGCGCCGTGCATGTTCTGCGCCGGGCCGAAAAAGGGATCGGGCAGGGAATGGCCGATCATGATGCGGTCGCGGACTTCGACGGAAAACATGCGCAACTCCGGTTCGCCGGGGATCGCCGGCCGCCCTGTCTTGGCCAAAGCCCCAGCGTCAGGTCAATAGCGCAGGGCCGCCGTCAACCCGGGCCAGTCGGCGGAGAGAATGCCGGCAAGCCTGGCGGGCGCGTCGGAAAAGGCGATCTCGGCCGTGATCAGTTCGTCGAGCTCGTCGTTCGCCAGAAGCGCCATCGCGGCCCGGGCCCGCCTGGCATAGTCCCAGCGCGGGCGGCGTGCCGGCGCGACCTGGCCGACCTGCGAGGAAATGAGCTGAAGCCGTTTCGCATGGAAGGCGCCGCCGAGCGGAGCCGGCACGGTGCCCTCGCCATACCAGCTCAGCTCGACGATGCGGGCCTCGAACCCGGCCGCGCCGATCGCGGTGGCGAGCCCCCGCGCCGAGGCGCTGGCGTGGAAGACGAGGTCGGCATCGCCGGGCGCGTCGGCGGGCAGGGCGAAGCCGAAGCCGAGCCGGTCGGCAAGGGCGGCGCGGCCGGGATCGATGTCGACCAGCGTCGTTTCAGTGCCCGGCAGCCTGGCGGCAAGCCAGGCGACGAGCAGGCCGAGCACGCCGCCGCCGACCACGACGATCCGGTCGCCCGGGCCGGAGGCGGCATCCCAATGCGCGTTGAGCGCGGTTTCCATATTGGCGGCGAGGACGGCGCGGCGGGCCGGCACGGTGCCCGGCACGATCGTCAGGCGCGCAGGCGGCACGATGAAGCGGTCCTGATGCGGATGCAGGCAGAACACGGTCTCACCGACCAGTCCTGCCGGCCCCGCCTCGACCTGCCCGACGGCGCAGTAGCCGTATTTCACCGGGAAGGGGAAATCGCCGTCCTGGAAGGGCGTGCGCATGCGCAGATGTTCCGATGCGGGCACGCGGCCCTCGAAGACCAGGCGCTCGGTGCCCCGGCTCACGCCGCTCCAGAGCGTCCGAACGAGGCAGTCCTGCGGCTCACGCTCGGGCAGCGCGACCTCGTTCAGCGCGCATTCACGCGGTCCGACATACCAGAGTGCGGTCGCCGGCGCGCTTGCCTCCGCCGCCAATACCGGCTCTAGCTCCTGCCCCATGGTCAACCGCTCCCCTGCTCGCCGGATCCCATGACAGAAACCGCCGTGAACCAGAGTTCCGCTCCGACCACGTTCCTGCCGGCGGCGCAAGGGGCAGCCGATCCGCTGCCGGGTCTGACGCCCGCCGGGCTGCAGACCATCGGCGTGCTGCGGGCCCGGCGCCTGCTGGTCCTGACGCTCAATCTCGTCACGCTGGGCGGCCTGCTCTATGGGCTCTCCCGGGTCCTCGGCGCCGGCGGCTGGACCTTGACCGACGGCGTCATCTTCGTCGCCTTCCTGTTCGGCGCGCCCTGGACGGTGCTCGGCTTCTGGAACGCGGCGATCGGGCTCTGGCTGCTGCATGGCGTCGAGGACGGACGCCAGCAGGTCGCGCCCTTCGCTGCCGACGGCGACGCGGCGACGCCGATCGCGATCCGCACCGCGATCCTGATGACCTTGCGCAACGAGGATCCGGCCCGGGCCTTCGCGCGGCTGCGCATCGTCAAGGAGAGCCTGAATGCCACCGGCGAAGGCGGCTGGTTCGATTATTTCGTGCTTTCGGACACGAATGATCCGGCGGTCGCGGCACAGGAGGAGGCGCTTGCCGCCGAGCTCATGCGCGACGCCGGCGAGGATTGCAGCGTCGTCTATCGCCGGCGCGACGACAATGCCGGTTTCAAGGCCGGCAATGTCCGCGATTTCTGCGAGCGCTGGGGCGAGCGCTACGAGGCCATGCTGCCGCTCGACGCCGACAGCGTGATGTCGGGCGAGGCCATCGTGAAGCTGAGCCGGATGATGCAGGCGCATCCGCGGCTCGGCATCCTGCAGAGCCTGGTCGTCGGCATGCCGAGCCGTTCCGCCTTCGCCCGCGTCTTCCAGTTCGGCATGCGCCACGGCATGCGGCCCTACACGATGGGCTCAGCCTGGTGGATCGGCGAATGCGGTCCGTTCTGGGGCCATAACGCCATGGTCCGCATCGCGCCCTTCCGCGACGAATGCCATCTGCCGGTCCTGCCTGGCGGGCCGCCTCTGGGCGGCGCCGTGATGAGCCATGACCAGGTCGAGGCGACGCTGATACGCCGCGCCGGCTACGAGGTGCGCGTGCTGCCGGAGGAAATGGGGAGCTGGGAGGAGAACCCGCCGACCATGCTCGAATTCGCCAAGCGCGACCTGCGCTGGTGCCTCGGCAACCTGCAATATCTCAAGCTGATGGATCTGCCGGGCCTGAAGCCGATGAGCCGCTTCCAGCTCGCCTGGGCGATCCTGATGTTCATCGGCCTGCCGGCCTGGACGCTGATGATCGCGCTCTTGCCGGTCAAGGCCTGGGAGGATCGCGGCATCGCCGATTACCCGGCCGGGCTCGCCGCCTTCCTCTACGTCCTGTTCTTCGCGATGTATCTCTCGCCGAAGCTCGCGGGCTTCGCCGACATCCTCCTCACGAAAGGCGGTACGCGGCGCTATGGCGGCACCGCCCGCTTCATCGCCTCCTCGCTGATCGAGATCGTCTTCGCCTTCCTGCAAGGCGCGGTCTCGAGCTTCCGCACGACGCTGTTCATGATCGGCCTCGCCTTCGGGCGGGCGAAGATCGGCTGGAACGGCCAGTCGCGCGATGCCCATGCGCTCTCCTTCGCCACCGCCTTCGCGGGGCTGTGGCCGCATCTGCTGTTCGGGCTCTATATTGTCGGCACGCTTCTCGTGCTCTCGCCGCCGGTGCTGCTCTGGTCGCTGCCGCTGACCGCCGGCTATGTGCTGGCGATCCCCTTCGCGATGTTGAGCGCCTCGCCGGCGCTCGGCGAATGGTTCGCGCAAAACGGGCTCTGCGGCATCCCGGAGGATTTCGCTCCGCCGGCGGAACTCGTCGCCATCCAGGCCGGGCCACGCGCGTGAGCGCCGTCGCCTATCCGAAAGGAACGGCCAAGGCGCTGGCGCGCTCGCTGCGCGTCTATCACGGCGATGCGGCGCGCAACGCGGCGATGGACGCGCTCTACGCGCGCTTCCTCAAGCCGGGCGATCTCGCCTTCGACATCGGGGCGCATGTCGGCGACAGGGTCTCGTCCTTCCGCCGGCTCGGCGCGCGGGTCGTGGCGCTCGAGCCGCAGCCGGGCCCGGCGCGGGCGATCAGGCTGATCCATGGCCGCGATCCGCAGGTGACCTTGGTCGAGGCGGCCTGCGGCGACCATCGCGGCATGGCCACGCTCAGGATCAACAGCGCCAATCCGACGGTCTCGACGATCTCGGGCGACTTCGTCGGCGCTGCAAGGGACGCCGACGGCTGGCGCGAGCAGGTCTGGGATCGCGAGCTCACCGTGCCCTGCACCACGCTCGACAGCCTGATCTCGCGCCACGGCATGCCGGACTTCGTCAAGATCGATGTCGAGGGTTTCGAGGCCAATGTGCTGGCCGGGCTGTCGCGGGCGGTGCCGGCGATCTCCTTCGAGTTCACCACGATCCAGCGCGATGTCGCCGAGGCCTGCCTTGTCCTGCTCGAGACATTGGGGCCCTATCGCTTCAATGTCGCGCTCGGCGAATCCCAGACGCTCGAGCTCGACGAGGAGGCCAGCGCCGATGCCATGGGCGGTTTCCTGCGCGATCTGCCGCATGCGGCCAATTCCGGCGATGTCTACGCCATTCTGAAACGGTGACGGTGACGATGATGTTCTTATCCACGCTACGCTCCCTGGCGCTTCCCCTCGCTTTCGCGTGCGCCGCCTGGCCCGCGCTGGCGGCCAGCGACGTCGCGGTCGAGATCAAGAACGAATCCGAGCCGGTGCTCTGCGCCGAGAAGGACAACGTCACCATCAAGGCGATCTCGCCCGAGGTGCGCCGCTTCCAGATCGAGGCGGCTCACCCCGCTTATATCGCCGGGCTGGTGAAGGATAATTGGGAGGCGGACTGGACGGCTTGCGACATGACCGGCGACCCCGTCTTCAAGGCGCCGGTGCCGCCGCGGCGCGTGACCTTCTACGAGAGCATCGAATACTGGCTGGTCGGCTACACCTTCGAGACCTTCTGGCGCCCGGCCGACACCACCTTCAAGGTCGGCGACCGGGTCGAGAAGGGCCTCCACCTCGTGCAGCTCTGGAAGCTGGGCAAGGACAAGTCCTACGAGGTGCTGGTGGTCTATCCGCAGGACGGCTACTGGCGTGCGCGGCCGATGCCGCCGCAGCATCTCGGCTTCTCCTCCTATGGCTCGTCCTTCCTGTTCGGGCCGATCGAGCAGGACGGGGCGCGTCCGGTGGTGAACATCAAGGAGATCGAGTTCGATCCCAAGACGCTCTCGTTCAAGATGAACTTCAAGGACGGCTCGGCCGGCACGCTCAAGCTCGACAGCGTCGACGAGAACCGGATGGTGCTCGACGCCGTGCTCGACAGGCCGGTCACCGGCGGCAAGGGCTTCCTCGCGCTGCGCTCGATGTATGTCACCGAGTTCAACAACGACGTCGCCCGCATCGCGATTCGCGAGCCGGGCGCGAAGGGTTGGCGCGAGGAGCCGCTGATGCCGTTCGACGGGGGCAAGGCGACCGATGTCTGGATGGGCCGCACCACCCATTCGCGCCACAACACCTCCTCGCCGGACATGGTCTTCCGCAATTTCTCGAAAGACCCGAGCCCGCCGCCGAAGCCCGAGAAGAAGTGAGCCGTCATTGCGAGGACGCGCAGCTGACGACGCAATCCAGGGGGCTGCTCGGCGGTTCTGGATCGCGTCGTTTCGCTCGCGATGACGGTCGTGGCGGGAACGCATCCTCCCCCTGCCACGTTGGGCCATGACGCGGCCGGCTCTTCGCGCTAGCGTGCCGCGCTCCTGACCAGCCTTGAGGACGACATGCCGCGTTTTGCCGCCAATCTCTCCATGATGTTCACCGAATGGGACTTCCTCGACCGCTTCAAGGCGGCGGCGGAGGCGGGTTTCGAGGCGGTGGAGTTCCTGTTCCCCTATGAGCACAACTCCGAGAAGATCAGCCTGGCGCTGGCCGGCGCGGAGCTGGAGCAGGCGCTGTTCAACCTGCCGCCCGGCGACTGGGCCAAGGGCGAACGCGGCATGGCGTCCCTGCCGGGCCGCGAGGAGGAGTTCCGCGCCTCGGTCGAGACCGCGCTGGCCTATGCCCATGCGACCGGCGTCAGGCGCCTGCACATGATGGCCGGCCATGCCGACCCGACCGATCCGGTCGCGCAGAAAACCTATCGCGCCTCGATCGCCTATGCTGCCGACAAACTCGCCGAGCACGAGATCGACCTCCTGCTCGAGCCGATCAACGGCAAGGACATGCCGGGCTATTTCCTCAATGATTTCGACGCGGCCGCGGCTTATGTCCGCGAGGCGAACCGGCCTAACGTCAAGCTCCAGTTCGACATGTATCACTGCGAGCTGATCCATGGCGACGTCTCGGGCAAGCTGAAGGCGCTCTATCCGTTGGTCGGCCATGTCCAGATCGCCAGCGCCAATGGCCGGCACGAGCCGGACGCGTCCGGTCCCGACTACCCGCGCCTGTTCGCCGAGCTCGACGCGCTCGGCTATGACGGCTTCGTCGGCTGCGAATACCGGCCCAGGGCCGGCACGCTCGAAGGGCTCGGCTGGTTCTCCGAGTGGAAGAAGCATGACTAGCGCCATGCCTGCCGGAGCATTTCCCCATCCGGTCCTCGTCGCCGATATCGGCGGGACGAATTCACGCCTGTCGCTGGTGCCCGATCCGGGCGCGCCGCCCGAGCCGCTGGCGCGGATCCATACCGGCAGCCACCCATCGCCGGAGGAGGCCCTCGGCTCGGTCCTGGCGACGCTCGCCACGAAGCCCCGCTCGGCGGTTCTCGCGGTCGCGGGGCCGCTGGACGGCCGCAAGGCGCAACTGACCAATGCCAACTGGCAGTTCGAGGGCAAGCGGATCGCCACGGCGCTCGGCTTCGAGCAGGGGCTGCTGGTCAATGATTACGAGGCGCTCGCCGCCTCGCTCGCCGTGCTGCGCGAGAAGGACGTCACCACGCTCGTCGCCGGCAAGCCGGAGCTCGAGGGCCTGCGCCTGGTGCTGGGGCCGGGCACCGGCTTCGGCGCGGCGGCGCTGGTCAGGCGGGACGGAAGGGGCGTGCTGGTGCCGACCGAGGCCGGGCATATCGGCATCGGACCCGAGGATGCCGCGGAGGAGAAGATCTGGCCGGCGCTGGCCGCCGACCTGCCGCGCGTCACCGTCGAGGCGCTGCTCAGCGGCGACGGGCTGGTGCGGCTGCATCGCGCCGTCGCCAGCGAATCCGGCATGCTCGAGGCCAGGGTCAGCGCCGCAGACGTGACGACGCTCGCGCTCGACGGCAATCCGGGAGCGCTGATGGCGGTGATTTGCTTTTGGCGCCTGCTGGCGCGTGTCGCGGGCGATCTCGCGCTCGCCTTCAAGGCGACGGGCGGGGTCTATGTCGCCGGCGGCATCGTGCCGCGCCTGCTGCCGCTGGCGGATAAGGCGACGATCCACGCGGTCTTCGCCGGCAAGCCGCCAATGGAGGAACTCGCCGCGCGCTTCGCCCTGCACGTCATCACGACCAACGATGCCGCCGAGCAGGGACTGGCCGCGATCGCCGCTGCGCCGGCACGTTTCGGCCTCGACGACCGGTCCCGGTTGTGGTTTGCGTGACGCGGGGCTGAACGCCGGGTTCGGCGGGCGGCCCGCTGCCTGCTCTCGCCCAGGGTCCTCCCGTCTCTTGTCCCAGCTCTACGGCATCCAGGTCCTGCGCGCCTTCGCGGCCTTCATGGTCGCGGTGCATCATGTCCAGCCGGATGCGGTCGTGCTGGCGCAGCGCTCGGGCACGAGCTTCGTGCCCTCCGACCTGCTGCCCTGGATGGCTGGCGTCGACATCTTCTTCGTCGTTTCCGGCTTCATCATGGTGCACTCGTCGGACGGGCTGTTCGGTCGCAAGGACGGGCCACGTCTGTTCCTGCTGCGCCGGCTGGCGCGCATCGTGCCGCTCTACTGGGCCGCGACGACGCTGTTCCTGCTCGCCGTCCTGCTGGTTCCGGGCGCGCTCAATTCCGCTGCGCCCGATGCCGGGCAGGTCCTCGGCTCCTATCTGTTCTGGCCGGTCCTCTCGACCTCCGGGCTGGTCCAGCCGATCTATTCGCTCGGCTGGACGCTCAATTACGAGATGCTGTTCTACGCATTGTTCGGCGCGGCCTTGTTCCTGCCGCGGCCTGCCGTCGTTCCGGCTGTCACGCTTGCGCTTACCGCGCTCGTCGCCGTGGAGCTCCTGGCCGGGCCGCTGTCGCTGCCCTTCGGCTTCTGGGGCCAGCCGATCGTGCTCGAATTCACTGCCGGCATGGCGATCGCCCTGCTCAGGCGGCGCGGCTTTCGCCTCGATGGCGGGGCGCGCTGGCTGGTCGCCGGAGTCGGCGTCGCCATTCTCGTTCTGGCCGCGCATCTGCCCGGCACCGAGACGCCGTGGCGCTCCTTCGCGCTGCGCGGCTCGGCTGCGGCGCTGCTGGTCATGGCGGCCGCATCGGGCAGCGGGCGCTCGGCGCCCTCGGCCCTGGTGCGCGGGCTCGCCCATATCGGCGATGCCTCCTATGCGCTCTATCTGGTCCATCCTTTCGCGATCAGGGGCCTGCGCGAGGTTTTCGCACGCCTTGCGCCGGGCTGGCCGGGGCTGTTCGTGCTGGCGGCGCTGGCGTCCGCGATCCTGGCCGCGATCCTCGTCTATCGCTGGTTCGAGCGTCCGACCACGCGCTGGCTGAGGCGCCGCTTGCGGGCGTGAGCCGCAGGCCGGCCTCGTCAGCGCTTCAGCCGCATGCCCTTCAGCGACTGGCCGACGATGCCGCCGGCCTTGCGGCGTTCGGCCCGCCTGGCGACGATTGCCTCGACATGCTCCGCTTGCGGAAAATAGCCGCGTTCCAGCACTTCGAGCGTGTATTCCTCATAGGTCAGGCCGAGCGCCTCGGCGCGCTCCTGTCGGCGTAGCGCGATGGAGGCCGGCTTCTTCCAGGCCTTTCGCGAGGCGGTGCGCCAATCGAAATAGCGGTCGATCCGGCCCTTGCCCCATTCGGGTTCGCGCCGCGGCTCTTCGAGCGGCGGGCCGCCATTGTCACCGATCCGGGCTTTGCGAGGGGAGGGGCGGCTCATGGATTTATCCATTAAGTGATACATTTCGTATCCTATAGTGGACGTTCGTTTGCGCAAGAGGGTTTGGAGCAAGGGCGGCGTGACAGGCCGCCTTCGCCGGTCTATCCCGACGCCTCGGCAATCGACGGATATTTCATGGCCCCCTTGCTCCACCTGCGCGACGTCGCCCTGACCTTTGGCGGCCAGCCCTTGCTCGAAGGCGCGGAGATCGCGGTTTCGCCGGGCGAGCGGGTCTGCCTCGTCGGGCGCAACGGCTCGGGCAAGTCGACGCTGCTCAAGATCGCAGCCGGGCTGGTCGAGCCCGACAGCGCCGAGCGCTTCCTGCAGCCGGGCGTGACGGTGCGCTATTTGCCGCAGGAGCCGGACTTCACCGGCTTCGGGACCTCGCTGGCCTATGTCGAGGCCGGGCTCGGGCCGGGCGACGACGCCTATCGCGCGCGTTATCTCGTCGAGGAATTGGGCCTGACCGGCGAAGAGGATCCGGCGACCATGTCGGGCGGGGAATCGCGCCGGGCTGCGCTGGCGCGTGTGCTCGCGCCGGAGCCGGACATCCTGCTGCTCGACGAGCCGACCAACCATCTCGATCTGCCGGTGATCGAATGGCTGGAGGGCGAGCTGAAATCGCTGCGCTCGGCCATGGTGCTGATCAGCCATGACAGGCGCTTCCTGACCTCGCTGTCGCGCGCGACGATCTGGCTCGATCGCGGCCAGACGCGGCGCATGGATCGCGGCTTCGGCGAGTTCGAGGCTTGGCGCGACGAGGTGCTGGCGCAGGAGGAACTCGACCGCCACAAGCTCGACCGCAAGATCGCGCGCGAGGAGGATTGGCTGCGCTACGGCGTCAGCGCCCGGCGCACCCGCAATCAGCGGCGGCTCGGCGAGCTGCATGCCCTACGCGACCAGCGCCGCGCCGCCAGGCAGGCCGTGGGCTCGGTCCGGCTTGAAGCCAGCGAGGCCCAGACCTCCGGCAAACTGGTGATCGAGGCGGTCGATATCGCCAAGGCCTATGGCGACAACACCGTGGTCAGGAACCTCTCGTTGCGCGTGGCGCGCGGCGACCGGATCGGCATCGTCGGCCCCAACGGCGCCGGCAAGACGACCCTGATCAACCTGCTGACCGGTGCGCTGAAGCCAGATTCCGGCAAGGTGAAGCTCGGCGTCGCGCTCGATATGGTGACGCTCGACCAGCGCCGCGAGAGCCTCGACCCGGCGACGCCGCTCGGTGATGCGCTCACCGGCGGCGGGTCGGACCAGGTCATGGTCGGCGGCCAGCCGCGCCATGTCGTCAGCTACATGAAGGACTTCCTGTTCCAGCCGATCCAGCGCGGCACGCCGGTCGGCGCGCTCTCGGGCGGCGAGCGCGGCCGGCTGATGTTGGCGCGGGCGCTGGCGAAACCGTCGAACCTGCTGGTGCTCGACGAGCCGACCAACGACCTCGACCTCGAGACGCTCGACCTGCTGCAGGAGTTGCTGGCCGACTATCAGGGCACGGTGCTGCTGGTCAGCCACGATCGCGATTTCCTCGACCGGGTCGTCTCGGCGACGCTGATCTCGGATGGCGACGGGGTCTGGACCGAGTTCGCGGGAGGCTATTCCGACATGCTGGTGCAGCGCGGCCGCGGGGTCGGCGCCAAGGCGCGGGCGGCAGTCGAGAAGCCTGCCGCGCAGGCTCCGCGGCCGACAGTGGGCGCGCCTGCTTCTGCCGCCAGGCGCAAGCTCTCCTTCAATGAAAAGCATGCACTGGAAACGCTGCCGAAGCGCATCGAGGAGCTGCAGGGCGAAGCGGACAAGCTCAATGCTGCCGTCGCCGGCGATCTCTACACCCGCGATCCGAAACTCTTCGCCAGGGCGACGGCGCGGCTCGAGCAGGTGACGCGCGAGATCCACGAGGCGGAGGAGCGCTGGCTCGAACTCGAGATGCTGCGCGAGGAGATCGGGGCGTAAAGTGCGGGAAACCCCTCCCCCTTGTGGGGAGGGGATAGGGGTGGGGGGCGGAAAGTCGGAGCGAACTCGCCGGGAATTGGCCGGTCCACTCCTACGATCCGCCTTGCACCCAGTCGCTCGCCCCCCATCCCCATACCCTTCCCCACAAGGGGGAAGGGAGGAGCCAGGGAGGCCGACGCTCCGCCTTGAAGCGACGCCCAGCCCATACAATTCCGCTATCCGGCCAATCGCGAAAGCGTATTTATCCCGCCCGCCAAATCGGCCCAATGTCACCGCGTCAGAGAAGACCACGAGGAAACATCATGAGATTGAAGGGCAAGACGGCGCTGATCACCGGCGCGGCGCAGGGTTTCGGCCTCGGCATCGCCGAGACCTTCGTGCGCGAGGGGGCGCGGGTGGCGGTTCTCGACATCAACCGCGAGAAGGCTCAGGAAGCGGCCAAGGCGATCGGCCGCAAGGCCTTCGCCGTCGCCTGCGACGTCGGCAAGGCGAAAAGCGTCGATGCCGCAGTGGCGCGGGTGATCAAGCGCGTCGGGCGGCTCGACATCGTCGTCAACAATGCCGGCATCAGCCACCGCAACCAGCCGATGCTCGATGTCTCCGAAGCCGAGTTCGACCGCGTCTTCGACGTCAACGTGAAGTCGATATTCCTGATGGCCAAGGCGGTGGTGCCGCATTTCCGCGAGCATGGGGGCGGCGTCATCCTGAATATCGGCTCGACGGCCGGCCTGCGCCCTCGTCCCGGCCTGACCTGGTACAACGGCTCGAAGGGGGCGGCGAACCTGCTCTCGAAATCGATGGCGGTCGAACTCGCGCCGGACCGCATCCGCGTCAACGCGATCGCGCCCGTCGCCGGCGAGACGCCGCTGCTCGCCACCTTCATGGGCGAGGATACGCCGGAGAAGCGCAAAGCCTTCACCGCAACGATCCCCTGGGGGCGTTTCTCGACGCCGCAGGACATCGCCAATGCGGCGCTGTTCCTGTGCTCGGATGAGTCCGAGATGGTGACGGGCAGCGTGCTCGCCGTCGATGGCGGCCGCTGCATCTGAAAGCATCCGCCAATTCGCCAGCGCGGCCGCCTGACGCGGCGGCCTGCGCTTCCGGTGCTCACGGACCAATGTCCGCTCCGCTCCGGTTCTCGACCGCCACGCCAGCCGACTCACGCTGACGAATTCTCGGACGCTTTCAGGCTTGTGGCGCCTAAACCGGCTTGGCGTGGAGCGTGATCTCCTGGCGCAGCCTCACGGTGCCGTCGGGCTCGAAGCCGCGCTGCTCGACGCTGATCGCGGGGGCGCTCGCGTCGCCCGCGATCTTGAACAGATGCCAGGTCGCCATCTCGCCATGGCCGAGCGGGCCGATCGAGGCCGAGGGCACTCCGACGATCGGGATGTCCCGCTCCGGGCCCGGACGCCAGGCCAGCGAGAATTTGTGATTGTGGCCGTGCAGGACGAGATCGGCGCCGGCGCGTTTCAGCATGGCCTCGAAGGCCTCGGCATCGACCAGCTCGCGCGTGCGCCTGGCGCCGCCGAGATAGGGCGGGTGGTGGATCAGCACGACGCGGATCAGGCCTTCGGCCTTGGCGCGCTCGAGCAGGGCCTCGGTCCTGGCGATCTGCTCGCGGCCGACGCGGCCGGTCGCCATCAGCGGCAGGGTCGGGATGCCGGTATTGAGCCCGATCAGCGCGACCGGGCCGCGCTTGCGATACCAGGGATATCCGACCGAGCCGTCGTCGCTGGCGCACCACGGCCCGAGCAGGCTCGCGAGCGGCTTCAGAGAGGAGGGCGCATAGGCATCGTGATTGCCCGGCACGAAGCTGACCGCCTCGCGCGGCCCGAGCGCGTCGAGGAAGGTGACGGCCGTCTTGAACTCGTTCGGCAGCCCGATATGGGCGACATCGCCGGTGCAGGCGATGTGGTCCGGCGCCTGCGCGCGGATATCCGCGACGACCTGCGCCAGAATCTCCATGTCATGGGCATGGCGGCGCTTGCGGCGCCAGTTCACATAGCCTGTCGCGCGCTTGCCGAGGAGCTGATGCAGCGGAAACCCGGCGAGCAGGCCGAGATGCGGGTCGGACAGATGCGCGAGCTTGAACACGACCCAGCGCTTGCCCTCAGAGCATGGCTGCCGTCAAGCGCGGAGGCGCGCGGCGTGTCGTCTCAATCCTCTCCAGTTCGGGAGAGGACTCAGTTGAACGAGTCGGTGAGTTCCGAAACGATGCGCGGGTCGGTCAGGGTCAGCGCGGGCTTCCAGACGAAAGCGCGCTTGGCCCGGAGGCGAGCGGTGATGAAAGCGAGAAGCATTGTGGTAACCCCAGCAGTGACGGCGCTTACTTGGTCTTACTTTGCGGCGCGTTTGTGACGTAGCGGCAGCGCAAATAGCGGTCCGATATGCGTTATTTGCATAGACAATTCCGCCTTTGCTGAAAGGAGCACGCGGCGTGGCGCATGGGACCGATCCCGAAACCGGCAGCGAAGCGGCGCCCGCTCGCGAGGCCGCGGCGATGCCGAAGCCGCTGCGCCGGTTGCTGCATTGGTATTTCTGGCTGAGGCGCGGGATGACGCTCGGCGTGCGCGGCGCCGTGCTCAGGGAGGGGCGCGAGGTCCTGCTCGTCCGCCACACCTATACGCCGGGCTGGCACCTGCCCGGTGGCGGGGTCGAGACCGGCGAGACCTTGCTCGAGGCCCTGGCCAAGGAGCTGCGCGAGGAGGCGCTGGTCAGGCCGACAGCGGTGCCGCTTCTGCACGGCGTCTTCTTCAACCGCGCGGTGTCACGGCGCGATCATGTCGCGGTCTTCGTCGTGCGCGACTTCGCCCTGGACGGCGTCAAGCAGCCCGATCGCGAGATCGCCGAGGCACGCTTCTTTGGCCTCGACGCACTGCCGGAGACGATCACCGCCGGCACGCGCCGGCGGCTCGAGGAGATCACCAGCGGGCGGGCGCCGCCGACGGACTGGTGAGGCCGCGGTCCAGGCCGAACGGGGCGAGCGCGTCCTGCAGGGAGCGCTGGCCGTCCCAGTGAAACGCGCGCCAGCCTGCCGTTCTCGCGGCATCGACATTGATTTGCATGTCGTCGATCAGCAGGATTTCACCCGGCTCCAGGCCGGTTTGCGAGGCGATGCTCGTAAAGAAGGCGAGGTCGGGCTTCTTGCAGCCCAACGCGGCCGAATGGAACATGCGCTCGACATGGGCGGCGAGGCCGATCTCATCCATGAGATATCCGGCTCGCAGGTGCTCCTGGTTGGTCGCCAGGCAGACGCGCAGGCCCGCGGCGCGGCAATCGGCGAGGGCGTCCAGCAGAGCGAGGTCGAGCCGCGAATCGTTCTCGAACCAGTAGGCGATCAGCTCGTCGCAGCGAAGATGCGGCGCGATCGTCTTCAGGGCCGGCGCGAGGGCCTCCGCCAACCCGACTCGGCCAATGATGACATCATGCCAGTGCGGGGCGAAAAAGGCTCGGTTCAGATCCGAGACGCTGAGCCCGAGATCGCTTTCCAGCCGCGAGGACCAATAGCTACCATCCGAGGGGCGGCCCCGAACCAGCACGCCATCGACATCGACCATCAAGGCCTTGATCAAGACGTCCCCCCGGGTGCCGCGCGAAGCCGGCGCAGTCTGCGTCGGCACAGCCGGCTTCGCAACGGGCCGCCGTCAGGCCGATGTCGTGTGGACGCCCGCGAACGGCTCTGCTACAGGCGCATCATGACCGACCGGCCCGTTTCGACCCTGCGACGACCGACGCGCTGAACGCGCTGTTCCCTCGGCTGCCCGAAGAGGCGGCCCGAGCTTCTTGCCTCGTCGTCCCTCGCAGGTTTGCCGCCGTCATGACGTCCCTTCCGCTGACCATTCGCCATGAGCTCCCCGCCGATGCCGCCGCGATCGAGCGCCTGCACGAGCGCGCCTTCGGCCCCGGCCGCTTCGCACGCACGGCCTTCCGCCTGCGCGAGGGCGTGCCGCAGGACCCGGCCCTGTCCTATGCCGCCCATGTCGGGACCTTCCTGGTCGGCTCGGTGCGGGTCACCCAGGTCACGGCCGGCGGCCAGCCCGCGCTGATGCTCGGCCCGCTCACCGTCGATCCGGCCTTCGAGGGGCGCGGCATCGGAGCGGCGCTGATGACGAGCGCGATCGAGTCCGCACGCGCCGCAGGCCATGACCTGATCATGCTGATCGGCGACGCGCCCTATTACGCACGCTTCGGCTTCAAGCCGATTCCGCCGGAACAGCTCGTCCTGCCCGGCCCGGCCGATCCCAGGCGTTTCCTGGCGCTGGAACTGATCGAGGGTGTTCTGGCGGCGCGCCGCGGCGCGGTGGCGGCGCTGCGGTAAGGGGTGGTCGCGACCTGATCCTCACCCCTTGCGGGAAAGGGTCAGGGTGAGGGGTCTCGCGACGCAGGTCGTCGGCCTCGGTTTACAAACAGCCAGACCTTTAACACCCCTGCGCGACCCCTCATCCGGCCCTTCGGGCCACCTTCTCCCGCAAGGGGAGAAGGGAGCGTCATGCGTCCCGCCTGAACCTACGCCCGGTCTCGCCGAGCCAGCCCGCGACCAGGGCGCCGAACAGCAAGGCGAGGCCGATCAGCCCGATGAAGAGCGGCGAGATCGAGACGCCGCGCACGATGCCGGAATCGCTGATGCGCAGGCCGATCCAATCGGCGCCGGCGAACTGGCTGCCGGAGCGGACCGGCACGATGCGCGGCACGGTCACGCCCGAGCCGCTCTCCTGGCCGATCCGGCGCGAGGAGCCGCCGGTCGCCTCGGCCAGCGGCTGAAGCTGCGCCGGGTCGCTGACAACCTCCATCAGCTCGCGCGGGTTCTCGGGGCCGACGCTGGCGAAGGCGGTGAGGTTGTCGGCCGAGACGCGGTGCAGCCCGAACTCGCTCGCCGGGACGCGGGCGCTGAACAGGCCCGGCCGCCCGGGTTCGAGCGGCACCGTGCGCGAGGCGCCGTTCGGGTCGGTGATGGTGATGGGGCCCGGATTGTCGCCGAGCGTCTGGCGCTCGATCTCGATGGTGCGGCCCCTGGCGACGGCGCGCAGCGCCTCCTCCTCGAGATCCGGCTCCTTCATCAGCCAGTGGCCGAGGCGGCGCAGCAGGTCGAGATGCGGGCCGCCGTCGCGGAAGCCGCGGGCCCAGAGCCAGGCGTGGTCGGAGAGGAAGAGCGCGACGCGGCCCTTCTGCTCGCGGCCGAGCATCAGCAGGGGGCGGTCGCCGGGGCCGGTCATCACCGTCGCGCCGGAGCGGGCGCGGGCGCCCACCATGCGCAGCCATTCGCCCCAGCGCGGCGGCTCGACCTCGGAGCCCGGCAGGTCGCGCGTCACCGGGTGGCGGCGGCCGGGATCGCTGACACGGGCGCGATAGGCCTCGTCGATGACGCTGCCATCCGGCTGGGCCGGCAGGATCTGGCCGAGCGGCGTGCGGGCCAGCGATTGCGAGCCGGAATATTCGGGGCCGGCTGCGACCAGCAGGGCGCCGCCCTCGCGCACATAGCGGACGATGTTCTCGAAATAGAGTAGCGGCAGGATTGACTGGTTGGCGTAGCGGTCGAAGATGATCAGGTCGAATTCCTTGATCTTGACCTGGAACAGCTCGCGCGTCGGGAAGGCGATCAGCGAGAGCTCGTTGATCGGCGTGCCGTCCTGCTTCTCAGGCGGGCGCAGAATGGTGAAATGCACGAGGTCGACATTGGCGTCGGCCTTGAGCAGGTTGCGCCAGGTGCGCTCGCCCGGATGCGGCTCGCCCGAGACCAGCAGCACGCGCAGCTTGTCGCGCACGCCGTCGATGGTGATGACGGCGCGGTTATTGGCGAGCGTCAGCTCGTTGTCGATCGGCGCGGCCTCGATCTCGACGACATTGGGGCCGCCGCGGTCGATCCTGACCGGCACTTGCACGATCTGGCCGGTAGTGACCTCGCGGCGCGCGATGATCTCGCCATCGCGCCGGATGGTCAGCCCGGCCCGGCCGGGGCCGCCCTTCTCGAGCACGCGCAGGCGAATGACCTGGTCCTTGCCGACGATGCCGAAACGCGGCGAATCGACCAGCACGATGCGCCGGTCGATCTCGGCATTGCGCCCGGTGGTCAGCACATGCAGCGGCGCGCGCAGGCCGAGCGCTTCGGCATTGGGCGGGGCGTCATGGGCGAGGCCGTCGGTGACGACGATGGCGCCCGCGACCCGCTCCGACGGCACGTCGGCGATGCTGGCGGCCAAGGCCTCGAACAGGCGAGTGCCGTCGCCGGAGCCCTGCGCGTCGGTGACGTCGACGATGCGCGGCTCGACGCCGGAAAAGCCGCGCAGCTGGCGCTCGATCTCGGCCTGGGCGGCCTGCGTCTGCGCGGCGCGGTCCGCGAGGCGGTTCGAGCCCGAGCGGTCGATGACGACGGAGACCACGTCCTTGACCGGCTCGCGATCCTCGAAGACCAGGGAGGGGTCGGCGAGGGCCACCGCCAGCACGACGAGCGCGAGCGCGCGCAGGATGGCACTGCGCCCGGCCAGCACGAGCGCGAAGCCGGCGGCGGCGGCAGCGAGCAGAGCTAGCCCGATCAGCAGCGGCAGCGGCACCAGCGGGGCGAAGGAGAGACTCCACATCGGCTATTGTCCCAGACGCTCGAGCAGCGCCGGCACATGGACCTGATCGGCCTTGTAGTTGCCGGTCAGTGCATACATCACGAGGTTGACGCCGGCGCGCAGCGCCATCTCGCGCTGGCGCGGGTCGGAGCCGGAAATCGGCACGAGGCCTTCGCCCCGGCGGTTGACGGCCCAGGCCGAGGCGAGGTCGTTCGAGGTGATGACGATCGGCGAGACGCTGTCGCCGGCGCGCGCCGGCCGGTTACCGTCCTCGCCGGCCGGCGGCAGGATCTCGACCCAGGTCGTGCCGGTGTCGTAGCGGCCGACGAAGCCGTCGAGAATGTAGAAGGTCTTGGTCAGGACGTGGTCACGCGGGATCGGCTCCAGCTCCGGGATGTCGAGCGTCTGCAGCATCCGGCGCAACTGGTCGCCCTCGGGCGTGGTGCCGCCGCCGGGCCGCGCGCTCATCGCGTCACGGGTGTCGAAGATCACGAGGCCGCCGCCCTTCATATAGGCCTCGAGCTTGCGCAGGGTCTCGGGGGCGGGGATCGGCCGGCCGGCCACCACCGGCCAGTACAGGATCGGGAAGAAGGCGAGCTCGTCGCGGGCCGCATCGACGCCAACGGCTTCGCCGGGCTCGAGCGCGGTGCGGGCGCCGAGCACGATGTTCAGGCCCGCGAGACCCGCTTTCGACATGTCGTCGACTGCCTTGTCGCCGGTGACGACATAGGCGAGGCGGGTCACGGCGCCGGCGGCGAAAAGCTCGCGCGGGATCGGCGGGCGGGTATCGGGCGGCGCGGCAGGAACCGGCTGCGCCAGCGCCGGCGCAGCCGACAGGGCGATGGCGAGGACGAGGCAGAGCAGGAGCGCCGCCGGGGTCGCCCGGCCGAGGCGGGCGAAACGCAGCCGCCCGCCGAGCCAGAGCGTGGCGATCGTGTCGGCCACCAGCAGCAGCAAAGCGAGCACCAGGAGCTGGGGCCGGATGTCCTGCGCCACGGGCTTGTCGATCGCCAGGAGCGGCGCTCCGAGCGCGGCGAGATCGAGCGCGCGCAAGCTGTCGGTCGGCGCGAGTGCATTGACCGCAAGCGAGCCGTCGGTCGGGCCGTAGATGCCCGGCGGATGGGCGAGGGTGGCGCGGCCGACGAAATTCCGGGCGACGGGCTGGGCGGTCGCCGGCGGGGCGCGGAACATGCCCTTGCCGTCGAGCACGCGGGTGGGCGACAGGGTTTCGACGCGCGCGTCATCCGCCTGCGCCTCCGCCGGCCCGGTGCCGGCGAGCGCCACGACCTTGCGCAGCATCTCGACGAAGAGCCCCGAGAGCGGCAGGTTCGACCAGGTCGTGTCGGCCGTCACATGCACCATCGCGATCACGCCGTCGCCGCGGCGCTCCCCGGTGACGACGGGGGTGCCGTCCTCGAGCGCCGCCCAGGTCTTACGCGCGAGATCGGCCTCTGGTTCCGCCAGAATCTGGCGGCTGACGCGAATGTCGTCGCTGATCTGCGTGCCGAAGAACGGGCTCTCCCGGCCGAACGGCGCGAGCTTGCGCGGCGTCTCCCAGGACAGGCCGCCGCCGAGCGTGCGTCCGCCGCGGCGCAAGCGGACCGGCGTCAGGTCGTCCGAGGCGGTGGCGAGCCGCGCGCCGGCGAAGCGCAGCAGCACGCCGCCGCGCTCGATGAAGGCCGCGATCTTGGCCGAGGTGTCGCGATCGAGCGCGCCGATATCGGCGAGTACGAGGACAGAGAGGTTCTGCGCCAGCAATTCGCCGACCGGGTCGGTCGAGCCCGGGCGCGGCTCGCGGATCTCGGCGAAGGGCGAGAGCGCGCGCGAGACGTAATAGGTCGGCGAGAGCAGCGGCTGGGCTGTGTCGCTCGTCGCGCCCGAAACGATGCCGACGCGGCGGCGCTTGGCGCGGTCGTCGAGCAGCGCGACGGCGCCGGCGCTCGGCTCGCCGACGAGCTCGAGCCGCGAGACGGCGTTGCGCACCTCGATGGGCAGCGTCAGCCGCGCCGTGGTCTGCAGGTCCGTGCCGCCGAAGACGAAGGGCGCGTCGCCGAGCGGCAGGCCCTTGAGGTCGAGCGCGCGAATCTGGCCGCTCGCGGCGGCGCTGGTCGTCGGGCGCAGGACCTTGACGGTCAGGGCGCCGGCGAGGTTCTCCGCGGCCGTCAGGGCCCGCTGGCCAGCCGGGGCGGCATGGATCGAGAGCCGCGAGGCGTCGGCCTCCTGTTTCAGCCGGTCGAGGAAGGGAGCCTCGTCGGCGATGCCCAGCCCGTCCGAGACCCAGACGGTCTCGGTATCGGGGCTCGCGCGCAGGAAAGCCTCGATGCGGGGCAGATGGGCGACGCGATCCGGCGCATGCGGCTGCAGCGCGACCGCCCGCAATTTGTCGAGCGCGGCGCGCGGCTCGGACAGGGCGATCTCGCCCGGGAGCTCAGCGAGACCGACGATCGCGACGGGGCGGCCCTCGCGGGCTGCGGCAGTGACGCGCGATTCCGCCAGCGCCATGCGTTCAGGCCAGTCGGTCGCGGCGCCGAAGCCGTTGTCGATCAGGAGCAGGACCGGGCCGCGCGCGGCGGCCGTCTCGCTCGGCGGGTTCCAGACCGGCCCGGCGACGGCCAGGATCGCCAGCGCCGCCACCGCCATGCGCAAGGCCAGCAGCCACCACGGCGTGTGGGCCGGCATCTCGCGCTTGGCGACGAGGTCGGCCATGATCTTGAGCGGCGGAAAATCGATGCGGCGCGGGCGCGGCGGCGTCACCCGCAGGATCAGCCAGAGCGCCGGCAGCAGGGCGAGCGCCGTCAGCGCGAGCGGGGCGGAGAAGGCGAAGGGCAGCTGGGCCAGCATCGTCGCCTCCTAGCGCCCGGAACCGCGCGAGGCGGCGATCAGGCTCGCGACCCGCAGCACGCCTTCGCTGGCGGGCCGGTCGGTCCGGTGCAGGGTCAAGGTCCAGCCGACCTTGCGGCAGGCTTCCCGGATGGCGTCGCGATGCGCCGCCAGGCGCTGGCGGTATTCCTCGCCCCAGGCGCCGGCATCGCCGACGCGGAGCGCGAGCCCGTCCTCGAGGTCGAAGAGCTCGGCCTGCCCGCTGAACGGAAAGGTCTCCTCGATCGGGTCGGCGATCAGCAGGACATGGCCGCGCGCACCGCTGCTCGCCATAGTGGCGATGCGTCTGGCGAGCGACTGCGCCGGGGTGAGCCCGTCGCTGACGATGATGGCGTCGGCGAGGCGCGGCAGGGGCACCTCGGGGGGCAGATCGGCGGTCTCGCCCTTGCGGTCGACCAGGATGGCCTGCGCCAGCAATTCGACGATGCGACGCGAGGCCATGGCCCGGGTCAGGCCGAGATGGCCGACGCGCTCGCCGCCCGCGACCAGGGTTTCGGCCAGGGCGAAGCCGGCGACGAGCGCGCGGTCGACCTTGGAGGCCTTGGCGAGGGAGGAGGCGAAGCCCATCGAGGCCGAGCGGTCGATCCAGAGCCAGATCGCGTGCGAGGCCTCCCATTCGCGCTCGCGGACGAAGAGGTGGCCGTCGCGCGCCGAGCGGCGCCAGTCGATGCGCGAGGCGGCTTCGCCCATCACCAGCGGCCGATACTGCCAGAAGGTCTCGCCCGGCCCGGCGCGCCTGCGGCCGTGGATACCGTGCACGCTGGCCGAAACCCGCCGGGCCTCGAGGATCAGGCGGGGCAGACGCGCGGCGAGGTCGAGCGAGGCCGTGAGGACCGGCCGGGCGGGCTGGCGTTCGGACGGGCCGAGAACGCGCGTGCGCAGCATCAAAAAGCGTCCCTATCCCAACCGTTCCACGAGCCTGGCGATGACGCTCTCGACGGTCTCGCCATCGGCGCGGGCGGCGAAGGTCAGGGCGATACGATGCTTGAGGACCGGCAGCGCGAGCGCCGCGACATCGTCCACCGAGGGGGCGAGCCGGCCCTCGACCAGCGCTCGGGCGCGGGCCGCGAGCGTCAGCGACTGGCTGGCGCGCGGGCCGGGGCCCCAGGAGAGCTTGTCGGTGACCGCCGGGTCGCCTTCGCCCGGCCGGGCCGAGCGCACCAGATCGAGGATCGCATCGACGACGTTCTCGCCGACCGGCAGGCGGCGCACGAGGCGCTGGGTCGACATCAGCGTCTCGGCGCTCATCGCCTGGACCGGCTTGTGCTCGGAGGCGCCGGTCGTCTCCAGCAGGATGCGGCGCTCGGCCTCGCGGTCGGGATAGCCGACGTCGATCTCGAGCAGGAAGCGGTCGAGCTGGGCCTCGGGCAGGGGATAGGTGCCCTCCTGCTCGATCGGGTTCTGGGTCGCCAGCACATGGAAGGGGGCGGGCAGGTCGTAGCGCTCGCCGGCGACGGTGACATGGTGCTCCTGCATCGCCTGGAGCAGGGCCGACTGGGTGCGCGGGCTGGCGCGGTTGATCTCGTCGGCCATCAGCAGCTGCGCGAAGACGGGGCCCTTGATGAAGCGGAAATGGCGCTTGCCCTCGACGCTCTCGTCGAGCACCTCGGAGCCGAGGATGTCCGACGGCATCAGGTCGGGCGTGAACTGGACGCGCCGGGCGCTCAGGCCGAGCACGGTGCCCATCGCCTCGACCAGCTTGGTCTTGGCGAGGCCCGGCACGCCGACGAGCAGGCCGTGGCCGCCGGCGAGCAGCGTGATCAGGGAAAGATCGACCACTTTCTGCTGGCCGAAAATGACCTGTCCGATTTCACGACGGGCCGCGCCGATGGCGCCGAGCGCGGCCTCGGCCGCCTCGACGATGCCGGTATCGAGATTGACGGGCGGATTGGCCTCGCCCCTCGCATCCGCAGCCCGGACTTGCGCCACCATGTCGATCTCCTTCACCCTCGTCATCGCACCCTGCGCCGCCGCCAGGCCCGACAAGGTCTCCGCACGAGAGAGTGTGGACGGGCGATCCGGGCGGCTCAAGGGGCCGCAGGTCTTGGTGCACAGAACTCGGCTTCACGATTATGTGGAGTTCAAGGCAGAATTGGCGATGCAACCAATATGCCGCACGCGATGGAGACGGGCCTTTCGATGAGCCAGGCGATGGAACGGCTGCTCGGCGCGCTGAAGGACGGCGAGGCGCGCGGCCTGCCGCCGGTCGAGCGCTGGAACCCGCCTTTCTGCGGCGATCTCGACATACGGATCGCGCCGGACGGCACCTGGTTCTACCTCGGAACGCCGATAGGCCGGCCGGCGCTGGTGAAATTGTTCTCCTCGGTGCTGAAGCGGGAACGCGACGCCTATTTCCTCGTGACACCGGTCGAGAAGGTCGGGATCACCGTCGAGGATGCGCCCTTCCAGGCGGTCGAGATGGTGGTGGAAGGCGAGGGCGAGGGCCGCTCGATCGCCTTCCGCACGCAAGTTGACGATGTCGTGAGCGTCGGGCCCGGGCACGCCTTGCGCTTCGAGCGCGAGGCGAGGGACGGGCTCAAGCCCTATATCCACATCCGTCGCGATCTCTGGGCCAGGCTGACGCGGGCCCTGACCTATGACCTGCTGGCGCTCGGCGAGGTGCGGGCCATGCAGGGCGGCGCGATGTTCGGGGTCGCGGCCGGCGGCGCCTTCTACCCGGCGGCGCCGGCCAGCGAGATCGAAGGACTCTGATGCAGGCCCTGAATTTGACGGCGGCGGAGATCGCCGCGCTGGCGCGGAGCCGGCTGCGCCACGAACCGCCCGACTATGGCGATCTGATCAGCCGGCCGCGCGGCGATCACGACCTCCAGCCGGAGCCGATCGCGCCGCCGGACGAGAAGGCCGCGATTCCCGCGGCCGTGCTCATCCCGATCGTCCTGCGCGAAGACGGGCCGACGGTGCTCCTGACCCAGCGCGCGGCGGCGCTGCGCAGCCATTCGGCGCAGGTCGCCTTTCCCGGAGGCCGCGTCGATGCGGTGGACGGCTCGCCGGCGGTCACCGCGCTGCGCGAAACCGAGGAGGAGATCGGCCTCGCGCGCGAAAACGTGCGGATCGTCGGCTTCCTCGACGCCTATCTGACCGGGACGGGCTATCGCGTCGTGCCGGTGGTCGGGCTGGTGGAGCCGCCCTTCAAGCTGACGATCAACCGGCATGAGGTCGACGAGGCCTTCGAGACGCCGCTCGCCTTCCTGATGGATCCGGCCAATCACCGGCGCGAGGGCCGCGAGTGGAAAGGTCGCTATCGGACCTACTATGCGATGCCCTTCGGCGACCGCTATATCTGGGGCGCAACCGCCGGCATGATCCGCAATCTCTACGAGCGGTTCTCCGGCTGATCGGATTGGATGGCTGGCCCATGCTGCGCTCGGTGATCGAAGAGATCCTGCTCTTCGTCCTGCCCTTCTGTATCTTCGCGAGCTATCTGATCGTCAGGCGGCGCAACCCCTTCGACGTCGAGCACTGGAGCGGGCATGTGTTCTGGCTGTCGGTCGTCGGCCTCGTGTTCTCGATCGGCCTGGTCGCCTACACCGGCTGGATCGCACCTCGCAATCAGGGGATATATGAGCCGCCGCATATGGAGAACGGGCGTCTGGTGCCCGGCCGTTTCAAATGAACGCGGCGCAGCGGGCGCGCGTCGAGGCGTTCCTGCGACGCCCGGCGGTCGCGTCCGTGCTCGCGGCGCTCGACGGAGAGGGCGAGGAGGCGCGCGTCGTCGGCGGCGCGGTGCGCGACCTGCTGCTCGGCCAGCCGGTCGGCGATGTCGATCTCGCGACCACGGCGCTGCCGGACGAGACCGTCAGGCGCGCGAAGGCCGCCGGCTTCAAGGCGGTGCCGACCGGGATCGAGCATGGCACGGTGACGCTCATTGCCCAGGGCGTCGCCTTCGAGGTCACGACCTTGCGCCGCGATGTCGAGACCGACGGGCGCCGGACGAAGGTGGCGTTCGGCCGGGATTTCACCGAGGACGCGATGCGCCGCGACTTCACCGTCAACGCGCTCGGCCTCGGACGTGACGGCGCGATCCACGATTATTGCGGCGGGCTCGCCGATCTCGCGGCGCGGCGCATCCGCTTCATCGGCGATCCGGCCGCGCGCATCCACGAGGACTACCTGCGCATCCTGCGCTTCTTCCGCTTCCACGCCCGTTACGGCGAGGGGCCGCTCGATGCGGCTGGCCTTGCGGCCTGTATCGCGGGGCGCGCCGGCTTCGACGGGCTTTCGCGAGAGCGGGTGCGGGCGGAGATGCTGAAGCTGCTCGTGGCGCCGCGCGCCGTCGATGCGGTTTCCGCGATGATGGGGGCCGGGTTGCTGATGCCGGTGATCGGCGGGGTTCCCCATCTCTCGCGTTTCGCTTCGGTCGCTGGTGGAGAAGACGGGGAGGCAGTCTATCCCGCTTTCCGGCTGGCCGCGCTCGCGGTCGCGGTTCGCGAGGATGCGCTGCGGCTGCGCGAGCGCCTGCGGCTCTCGAACGAGGAGTTCGACAGGATCGAGCGGATCGCGCTCGCCCTCGAGGGGCTTTCGGGCCAACGGGAACGTCCAGGGGTCGTAGCGCTGCGCCATCTCGCGCATCGCGTCGGCGCGGATGCCGTCGCCGGTGGTCTGGTGCTCCTTGCGGGAGCCGATGGCGTGCAGGCGCAGCAGGCGATCGCGGAGCTCGGGCGTACGCCTAACTTCCTGCCGGGCGGGCGCGACGTGATGAAGCTCGGCGTCGCGGCCGGACCGGAGGTCGGACGGGTGCTGGACCAAGCCCGGCACGACTGGATCGAGGCTGGGTGCCCGGCCGGGGAGGCCGAGCAGATGGGTTTCGTCGAGCGGGCGATTGCGGCCTCAAGCCGCTGAGCCCCTCACGGCCAGCGCACCGTCGGCGGCAGCGAGGACAGGATCGAGGCGACATTGCCGCCGGTCTTCAGGCCGAAGATCGTGCCGCGGTCATAGAGCAGGTTGAACTCGACATAGCGGCCGCGCCGGACCTGCTGCTCGTGGCGATCGGCCTCGGTCCAGGGCGTCGCCATATTGGCGCGCATGATCTTCGGGTAGATGTCGAGGAAGGCCTCGCCGACGGCTCGCGTGAAGGCAAGATCGGTCTCCGGCTCGCCGGACCAGACATAGTCGTAGAAGATGCCGCCGATGCCGCGCGGCTCGTTGCGGTGCTTCAGGAAGAAATACTCGTCGCACCATTGCTTGAAGCGGGGATAGTCGGCGACAGGCGCGAAGCGCTCGCAGGGTTCGCGCATCGCGGCGTGGAAGGCGAGGGCGTCGGCATCCTCCTGGTTGCGGCGGCGCTCCAGCACCGGCGTCAGGTCGGCCCCGCCGCCGAACCAGGGCTTCGTCGTGACGACGAAGCGGGTGTTCATGTGCACCGTCGGCACATGCGGATTCCAGGGATGGGCGATCAGCGAGATGCCGGTCGCATGGAAGCGCGGGTCCTCGGCAGCGCCCGGGATCTGCCCGGCGAATTCCGGCTGGAAGGTGCCGTGGACGGTCGAGACATGGACGCCGACCTTCTCGAAGACGCGGCCCTGCATCATCGACATGACGCCGCCGCCGCCCTCGGCGCCGTCATGGTTGCGGCGCTGCCAGGGCGTGCGGAGGAAGCGGCCGGGCGTCGCGCTCTCCGGCGGGAACGGCCCCGTCGCCTCGTCCTCCAGGGCCTCGAGGGCAGCGCAGATGCGGTCGCGCAGGCTCGCGAACCAGGCGCTGGCGCGCGGCTTCATCGCTTCGGCGAGGGCGAGGGCGGAAGATGATATCGGAGTCTGTTGGTTATGCATCGATTTCGTCCGCAAAACTTCATTTCATAAGGCGCGGGAACTCTCTCCTGTAAGGAGAGGGTAGGGTGAGGTGCCGACCCCTGGACTAGAGAGGCCGCAGCTCACCACCGACTTGCCTCAACTTCCAACGGCCAGCACCTCACCCCTGCCCCTCTCCTTACAGGAGAGGGGTTCCCCGCGGTTCGGCCGGATATCCCCCGACCTGTCGCAAGGCCTCGCCAATGACGATGGCGGCCGCGAGTGCGACATTCAACGAACGCAGCCCGTGGCGCATCGGCACATGCACGCTGGCCTCGGCGGCCTTGTAGACCTCCGGCAGCACGCCGGCCGATTCGCGGCCGACGAGGACGATGTCGCCCGGCCTGAAGGCGAAGGCGGTGTGCGCCGTCGCGCCGTCGGTCTCGGCCAGGACCAGGCGGTGGCCGGCGCTCCGGCGCCATGCGTCGAAGGCATCGAACGAATCGTGCCGGGCGACGGCGGCGCGCTCCAGGTAATCCATGCCGGACCTGCGGAAATGCCGGTCGGAGACGTCGAAGGCGGCGGGCTCGACGATGTCGACCGCGACGCCGAGGCAGGCCGCCATGCGGATCATCGTGCCGGCGTTCTGCGGGATATCGGGCTGGTAGAGGGCGAGGCGCAGCATGCGCTGCTGTCATGCGGTGACGGGCGCATATGCGTCAAGGCTCTGGCCGCAGCCGGCCGGACGCCCCATATCACGCCAAGATTTCGTCGCCATGCCGGTCCAAGGAGGGCGGTACGCCATGTTCGCCGCCCTGTTCCGCTTCCTCGAAAGCCGCATCGACGTCTTCGCGCCCTTTGACGAGAGCCAGACGCCGCCCAAGGGCGTGTGGCCGTTCATGTGGCACCACATCAAGGGCGTGAAGGGCTGGATGGCCCTGATCATGCTCACCGGCCTCGGCTTCAGCGGCATCGAGGCGGCGATGTATCTGATGGTCGGCTGGTTCGTCGACCTGCTGGCGACGCAATCGCCCGAGACGATCTGGCGCGACCACGGCACGCTGCTGATCGGCGCGGCCTTCCTGCTCGTCGTGGTCCGGCCGCTGATCTATTTCGCCAACCACGCCATCGTCGACCAGGTCGTGGTGCCGCAGATCACCAACCAGATCCGCTGGCGCAATCATGTCTACACGCTCGGCCACGCGCTCTCCTATTTCCAGAACGACTTCGCCGGGCGGTTGTCGTCGCGGGTGATCCAGGCCGGGCAGTCGATCCGCGGCGCGACGATCGAGGTTATCGACGATCTCTGGTACGCGCTGATCTTCGCCTCGGTCGCGATCGGCTTCTTCGGTTCGACGAGCATCTGGCTGGCGATGCCCGTGCTGGTCTGGCTCGCGGCCTATGTCGTGCTGCTGATCTATTTCGTGCCACGCGCCAAGACGCGCTCGGAGGCCAATTCGCTCGGCCGCTCCTCGACCACCGGGCGCATCGTCGATTCCTACACCAATATCCTCACCGTGAAGCTCTTCGCCCGCGCCGATGCCGAGCGCTCGGCGGTGCGCGATTCGCTGTCGCGCTGGAACGCCTCCTTCCTGCACCTGTCGCGGCTGATCACCGGCGTCAGCGTCATCCTGCAGACGATGAACAGCATGCTCGTGGTGGCGACGGCCTGGCTCTCGCTGCATCTGTGGAGCCAGGGCGAAATGACGCCGGGCGCGGTCGCGGCGGCGATCGGGCTCGTGCTGCGGCTCGTGCAGATGTCGAGCTGGCTGATCCATCTCGTGCGCGGCGTCTTCGAGAATATCGGCTCCGTGCAGGAGAGCATGGAGACGATCGCCAAGCCGCACGACCTCACGGATGTGCCGGGCGCGGTGCCGCTCGCGATCGGCGAGGGCGCTATCCGTTTCGAGGATGTCCGCTTCAATTACGGGCGCAAGACCGGGCTGTTCGAGGGGCTCGATCTCGAGATCCGGCCCGGCGAGAAGATCGGCCTCGTCGGTCCTTCGGGCGCTGGCAAGTCGACCCTGGTCAACCTGCTGCTGCGGCTCTATCCGCTCGAGGCCGGCCGGATCCTGATCGACGGGCAGGACATCGCCAAGGTGACGCAGGATTCGCTGCGGGCCCAGATCGGCATGGTGACGCAGGACAATTCGCTGCTGCATCGCTCGATCGGCGATAATATCGGTTATGGCCGGATGGGCGCGAGCGACGAGGAGATCGTCGAGGCGGCGCGGCGTGCCTCGGCGCATGAATTCGTCACGGGGCTGAGCGACCAGGACGGGCGCAAGGGTTTCGAATCGCGGGTCGGCGAGCGCGGCGTCAAGCTCTCGGGCGGCCAGCGCCAGCGCATCGCGATCGCACGCGTGCTGCTCAAGGATGCGCCGATCCTGATTCTCGACGAGGCGACCTCGGCGCTCGATTCCGAGGTCGAGGCGACGATCCAGGAGCAGCTCACCGCCCTGATGGAGGGCAAGACCGTGATCGCGATCGCGCACCGGCTCTCGACCATCGCGGCGCTCGACCGGCTGATCGTGCTCGATAACGGCCGGATCGTCGATCAGGGCAGCCATGCGGAATTGGTGGAGCGCGGCGGCCTCTATGCCAGGCTGTGGTCGCGCCAGTCCGGCGGCTTCCTGGCCGTGGCCGATCCGGAGAAAGTCCCGGCCTGAGCCGGTCCGCGGCACCTCGCCGCGATACACATGCGCAGGACGCGCAACAGTAGACTTCGTCAAAACTGCATGCCAAAGAGCGCGGCGGCGACGCGCCGCCGCATTGCGGCTGCGAAGGGGCGCACCTAAGAGGGGCGTCCGACGATAATCTACAGCCGTTCCAGGCTGGCGAAGAGCAGAGGATTCGATCGTGGCTCACGCGACCGAGACGACAGGAACCACCCGCCGCGACTTTCTGATGCTGGCGACCGGCGCGGCCGGCGCGGTCGGCATCGGCGCCGTCGTCGTTCCGCTGGTGAGCCAGCTCGCCCCGGATGCGCGCACGGTCGCGGCCGGCGCGCCGATCGATCTCGATCTCGCTCCCATCGCCGAAGGCCAGGCGATCAAGCTGTTCTGGCGCGGCAAGCTGATCTTCGTGCGGCATCGCACCAAGAAGGAGATCGACGAGGCGCGCGCGGTCAATGTCGCGACCTTGCCCGATCCGCAGCCCGACCAGGCCCGCGTCAAGGAAGGCCACGAGCAGTTCCTCGTCGTCTATGGCAACTGCACCCATCTCGGCTGCGTGCCGCTCGGCAATGCGCCCGGCGACCCGAAGGGCGATTTCGACGGCTGGTTCTGCCCCTGCCACGGTTCGCATTACGATTCGTCGGGGCGCATCCGCAAGGGTCCGGCGCCGCTCAACCTGCCGATCCCGCCCTATGCGTTCAGCGCGGACACCAAGATCAAGATCGGCTGAGCGATGCGCTTTCCCGTGATTGTCAGCGACATTGAGATTGAGAAAGCCTCGAGGCATTCGTCATGAGTGGTCATAGCTCCTACGTCCCGAAGACCGGCTTCGAGCGCTGGCTCGATGCGCGCCTGCCGATCGTGCGGCTGGTGCATGATTCGGCGGTTTCCTACCCGGTTCCGCGCAACCTGAACTACCTGTGGACCTTCGGCGGCATCCTGGTGTTCATGCTGGTCGCGCAGATCGTGACCGGCATCGTCCTGGCGATGCACTACACGCCTGAGGCGACGATGGCCTTCAATTCCGTCGAGCACATCATGCGCGACGTGAACTATGGCTGGCTGCTGCGCTACCTGCATTCCAACGGCGCCTCGATGTTCTTCGTCGCGGTCTATGTCCATATCTTCCGCGGGCTCTATTACGGCTCCTACAAGGCGCCGCGCGAGGTGCTCTGGATCCTCGGCGTCGTCATCTTCCTCCTGATGATGGCCACCGCCTTCATGGGCTACGTGCTGCCCTGGGGCCAGATGTCGTTCTGGGGCGCCACCGTCATCACCAACCTGTTCTCGGCCCTGCCGGTGATCGGCGAAACGATCGTGACCTTCCTGTGGGGTGGCTACTCGGTCGACAATCCGACGCTGAACCGCTTCTTCTCGCTGCACTTCCTGCTGCCCTTCATGATCTTCGGCGTGGTGATCCTGCATATCTGGGCGCTGCACGAGGTCGGACAGAACAACCCGACCGGCGTCGAGGTGAAGAACGTCCAGAAGGACACGGTGCCGTTCACGCCCTACGCGACCATCAAAGACATCTTCGGGATGGTCTGCTTCATCTTCGTCTTCGCCTATTTCGTGTTCTACCAGCCGAACTTCATGGGCCATGCCGACAACTACATCCCGGCCAACCCGGCGGTGACGCCCTCGCATATCGTGCCGGAATGGTACTTCCTGCCGTTCTACGCGATCCTGCGCGCCATCCCCGACAAGCTCGGCGGCGTGCTGGCGATGTTCTCCGCCATCGCCGTGCTGGCCTTCCTGCCCTGGCTCGACACCTCGAAGATCAAGTCGATGAGCTACCGCCCGATCGCGCGCCAGTTCTTCTGGGCTTTCGTCGTGGTCTGCATCGGCCTCGGCTATCTCGGCGCCATGCCGGCCGAGGGCGGTTACGTCATCGCCTCGCGCATCTTCACGGCGCTGTATTTCGGCTATTTCCTCGCCCTGGTGCTGATCGGCATCTTCGAGAAGCCGGCGACGCTGCCGAGTTCGATCGCCGATTCCGTGCTGGGCACTCTCAAGGGCGGCTCGGGCGCGAGGCTCGCGACCGCCGCCGCCTCCGAACCGAACGCCAAGGGCTGAACGAGACATGAGCACCACCCCGTTTCGCCTGGCCCTGGCGGGGCTCGTCACCGGCCTCGCCTTCTCCGCCTCCACGCTGACGGCCGAGGCCGCCGGCGAGCGCGTCATCCCGCCGGCGCAGGACTGGTCCTTCTCCGGCCCGCTCGGCAAGTTCGACCGCGCCCAGCTCCAGCGCGGCTTCAAGGTCGCCAAGGAGGTCTGCGCGAGCTGCCACGCGATGAGCATCCCGATCCGCACGCTGGCGCAGCCGGGCGGTCCGGAATTCTCGACCGGCCAGATCGCGGCGCTCGCCGCCACCTATCAGGTCAAGGACGGCCCGAACGATACGGGCGAGATGTTCGACCGCCCCGGCCGGCCGGCCGACAAGTTCCCGGCGCCGTTCCCGAACGAGCAGGCGGCGCGCGCCGCCAATGGCGGCGCCTATCCGCCGGATCTCTGGGTCCTGGCCAAGGCGCGCACCTATGAGCGCGGCTTCCCGAAGTTCATCTTCGACATCTTCACCCAGTACCAGGAGCAGGGGCCGGACTACATCCACGCCCTGATGGTCGGCTACAAGGAGCCGCCGGAAGGTTTCCCGGCGCTGCTGCCCGGCCAGAACTATAACGAGTACATGCCCGGCCATCTGATCGCGATGCCGAAGCCGCTGAACGACGGCCAGGTCGAGTATCCGAAGGGGCCGGACGGCAAGTCGCCGGTGCCGGAGACCGTCGATCAATACGCCAAGGACGTCGCCGCCTTCATGGTCTGGATGGCCGAGCCGCATCTCGAGGCGCGCAAGCGGCTCGGACTGCAGGTGATGCTGTTCCTGATCGTCTTCGGCAGCCTGCTCTACTACACCAAGAAGAAGATCTGGTCGCGCCTGCCGGACGGCTCCGCGGCGCACTGACCCTTGCGAAAAGTGGGAAGAGGCCCCGGTGACGGGGCCTTTTTCGTTGGGGCCGGATCTGATCAGGTTGGATCAATCTGATCGGCTCCTGCTCCAGGGCTGCACGTCGCCCGCGATGTCGCAGCCTTTGCATGACCGTCACAGTGGCCTGATCCTGTCCGGTCGAACTGAAAGGAATCGATCATGAGCGAAGCCGTGCTCGGAATCATCGGCGGGTCGGGAATCTACGACCTGCCCGGCCTGACCGACCTGCGCGAGGAGCGCGTCACCAGCCCCTGGGGCGAGCCGTCCGACCTGTTGCGCATCGGGCGGATCGGCTCGACGAAGATCGTCTTCCTGCCGCGCCATGGCCGCGGCCATGTGCTGGCGCCCTCCGACATCAACTACCGCGCCAATATCGACGTCCTGAAGCGGGCCGGCGTGACCGACCTCGTCTCGCTCTCGGCCTGCGGCTCCTACAAGTCGGAGCTCTATCCGGGTCTGTTCGTGCTGGTCGACCAGTTCGTCGACCGCACCTCGAAGCGCGCCAGCTCCTTCTTCGGCAAGGGCTGCGTCGCCCATGTCTCGCTGGCGCGGCCGGTGGGCCCGGCCTTGCAGGGGCGCATCGCCGATGCGGCGACGGCCGAGGACCTGCCTTTCGTGCGCGGCGGCACGCTGGTGACGATGGAAGGCCCGCAATTCTCGACCTATGCCGAATCGCTGACCTATAAGGGCCTCGGCTACGACCTGATCGGCATGACGGCGATGCCCGAGGCCAAGCTCGCCCGCGAGGCCGAGATCACTTATGCGACCGTCGGCATGGTCACCGATTTCGACTGCTGGCATCCGGAGCAGTCCTCGGTCGATGTTGCCTCGGTGGTCGCCGTGCTGCACGACAATGCCGAGAAGGCGCGCCGGCTCGTGGCGCGGCTGGCGGCGGATTTCCCGGCCGAGCGCGAGCCTTGCCCGGCGGGCTCCCACAACGCCCTCGACAACGCCATCATCACCGCGCCGGAATTCCGGGACCCTGCTTTGATGGCGCGGCTCGACGCGGTTGCGGGCAGGGTGCTGAAGCCGGCAGCCTGATCAAACAAGAACAGCCGCGGTCAGCTGCCGTTCAGGAGGGAAGGCGCCATCTGTGCCATCCCGACCGATCTGCAGGAGACTGTTCCATGAAGATCGCGACTGCATCGATCCTGTTCGCAGCCCTCGCCATGGGCCCCGCGCTGGCAGGGAACACGTCGTCGAATTCGAGCTCCAACTCCTCGAACGGCGTCCATACCCGCGTCGATACGATCATGACCGACGACGGCAGGGGACGTCACCGGGTGTTCGAGCGCCGGATCTATCGCGACGATCGTCGTGGCCGCGAGCATCGCCGCTACCGGCGCTGGTAGTGGACGCGCCGCGCGATCGGTCGTGGCGGTTCCCTTCCGGGGGCGGCATGCGCTAAGAGAGCGCGTCGCCGCAGCGAGTCTCTTCCGCATGGACCGTCATACCCTCCAGGACCTGAAGGCTTCGATCCGCGCCATACCGGATCATCCGAAGCCGGGCATCATCTTCCGTGACATCACCACTTTGCTCGGTGACGCGCGGGCCTTCCGGCGCGCGGTGGACGAGCTGGTCCAGCCCTTCGCCGGGCTGAAGATCGCCAAGATCGCCGGCATCGAGGCGCGCGGCTTCATCCTCGGCGGCGCGGTCGCCCATCAGCTTTCGGCCGGCTTCGTGCCGGTGCGCAAGAAGGGCAAGCTGCCGCACGAGACGGTCAGCGTCACCTATTCGCTCGAATATGGCACCGACGAGATCGAGATCCACAAGGATGCGGTGGCGCGCGGCGAGCGCGTGCTGCTGGTCGACGACCTGATCGCCACCGGCGGCACGGCGGAGGGGGCGGTGAACCTGCTCTCCTCGCTCGGCGCCGAGGTCGTCGCAGCCTGTTTCATCGTCGACCTGCCGGATCTCGGCGGCGCCGACAAGATCCGCCGGCTCGGCGTCCCGGTCAGGACGCTGGTCTCCTTCAGCGGACATTGAGGGTCAATGAAGATCAACGGTCAGGCCTATCGCACGATCTGGCTGGCGCAGGATGGCTGGCGCGTCGCCGTCATCGACCAGACCAAGCTTCCCTTCCGCTTCGAGACGGTGACGCTCGGCAGCGCCGAGCAGGCAGCCGAGGCGATCCGCAGCATGGTCGTGCGCGGTGCGCCCCTGATCGGCGCGACGGCCGCCTATGGCGTGGCGCTCGCGATGCGGGCAGAAGCCTCCGACGCGGCGCTCGAAGCGGCGCTCGCCATGCTGGGCGCGACGCGTCCGACCGCCGTCAACCTGCACTGGGCGCTGGCGCGGATGCAGGCGCGGCTGGCGCCGCTCGAACCCGATACCCGCACGGCCGCGGCCTATGAGGAGGCCGCCGCGATCTGCGACGAGGATGTCGCGCTCTGCCGGGCGATCGGCGAGCATGGGCTGGGCGTGATCCGGACGATCGCGGGCGGAAAGCAGATCGGCGAGCGCATCAACATCCTGACCCATTGCAATGCCGGCTGGCTCGCGACGGTGGACTGGGGCACGGCGCTGGCGCCGATCTATCTGGCGCATGACGCCGGCCTGCCGGTCCATGTCTGGGTCGACGAGACACGGCCGCGCAACCAGGGCGCGGCGCTGACCGCCTATGAGCTCGGCGCCCATGGCGTGCCGCATACGGTGATCGCCGACAACGCCGGCGGCCACCTGATGCAGCGCGGCGAGGTCGACATGGTGATCGTCGGCACCGACCGGACCACGGCGACAGGCGATGTCGCCAACAAGATCGGCACCTATCTCAAGGCGCTGGCGGCGCATGACAACGGCGTGCCCTTCTATGTCGCGCTGCCCTCGCCGACGATCGACTGGCGGCTCGGCGACGGGCTGGCGCAGATCCCGATCGAGGAGCGTTCGGCGCGCGAGGTCACGCATCTCGCCGGCCTGGGCGAGGATGGCGAGGTCGGCACGTTCCGCGTCGTCGCGCCCGGCAGCGCCGCCGCCAACCCGGCTTTCGACGTGACGCCGGCGCGGCTGGTCACCGGCCTGATCACCGAGCGCGGCGTGGCGCCAGCCAGCACCGAGGGCCTGGCGCGCCTCTTTCCGGATCTGGCGCGCGGAGCGGCGGCATGAGCGAACTGAAGCTGCGCGAGGAGATCGTCGCTGTCGCGCAGGCGATCGACAAGGCCGGGTTCTGCCCGTCCAAGTCCGGCAATGTCTCGGCGCGTTTCGAGGGCGGATTGCTGATCACGCCGTCGGGCCTGCCTTATGCCCGGACCAAGCCCGAGGACCTGATCCATCTGGCGCATGACGGGACGATCCTGAACGGGGCGCGCAAGCCGTCCTCGGAATGGCCCTTCCATGTCGAGATCTACAAGGCGCGGCCCGACGCGCAGGCGATCGTGCATACGCATTCGCCGCGCGCCACGGCCTTGTCGGCGGCCCGCAAGGGTATTCCGGCCTTCCATTACATGATCGCGCTCTGCGGCGGCGCCGACGTGCGCTGCGCCGACTACGCGACCTTCGGCACGCCCGAGCTTGCCGCCAACGCGGTCAAGGCGCTGGACGGGCGCAAGGCGGTGCTGCTCGCCAATCACGGCGTCATCGCGCTCGGCCAGTCGCTTGCGGGCGCGCATACCATCGTCGCCGAGGTCGAGAACCTGGCGGGCCAATATCTCGACCTGCTGGCCTCGGGGCTGGAGCCCGTCATCCTCGACGCGGCCGAGATGATGCGGGTCGGCGCGAAATTCGCAGGTTACGGCAAGGTCGGATGATCTTAAGGGCGCATCTTACTGCTTGTTAATGCCTCTCGTCTAATCACGGAGGATGAAGCTCTCGCGCTATCTGCACGATTCGCTCGACGCCCTCGGTATTGGAGCCTGCGAATACGATGCCGATATGCGGGCCATGGGCTGGAACAGCACCTTCCTGCAGTTCTTCCCCGAGGACGAAGGCGTGATCTACGTCGGCGAGCCCTATGGGGACAATCTGCTACGCTTCTATCAACTCCGCCTGCCGCCCGACGAGCTGCCCGATATCGAGCGACATGTCGCGGAGGGCGTCGCCCGCCACGAGAACCAGACGCAACCCTTCGAGTTCATCCATCACGGCCGCAAGCTGCGCGCCTCCTCGCTGCGGGCGCCCGATGGCGGGCGCGTGCGCCTGTGGCAGCGGCTCGATGTCGAGAGCCATGCGGAAACCGCCCCCGAGCTCGTGCTGCCGATCATCGACGCGCTGCCCTTCATTCCGGACGGCGCTACGATCCTGGACGCGAAGGAGCGCGTGGCCGCGGCGAACGACGCCTTCCGGCGGCTATACGACCTGCCACGCGGCAGTCCCGTCGTCGGCCGCACGCTGGACGAGATCATCGCCTGGTGCTGGCGCGACGCCTCGCCCGTAGGGGCCTGGCGGGCGGCGATCAGCAACGGCTTGCGCTATGACGGCGTTCCCTTCGAGATCGAGCTGCCCGGCCAGCGCTGGCTGAGGCTGATCGCGCGGCACAGCGCGGGCGGCCTCAGCTTCTTCACCCATGCCGACATCACGGTCGCCAAGCGCCAGCAGATGGAGCTGCTGGAAGCCCAGGAGGCGTTGCGCCGCGCCAATGCGGCCCTGGCCGAACTGGCCGAAACGGACGGGCTGACCGGGCTGGCCAACCGCCGCCGCTTCGTCGCCAGGCTGGCCAAGGCCGCCGCCCTATCGCAGCCGGTCGCGCTGATGATGATCGATGTCGATCACTTCAAGACGATCAATGACCGCTTCGGCCATCTCGTGGGCGATGCCTGCCTCAAGGCCATCGCCGAGGTCGTCGCGAATGAGGTGGCGCCGGCCTCGGCGCTCGTGGCGCGGATCGGGGGCGAGGAGTTCGGCATTCTGCTCGGCGGCATGCGGATCGAGGCCGCCCGCGACATGGCGACCGCGATCCGCCGCGCGCTGACGCTGGTGCCGTGGCGGATGCACCACGCGGATCTGGCGGGGGTGACCGTGTCGATCGGGCTCTGCGTCGGAGAGGGGCCGCTGGACGGCACCAGCCTCCATGCCCGCGCCGATGATGCGCTCTATGCCGCCAAGCGCAACGGCCGCGACCGCATCGAAACCTCGAGCCAGCCGCCGGCTCCGCTGCGCGTCGCGGGCTGATCAGGCCCGCCGCTCTACGAAGACGCTGCCCTCGAAGCTGAAGACCTCTTCGCCATGCTGGTTCACGCCGGCATTGCGATGGAAAAACAGGCCCCATTGCGGGCGCGAGGCGCTGGCGCGGGTGTCGATCACGGTCGAGCTGAAGGTGATCCTGTCGCCGACATAGACGGGCTTCGACCAGCGCAGGTTCTTGAAGCCGGGGGAGGGGCCGAGCCGCGCCGCCTTGCCGGGCGCAGCGGCCGCGACCTGGCGCTTGCGGTGCGAGACCATCGCCGCCATCCAGACCGAGCCCGTGTGCCAGCCGGAGGCCGCAAGCCGGCCGAAGGAGCTGTTGCGGGCGGCCGCCTCATCCAGATGGAAGGGCTGCGGATCGAAGGCGCGGGCGAAGGCGACGATCTCCTCGGCGGTGAAGACGAAGCTGCCGAGCTCGTGGCTCTCGCCGATCTCGATCTCCTCGAAGAACCGCGTCGGTCCCGTCTCTCCAGCCGGCGCTTCGAGCGGGCTGAGCGTCGCGGGCGGCACATAGCGCGGCGGATGCGCCAGCCAGTCACCCTTCGGCTGGGCCATGTCCGAGCCCCTGCGGCCGAACATGATCCAGTTGACCTGTTCCAGCACCGGCTCGTCGCGCTGATTGAGCAGCTCGAAGCGGAACCTGACGAGGCCCATTTCCGGTCGGGAGCGCGATTCCCGGATCTCGAGCACGGTGCGACGGGCTCGCAGCGTGTCGCCGGGCTTAACCGGCCGCAGCCATTTCACCTCCTCGATGCCGGGCGCGCCCATGCCGGCCGAGTCGAGGATGAAGCCCTCGGCCAGCAGCCGCATCAGCAGCGAGCAGCTATGCCAGCCGGACGCGATCAGCGTGCCGAGGAAGCTGCGTTTGGCGGCCTCCGGATCGGTGTGGAAATCCTGCGCATCGTAGCGCGAGGCATAGGCGATGATGTCGTCCTGCGAGACGGAGACCTTGCCCGCCTGCACGACTTCGCCGACCACGAAATCCTCGAAATAATGCATGGCGCGCCCGATATCCGGCTCAGTTGGCGAAGCGGAAATGCAGTACGTCGCCATCGGCGACGACATAATCCTTGCCTTCGAGCCGGAACTTGCCGGCCTCGCGCGCCCCGCTCTCGCCCTTGTGGGCGATGTAGTCGGGATAGGCGATGGTCTCGGCCCGGATATAGCCCTTCTCGAAATCGCTATGGATCACGCCGGCCGCCGCGGGGCCCTTGGTGCCCTTCTCGATCGTCCAGGCGCGGGCTTCCTTGGGGCCGACGGTGAAATAGGTGACGAGCTTGAGCAGCGCGTAGCCGGCGCGGATGACCCGGTTCAAGCCCGGCTCGGCGAGGCCGACCGCGTCGAGATAGTCCTTCTGCTCCTCGGCCGGCAGCACCGCGATCTCGCTCTCGATCTTGGCCGAGACCACGACCGCGACGGCGCCTTCCTCGGCGGCGCGCGCCTTCACCTTCTCGGAGAAGGCGTTGCCCTTGTCGGCGCTCGCCTCCTCGACATTGCAGACATAGAGCACCGGCTTGGAGGAGAGCAGGCCGAGCATCTCGAAGGCCTTGCGCTCCTCGGTCGCGACCTGGACCAGGCGCGCCGGCTTGCCTTCGCGCAGCAGGGCGAGGCAGCGGTTCATCAGCTCGGCCGCCTCCTTGGCCTCCTTGTCGCCGGACTTCGCCTTCTTCTCCAGCGGCAGGACGCGCTTTTCGAGGCTTTCGAGATCGGCCAGCATCAGCTCGGTCTCGATGATCTCGATATCGTCGACCGGCGCGATCTTGCCCTCGACATGGGTGATGTCGCCGTCCTCGAAGCAGCGCACGACATGGGCGATGGCGTCGCATTCGCGGATATTGGCGAGGAACTGGTTGCCGAGGCCTTCGCCCTTGGAGGCGCCGCGCACCAGCCCGGCGATGTCGACGAAGGTCAGGCGCGTCGGGATGATCTCCTTCGAGCCGGCGATCACCGCGAGCTTCTCGAGCCGGTCGTCAGGCACCGCGACGTCGCCGACATTCGGCTCGATCGTGCAGAACGGGTAGTTCGCCGCCTGCGCGGCCGCCGTCTGCGTCAGCGCGTTGAAGAGGGTCGACTTGCCGACATTGGGCAGGCCGACGATACCGCATTTGAAACCCATGGTGGTCTTTCGATCTTTCGAGCGTTCGATGGGCTGATAGCGTCGGCAAGCGCCGGCTGACAACCCGGATGTTCAGTCCTCGTCCTTCTCGCCCAGCCGCTTCACGGCGCCATGGCCGCGGGCCTCCATGAAGAGATGGACCTTGTTCTGGAAGCCGGCATCGTCGCCGGTGGCGAGCAGCGCGGCGAAGTCGGCGCAAGCCGTGCAAAGGTCCTCGACCCAGGGCTGCTCGGCCTTACCGAAATCATTGAGCACGTAGGGGTGGACCAGCGCCTTGTCGCCCGGATGGCCGATGCCCATCCGCACGCGGCGATAGTCGTTGCCGAGCGCGGCGGTCAGCGAGCGCACGCCGTTATGGCCGGCATTGCCGCCGCCGAGCTTGACCCGGAGCTTGGCCGGAGCGAGGTCGAGCTCGTCATGGAAGGCGACGATATCGGCCGGCGCGATCTTGAAGAAGCGCGCCGCCTCGCCGACCGAGCGGCCGGATTCGTTCATGTAGGTCTGCGGCTTCAAGAGGATGACCCGCTCGCCGCCGATCGTCGCCTCGGTGACGTCGCCCTGGAAGCGCGAGCGCCAAGGCGAGGCGCGGTACGCGCGGGCGATCGTGTCCAGCGCCATGAAGCCAATATTGTGGCGATGGCGGGCGTAGCGCGCTCCCGGATTTCCAAGACCGGCGAAGAGCAGCATCGGGTGTCACTCCGGCAGGCAGGCGCTAGAGCACGCGCCGATCAGATTGCGCAGCAATCCGATCGGATCACGCGTTCTCTATCCAAAGTTTAGAGACGGATTCACCGATCAGGTTGATCCAACCTGATCGGATCCGGCTCTAGGCGTGCGCCTCAAAGCAAGACGGCCGGGGTAACCCGGCCGTCGCTGGCGTTCGGAAAGGCGGTCCGGCAGGGCCGGATCACTCCTTCGGCTTGGCCTCGGCGGCCGGCTCGACCTCTTCGGTGGCTTCGGCGGTCTCGTCGACCTCAGCGGCCATCGGCGGCACGATGGTGACGAGCGTGGCGTCGGTGCCGATCGTCAGCGTGGCGCCTTCCGGCAGCTTGATCGCATCGGCATGGACCGAGGCGCCGATATCGAGGCCGGCGACCGAGACGTCGAGCGCTTCCGGAATGTTCTCGGGAGCGACGTCGATCTCGACGGCGTGCTCGACGATCTGGAGCGTGCCGCCGTTCTTCAGGCCGGGGCAGGCGTCCTGGCCGACGACGTGCACGGGCACCATGACCTTGATGGTCTGGCCGGCGGCGACGCGCAGGAAGTCGACGTGAATCGGGAAATCCTTGACCGGGTCGAGCTGGTAGTCGCGCGGAATCACGCGCTCCTTCTTGCCGTCGACGCTGATCTCGAAGAGCGTGGTCAGGAAATGGCCGCCATAGATCATCAGGCGGGTCTGGTTGGCGTTGAGCGCGATCGCCTGCGGGGCTTCGCCCGCACCATAGATCACGGCAGGAGTCTGGCCTTGACGACGTACTGCCCGGGCGGCCCCCTTGCCGACCTGGGTGCGCGCCGAAGCCTCGATTTGCTTCACGGCGGTCATGATGAAAAGTCCTCGTTTCTCGAAAAGACACGGCCGCCCGATGGCGGCCGTCTTGGTCTCGCGCCCTTGCCTCCAAGGGTGTCAGTCGGGCGCGAGGAGGCTCATAGGCGAAAACGCGGCAAAGCTCAACCCGAACCCGCTTGCCGGGGCGCGTTTCCCGGGCTTCAGGCTGCGACCAGGCCGAGCCGCTCGTCGCGCCGGCGCAGCAGATGCATCAGCGGCAGCGCCAGCAGCACCATCCAGGCCTTGCCGATGACCTGGCCGGCGAGGAAGTCGAGGCTGCCGAACGCGAGCCAGAGGAAGACGATGCTGTCGATGACGAGGCCGACCAGGCTGGAGGCGATCACCGCCGTGACGAAGCGGCGGCGCTGCAGCGGCGTATAGACCGCGAAATCCGCGAGCTCGGAGAGCAGGAAGGCCGCGACCGAGGCGACGACGATCGCCGGCGGGGCGAGGAAGCCCGAGATCGCCGCGCCAACGAAGATCGCGCCAAGCCCGACCAGCGGGCCGAGCCGGCGCTGGACGATGTCGCGCAGCACGAGGGCGAGGCCGATCATCAGGACGCCGCTCGGCGCCTTGATGCCGGGCCAGACCGGCACGAGGCAGGGGCCGTCCGGCACGCAGACGGTGCCGGCATTGCCGATCAGCCAGTTGGCGGCGGGAATGGTGAGCGCGAAGAGGACGAGGGCGATCAGCCCTTCGGTCCGGCGCTGCTGGTCACGAGTCATGGGATGGTCCGCTGTCGTCCGGTGCGTGGAGATAGGCGGCGTAGCCTCTGGCGCGCAGCTCGCAAGCCGGGCAGGCTCCGCAGCCGTAACCCCAGTCGTGTCGTTTCGTTCGGTCGCCGAGATAGCAGCTATGGCTGTCCTCGACCACCAGATCGAGCAGCGGCTGGCCGCCGAGCGCGCGGGCGAGCGCGAAGGTCTGGGCCTTGTCGCGCCACATCAGCGGCGTGTGCAACACGAGCCGCCGGTCGAGCCCGAGCCCGAGCGCGACCTGCATCGCCTTGATCGTGTCGTCGCGGCAGTCGGGATAGCCGGAATAGTCGGTCTCGCAGACGCCGAGCACGATGTGCCTGGCATGGCGGCGATAGGCCAGCGCCGCGGCGAAGGTCAGGAAGATCAGGTTGCGGCCGGGCACGAAGGTCGTCGGCAGGCCGGCATCGGTGAAGGCGATCTCGCCGTCGCGGGTCAGCGCCGTGTCGGAGATCGCGCCGAGCGCGGCGAGATCGAGCATGTGGTCGGGGCCGAGGCGGCTGGCAAGCTCGGGAGCGACGGCCGGCAGGCGGTCGCGGATCACGTCGCGGCATTCGAGCTCGACGCGGTGGCGCTGGCCGTAATCGAAGCCGACGGTCTCGACGTTTCCGAAGCGCGCGAGCGCCCAGGCGAGGGCGACCGTGGAATCCTGGCCGCCGGAGAACAGGACGAGGGCGCGGTCTGCGCCGGGCGCGGCCGTCGTCATCGCGCCGCGCCGCTCAATCGAACAGGCTGGAGACGCTCGATTCGCTCGCTGTGCGCTCGATCGCCTCGCCCATCAGATTGGCGATGGAGATGACGCGGATGTTGCGCGCGACCTTCACCGCCTCGGTCGGCATGATCGAATCGGTGATCACCAGCTCCTTGAGCTTGGAGGAGGCGATGCGCGCCACCGCCCCGCCCGAGAGCACGCCATGGGTGATATAGGCGTAGACCTCCTTGGCGCCCTGCTCGAGCAGGGCGTCGGCGGCGTTGACCAGCGTGCCGCCGGAATCGACGATGTCGTCGAGCAGGATGCAGGAGCGGCCCTCGACCGTGCCGATGATGTTCATCACCTCGGACTCGCCCGGCCGGTCGCGGCGCTTGTCGACGATGGCGAGCTGGGCGTCGATCCGCTTGGCGAGCGCGCGGGCCCGGACGACGCCGCCGACGTCGGGCGAGACGACCATGGCGTTCTTCCAGTCGAGCCGGTCCTTGATGTCGCGCGCCATCAGCGGCGCGCCGAACAGGTTGTCGGTCGGGATGTCGAAGAAGCCCTGGATCTGGCCGGCATGGAGATCGAGCGTCAGCACGCGGTCGACGCCGGCATGAGTGATCAGGTTGGCGACGAGCTTGGCCGAGATCGGCGTGCGGCCGGAGGCGCGCCGGTCCTGCCTTGCATAGCCGAAATAGGGGATCACAGCCGTGATGCGCCTGGCCGAGGAGCGGCGCAGCGCATCGGTGATGATCAGCAGCTCCATCAGGTGGTCGTTGGTCGGGAAGGAGGTCGACTGGATGACGAAGACATCCTGCCCGCGCACATTCTCCTGGATCTCGACGAAGACCTCCATGTCGGCGAAGCGCCTGACGGAGGCCTTGGCGAGCGGAATGTCCAGGGAGGCGCAGATCGCTTCGGCGAGCGGCCGGTTGGAGTTGCCGGCGACGACTTTGAAAGAGGGCATGCCGGGGCGCACCGTGAGCATTGGCTGGGCTCGAGCCAGGAGAAGCTGGCTCAATTCGCAGGGCTCATAACAGCGACATGACAATGAGTCGACTGTTGCACTGCGAAAACGATCCGCAATGCCCGTCTATCCGCACCGCACTCAGCGGGATGCGGCGCTCACGACGGCGTGTCGGTCGCTGCCGAGGCCGTCTTCGTCCTGGCCTTGGTCTTGGTCTTGGTCTTGGTCTTCTTGGAATCGGCGGCAGGCTTCTCGGCCTCGGGCGCGCTGACGAGGAAGGTCGCGATCGCGTCCATCGAATCGGACGCCGCCCTGGCGACGATGGTCTGGTCGATGCCGGCCCAGGGATCGCCGCCGCCGCCGCGCTTGCCGAGGCTTTCGCCCTGGACACGCTGGGCGCGCTTCTTGCTCGCGTCATAGACGTCCCAGACGAAGGCGAGCGCCGTCTGGCCGTCCTCGGTCGGCTGGGCGGTGAGATAGCCGCGCACCCGGAAACGGGCAGGCGCGTTGCCCGCGACGATCTCCATCTTGCGCTCGGCCGCGGCCTCGCCCAGCAAGCTGGCGAAATTGGTGGTGACCTGGTCGGGCGCACCGGAAATGCTCTGGACCGAGACCGGCACGCCCGGCGCGTCGACGCGCGGCCGCGACGCGGTGGACGTGGTTTCCTGGCAGCCTGCGAGCGCAAGCGCGAAAGCCGACCCCAGAACGAGGCCATTCAAACGACCGGACATGACGCCTCCCGCCTTTTGCGTACGGGTTGGGTTTGCTTCGAGATTCCCTGCGCGACCCTTGTAGGGTCAACGGATCGCGAGGTCCAGATCGGGCAGGTTCACGGGCTCGGCGCCGGTTTCGCCGACCAGATAGGTGCGGCCCAGGCACATCGCGGTCTCGGTCGCGGAATCCATCAGGATCATGTGGGCGAACATCACCATGCCGGGCACGATCGGCCAGTCGTTGTCCTCGTAGAACATCGGCCAGTCCATCCAGCTCGGCGTGAACTTGGCGCCGAGCGAATAGCCGCAGGCGTTGAGGCGATGCCGCGACAGCCCATGCTCGTCGAAGACCCGGGCATGGGCAGCGAAGACGTCGCCTGCGCTGCGGCCGGGCTTCAGCTCGGCCTCGCAGGCGAGCAGCGCCGCCCTGGCCGCCGCGTGATAGCTCAGATGCAGCGGGCGCGGCTCGCCGACGACGACGGTGCGCATGATCGCGGCGTGATAGTGCCGGTCGACGCCGGCGAATTCGAGCGTGATCTGGTCCTGCGCGTCGAGCTTCCTGCGTCCGGCCTTGTAGCGGCAGAGCAGGGCGTCGCGGCCCGAGCCGATGATGAACTCGTTGGCGGGATAATCGCCGCCGCCCGCGAAGATCGCCGCGTGCTGCGCCGCCAGGATCTCGCCCTCGTCGGCGCCGGGCCGGATCAGGGCGAGCGCCGCCTTGTCGGCCGCATCGGAGAGCGCGGCGGCGCGGCGGACATAGGCGATCTCCTCCGGGGATTTCACCGCGCGCAGGCGGGTCACGGTGGCGGATGCGTCGAGGAGCTCGCCGGTCCCGGAGAAGGCGGCCTCGAGCTTGCGGCCATTGGCGGCGACGAGCCCATAGGATTCGAACTCGACGCCGATACGCTTGCCGGCGAGACCGAGATCGCGCGCCAGAGCGAGCAGATCATGCGCGGGATTGGCGTCCCTGCCGTCCTTCCAGACGCGGATATCGCTCAGGTTCGAGGTGTGACGGGCCTGGCGCAGATCGGCGGAGCGGGTCAGCAGCGCCATCGTGCCGTCGGCCTTCACCACGAGGCACTGGAAGAAGCAGAAGCCGAATGTGTCGTAGCCTGTCAGCCAGAACATCGATTCCTGCTGGAACAGGAACAGCGCGTCGAGCCTTTCCCTGCCCATGGCGGCGAGCAGCGCATCGCGGCGGCGGGCGAATTCGGCGGGCGTGAAATGCAGGGCCATGCGCAGCGACTCCAGGCGTTGGGCAGGATCAGGGCATAGCGCGCGGCCGTCGTCATTGCGAGCGAAGCGAAGCAATCCAGGAGGCCTCGCTCGACGGCCCCTTGGATTGCTTCGTCGCTGGCGCTCCTCGCAATGACGGCAACGGACTCACCCCGATTGCGGCCCGGCCCTTCGCCGCCCATATCCGACGTGCTACTGAGCGCCGACATCCGGCCCTGGAGAACGATGATGGTCACGACCACGAACCGCATTCTCGACGACCTCGCCCGTCTGGTGACCGACGCCGCCGGCGCCGCACAAGGCGTGCGCCGCGAGGTCGAGACCGTGGCGCGCACGCAGATCGACCGGCTGCTGCGCGAGATGGACGTCGTGACGCGCGAGGAGTTCGAGGCCGTGCGCGAGATGGCGCTGCTGGCGCGCGAGGAGAACGACAAGCTGGCGGCGCGGCTCGACGCTCTAGAGGCGGCCCAGGGTAAGGCCAAGGGCAAGGCCTGAACCATCGGAATTTCCGGCTGTGGACAGCGGCTGGCAGGGATTGAGCCCGCCCCCCGAATCCGCAGAGCCTGCATCCCGTGTTGGGAGCGTCATCGCGCCTGCGCTATCGTCGAAGGAGAGGTGATTCGTCGGTTGGCTCCGTCCCGCGGGGTCGCCGCCGATCCGGGGGCCGCATCAGCGGTCTTCGCAGTCGTGTTGCGTCCCGCGCTTCCCCGTCGCCGTGTTCCCGTTCTCGAACGAGCCGGACCTGCATTCCGCGGGCATCGGCAGTTGGACCCTGGGCATGATGGACCTTGATCTGGACGCCGAAATCGATCGGCCCTCCAATCCTCTCGATCTGATCGAACGACTCGCCGCTCTCAACAACTGGACCTTCGATCGCGACAGCGATGACGAACTCTCCGTCTCCGTCACCGGCGGCTGGTCGGAATACCATGTCGCGATCACCTGGCTCTCGGAGGTCGAGGCGATCCATATCGCCTGCGCCTTCGACCTGAAGGTGCCGGACCGCCGGCGCGACGAGGTGCTGCGGCTGGTCAGCCTCGTCAACGAGCAGCTCTGGCTCGGCCATTTCGACCTGTGGAGTTCGGAGAACGTCGTGATGTACCGCCATGCGCTCCTGCTGTCGGGCGGGGCGGAGCCGACCGACGAGCAGGCCGCGGCGCTGATCAAGGCGGCGATCGATTCCTGCGAGCGCTATTTCCAGGCGTTCCAGTTCGTCGTCTGGGCCGGCAAGAGCGCCCGCGAGGGGCTCGAGGGCGCGATGCTGGAGACCGTCGGCGAGGCATGACGGCGAAACGTCATGCCCGGGCTTGACCCGGGCATCTCTTACCGGTTTCTGGTCCTGAGAGGCTCGGCTCGCGGCCGAGCATGACGTCCCGAGAGAGGCCCGCCATGTCCAGCTCCCTGCCGCAAACGCTCGTCCTCATCGGCGCGGGCAAGATGGGCGGCGCCATGCTGGAAGGCTGGCTGCGCATCGGCATGGATCCGGCGGGCATCACCCTGATCGATCCGAAGCCGTCGGACGAGATGGCGGCGCTCGCGGCCGGGAAAGGCATGGCGCTGAACCCGGAGGCCCGGAGCGTGCCGCCGACGGAGGTCCTGGTCCTCGCCACCAAGCCGCAAATGCTCGATACCGCAGCACCTTCGGTCCAGGCCTTCATCCAGCCGAAGACGCTGCTGATCTCGATCCTGGCCGGCAAGACGCTCGGTGACCTTTCCGCCCGGCTGCCCAATGCGGCCGCGATCATCCGTGCCATGCCGAACCTGCCGGCGTCGGTGCAGCGCGGCGTCACCGCCGCGGCAGCGGGGCAAGGCGTCAGCGCGGCGCAGCGGGCGATGGCGGATGCGCTGCTCGGCAGCATCGGCAAGGTCGAATGGCTCGGCGACGAAGGGCTGATCGACGCGGTGACGGCCGTGTCGGGCTCGGGGCCGGCCTATGTCTTCCATCTCGTCGAATGCCTGGCGGCAGCCGGCGTCGCGGCCGGGCTTCCGGCGGAGACCGCCGAGCGGCTGGCGCGGGCGACGATCGAGGGCGCAGGCGAGATGCTCTACCAGTCGCCGCTGCCGCCTGCGACGCTGCGCCAGAACGTGACCTCGCCGGGCGGGACGACGGCGGCCGCGCTCGAAGTGCTGATGGCCGATAACGGCATGGCGCCGCTGATGCGCCGCGCCGTGGCTGCAGCCAAGCGTCGCGCCGAGGAGCTTTCCGGCTGAACGGCCTTTCATAGGCCGCGTTCCGGGCCTACCTTTCCCTCATCGCCTTGCGAAAGGAGAGGTCCGATGGCCCGTAAACCCGCTTCCCCCAAAGCTGCCCCGCTGCCCGCGAGCGCGCCTGCCGCCGATCCGCGCAAGGGCGTGGTCGATGCCCTGTTCCGGCTCGCGGCCTCGCGCCCCTGGGACGAGATCGAGCTCGGCGAGATCGCGGCCGAGGCCGGTATCTCGCTCGCGACCCTGCGCGGTCTCTTTCCGTCCAAGCTCGCCATCCTCGGCGGCCTGACGCGCATCGTCGACGATGCCGTGCTCGCCGGCCAATCCGACGATCTCGTCGGCGAGCCGGCGCGCGAGCGGATGTTCGACCTCGTCATGCGCCGGCTCGATGCGCTGGCGCCCTACAAGGCCGGCCTGCGCCGCATCATGCCGGCGCTCCGGCGCGATCCGATGACGCTGGCGGCGCTCAATCGCGGGGCGATCAATTCCTGGCGCTACATGCTGGCCTCGGCCGGGATCGCGACCGAGGATGCGCTCGGCGGCGTGCGCGTCCAGGGCGCGGTCCTGCTCATGGCCCGCGTCGCCGATGTCTGGCTCGACGATGACGAGCCGGAGCTGTCGCGCACCATGGCGCGGCTGGACCGCGAGCTGAAGACGGCAGGCTGGGTCCTGTCCCGGGCCGAGGACATCCACCGGCTCACCGCTCCGTTGCGCGGCCTGGCCCGGGCGCTGTGCGGCGCCCGTCCGCGCGTGCGCCGCAGGGAGCGCGGCGAGAGCCGCCACGGTGGCGAGGACGGCGAGGATTTCGCGCCGGCGATCTAAAGGCATCCTGCGATCGGACGGAATCGGAACGCCGTCATCCCGGACAAGCCGCTTTAGCGGCGCAGTTCCGGGATCCATCGTAAGGCGTTGCGTTCCTTGATGGACCCCGGAGCTCCGCTTCGCTGCGTCCGGGATGGCGCCCGCTTCAATCTGGAAGCAGTGCGGGCTCTACTCGATCGCGCCGCGCTTGGGGCCGAAGCCGTCGATATAGCAGCGGCAGGGCGAGTTGCGCGGCGATGTCGGCGCCTCGCAGGAGCCTCGCGAGGTGACGCACACATCGCCGAAGCGGCGCGCCCGATAGGGACGGTCATAACCCCGGTCATAGCCATAGCGCGGCGGCGGACGGTCATAGTCCCAGCCACGATCGTAATCGTAGCGCGGCGGGCGGTTATAGGGATCGTAATATTGAGCGCTCGCGGTTGCCGCGGGAAGCAGCGCCGAGGCGACCACCGCCGAGAGGATCAGGTTTCTGAGCAGCATCGGTGCGCCCTCCTTTCGGGAAGCTTGGTACGTCACAGCGGATGAACGAACGCTGACGGGGACTGTTCCAGGCCTATCGGGCGACAGCGGGGCGAGCGGCGGCGAAATATGGCGAAATCGCGGCGTCGTTAACAGGGCCTTAGCCATTCCTCGCGAATGTGCGGAATCTTTCTCCCCGGGGCTCCTCTCCATGCCGTTCCTGAAGTCACTTTCCGCGCTCTCGATCGGCCGTTCGTTCGGCCTCGTCGCCGTGATCGCGGCGCTTGTCGCCGTCGGCAGCGTCGGCTTCACGTTGTACAAGGCCCGCAACGAGATGATCTCGCTCAAGCGGAACGAGATCAAGAATGCGGTCGAGGCTGCGGCGACGACCGTCGCAGCTTACGTCGCACGGGTGGAGAAGGGCGAGATCAGCGACGCCGACGGGCGCAAGCTCGCCATCGATGCGGTCACCAATGCGCGCTTCGACGGCGGCAACTACTACTTCGTCATCCGCTATGACGGCGTCAACATCGCCCATGCCAGCAAGGCCCTGATCAACACCGACATGTCGGGGTTCAAGGACACGAACGACAAGCTCTTCGTCAAGGACCTGGTCGATGTCGCCAAGGGCCAGGGCAGCGGCTTCGTCGACTATTTCTGGCTGAAGACCGGCGACAAGGACCCCTCCCTCAAGATCTCCTATGTCGTCGGCGTGCCGAAATGGCAGTGGGCGATCGGTGCTGGCCTGCATGTGCAGGATGTCGACGCCGCGTTCCAGAGCATGATGGCGGATGTGGCGAAGGTTCTCGTGCCGCTCGGCCTCTTGATCCTCGGGCTGGTGATCTTCCTGAGCAGGCGCGCCTCCGCCATGCTGTCCTCACTCGCCGCGACGATGAACGGGCTGGCCGAGGGCGAGCTCAAGACCGAGATCGCGCATCAGGGGCGCCGCGACGAGATCGGCAGCATGGCCCGCGCGCTCGTCATCTTCCGCGACGCCGCGCTGGCGAAGGAGGAGATGGCCGCCGACAAGCTGCAGGCCGAAGAGCAGGCGAGCGCGCATCGCGACGCTGCCGAGCACGAGCGCCGCCGCAACGAGAGCGAGCGCGCCGAGACCTCGGCCCAGCAGGAGACCGTGGTCAGGGCGCTCGGCGCCGGGCTCGAGCGCCTGGCCGAGGGCGACCTGACCTACCGGATCGACGACGCCTTCACGGCCGACTACGTCAAGCTCAAGGACGATTTCAACGGCGCGATCCTCAAGCTGCAGGAGACCATGCGCCAGATCGCCACCAACACCGAGAGCATGAAGGCGGGCTCCGGCGAGATCAGCCAGGCGGCCGACGACCTCGCCGGCCGGACCGAGCAGCAGGCCTCCTCGGTCGAGGAGACGGCGACCGCGCTCGACGAATTGACCGCGACCGTGCGCCAGACGGCCGAGAGCGCGCGCCTCGCCAGCCAGGCGACGGTGCAGGTCAAGTCCGAGGCCGAGCAGTCGACCCAGATCGTGCAGGACGCGGTCACCGCGATGGGCGGCATCGAGAAATCGGCCGACGAGATCTCGCAGATCGTCGGCGTGATCGACGAGATCGCCTTCCAGACCAACCTCTTGGCGCTGAATGCCAGCGTCGAGGCCGCCCGCGCCGGCGACGCCGGCAAGGGTTTTGCCGTCGTCGCCTCCGAGGTGCGCGCGCTGGCGCAGCGCTCGGCGGAAGCCGCCAAGGAGATCAAGGGCCTGATCACGGCCTCCACCGTCGAGGTCGACAAGGGCGTCGCCCTGGTCGGCCAGACCGGCAGCGCCCTGCAGCGCATGGCCGAGGAGATCACGCGCGTGACGGCGCTGGTCGCGGAGATCGCCGGCGCCGCGCAGGAACAGGCGGCCGGGCTGCAGGAGGTCAACACCGCGGTCAACGAGATGGACCAGGCGACGCAGCAGAACGCGGCGATGGCCGAGGAATCGACCGCGGCCGCGCATGCCCTGTCGCAGGAGGCCGACCGGCTGGCGGGCCTGGTGGCGCGCTTCAAGCTCGGCGGCGACGTGGCCGGCCTGCAGGCCATGGCGCGCAAGATGGCGGCGGTGGCGCCCGCTCCGCGCGGGGTTGCGTCGGCGCGCAAGGCTATGCCAGTGAGCGGCGCGGCAACCGCCCGCAAACTCGAGCCGAGCGCGCATGACCGCGCCTGGGAGGAATTTTGAGCGCATCCGACGAACCGGCCGCGACGATCGCCTTCGACGATTTCCTCAAGGTCGACATCCGCGTCGGCACGATCGTCGAGGCGCAGCCCTATCCCGAGGCCCGCAAGCCCGCCTACAAGCTGGTGATCGATTTCGGCGGCACGATCGGGCTGAAGAAATCCTCGGCGCAGATCACGAAGCATTATCGCTGCGAGGAGCTGCCGGGCCGGCAGGTCCTTGCGGTGGTGAATTTCCCGCCGCGCCAGATCGGCAAGTTCATGTCGGAGGTGCTGACGCTCGGCATGCCGGACGGCGACGGCGAGGTGGTCCTGATCGGCCCCAGCCTTGGCGTGCCGAACGGCGGGCGGCTGTTCTGAAGTTGCCGTGAGCCGGCCATAGCGCCGTCATCCCGGACAAGCCGCGCAGCGGCGCCGATCCGGGATCCATCGTAAGGCTCGGCGCTCTAGGATGGTTCCCGGAGCTCCGCTTCGCTCCGTCCGGGATGACGCCTGTTCCATTCTGAAATCAGTTTGCCTCAGGCGGCGGGTCGCTCCCGCCGCCATGTCCCGGTCTCTTGCGTCGTCGCGGCGGGCTCCGGCGCCGACCAGGTGAAGGGCAGTGCGGCCTTGTGCCGCCAAACGCGCCTCACGCGAAAGCGCCAGAGCCGCTGCGCGCCGTCGAGACCGCCAAGCTCCCGTCCGTCCCAGACGATTTCGGTCTCGCCCTGAAGCTGGATCAGATCGCCACGCTCGAAATCGAGGAAGAGCAACCCCGCACGCGGCTCGATCAGCAGATTGCCGAGCGTGTTGAAGTAGCTGTTGCCGGCGAAATCGGGAATGGTCAGGCCATCGCCGTCGATCCGCACGAAACCCGGGCGGCCGCCGCGATGCGAGATGTCGATGCCCGCCGACGGGCCGCGCTCGGCGCCCGAGGCGCTCGCGACGAAGAGCGTGTCCGCGCCGCCGATCAGCACGCGCGCGGCCTGATCCAGGCCCGGAAGCTGCTCCACCTGCGCCGGGGCACGGGCGATCGGCGTCGGGCTGCGCGTCTGGATGTATTTGGCGCAATTGCCGAAGCTCTGCGTGACGTCGATCGAGAGACCCGTCGCATCGCGTCCGGTGACGACACCGTTGGCGCGGTTGCGCCGCCGTGTCGTCAGCTCGATGCCGAGCAACCCGATCCCGGCGCCCTCCCGCAAGGCGGCCGAAGCCGGATCGCCGTCGGCGGGCGAGGCGTCGATGCGAAGACTGACCGGCGAGGGGCTATGCGCGAAGCCGGGCGCGCCGGTCAGCACGGTTCCGATCGGCCAGCCGTCCTCGTCGAGGCCGGCCGCGAAGAGATGGGGCAGCAGCGTGAAGAAGTCGCGGTGCTGGGCCGGCATGAAGTCGCGGATGCCGGCGCCGCGCGCGGACAGGCCGGCGCGGGCCTGCGCCTCCAACTCGCCTTGATGGAACGGGGTCTCGTCCATGGCGCCTTCATCCCCGGTTCGGCGGCGGCGAGGGCGGGATCGGCTTGAAGAAGGGCAGGGCCTCGATGCGCGCAAGCCAGGCCCGGATCGCCGGATAGGGGTCGAGCGAAATGCCGCCTTCCGGCGCGTGGGCCACATAGGAATAGCAGGCGAGGTCGGCGAGCGTCGGATGATCGGCGGCGAGGAAGGCGCGATCCGCGAGATGCCCGTCCATGAAAGGCAGCAGCCGGGCGGCGATCCTCTCGGCGCGGGCCGGATCGTCCTTGATGCCGAACTGGACGATCAGCCGCGCCATCGAAGGGCCGTGCATGACCTCGCCGGCGGCGATCGAGAGCCAGCGCTGGACCTGCGCTGCCGCAACGGGCTCGGTCGGCAGCCAGGAGCTCTCCGGCGCATAGCGCTTCACGAGATAGACCATGATCGCGTTGCTGTCGGCCAGCGTCAGCGCGCCGTCCTGCAGCACCGGGATCTGGCCGAGCGGATTGAGCGCCCGGAAGGCGTCGCTCCGCCGGACCTCGGGCGGGGCAGGGACGAGACGATAATCGAGCCCGAGCGCCAGCATGAGCAGCTCGACGCGGTGGCCGTGGCCGGACAACGGAGTGCTGTGAAGGATGATTTCGGTCTGGGACATGGGGCGCGCCTCGGGAGTCTGGAGCCGCATCGTGATTGTTTCGCCATCCGAGCGAAATCCGTTTAGGTTGGAACTCAGAATTTCACTTTGAGGAACGATCCATGGACCGCCTCGACGAGCTGGCGATCTTCGTCGCGATCCTGGACGCCGGCAGCCTCGCCGGCGCCGGCCGGCAGCTGCGCCGCTCGCGCCCGGCGGTGACGCGGGCGCTCGCCGGGCTGGAGGAGCGGGTCGGCGCCCGGTTGATCGCCCGTACCACGCGCCAATTGACGCCGACCGATGCCGGGCGCGCGCTCGCCGGCGCGGCGCGGCGCATGCTGGCCGATTACCAGGGGGCGCTGCAGGGTGCGGCGGCCGAGCCGGTTCGCGGCCTGCTGCGGGTCACCGCGCCGCTGGTGTTCGGACGCAAGCATGTCACGCCGCTGGTGACCGCGTTCCTCGATCGTCATCCCGAAGTCCAGGTCGAGCTGGTGCTGGCCGACCGGAATCTCGACATGATCGAGGAGGGGCTCGACGCCGCGATCCGGATCGGCCCCTTGCCGGATTCGCGCCTCGTCGTGCGGCGGGTCGGAGAGGTGCGGCGGATCCTGGTGGCGGCGCCGGCCTATCTGGAGCAGCGGGGCATGCCGGCACGCCCCGCAGAGCTCGTCGGCCACGACACCATCGCCAGCGTCGCGGCGGGGCAGACATTGACATGGCGCTTCGGTGGGGCCGGGCGTGGCGCGCGCGTCGCGATCACCCCGCGCCTGATCGTCAACGAGGTCGAGGCGGTGCTGATCGCGGCCAGGGCCGGGCGCGGCGTGGCGCGGCCGCTATCCTATCAGGCGGCCGACGATCTCACTGCGGGGACGCTGGTCAGGCTGCTGCGAGAGTTCGAGCCGCCGCCGCTGCCGGTGCAACTGGTGGTGCCCAACGGCCAGCATCTGGCGCCGAAGGTGAGGGCTTTCCTCGATCATGCGGCCGGCCATCTTCATGACCTCGCGGTGATCAGGCCGGAGGCCTGAGCAGCCGCCTCAGACCGGCAGCCGCACCGTCGCGCGCAGGCCGCCCAGCGGCGAGTCGCCGAGCATGATGTCGCCGCCATGGGCGCGCGCGATGTCGCGCGCGATGGCGAGGCCCAGGCCCGTGCCGCCGCTGTCGACATTGCGGGCCTCGTCAAGCCGGAAGAAGGGTCGGAAGACGTCCTCGCGCAGGTCCGGCGGGATGCCCGGCCCGTCATCGTCGACCATCACGATCAGGTAGCGCGCGTCATGGGTCGCGCTGATGGCGATGCGGTCGCCATAGCGCGCGGCATTCGAGACGAGATTGGTGAGCAGGCGGCGGATGGCGTCGGGCCGGATCACCACGAGCGGGTCGCCATGGACCTCGAGCTCGGTCTGATGGCCCTGGCGCTCGGCATCGCCCTTCAGCTCCTCGAGCAGGGCGCGGATATCGGTCTCGGTCGCGGCTTCGCCGGCATCGCCGCGGGCGAAGGCGAGATAATCCTCGAGCATCCGGCTCATCTCGTCGACATCCTTCTCGAGCGCCTCGATCTCGGTCGAGCGCTCGAGCAAGGCGAGCGAGAGCTTGAAGCGCGTCAGGATGGTGCGCAGGTCGTGGCTGACGCCGTTGAGCATGGTGGTGCGCTCGCCGACCGAGCGCTCGACGCGGCGCTTCATCTCGATGAAGGCATTGCCGGCGCGCCTGACCTCGCGCGCGCCGCGCGGCCGGAAATCGGTGTCGCGGCCCTTGCCGAAGGCCTCGGCGGCGTCGGCCAGCCGCAGGATCGGCCTGATCTGGTTGCGCAGGAAGAGCACCGCGATGGTGAGCAGGATCAGCGAGGTGCCGATCATCCAGAGCAGGAAGATGTGGCTGTTCGAGGCATAGGCCTGGCTGCGCCGGGTCAGCACGCGCATGACGTTCGGACCGAGCTTGACCCGGATCTCGATCAGGCTGGAGCGGCCGACGGTGTCGAGCCAGAACGGCCGCGCCACCTGCTGGCTGAGCTCGGTCGAGAGCGCGCTGTCGAGCAGGGAGAAGAAGGGGCGGGGTCCCGGGGCCGGCAGGTCGGCATCGGGAATGATGTCGACGTCGAGTCCGAGGCGATCCTGCGCGATACGGGTCAGGACCGAAGCCTGCGCATCCTGCGGGTAGCTCTCATAGACGTCGATCAGCGCGGCGATATCGGCCGAGACGGCGGCGGAGAGGCGCTGGGTCACCGTCTGCCAATGCCGCTCCATGAAGACATAGGCGACGACCGACTGCAGCAGCACGACGGGCGCGATGACGATGACCAGCGCCCGCGGGTAGAGGCCCTTCGGCATGTAGCGGCCGACCACCCGAAAGGGCCGGTCCACGGCCTTGAGGGCGGGCTTGAGTGCACGCGCGAGGGCGGCGTTCCACTGGTTGATCGCGGTCCGGGCGCGTCCCAGGCCGAGGCCGACGGCCTGGGCCCAACGCAAATAGGGGGCGCCGCCCTGCATGGAGTCAGGCCCGATCCGTGACCAGCCGGTAACCGACGCCGCGAACCGTCTGGAGATAGAGCGGATCGGCCGGGTCGCGCTCGATCTTGCGGCGCAGCCGGTTGATCTGGACGTCGATGGTGCGGTCATTGGCGGCCGAGCCCTGGGCCGCGAGCTGTTCGCGCGGGACATGCTCGCCGGCGCGCTCGGCCAGCGCCGTCAGGATCTCGCGCTCGCGCTCGGTCAGGCGGATCGTCTCCTCGCCCTGGCGCAGCTCGCCGCGGGCGAGCCCGTAGATGAACGGCCCGAAGCGCACGAAATCCGGCCGGCTGCCGGATTGCCCGCCCTCGGTGACGGCGGTCCGCTTGAGGATGTTGCCGAGCCGCAGGATCAGCTCGCGCGGCTCGAAGGGCTTGGAGAGATAATCGTCGACGCCGAGCTCGAGGCCGTTGATGCGGTCGGCGCTGTCGGCACGCGCGGTCAGCATCAGGATCGGGACGCCGGACAGGCTGCGGAAGCGGCGGGCGAAGTCGAAGCCGTTCTCGCCGGGCATCATGATGTCGAGCACGATCGCGTCGAAGACGAGATGGGCCAGCCGCGAATCGGCTTCGGCTGCGCTGGCGGCGGTGGTGACACGGTAGCCATGGTCGCCGAGGAAGCGTGCGAGCAGATCGCGGAGGCGCCGGTCGTCGTCGACGACGAGGATATGCGGCGCCTCGTCGGGCACAGGCTTGAGCGCGCTGCTTGCGGCCATCTGGGCTCCTTCGCCGTGGGCGCAGATTGAGAGTCGGATCAGGATAGCACGGCCTGCGCCGCGAAAGCTCGGGCTAATCAGGGACGATGAATGAGGCGATCTGGCGTTCGCCGCCGGACCGGCCGCCTCAGTCCGACCCGGCGAGCGAGCCGAGCACCTTCTTGCGCTCGGAGGGGTTGATCAGCCCGGCCAGATAGCGCGCGACGATTTCGCCCCCCTCGGGGCCGAGCGCGGCGAGGGCGGCGTTGATTCGCTTGGCCTGCAGCTGCGCCAGCCTGACCGCGAGCTCCTTGCCGGCCGCGGTCGGGTGGAGCTTGCGCTGGCGCTTGTCCTGGACGCCCGTGCGCGACTCGACGAAGCCGGTCTCGACCAGCTCCTTGAGCACGCGGTTGAGGCTCTGCTTGGTGATCTGCAGCAGGTCGAGCAGCTCGGCGATGGTCAGGCCCGGGCGGCGCTGCACGAAATGCAGAACGCGGTGATGGGCCCGGCCGAAACCGTAGTCGGCGAGTATCCGGTCCGGGTCGCTGACGAAGTCGCGATAGGCGAAGAACAGCAGCTCGATCAGCTCATAGGGAACGTCGTCGCCCGGCGTGGGGCGGGGCGCGTCGGTCGGACGGACTTGCATGTCAGCCATGCGGCGCTCTCATTTTATGTCAGTGATGTTGACATATCTCAGACGGAAGATTACCGGTCAAGCATGCGCGGCGACGGATTATGTCGCATCCAGCCGTCTCCGCGCAGTATTCGTTCCGTGCTTGCGTGTCCATCGCCCTTGTGGCGGAGTCTCGGCACAAGAAGACTCTCAAGGAGGAGTTGTCCCATGTCAGTCATTCCTTTCGACCAGCGCGACGGCGTGATCTGGTTCGACGGCAAGCTCGTGCCGTGGAAGGACGCCAAGGTGCACGTACTCACCCACGGGCTGCATTACGGCTCCTGCGTCTTCGAGGGCGAGCGCGCCTATGACGGCGTCATCTACAAGTGCACCGAGCACTCGAAGCGCTTCCACAAGTCGGCCGAGATCATGGATTTCGACATCCCCTATTCGGTCGCCGAGATCGACGAGGCGAAATATCTCTGCCTCAGGGAGAACGGCCTCAAGGACGCCTATGTCCGCCCGGTCGCCTGGCGCGGCTCGGAGATGATGGCGGTGTCCGGCATGAACAACTCGATCCATACCGCGATCGCGGTCTGGGAATGGCCGAGCATGTTCGACATGGCGCAGAAGCTGAAGGGTGTGCGCCTCGACATCGCCGAGTATCGCCGGCCCGATCCGGCCTGCGCGCCGGTCCATGCCAAGGCCGCGGGCCTCTACATGATCTGCTCGCTCTCCAAGCATAAGGCCGAGCGCGGCGGCTATGCCGACGCGATGATGCTCGACTGGGAAGGCAATGTCGCCGAATGCACCGGCGCCAATATCTTCTTCATCAAGGACGGCGTCATCCATACGCCGCTGGCGGACCGTTTCCTCAACGGCTTGACGCGCCAGTCGGTGATCGAGCTCTGCAAGCAGCGCGGCTTCGAGGTGGTCGAGCGCCGCATCCGTCCCGAGGAGCTCGACGGTTTCGCCGAGTGCTTCATCACCGGCTCGGCCGCCGAGGTGACGCTGGTCTCCGAGATCGGCCCCTACAAGTTCATCACTGGCAATATGGGCAAGGTGATCATGGAGGATTACTCCGCCGCGGTGAGGCCGAAGCAGCAGGCGGCGTGACGGAGCACGTCATGCTCGGGCCCGGCCCGAGCATCTCCTGAAAGAGCGTCCCGGGCCTGCGCTTCGCTGGGCCCGGGAATGACGGCGCGCCGCTATTTCACGAACTTCGTCTCGCTGTGGAACAGCGAGATCCACTCGTCCGGCGGCAGGCCGCGACAGACGCTCATCTCGTTCCAGCTCGTCAGGACGAAGGCTGAGCCGCTCCAGGCATAGATGCCGGACGTGCCGCAATCGGCGGGACCGCGGCCCTTGCTGAAGAAGTCGAGCAGGCCGGATTTGGGGTCGAAGGAGCTGTTGACCAGCTCGTCCTGCGGCTTGCCTGAGGGCGTCGGGAAGGCGACGCGGCGCGCGGCCGCGACCTTGCCCTGCTCGATGATCCAGTAGGCGCTGCCCATGTTGTAGGCGCCCTGATAGCAGAGCAGCCCGACCAGCTGGCTGCGCGGGCCGAGCGCCCAGACATTGTCCATATTGGATCCGGACTCGGGCCTGTCTTCGCAGGTGTCGGGCGCGACCCGCTTGAGATGCGCGCGCAGGTTCGTGGTCAGTGTCTTCGCAGTCTTCTCGTCCGGCGCCGGAACGCCCGAGGTCGCATGCGCGGTGACGACGGGCAGGGCAGGCGCCGCGGGAATAGCTGTCGCGGGCTTGTCGCCCTTGCGGATCAGCGCCGTCACCGTCCCGAGCCGCCGCTGCTGCTCGTCGATCCAGAGCAGCGCCGCGATCGCGCCGGAGAGCGAGAGGGTGAAGGTCTTGTCGTCGAAGGCGATGCCGAGCTTCGTCGCCTTGCGGGCCGCGGCGATCAACGCTTCGCCATCCTGCGCCGGAAGGTCGATCGTGCCGACCTCACCATCGGGCGAAGAACCGCCGAAGCTCCGGCCCGCAGCCGGGAAGGGGGCGCCGTCGAGGGTCAGCCGGGCATCGAAGGCCTTCTTCAGCTTGATGTCGCGGATCTGCAGCGACAGCACCGCTGTGTCAGCCGGGCCGCCGCGGCGCTGCAGCCGGACATAGGCCATCCGCTCGTCCAGCTCGCCCGGTAGGGACAAAGCGGTGCATTGCCGGAGATTGTCGCAGCCCGCGACCCAGTCGCGGAAGACCTTGCTGGCGGGCTCGGCTGAAGCTGCGGTGGGGAGGCCGATCACGAGAAGCGCGCCGAACAGGGCCTGAGACAGGCCGCGCAGATGTCGCACCATCACCTACCCCCAGCGTTCGGCCGCCTCGTCATCGCCCGTCTTGGCCTCGACCCAGCCGCCGATCGTGCCGTCGGCCAGATGCTCCCGCTTCCAGAATGGCGCACGGGTCTTGAGATAGTCCATCATGAATTCGGCGGCTTCGAAAGCGGCGCGGCGATGGGCCGAGGCCGTGACGACCAAGACGATCTGCTCGCCCGGCCGGACCAGCCCGTAGCGGTGGATGGCGACGAGCCCGGTCAGCGGCCAGCGCCCGGCGGCTTCCTGCGCGACGCGGCCGATCTCGGCCTCGGCCATGCCGGGATAATGCTCGAGCTCGAGCGCGGCGAGCGCGCCGCCCTCGCTGCGGCACAATCCGGCGAAGCTGACGACCGCGCCGATATCGCTGCGGCCGGCGGTCAGGGCCGCGATCTCGGCGTTGAGGTCGAAATCCTCACGCTGGATACGGATGACCGGAATCATGCTTCGGTCCATCTGATCGCCCTTTGAGCCCTCATCCTTCGAGACGCCGCTTTCGCGGCTCCTCAGGATGAGGGCTGTATCAAAATCCGGCTGATAAGTATCAGCCGCCGGTCATCGGCGGGAAGAAGGCGATCTCGCGGGCCTGGGCGATCGAGGCATCCGGCTTGACGTGCTGGTGGTCGATCGCGGCGCGCACCACCGCCTCGTTCTCGAAGGCGATCTCGTAGCCCTCGCCGCGCGCCTTCAGCCAGCGCACCAGGTCGGCGATGGTGCGGGTTTCCGCCGGCGCTTCGAGCGTCTCCTCGGGCAGGCCGATGCGCTCGCGCACCCAGGCGAAATAGACGAGCTTCAGGCTGCGGGTCTCGGTCAGGCTGTCGGTCATGATGCGCGCTCGTCCTCGTCCACCAGATGGCGGATGCCGGCGTTGAAATAATCCCAGCCCGTATAGATGGTCAGGATCGCTGCGAGCCACAGCATGACGATGCCGATCTGGGTATTGTAGGGCAGAACCTTGTCGCCCGCGGGGCCGGCGACGAGGAAGCCGAGCGCCAGCAATTGCGCCGTCGTCTTCCATTTCGCGACCTTGCTGACCGGAACGCTGACCTTGAGCTCGGCCAGGAACTCGCGCAGGCCCGAGACCAGGATCTCGCGGCAGAGGATGACGATGGCGGCCCAGAGCGACCAGCCATAGATCGTGCCGTCGGCGACCAGCATCAGCAGCAGCGCGCAGACCAGGAGCTTGTCGGCGATCGGGTCGAGCATGCGGCCGATCGCCGAATGCTGGCTCCAGGCGCGCGCGATCCAGCCGTCGAGATAGTCCGTCACCGCCGCCGCGACATAGATCGCGAGCGCGATCCAGCGCATCCAGTCGTCGCGCGGCCAGAACAGCAGCGCCACCAGCGCCGGAATCGCGACGATCCGGCCGTAGGTCAGCAGGTTCGGCAGCGACCACGGGCCGCGCCGCCTCATGGCGTCTGGGAGAATCGTCACGGCAAACACCAAAGCAGCGCGTTCGTGACAGCGTCAACACGCAATCCCGCGAGGTGCGCACGAACCTCATGCATCGTGAAAGAAGTCATGCACCGCCTTGGCGGTCGCGGCGTTGACGCCCGGCGTGCGCATCAGGTCGTCGAGCTTGGCGCGCTGGATCGCCTTGACCGTGCCGAAATGCAGCAGCAGAGCGCGCTTGCGCGAGGGGCCGATGCCCGGAATCTCGTCGAGTGGGTTCTTGGTGATGTCGCGCTTGCGCCTGGCGCGGTGGGTGCCGATCGCGAAGCGGTGCGCCTCGTCGCGCAGGCGCTGGATGAAGAACAGGGCGGGGTCGCGCGGCGGCAGCTTGAAGGGCTCGCGGCCGGTCATGAAGAAGGTCTCGCGCATGGCGTTGCGGTCCTCGCCCTTGGCGATCGCGACCAGCGCGATGTCGGCGGCGCCGCATTCGGCCATGATCTTGCGCGCCGCCTCGAACTGGCCCTTGCCGCCGTCGACGATGACGAGGTCGGGTCGGGAGGGGAAGGCGGAGTCGTCTTCCTGGGTTGGTTCCGTCCTCCCATTCGAGCCCTCATCCTGAGGAGCGCCGTCAGGCGCGTCTCGAAGGATGATCGTCGAGGTCTCGTCGCCTTCTGGAGCATCCTTCGAGACGCCGCTGCGCGGCTCCTCAGGATGAGGGCTGGAGGAGAGGTCGGCCACCCCACCACTCTCCTTCGCCAGCCGCGAAAACCGCCGCTTCAGCACCTCGCGCATCATGCCGAAATCGTCGCCGGCGATGGTGTCGGAGGAGATGTTGAAGGTGCGGTAATGGCTCTTCATGAAGCCGTCCCGCCCGGCGACCACCATGCCGCCGACCGCGTTGGTCCCCATGATATGCGAGTTGTCGTAGACCTCGATGCGGCGCGGCGGGTTTTGCAGGCCGAAGGCCTCGCCCAGCGCCCCGAGCAGGTGCTGCTGGCCGGCATTCTCGGCGAGCTTGCGCGAGAGGGCCTCCTTGGCGTTCTTCTGGGCATGGGCGACGAGGTCCCGACGCTCGCCGCGCCTGGGCGCCGCGACCTCGACCTTGCGGCCGGCGCGGGCCGAGAGCGCCTGGCCGATCAGCGCGATCTCCTCGAGCTCGTGCGAGAGCAGGACGAGCCGGGGCGGCGGCTTGTCGTCGTAGAACTGGGTCACGACCGAGGCGAGCACTTCGGCCGAGGTCAGGCTCTTGTCGGCGCGCGGGAACAGCGCGCGGTTGCCCCAGTTCTGGTGGTTGCGGAAGAAGAAGATCTCGACGCAGAAATGCCCGCCCTGCTCGTCGATGGCGAAGACGTCGGCCTCCTCGACATTCTGGGTGTTGATGTCCTGGCCGGCCTGCACGGCCGAGAGCGCCGCGAGCCGGTCGCGATAGCGCGCGGCCTTCTCGAATTCGAGCTCTTCCGCCGCCGCCTGCATGCGGGCCGAGAGCGTCTGCTTCACCGCCGAGGAGCGGCCGGAGAGGAAGTCGCGCGCCTGGCCGGCGAGCGCCTGATAGTCGGTGTGGGAGATCTCGCCGGTGCAGGGGCCGGCGCAGCGCTTGATCTGGAAGAGCAGGCAGGGCCGGGTGCGATTCTCGTAGAAGGAATCGCTGCAGGTGCGGATCAGGAAGGCCTTCTGCAGCGCATCGATGGTGCGCTTCACCGCCCAGACCGAGGCGAAGGGGCCGAAATAATCGCCTTTGCGCTGGCGCGAGCCGCGATGCTTGGCGATCTGCGGGGCGGGATGGTCGCCGGTCAGGAGGATATAGGGGAAGCTCTTGTCGTCACGGAGCAGCACGTTGTAGCGCGGCCTGAGCTGCTTGATCAGGTTCGATTCGAGCAGCAGCGCCTCGGTTTCCGTCCCCGTGGTGACGAATTCCATATTGGCGGTCTCGGCGATCATCCGCGCGACCGCGTTGGTATGGGCCATGCCGCGGGCATAGGCCGTCACCCGGTTCTTCAGGCTCTTGGCCTTGCCGACATAAAGCACCTCGCCGGCGCGATCGAACATCCGGTAGACGCCCGGCTTGTTCGGCAAATGCCGGGCGAATTGCTGGATGACCTCGATGCCGTGCTTCAGCTCCGAAGGCGAGGCCTCGGCCGTCTCGGCACCCGATGCGGGGAGGGGGAGGGCGTCCTCCTCGTCCTCGATCTCGTCGTCCGGCAGATCTGGGCGTTCGCGATTCATGGGCTGCATGTAGGATGCCCGAGACGTTTCGTCATGTCAGGAGCGTGGTCGGGCGGGCTTCAAAATGCGGGGACGATGCGGTGCCTATCGGCCGGCGCTGCCCCATATCAGGATGGTCGATCCAACCTCACGCTTCATCGAGGATCATATCCGATGGCTCAAATGGACAATCTCCGCGTCGTTCTCGCCGCACGCCCCGCAGGTCGACCGCAGCCGGGCGATTTCAGGCTCGAGCATGCGGCGGTTCCGGCGGCAGGCGAGGGGCAGGTCCTGCTGCGCATCCTCTATCTCTCGCTCGACCCCTATATGCGGGGCCGCATGAGCGAGGCGAAATCCTATGCCGCGCCGGTCGCCATCGGGCAGGTGATGGAGGGCGGTACCGTCGCGGAGGTCCTGGAGAGCCGCCATCCCGGCTTCAAGCCGGGCGACATCGTGCTCTCGCATTCCGGCTGGCAGTCGCATGCGGTGGCCGACGGGGCTCATTTGCGCAAGCTCGACCCGGCCGCGGCGCCCATCACGACGGCGCTCGGCGTGCTCGGCATGCCGGGCTTCACCGCCTATGCCGGACTGCTGACGATCGGCCAGCCCAAGGCGGGCGAGACCGTGGTCGTGGCGGCGGCCAGCGGGCCGGTCGGTTCGGCCGTCGGGCAGATCGCGCGGATCAAGGGCGCGCGCGCCGTCGGCATCGCGGGCGGCGAGACGAAATGCGCCTTCGTCCGCGAGACCTTCGGCTTCGATGCCGTCGTCGATCATCGCGCGCCCGATTTCGCGGAGAAGCTGGCGGCGGCCTGCCCCGAGGGCATCGACGTCTATTTCGAGAATGTCGGCGGCAAGGTCTGGGACGCGGTCTTCCCGCTGCTGAACACGTTTGCCCGCATTCCGGTCTGCGGCCTCGTCGCGCAATATAACAGCACGGGCGATTTCGAGGGGCCCGACCAGTTGCCCGTCGTCATGCGGCAGGTCCTGACCAAGAGTCTGACGATCCGTGGCTTCATCCAGCGCGAATTCGTCGCGCAGCGCCCGGCCTTCGAGCAGGAGATGGCGCGCTGGATCAGTGACGGCGCACTGAAATACAAGGAAGACATCGTCGCGGGCCTCGACCGGGCGCCGGAGGCGTTCATCGGCCTGCTGGAGGGCAAGAATTTCGGGAAGCTGATCGTCAAGGTCTGAGCAGGGCTCGGATCGCTGCGAGGCAACGCTGCGACCATCGCCAAGGGAAAACCGGGAGCCAGCCATGCTGATCGAACATGAAGGCCTGCGGCCGCACATCGATCCCTCCAGCCGCATCGCGCCGAACGCGACGATCTGCGGAGACGTCACGATCGGCGAGAACTGCTCCGTCGGCTTCGGCGCGGTGATCAGCGCGGAGAGCGGTCCGGTCCGCATCGGCCGCAACTGCGTGATCATGGATACGGCGGTGATCCGCGGCGTTCGCGGCGCAGAGATGAGCCTCGGGGACAACGTGCTCGTCGGCCCGCGCGCCTATCTGACCGGCTGCGTCGTCGCCAACGAGGCCTTTCTCGCCACGGGCGTCACGGTCTTCAACGGCGCCCGAATCGGCGCCGGGGCCGAGGTGCGGATCAACGGGGTCGTGCATTTGCGGACGGTGCTGCCCGCGGGCGCCACTGTGCCGATCGGCTGGGTCGCGGTCGGCGATCCGGCCCGCATCCTGCCGCCCGAGAAGCACGAGGACATCTGGGCCGTCCAGAAGGCCCTCGATTTCCCGCGCTTCGTCTTCGGCATGGACCGGCCTGCGGAAGGCGAAAGCCTCATGCCGCAGGTCATGCCGCGCTATGCGGGCGCGCTGGTACGCCGCCACGGCGGCGACACCGAGCTCTGATCCAGGCCGCCGAAGCGGCTTTTCGCTTGACCTGGCTGCGCGAGCTTGGCCAAGTCCGGCTCCCTTCCTTCCCCCTTGCGGGGAAGGGTATGGGGATGGGGGTGGTGCCGCTTGGCGAGCGTTCACCCGGTCGTTCGACCCCCACCCCTGACCCCTCCCCACAAGGGGGAGGGGGATTTGCGATCGAGTCCGGACCCTTTGCCCATGCCCGTCTTCGCCATTCCCTTCCCGGTGATCGATCCGGTCGCGCTGCAGCTCGGGCCGCTTTCGGTGAAATGGTACGGGCTCGCCTATGTCGCGGGGCTGATCGGCGGCTGGTGGTATGCGCGGCGGCTGGTCTCGTCGCCAGGGCTGTGGGGGGCGTCGAAGCATCCCGCGGCCGACGAGCTCGACGACATGCTGCTCTGGGTCGCGCTCGGCGTCGTGCTCGGCGGCCGGCTCGGCTTCGTGCTGTTCTACGATCTCGAGCGCTATCTCGCCCGCCCGCAGGACATCGTCGCGATCTGGCAGGGCGGCATGTCCTTCCATGGCGGGCTGCTGGGGGCGGCGACCGCGCTCTTCCTGTTCGCGCGCAAGCGGGGTTATCCGGCGCTGAGCGTCTTCGATCTCGCGGCGGCCGTGGTGCCGATCGGGCTCTTCCTCGGTCGCATCGCCAATTTCATCAATGCCGAGCTCTGGGGGAGGCCGGCGCCGGACCTGCCCTTCGCCATGGTCTTCCCCAATGCCGGGCCGCTGCCGCGCCATCCGAGCCAGCTCTACGAGGCGCTGGGCGAGGGCATCCTGCTCTTCATCCTGCTGGCATTCGTCGTCCGGGCCGGCGGCTTCAAGCGCCCCGGCCTCGTCGCCGGCGTCTTCGGCATGGGCTATGCCGTGGCGCGGATCGTCTGCGAGTTCTTCCGCGAGCCGGACCCGCAGCTCGGCTTCCTGTTCGGCGCCAGCGTCGATGCGCTGAGCGGCGGCATCACCATGGGCATGCTGCTCTCGCTGCCGCTGTTCCTGGCCGGGCTGGTGCTGGTACTGCGGGCCAGGCGGCCTGCATGAGCGCCCTCAAGGCGGAGCTCATCCGCCTGATCCGCGAGGAAGGGCCGCTCGGCATCTCGCGCTACATGGCGCTGTGCCTCGGCCATCCGCGCCATGGCTATTACATGACGCGCGATCCGTTCGGCGCGCAGGGCGACTTCACCACCGCGCCCGAGATCAGCCAGATGTTCGGCGAGCTTTTGGGACTCTGGGCCGGCGCCGTCTGGCAGATGATGGGCAAGCCCAAAAGCCTGCGCCTCGTCGAGCTCGGGCCAGGGCGCGGCACGCTGATGGCCGACATGCTGCGGGCGGCCCGGATCGTGCCGGGCTTCCGCGAAGCGCTCAGCATCCATCTCGTCGAGATCAGCCCCGTGCTGCGCCAGGCCCAGCACCAGACCCTCGCAGGAGCCGCCGCGCCATCCTGGCATGACGGGATCGAGACCGCGCTCGACGGGCCCGTAATCATCATCGCCAACGAATTCCTCGACGCGCTGCCACTCGACCAGTTCGTCCGGACCGGCGATGGCTGGCGCGAGCGTCTGGTCGGGCTCGACGCCAGGGATGAACTGGCCTTCGGCCTCGCGGGCGTGCCTGAGGCGACGCTGACGGTGGCCGCTCCCGAAGGCAGCGTGATCGAGCAGCCCGCGGCCGCGCTCGATGTGATGGCGGCGATCTCGCGCCATCTCGCCAGCCAAGGCGGCGCGGCGCTGTTCATCGATTATGGCTCGGCCCGCTCGGGTTTCGGCGACACGCTCCAGGCTGTCCGCCGGCAGCGCCATGTCGAGGTTCTGGCGGAGCCGGGCGAGGCCGACCTCACCGTGCATGTCGATTTCGCGCGCATGGCGCAGGCGGCCCGGCATTCGGGCGCGTCGATACACGGGCCCGCGACGCAGCGCGAGTTCCTGCTGGCGCTCGGTCTGGCCGAGCGGGCGCAGGCGCTTTGCGCCAAGGCGCGGCCCGAGCAGGCAGCAGCGATCCGGAGCGCCTTCGCACGCCTGACCGCGACGGGCGCGACCGGGATGGGTGAATTGTTCAAGGTTCTGGCGCTATCGCAGCCCGGATTGCCGCCTCTGCCCGGATTTGACCTTCATCAGATGCCAGAGCAGGCCTGACCACCCGCCGGAAACCGCCATGTTCATCACCTCTGCCGAACTCGCCGCCGAACCCGGCATCGCGCATGCCTTCTTCACCCGCGAGGGCGGCGTCTCGACCGGGATCTATGCCTCGCTCAATGGCGGTCTCGGCTCGAACGACGATCCCGCCGCGATCACCGAGAACCGGGCGCGGATGGCTGCTCATATGAAGGTGGCGCGGACGCATCTGGTCAGCGTGCATCAGGTGCATTCGGCCGATGCCGTGCTCGTCACCGGTCCATGGGTCGGCGACAAGCCGAGGGCCGACGCCATGGTGACCACCGCTCATGACGTGGCGCTCGGCGTCTCGACCGCCGATTGCGGGCCGATCCTGTTCGCCGATAGCGAGGCCGGCGTGATCGGCGCGGCGCATTCCGGCTGGAAGGGGGCGTTCACCGGTATCGTCGGCGCGACGGTGACGGCGATGGAGAAGCTGGGCGCCCGGCGCGAGCGCATCCTCGCGGTGCTCGGCCCCACCATCAGCGCCAACGCCTATGAGGTCGGGCCGGAATTCGTCGAGCGCTTCAAATCCGAGAATGCTACCTATGCGCGCTTTTTCCATGCCTCGGAGCGGCCGGCGCATGCGATGTTCGACCTGCCCGCCTTCATCGCGCTGAGGGCGCAGGAAGCGGGAATCGGGCGCTTCATCGACATGGGACTCTGCACCTATGGCGACGAGAATCGATTCTTCAGCTATCGCCGCACCACCCATCGCAAGGAGCCGGATTATGGCCGGTTGATCTCGGCGATTGCGTTGCGGCAGTAAAACCGGACGATTTCAGATGGACTTACGAAGTGATCCAATCTGAAATCTGAATCCGTCTGTCATCAAAGAGTTAGAGCAGGGTCAGGGCGAAAAGCCGGTCCCCGTTTTGTTCGTATCCGGCTCTCACACACAGGTGATTAACCGGTCTTTTCAATCTGCAGTTGCTTCGCCTAACCAGCGGAGTCATCCTCCGTGCTGCCATGCACCATGGCTTTGGGGGTATCATGGAACAGATACTGATCAACCTCGTAGCAGGAGCGCTGGGTGGCAATGCGGCTGGCAAAGCCTCCCCTAGCTTCGATCTGGGAACACTTGGCAATACGATTGCCGGGCTCGTCGGCGGCGGCGTGCTCGGACAGTTGGTCCCTCTCGTGCTGCCGGCCGTGACGGCCGCGGCGACGAGCGGCAATTTCAGTATCGGTAGCATCATTACGAACCTGATCGCCGGCGGCGCCGGCGGTGCGGTCCTGACCGCCCTCATCGGCGCGGTGAAGAACAAGGCTGCGTGACATAGTGCTTCCGACGTCGTGCGAATCATTTCGCGCGGCGTCGGCCTTCGATCAGTCCGAAGGCCTGCCGACCGGCCTGTCTCAGGTCACGATGTCCGGGGTGCGCCACGCCAGGTGCTGACCGGAATCGACGGCGATCATTTGCCCGGTGACCGAGCGGGCGCCGGCGAGATAGAGCACCGCATCGGCAATCTCGGCCGCTTCCACCTTTCTCTCCAGCAACGAACCGGCCGCCTCGCGCGCGAGCAGCGCCTCGCCGTCCTGCGGGTTCGGGAAGGTCGGGCCGGGGCCGACGGCATTGACCCGGACCCGCGGCGCAAGCGCCTGCGCCATGGTCGTCGTCGCGGTCAGCAGCGCCGATTTGCTCAATGTATAGGAGTAGTATTGCGGGGTCGGTTTCCAGACGCGCTGGTCGATGATGTTGACGATGCAGCCTTCGCGATCGCCGGGGAGGCGGTTCGCCATGGCGCCCGCCAGCACCGAGGGCGCCCGCAGGTTGATCGAGAACTGCCGGTTCCAGGTCGCCACGTCGATGGCGCGGACATCGTCCACCAGGAAGCTCGAGGCGCTGTTGACCAGGAGCGTCACCGGGCCGAGCGCGGCTTCGGCCGCGGGCAGGATGCCGTCGACGGCAGAGGGATCGGCGAGATCGGCCGCAATCACGCTGGCCCTGCCGCCGCGCTCGCGCAGGCCGGCGGCGAGCGCTTCCGCCTCGGCGCGCGACGTGCCGCAATGGATCGCGACCGCATAGCCGGCGCCGGCCAGGCGCTCGACGATGGCGCGCCCGATCCGGCGCGCCCCGCCGGTCACGAGCGCGACCTCAGACATCGCCCCGTCCTGCGCCGGAACGCCGGCTGAGGCGACGCTCCCAATGCTTGGCGACGCGCAGGTAGCGATAGAAGGCGTAGTTCATCGCGGTCATGAAGCCATAGGCGCCCCGCAAGGCATGGCGCCGGCCGATATAGGCCTTGATGAAATTGGCGGGGAATTCGGCGACCAGCCGGAACACCGAGAGAGTCTCGCCGCGCTTGTCGAGATCGTCGGCCTGGGCGTCGCTATAGGCGTTCAGCTTGTCGATCTGTTCGCCGAGCGAGCGCACCGAATAATGATGCACGGTGCCGCTCAGCCGGCCGATTCGGGCATGGGGCGACAGCTCGACGCGGTCATGCACCGGCGAGGGCGAATAACGCCCCTTGTCGCTGCGATAGAGCCGCACCGGCGCGAGCGCATAGGCGAAGCGATGCGGAGCCCGCTCGCCCGGGAAGATCTCGGCGATTCGCAGCTTGTAGGCGTCCGCCGGCGGCTCACCCCCTGCGAACAGCCCGGCGATCTCGGCCGCCAGCTCGGCCGGGACGACCTCGTCGGCGTCGAGATTCAGCAGCCAGGGATGCCGGCATTGCTCCTCGGCGAAGCGCTTCTGCTCGCCATAGCCCGGCCAGGGATTGAAGACCACGCGCGCGCCATGCTGCTCCGCGATCGCCTGCGTGCCGTCGGTCGAGCCCGAGTCGACCACGACGATGTCGTCGCTGAGCGCGCGCACGGCCGCGATCGTGCGGCCGATCCGGTCGGCCTCGTCGCGGGTGATGATGAATATCGAAAGCGGCGGCACCCGTGCTGTCTCGTCTTCTCCCACGCCTGCATGGGCTAAAGCACGGGCGGCGTGGAGCGGCAAGCCGGCCGCCATGATGTCGGCATAATTCCGGGAACCTTGGGGCAATCCGCGCGTTGGGCCTCGGTGCAATACGTATGACTCTGAAACGTTAGTATTCGATTTACCATTCACAGTGCTTTAACACTAGTTAACTTGGCTTGAACAGTTGGTTATAGTCATCCTCATTCGTGCCTCATTTTTGCCGCGGTCTGGAGTGGACATGTGCTTTGGCCGCAACAGACATCGGCGCGAACAGGGGCTATAAAGGCTTCATCGACATCACCGCCGGGACCTGCCGGCGCCAGCGACGACTACCAAGGAGTTAGACATGAAGAAGTACCTGCTTTCGAGCGTCGCGGCTATCGGCCTCGTCGCTGCCGGCGCCGCCGCTGCCGCTGACCTGCCGTCCCGCAAGGGCCCGGTCGCCGCGCCGGTCTATTACCCGCCGGTGTTCACCTGGACCGGTTTCTACGTCGGCGTGAACGCCGGCTACGGTTTCGGCCAGATCGACTCGACCAATCTCGGTATCATCGGCGGTTACGATGATCCGGACGGTTTCCTCGGTGGTGGTCAGATCGGCTACAACTATCAGATCGGCCAGTGGGTCGTCGGCCTCGAGGCTGACTTCCAGGGCGCCGACCTGAAGGCTAGCGCTGCCGATCCGGTTCTGGGCTTCCGCGCCTCGAACCAGCTGGAGTGGTTCGGTACGGTTCGTGGCCGCGTCGGCTACGCCTTCGACCGGTTCCTGCCCTACGTCACCGGTGGTTTCGCCTACGGCAACGTGAAGAACAAGATCTCCACGCCGTTCGGCTCGGCCAGCAACGACAACACCCAGTACGGCTGGACGCTCGGTGGCGGTCTCGAATACGCCTTCACCAACAACCTGACGGCGAAGCTCGAGTACCTCTATGTCGACCTCGACAAGGAGTCGTTCAACGTTCCGGGCGGCACCTTCAACGCCAACGTCGAGACCAAGTTCTCGGTCGTTCGCGCCGGCCTGAACTACAAGTTCTAGTCCGATCCCCTCGCGGGGCTCACGAACCCGGTGGCTTCGGCCACCGGGTTTTTTTGTTGCGCGGAGCTGCCGACGTCATTGCGAGCGAAGCGAAGCAATCCAGCAGGGCTCGGCTCGCTAGGCGGCCCCTGGATTGCTTCGGAGCTCACGCTCCTCGCAATGACACGCCATCAGCGTCAGCGTCTCTTGGATTCCGGGCTCAGGCCTGCGGCCTGCCCGGGAATGACGGCTGGGCCGTTTGAGCAGCCCGCTTCAGCCCTTGAAACGCGTGGTCTCGAAGGACGGGACCTTGGCGGCGAAGTCGGCGAGCCAGGCGACGAGATTGGGGTGGTCCGCCCGCCATTTCCCCTCATGGCGCAGGTCGAGATAGCCGAGCGCGCAGGCGAGCGCGATCTCGCCGATGCGCGGCCGCTCCGACCAGGCCGGCGGGGCGGCTTCGAGCGCGGCCAGCGCGCGGGTGACCTTGCCGGCCTGATTCTCGATCCAGGCCGCATTGCGCATCTCGGGCGCGCGGAACCGGCCTTCATAGACCTGGAGCAGCGCGGCGTCGCAGATGCCATCGGCCAGCGCCTGCAGTCGCAGCTGGGCGAAGCGCTCCTTGCTGTCGGCCGGGACCAGGCGCCCGCCGCCGGCGAGGTGGTCGAGATAGTCGACGACGACGCGCGAATCGAACAGCGTCTCGCCATCCTCGAGCACCAGGGTCGGGATCTTGCCGAGCGGGTTCTGCGTCCGCAGCACGTCCTTGGGGTCGGTGGTGTCGGCCGGGACGATCTCGATGCGCTCCATCAGGCCGAGCTCATAGGCGGCGATCTTGACCTTGCGGCCGAAGGGCGAAGCGGGCGAGGTGCGCAAAACGAGCATCGAAGAATCCTTGGGCATTGGCGGGCATCAGCCGTCCGGGCGGATCGGCTCGCAAAGGTAGCGCGGTCGCGGCCCCTGCGCGAGGCGTTCGCTGAGCGCCGGCAGCAGAATCCGGGCCTCGTCCGCCAGGCGCCAGGGCGGGTTGATGACGAGCAGGCCGGTGGCGCCGAGGCCGCCCGCCGCTTCCGGCCGGTCGACGTCGATCTCGAGCCTGAGCAGGCGTCCGATGCCGGCATCCTCGATCGTGCCGAGGAGATCGGCGGCGGCGCGGCGGTCCTTCACCGGGTACCAGAGCGCGTAGATGCCGGTCGGCCACTTCCGGTGAGCGGCGATGGTTTCGGCGGCCAGCGTCGCGAACTCGTCCTTCTCCTCGAAGGGCGGGTCGATCAGGATCAGCCCGCGCCGCTCCTTGGGCGGGACATTGCCGCGCAGCGCGTTCCAGCCGTCGATCGCCAGCGCCTTGCAGCGCGAATCGCGGCCGAGCGCGGCAGCGAGCTTCCTGTAGGTCTGCGGGTGCAGCTCGGCGGCGATCAGCCGGTCCTGCGCCCGCATCGCATGGCGGCAGAGCCAGGGTGAGCCGGGATAGGCGTCGCTGCCATGGCGCTCGCGCGCTGCCGCGACGGCTTCGCGCCAGGGCGCGAGCAATTCCTCGACGGCCGGCGCGAGAGGCGACTGGTCGAGCCGGGCGACGCCGTCCTTCCATTCATGCGTGCGCAGCGCCTCCTCCGAGCCGAGATCGTAACGCCCGGCGCCGGCATGGGTGTCGACGACGCGATAGGGCGTGTCCTTGACGCCGAGATGGCTCAGGATGCGCATCAGCACGACATGCTTGAGGATGTCGGCGAAGTTGCCGGCGTGGAAGCCGTGACGGTAGTTCATGCGGATTGTCTAGCGCCGTTTTCGTTCAGGCTGAATCGTCATTGCGAGCGAAGCGAAGCAATCCAGTGGACTGCGTGAGGCCCCTGGATTGCTTCGTCGGCTGCGCCTCCTCGCAATGACGCGTCCGCTTGTCAGCGCACCGCCTTCACCGTGATCTCGCGCGTGCGGCAGCCGGAGCGGTCGACCTCCTGGCAGGTGCGGAAATTGCGCAGGTCCTTGCTGAAGCAGATGCGGACCTCCTGCAGCACGCCGCGGGAGCAGGCGACCGACATCATGTCGGTGCGCAGGCCGGGATTGGCGGCGACGAAGGCGCGTTCGAGATCGATCGCCGTCCAGGTCTGGTCGCGCTCGCTCTTCTGCAAGGGCGGCGGGATCGCGACCTTCTCGCGGGCGCGGCGGACATCGGAGAAATAGTCGCTCGGACTGGAGCCGGAGCAGGTGCCGTGCTTGCGCCACTGGTAGCGGGCGAGGCCCTCGGAGGGGAACAGGCCTTCAGCCTGCTGCAGCGCGATTCGCGACGGCGTGCGGCCGGAGGGGCCGCAATCGCTGGGATAGCCGCGCTCGTTCTGCGGCCAGAGACCGTGCACGACGAAGCCGAGATCGGCGCCGCTTTCGCATTGCTCGCGGGCTCGCCCGCGCCCGCCATCCAGCTCGCAGAAGCCGGGCGACCAGGACAAGGCGAGCACGTAGAAATCGAAATCGCCCGGAGCGCCGCCGCCGCGCTGGCTGCGCCACTGCGCCTCGGCGTTGGGGATGGCAAGCGTCAGGGCCGCCACCAGAGCCAGCCCGATTCGGGTCAGCGGCATGATGGGCTCAGGGGCGCGCCATCTTGCAGTCGGGCGCGTAGCTGCGATGCCGGTCGAGGCCGGTGACGCACCAGTTGACGTTCCAGCCCCGGCCGAACAGGCCGAGATTCTCGCGCACCGAATAATCGACGCGATGCAGGCTGCCGTCGTTCAGGAAGATGCGGCCGGTGCAGAAGCGGCGCGGGATGAAATCGGCGCCCCAGGGCCGGTAGGCGAGGGGCCGGATGCGGTCATAGGTGACGACCTGGAGCGGGCCCCAGAACTTGGCCTCGCGGGAATTGAACCAGCTCGTCAGCTCGCCGAGCACGGAGGGGTCGTCGCAGGCGGGCAGGGCGCCGGGCATCGGGATGATACGGGCCTCGGCGCGGTCGGGCGGCGCGACATAGCGGCCCGAGGCCTCGGCCCCGAGCGTCGCCGCCAGGCAGGCGGCCGAGACCAGGGTGGTTGTCAGCAGAGCGCGGCGCATGGGTGCAAGCCTCGTGCAGGCTGGGTTGGATCCGATGCGGCACGATGGCGGGCGCGGGGTGGAGGGTCAAGCGCTGGATGCGAGCGGGGTTAAGCCCGCAATGCGACTGTGGCTTTTCGATCCGGCCCCTACTCGAAGGACGCCTCCAGCATCGCGGCATAGTCCGCGGCGCTGGCAGCGCGGGGGTTGCTGGCGCTGGAATGGTCCTTGACCGCCGCCTCGGCGATGGCCGGGATGACGTTCCGCGGCAGGCCCATTTGCGACAGGCTCGCGGGCATGCCGAGCCGCACGGTCAGTCCGGCGAGCCAGGCCGCGAGGTCGGTGTCGGGCGCCAGGCCCAGCGTGCGGCGGATCTCGGCATATTTGGCGCCGCATTCGGGCTCGTTGAAACGCAGCACGGCCGGCAGCAGCACGGCGTTCAGCGTGCCATGATGCAGCGAGACCTCCTTCAGGCCGCCGAGCGGGTGCGAGAGCGCATGCACCGCGCCGAGACCCTTCTGGAAGGTCAGGCCGCCCTGCAGCGCCGCCATCATCATCTCCTTGCGGGCCTCGCGATCGGAGCCGTCCTTCACCGCCCGCTCGATATGGGCGACGGCGCGCTTCAGCCCATCGAGCGCGATCGCCTCGGCCGGCGGGTTCTCGCGCGGGCTGAGATAGGTCTCGATGCAATGGGTGATGGCGTCCATGCCGGTCGCGGCCGTCAGCCAGGCCGGCAGGCCGAGCGTCAGCTCGGGGTCGCAGATCGCGAGCCGGGGAATCAGGTGCGGCGAGATGAAGCCGAGCTTGCGGCCGTCATTCAGGGTGATCAGCGCGGCGCGGCCGACCTCGCTGCCGGTGCCGGCCGTGGTCGGGATCGCGATCACAGGCGCCACGGCCGCCGTCACCTTGGGGATGCCGCCGAGGATCGCGGCATAGGTCTCAAGCGGGCCGTCATGACCGGCGAGCAGGGCGACGCCCTTGGCGAGGTCGATCGGCGAGCCGCCGCCGACCGCGACGAGCCCGTCGCAGCCGTTCTCGCGATAGAGGGCGAGCGCGGCGAGCACGGCCTCCTCGGTCGGGTTGGTCGGGGTCGCGTCGAAGACCGGCGCCGCCTTTAACGCCGGCGCATGCGCCTGGACCGCGCCGACGACGCCGGCGGCGACCACACCCTTGTCGGCGACGATCAGCGGCTTGCGGATGCCGAGCCCGCTCAGGTCGCCCTCGATACCTGCCACTTCGCCGAAGCCGAAACGGGTCGTGGTGAGATAGGTGATCAGGGCCATGCTGCGTCCTCTCCGGGGTGGCCTCGTCTCGCCGGTCGGGCGGCTCGGCCTTGTCGGGGCAGGAGATTAGCCGCGGCTGCGGGCCGAGGTCGACCACTGCGGCCGCGCGGGCAGGGCGAGGCGAACGCATGGGCCGCCGGTGGCCTCACGGCGGATCGTGCATCTCCACGGGCTTGCCGGCCCGCCTTTCGAGCACCAGGAGCGCCAGCCCCGCCGCGATGATCAGGCCGGCGCCGACCAGCATGGCGAGCGTCGGCCAATCGCCGAAGACGAGCCAGCCGAAGAGCAGGGCCCAGACGATCAGCGTGTATTGATAGGGCACGACGACCGAGGCCTCGGCGAGCTTCAGCGAGCGCGTGACGCAAAGATGCGCCACCATCGCCACGATGCCGAGCAGGCCGAGCAGGGCGGTATCAGTGAGGCTCGGCGTCACCCAGCCGAAGGGCAGCAGCAGGAGGCCGACCACCAGCGCGCCAAAGGTCTGCCAGGCGACCAGCGTCACGTCGGGCGTGCCGCGCAATTGCCGGCCGGTGATCATCATCGCCGCGAAGGAGAAGCTGCCGAGCAGCGCGATGATCGCCGGCAGGGAGAGGCTCTGGCCGGACGGGTTCAGCGCCACCGCGACGCCGACGAAGCCGGCGACGACCGCAAGCCAGCGCATGGGTTCGATCCGCTCGCCGAGCAGCAGCGCCGCCAGGACGACGGCCCAGACCGGCGCCGCGAGCCAGAGCGTCATCGTGTCGGCCAGCGGCAGATAGGTTACCGCCCAATAGAACATGGCGACCTCGCAGGAGCCGAGCGTGACGCGCAGCAGCTGCAGCCCCGGCCGCTCCGGCCGCAGGGTCCGGCGCACGCCCTGCTTCACCACGAAGGGCGCGATCACCGCGATCGCGACGATGCTGCGCAGCAGCACCACCTGGCCGACCGTATAGGTCGCGACCAGCCATTTTCCCATCACGTCGTTCAGCGCGAAGAGCAGCATGCCGAGCAGCATCATGGCGATGCCGGTCAAGGTGGCGTGGCGGGTGGGCATGGCGGCCTGGAACGATCTGCCTGTCGAACGGGCATTCCCTCTCGCCCGTCACGCGCCGTCTAGCAAGTCGCCATGCGCAATTGCGGAGCGCACGGAGACCGCTTGATATTTTCCAGCAGCCCTCATCCTGAGGAGCCATTCCATTTGGAATGGCGTCTCGAAGGATGCTCCAGGAGGTTCCGGGGGCAGTTGGAGCATCCTTCGAGACGCCGCGTTCGCGGCTCCTCAGGATGAGGGCTCGATTGTCAAACGGCCTCCAGAGGCGAGTTCCTTGCATTTCATGTTTGACTTAATTAAGCTATGAATTAAATAAATCACATGGATCGCTTCGTCGCCCTCGCGGACCCGACACGCCGCCGCATCATCGAGATGCTGGGCGAGGGCGCTTTGGCGGCCGGCGAGATCACGGCGCGGTTCAGCGTCAGCGCGCCGGCGATTTCGCAGCATCTCAAGGTGCTGAGGCAGGCCGGGCTGGTCAGGGTCGAGGTCGACGGCCAGCGCCGGATCTACAGGCTCGATCCCCTCGGGCTCGATGAATTCGACCTCTGGGTGAAGAAGGTCCGCGGCTTCTGGGGTGCGCGACTGGATGTGCTGGGGCAGGAACTGGCGCAAGCCGCCAAGGAAGAAGGAGACGAGTGATGAGCGAGTACGGCACTGTTCTCGAAAGCGGCGCGGTCCGGTTCGAACGGCTGCTGCCGGGTCCGGTCGAGCGCGTCTGGGCCTATCTGACCGAATCCGACAAGCGCGGCACCTGGCTGGCCTCGGGCCCGTTCGAGCTGCGCGTCGGCGGCGCGACCGAGCTTCTCTTCAAGCATTCGCAGATCACCGACGAGCCGCCACCGGACCAATTCCGGGAGATGAACGACAATGGCTGGCTGGCGCGGGGCACGATCACCCGCTGCGAGCCGCCGCATGCGCTCGCCTTCACCTGGGACGGCGACGGCAATCCCGACTCGGAAGTCACCTTCGAGCTCAGCCCGAAGGACGGGAAGGTGCTGCTCGTGCTGACCCACCGCAAGCTCGCCGACAAGGCGGCGATGACCGGCGTCTCGGGCGGCTGGCACCTGCATCTCGGCCTGCTGGAAGATCAGCTCACCGGGCAGAAGCCGCGTGGCTTCTGGTCGAAACACGCGGCGATCGAGGCCGATTACGCCGCGCGCTACGCGAAGCTGCCCTAGGCATGTCCAGGTCCGGCGGATGCCGCCGGGCGATGCTGCGACCGTCATGCCCGGCCTGGTGCCGGGCATGTGGGTTTTGGGGGCATGCTGCGAATGGCGGCAATGGGTGGGAAGCGGACACGCCACCCGAGTGCCGACTAGCCCTGCCCCTTACGGTCGAAGGTTCCGCATTCAATTGTTCTCCATCCACAACAACTTCGGGCGTGAGCTTGACTCCGTCCGGGACTGTTCTTCTGCTGCCTTTGCCGCAGAGGAAGGACCATGCCAACCAAGCTCAAGATCAAGATGGGTCAAATCGAGTTTGAGTACGAAGGCGACGCAGCCTACGACAACGAGGCGGTGAAGGACCTCTTCAGCCATATAGAGTCGTTGGCCGGCGCCGCGCCTCCCTGCACCTTCGACGCCCTGCCGCCGCTCAACGATCCGGAGAATGGGGACGGAGGCGCGGATGTTCCGGCCGGTATTGCCAACCTTTCGGTGCAGACCGTTGCAGCCCGGCTCGGCGGCAAGTCCGCGAGAGATGTCGCGCTCGCCGCCGCCGCCCACCTCCAAGTGTGCCAAGGTCGAAAGAGCTTCACCCGCAAGGAGCTACTCACCGACATGCAGCAAGCCCACGGGTACTACAATCAGGCTATGAGTGGAAATCTCAGTACGACTCTGAAGCGGCTCGTCGCTGGGAAGCTGCTCATGACGATGACGGGCGATCAGATGTCCCTGTCTGCCAACGAACTGGAGCGCTTGAAAGCCAAAATTGCTCAGTCCTGACGATCTCAAGCTGGCCCTCCAGCGCGACGGCCTATCCCGGGCCGACAAGGTCCTCCTTGTCATCGCGAGCCTGGACCAGCCGGTGAAAAGCCCCGCCATCATGGCGCGGGCGCAGGAAGCCGGCTGCAACATGAAGACGTGGAATATCGCCGACATCCTGGCGAAGGCGAAGGGCACAACCCTTAAGATGCCCGGCGGCTATGAGGTGTCGGAGAAGGGCCACGCGCGGCTGAAAGAACGCGGTGTAAGCAAGCTCCCGCCCGCCGCCGCGAAGGTCGCCCAGGACCTGCGCAAGCACTTGGCCTCGATCAGGGACGACACGACGCGCGCCTTTGTAGCCGAGGCCATCCAGTGCCACGAGGCGGCCCTCTACCGGTCGGCCATCGTTATGTCGTGGCTCGCCGCGGTCGGCGTCTTGCACAACGAGGTCGTGGCCAACCATCTGGCAGCCTTCAACACCGAGGCGAAGAAAATCGATGGGAAGTGGAAGGGCGCGGCGACCACGGACGATCTCGGTCGCATGAAGGAAGCCGACTTTCTGGACCGGATCACGGCCATCGGGATGGTCGGCAAGAACGTGAAGACGCAACTCGTGGCTGGCCTGAACCTGCGGAACGGCTGTGGCCACCCGAACAGTCTGAAGGTCGGCGCCAACGCGGTCGCCGCCCACATTGAGATGCTGCTTCTCAACGTGTTCGATAAGTTCGCCTCCTGATGCCTTCTTGCCCAGCTAAAAGCTCTCGCAATCTAGGAAGCGACAACCCTTTACCTTTCGTGACGCGCTGGTCAGAGTCGTCCTGAGTCAGGCATTTGCGACCGAAGTGGACATTATGAAATTCCGCAATGGGTAGGAAGCTGCCTCCAACCGATTGTAGCGGTGACGCGCGAGCGCGCTCTCCGGCTTATCCCCGCCTCCCGCACCTCCCGTATGATCCGCTCCATCCCATCCCCGAGGGGCGGCCAGCCGGAGGCATGTCGTGTGGCGGGGTGGGTGCGGCGCCTGCGGGCGAGGGTTGCGCCTCGCTCCCGGGAGGCTTCGGGAACCGCCCTGGGGGTACTACGGCCCCTGCGCGAGGAGCTCGCTAGATGAACCGGCGGCGCAAGCCGCCCCGAGGGACCGACGAGGCGACAACCCGCTGAGGGGCACTGGCTTCCGAGGGCTTTTGGGATGCGCCCGCAGCCGGA